>Ga0194043_1000392_pt1 | contig 23970 bp, 27 predicted proteins | sample JunL4415m_MetaG_FD_161274 | JGI IMG/M metagenome (GOLD analysis project Ga0194043, IMG submission 161274) | Anoxic zone freshwater microbial communities from boreal shield lake in IISD Experimental Lakes Area, Ontario, Canada - Jun2016-L442-15m | ecosystem: Environmental > Aquatic > Freshwater >...
ACAAGTGCAAGGTGATCCGGCGCCATGGCCGAGTCCTCGTGATCTGCGAGAACCCGCGCCATAAGCAGCGTCAGGGCTAGGAGGGAGCACGAGTGGCCCGAATCGCAGGCGTCGACCTCCCGCGCGAAAAGCGCGTTGAGATCGGCCTGACCTACATTTATGGCATCGGCCTGACCACCAGTCAGCTCGTTGTCCGCGAGACCGCTATCGACCCGGCTACTCGCGTGCGTGACCTCACGGAAGAAGAGGTCGTGCGTCTTCGCGAGTACATCGACAAGAACCTCAAGATCGAGGGTGACCTCCGTCGCGAGGTATCGCAGAACATCAAGCGCCTCATGGAGATCGGCTGCTATCGCGGTCTTCGTCACCGCAAGGGGCTTCCCGTCCGCGGCCAGCGCACGCACACCAATGCGCGCACCCGGAAGGGCCCGCGTCGCCAAATCGGCGCGAAGAAGAAGGGCAAGTAACCGATGGTAGCTAAGAAGAAGAATGTCCGGACCCGGCTGAAGCGCTCTGAGCGCAAGAATATTGCCGTCGGTCAGGCGCACATTAAGAGCACGTTCAATAACACCATCATCAGCATCACTGACCCTACGGGCAACGTGATCTCCTGGCAATCGGCCGGCACAGTCGGGTTCAAGGGCTCTCGCAAGTCCACCCCATTCGCCGCGCAGATGGCCGCCGAGGCAGCTGCAAAGATGGCACAAGAGCACGGCCTGCGTAAGGTCGCCGTATTCGTAAAGGGCCCCGGTTCGGGCCGCGAGACCGCTATCCGCTCGTTGCAGGCCGCTGGCCTGGAGATCTCGAGCATTCAGGATTGCACGCCGGTCCCGCACAACGGTTGCCGTCCTCGCAAGCGTCGTCGCGTATAACCCGGGAGGATTTGTACCTATGGCTCGATACACCGGGGCGGACTGTCGTCTGTGCCGCCGTGAAGGCATCAAACTGTTCCTAAAGGGCGATCGCTGCTACTCCGACAAGTGCGGAGTGGAGAAGCGCCCGTATCCTCCTGGTCAGGCCGGCAAGAAACGGCCGCGTGACTCGGAGTACCGTGTCCAGCTGCGCGAGAAGCAGCGGACCAAGCGTATCTACGGTCTGCTCGAGAAGCAGTTCCGCGGCTACTACGTCATCGCGTCTGCCCAGAAGGGCATCACCGGTGAGAACCTGCTGCGTATTCTCGAGAGCCGGCTGGACAACGTGGTCTATCGTCTCGGCTTTGCCAAGTCTCGCGACGAAGCAAGGCAGATCGTGCGCCACGGCCACATCACCATCAATGGCAAGCGCGTTGACATTCCTTCGTACCGAGTTCGTCCGGACGAGGTAGTGGCCATTGCCGAGAAGTCCCGCGACTTGATCGTCATCAAGACGGCGCTTATCTCGTCTGAGAAGATCGAGGTTCCGGGTTGGCTTGAGGTCGACATCGAGAAGTTGCAGGGCAAGATCCTTTCGCTTCCGTCGCGTGAGCAGATCGACGCACCGGTCCGCGAGCAGCTTATCGTCGAGCTCTACTCGAAGTAACCGTACCTCACAGCCAAGGAGGCTACTGGATGACAGAGTTCATGAGGCCAGAGGTAACGGTCGATCTCGACCAGGTCGACGCTCGTGTTGCGCGTTACGTGGTCGAGCCGCTCGAGCGCGGTTTCGGCTACACCTTGGGCAACTGCATGCGTCGTGTGCTGCTCTCCTCTCTTCAGGGGGCGGCAGCCACTTCTATAAGGATCGAAGGCCAGCAGCACGAGTTTGCTTCAATCGAGGGCGTTCGTGAGGACGTCACCGACATCGTGCTCAACGTGAAAGGCCTTGTTTTCCGAGAGACCGGGATCGGCGCGGGCGACGCAGTCGCTACGCTGTCGGTGTCTGGTCAGACCGCTGTGACCGGCGCGGACCTCAAGGTCCCTGCCGAGTTCGAGCTGGTCAACCCGGAGCACGTCATCGCGCACCTGAACAAGGGCGCGAAGCTTGAGATGGGAATACGCATCGGCGTCGGCCGTGGGTACGTCTCGGCGGATCGCAACAAGCGCGTCGAGGATCCCATTGGGGTCATCACCGTCGATTCGCTGTTCTCTCCGGTCACTCGGTGTACCTACGTCGTGGAGAACACGCGCGTGGGTCAGCGTACTGACTACGACAAGCTCACTCTTGAGGTCGAGACCAACGGCGCCATCGACCCGAGCGACGCGGTGGCACGTGCTGGGCGCATTATCGACGAGCACATGATGCTGTTTGTCGACCATGCGGCCACTCCCTTGTCGGAGGAAGGCATTTTCGCCGCGGCCGTTGATGAGGGCGAGAGTGTGCTCGACACGCCTATCGAGGAGCTCGACCTTTCGGTCCGCTCCTACAACTGCCTTAAGCGGCAGGGTGTCAACACCATCGGACAGCTGAATGATTGCTCGGAGAACGACCTGCTCAATATCCGTAACTTCGGTGCGAAGTCGATCGAAGAAGTCAAGGACAAGCTCCAGCAAATGGGCTTGGGCCTGAAGCCTTAGTGGGAGAGCGCAGACCATGAGACATCAAGTAAAGGGCCGTAAACTGGGAACCGACGCGAGCCACACCAAGGCGATGCTCAAGAGCATCGCTGGCGCGCTGTTCATCAGCGAGCGGATCAAGACCACCGAAGCGCGGGCCAAGGAAGTACGGCCGCTCGTCGACAAGGTCATCACCTGGGCGAAGAAGGGCGATGTGCACTCGCGTCGTCTTGCAATCGCGGCCATCGGTGACAAGGAACTCGTCGCAAAGATCTTCAACGATCGCGAGCGCTACGAGGGTCGTCCGGGCGGCTACACCCGCATCATGAAGCTCGGCCCGCGCAAGGGCGACTCGGCACCCATGGTCATCATGGAGCTCGTCGACTAGCTTGCCCGCAACTGGGTTGGGTGCTAGAGCGTTAACATGAGAGGGCCTCCTTCAGTGGGGGTCCTCTCTTACTGTCGCGCGACGCCTCGGGGAGACAAACGCACCGTGATCAGCTTTTTCGATGTTTGCTTCTCCTACCATGCCGCGGGCAAGCCGCTTCTGGCCTTGCGCAGCGTGTCGCTTGAGATTGCTCCCGGTGAGACGGTTGCGGTTCTAGGCGCCAATGGCTCGGGCAAGTCGACGCTGGCTCGGCTCACCAACGGGCTGTTGCTGCCCGACTCCGGCACGGTCACGGTGGATGGGTTCGATACGGCCGATGGGTCGCTCACTCGGGAGATCCGCGAGCGGGTCGCAATTGTCCTGCAGCATCCCGACGACCAGATCGTGGCGACCACCGTTGAAGACGACGTGGCGTTTGGGCCCGAGAATCTGGGGAGGCCGCGCGACGAGATCCGCCGGCGTGTCGACGAGGCGCTCGCCGCGGTGGGGCTTGTCGGCCTCGAGCGTCGCGAGCCCCACTTGCTCTCCGGTGGTCAGAAGCAGCGGCTCGCCATTGCCGGCGCGCTGGCCATGCAGCCGGAGTACCTGGTGCTCGATGAGCCGACGTCCATGCTCGACCCTGAGGGTCGCCGCGACGTAGCGGCGGTTATCGAGCGTCTCGGCCGCTCGGGCAGGGGGATATTGCTCGTCACGCACGATCTAGCCGAGGCGGCCCGAGCCGACCGAGTTGTCGTGCTCGACCACGGTGTGATCGTGTTCTCCGGACCGGCCGATGTGCTTGCCGAGCAGACCGAGCTTCTCGGCGAGTGTGGCCTTGAGGTTCCGCCGTTTGCGCTGCTCACAGCTCACCTTCGCGAGCTCGGGATTACCTTAGCTCCGGGATTGCCCGAGCCTGAGGGTCTGGTGGACGCGCTATGTCGCTGACGCTGGAGGGCATCGGCTACACGTATGCCGCGGGGACTGGCTACTCGCAGCGAGCGCTGGAGTCGGTGTCGCTGTGCGTCGCACCCGGCGAGATCGTCTTAGTTCTGGGCGCGACCGGCTCGGGCAAGTCCACGCTGCTGCGGATTGCGGCCGGTCTCCTCGATGGAGCCGAGGGTAGCGCCACCATCGACGGGGAGCCGCTTACGCGCAAGACCGCGCGCGGGCGCGTCGGGATGGTGTTTCAGGACGCCGAGTCGCAGCTGTTCGCCGAAACGGTTGCGGCCGACGTCGCTTTCGGTCCGCGCAACATGGGCCGCTCCGAGGCTGAGGCGGATGCGGCTGCGAGCGAGGCGCTCGTCAGCGTCGGCCTGCCACCTGCGGAGTATGGCGAGCGGTCGCCGTTCTCGCTGTCAGGTGGCGAGGCGCGGCGTGCTGCAATCGCGGGCGTGCTGGCGTTTGCTCCTCGCTATCTGCTGCTCGACGAGCCGACCGCCGGTCTCGACGCGCTGGGCCGTCGCGCAGTGAGCGCGATCGTCTCGGAAGCGCGTGGTCACGCGGGCATCGTCGTCGTGAGCCACTCGGCCGAGGAGTTCCTAGGGGTTGCCGACCGCGTGCTCGTTCTCGCCTCTGGGCGTGCGGTCTACGACGGTCCCGCTGCCGACATCATCGCCGAGCCGGCACCCTTCGCTGATGCGGGCTTGCTCGCGCCCGACGTCCTGCGCGTCCAGATGCTCGCACGCGCGCGCGGCCACGATGTCGGGCGGTTCACTCTCGACCCTGCGCGCGCAGCAGCATCGCTGGCTCGTGTCTTTGGGAGCGCGTGATGGGAATCCCGGTCCCCTTTGGGCAGTATGTGCCGATAGACTCCCCGGTACACCGACTGGAGCCGCGCGTGAAGCTTGCGCTCGTAGCCTGCTACACAGTGGTGCTGTTTGCCTCGGCAGGTTGGTCGGGACTGGGACTGGCCACCGTGCTTGTGGTGCTGACGCTGTTGCTCTCGCGGGTACCGTGGCACCTCGCGTTGCGCGGGCTGCGCCCGGTGGCGGTGTTGCTGCTGCTCACCGTGACGATGAACGCTCTGCGCTGGAATCCGGCCGACAGCCTCTTGCGGCTCGGGTCGCTCGGGATCAGCCGTGCCGGGCTGCTGACAGGCCTCTACTTCGCGGCGCGCATCATCCTGCTGGTTACCGGGACATCCCTGCTGACGCTGACCACGTCCCCAGTGGCGCTGACTGACGCACTCTCGCGACTCATGATGCCGCTGCGCCCGCTTCGCTTTCCCGTCGACGACGTCGCGATGATGTTCTCCATCGCCCTGCGATTCATCCCCACCACCGCCGAGGAGGCCGAGAAGATCGTCGTCGCGCAGGCCGCGCGAGGTGCGCGCTTCGACGAGGGGGGAGTGCTGCGCCGAGCTCGCGCTTGGGTTCCGGTGCTGATTCCCCTGTTCGTCAACCTCTTTCGCCGAGCCGACAACCTGGCTCTGGCCATGGAATCTCGCTGCTACACCGGTCAACGTCGTACGCGCTTGCACGCCTCGAGAATGCGCGCTTCCGACTGGGCGACGCTGCTGGTGGGCGTGACCGTCGCAGTCTATGCGACGATAGTGCTCTGAGAAATGATTGGGCTGCGGCCCCAAGGAGACGAGATGCAACCCTGCACGGTAAGGTGCCGCAACTAATGGGATCGAACCTCGGTTTCCCGGTGATCGCTCTGACCGTCGCCTACGACGGCGCGCGGTTCTCCGGCTTCGCCCGCCAGATCAACGCGGTAACCGTGCAGCAGCGCCTTGAGGAGTCGCTGGCCATCGTGCTCCGTCGCCCGCTGCTCATCGCCTGCGCTGGGCGGACGGACGCCGGCGTGCACGCCTTGGGGCAGGTGGTGTCGTTCCCCTTCGAGGGCCAACGACCGGATCCTGAGATCCTGCTCAAGTCGCTCAATGCGATGACGCCGGGAATCGTCGTGTCTGAGGTGCGGTTCGCTCGTCCGGGCTTCTCGGCAAGGTTTGACGCGAAACGCCGAGAGTATCGATACCGACTCCATGCCGGACCGGTGGCGCCCCTGTTCACGGCACACGTGGCGTGGGGGATTAAGAAGCCGCTCGATCTGGACGCAATGCGCCTTGCGGCGGCTCTGCTCGTCGGCGAACACGACTTCCGTTCGTTTTGCGTGACGAACTCAGCGATTGGCCAGCGGACTGTGCGCCGAGTCGAGACCATCGATATCGCCGAGGAGTGGATCCTGGGCGAGCGGTGCCTGACAGTCCGCGTGGTCGGCAACGCATTCCTTCACTCGATGGTCCGCACCATCGTCGGGAGCCTCGTCGAGGTCGGAGTGGGGCGCTACGAACCCAGCTGGGTGGGGGAGGCACTGGCGGCCAGGCAACGTGATGCAGCCGGGCAGACCGCACCCGCACGCGGGCTCACACTCTGGTCGGTCGACTACCCCGATGACGTGTGGATTGACGAGGGAAATGCTTGAGCGCGGACTCCGATTCGCTCGACTCTGACGGTGGATGGATACGCCCGGAGGCGTTTGTTGACGCATCCGCAAGCCGCAGCTACTATGTGAGGGTTCGTTTCAGAGGCCCCGTGAAGGTTCGATTCGAACATCGGAAGCAATCGTTTCGTTGGAGGACTTGTGAAGACCTACCACGCTAAGCCCCATGAGGTTGAACGCGAGTGGCTCATCATCGACGCCACTGACCTCGTGCTCGGCCGGCTTTCCACTCAGGTAGCTCAAATCCTGAAGGGCAAGAACAAGCCGCAGTACACGCCGCACGTCGATACCGGTGACTTCGTCGTCATCATCAACGCCGAGAAGGTTCGTATGACCGGCAACAAGGCGAACACCAAGATGTACTACACGCACTCCGGTTTCCAGGGCGGCCTCAAAGAGGTCTCCTTCCAGCGCATGCTGGCCAAGCACCCGGAGCGCATCATCGAGAAGGCCGTCAAGGGCATGCTGCCCAAGAACACGCTCGGCCGCGCGATGAACCGCAAGCTCAAGGTGTACGCAGGTCCGAACCACCCACACGCTGCGCAGAAGCCGCGCGCGATCACCCTGGAGGCCTAAGGCATGGCTGTTGAGAAGAAAGCTGTCTACTACGGCACCGGCCGCCGCAAGACCTCGGTCGCTCGCGTCCGCCTGGTCCCCGGCACCGGCCAGATGACGGTCAACAAGAAGACCGGACTCGAGTTCTTTGGCCGTGCTGCACTGGTGAACTTCGCCGAGACTCCGTTCAAGGCCACCGAGACTTCGGAGCGTTTTGACGTAATCGCTCAGTGCCACGGTGGTGGCGTCTCCGGTCAGGCCGGCGCTCTGCGCCACGGCATCGCACGTGCCCTGCTCGAGGCCAGTGACGAGTACCGCGGCGAGCTTAAGCGCGCCGGTTACCTGCGTCGCGACCCACGCATGGTCGAGCGCAAGAAGTACGGCCTGAAGAAGGCTCGCAAGAAGCCGCAGTTCTCCAAGCGCTAGGCGCTGGCGGCACACTGCTCGAACCGATCGGGGCTCGCCGCACGCGCGGCGGGCCCCGTCTCATCTGTGAGGGGACTCGTATGACACGGCTCTTCGGCACCGACGGCGTCCGCGGGATCGCCAACGCCCAGCTCACTCCGGAGCTTGCATTTCGGCTGGGGGAAGCGGCTGGTCACTTCCTGGGAGAGAAGGGCCGCGGCAGAATCGTCGTCGGCCGCGATACCAGACGCAGCGGAGAGATGCTCGAGGCCGCACTGGTCGCTGGCATCTGCTCGGGCGGTGCCGACGCGCTCGTGGCCGGAATCGTCCCCACGCCGGCGGTCGCGTTGCTCGTGCGCGAGCTCGAGGCTGATGGTGGCGTCGTGATCTCGGCGTCACACAACGCACCCGAGTACAACGGCATCAAGTTCTTCAGCCGAGAAGGGTTCAAACTTCCCGACGAGGTCGAAGACGATATCGAGACGTTCTGCTCGTCGGAGCGCGACTACGAGCGGCCGACCGGCGGCGGCGTCGGGATCATTCGGCAGGTCGAAGACGCGGTTGAACGCTACATCGAGCACTGCGTGGCTACGATCGGCGTCGATCTGAGCGGGCTGACTATCGCGGTGGACTGTGGCCACGGGGCGGCATCCGTCGCGACGCCCGAGGCGCTGCGACGGCTCGGCGCGAAGGTGATCTCGGTCAACTGCGACTGGGACGGCATGGATATCAACGTGGGATGCGGTTCCACCAACCTCGCGCCGCTGTGCCAGATTGTTGCCGATAATGACGTTGACTTCGGCATTGCTCACGACGGTGACGCTGACCGCGTCCTTGCCGTGGACGAGACTGGAGCCGAGGTCGACGGCGACGCCATTATGGCCATCTGCGCTGCCCACCGAAAAGCACAAGGCACGCTGCCACTGGACACCGTTGTCTCGACGGTCATGTGCAATTTGGGCTTTGAGGTGGCGATGCGCGAACTCGGCATCACCGTGATCAAGACAAAGGTGGGCGACCGCTACGTCCTAGAGCAGCTCCGCACGTCGGGCGCCGTCTTGGGCGGGGAGCAGTCGGGCCACATCATCTTCCTGGAGCACAACACCACGGGCGACGGCCTCGTCACCGCGCTGCAGGTCGCCTCGGTGCTTCGCGAGACCGGGTTGCCGCTCTCCGAGTTGCGAGCCGTGATGCGCCGCTACCCGCAGGTCCTCGTCAACGTCCCCGTCGCCGATAAGCATCGCCTCGGCACTAACGCCGACATTGCCGAGGCTATTCGCGAGGCCGAAGCCGAGCTCGGCGAGAGTGGTCGCGTGCTGGTGCGGCCGTCGGGCACGGAACCGCTCGTGCGGGTGATGGCAGAGGCGCAAGACGAGGAGACCGCCTCGGCGATTGTGGCGAGGCTGGTATCTATCGTGACGGCCGAGCTGGGTTGATGTCGGTGCCCGGGCGCATCGAGTTTCCAAACGGATCGCTCTCAGAAGAACAGATCGCCGCTGTCTTCTCGGCGATTCAGTCCGATGTCACCTTCGTCGATGCCGACAACATCGTGCGGTACTACTCGGAGTACCGCATCTTCGACCGCACGCCGGAATGCCTTGAGCAGGATGTGCTCGAGTGTCATCCGCCGCGCAGCAGGTCGGGAATCGAGCGCCTCATCGCCGAGTTGCGCGATGGGTGGCGTGACGAGGCCGTGTTTCTCGAGATGAAAGCCGGCAGGCAGGTCAACGTGCGCTACATCGCGCTGCGCGATGCCGGAGGGTCTTATCTCGGCGTGGTCGAGATCGCCTCATGGGCCGACGGTGAACCGCAGGCAGGCTAGGAAGCCTTGCCGATCCCACACCGTGGTTCGGCGCTCACTCCCCTCGCGTGACGAGGCCACTCTCTGCCCTCGACTGCTACACTAGGACTGAGTAGGAACCGCAGAGACGAGGGAGCTGCCTGCCGAGAGAAACCGCACGATGAAGCGCCGGGACTGGCTGCATTGCGAACACGTGCGTCAGTTGACGAGGAGAGAGCCCATCGAACGATTCGGCGGATGGCTCTCCGGCCCTGATCGGGGTCGAAACGGTGTCGACAAAGCCCGCAGGTGACTGCGGGGACAAAGCGACATCGAACCGGTTGTTCCACCTCTCAGGGGAGTATCACCCCGGCCCGGCCCCACGATTTAGGTCCCGGGCTTTTCGCGGCACATCGGCCGCACGTACGACACACCCCTCGGACTTGGAGGTTTGTCCATCTATGTGTGGAATTGTCGGATACGTTGGATCGCGCAGGGCCAGTGACGTGCTCGTCGGCGGTCTTGCTCGGCTTGAATACCGTGGCTATGACTCTGCTGGTGTCGCGATCATCGAAGGCAGCGACTTAAGCGTCACGCGCCGCATCGGTAAGCTCATCAACCTGAAGAACGCGCTTGAGAAGTCGCCTGTGGGCGGAAACGTGGGCGTAGGGCACACGCGGTGGGCGACGCACGGCAAGCCCAGCGAAGAGAACGCCCATCCTCATATCGACTGCTCGGGGCGTATCGCGGTCGTGCACAACGGCATCATCGAGAACTTCATCCAGCTTCGCGAGGAGCTCAAGGCAACCGGGCACATCGTCCGCTCTGAGACCGATACCGAGCTGATCGCGCACCTCATAGAGAGCTACTACGAGGGCGACCTCGTAGGTGCGTTTGCCAAGACCATCAAGCGTTTGGAGGGTGCCTACGCCCTTGGCGTTGTGCATCTCGACCATCCCGACATGGTGCTGGCATCTCGCCAGGAGTCGCCGCTCATCATCGGCGTCGGTGAGGACGAGAACATCGTCGCAAGTGATATCCCCGCCGTGCTCGAGTTCACCCGCGAGATCATCGTCTTGCACGATGGCGAAATCGCGATTGTGACGGCATCCGGGGTCGATGTGGTCGACCTTGAGGGCGGCGCTGTCGAGCCCGAGATGATGCACGTAGAGTGGGATCTCGACGCCGCCGAGAAGGGCGGCTATGAGGACTTCATGCTCAAGGAGATCTACGAACAGCCCAAGGCGATTCGCGACACCCTGCTTGGCAGGATGGGCGACGACGGCTCCATTCAGCTATCCGAGCTCGAGATGACTCCGGCTGAGATTGCGTCGATGGGCCGCGTCTACATCATCGCCTGCGGGACGTCGCTGCACGCGGGGCTCGTTGCCAAGAGCCTCATCGAGCAGTGGGCCCGCATTCCGGTCGAGGTGCAGTGCTCGAGCGAGTTCCGCTACGCCGACCCCATCGTCGACGACGAGACACTCGTGGTTGCCATCACGCAGTCCGGCGAGACGGCCGACACGCTGGCTGGCGTCCGCGAGGCACGTGAGCGCGGCGCCAAGGTCATCGCGATCACCAACGTGGTGGGAAGCCGCGTCACGCGCGAGTCCGACGGCGTGCTCTACACCCACGCTGGCCCGGAGATTGGTGTCGCCGCCACCAAGACCTTCACTTCGCAGATCGCCGCACTGACGGTGCTCGCCCTCAAGCTCGCGCAAGCCAAGGGCACCCTCTCCTCCGAGAAGGTCGGCTCGCTGTGGTGCGAGCTCATCACCATCCCTGACATCGTGGAAGCTGAGCTTCAGGACCTGACAGCGCTTGAGGAGTGCGCACAACAGTGCGTCCACGCCACAAGCTCGCTGTTCCTCGGTCGAGGCATGGGCGTTCCGGTAGCCATGGAGGGGGCGCTCAAGCTCAAGGAGATCTCCTACATCCACGCCGAGGCCTACCCCGCCGGCGAGATGAAGCACGGCCCGATTGCGCTCATCACCGATCAGGTACCGGTCGTGGTCGTCGCGACGCAGGGACGAACCTACGAGAAGGTCGTGAGCAATATCCAAGAAGTGCGCGCGCGCGGCGCTCAAGTCATTGCCATTGCGACCGCCGGTGACGAAGACATCCGGCAACACGCGGAGTTCGTGCTCCACGTGCCGGCGACCAGCGAGGCCCTCTCGGCAATTCCGGCCACGATCCCGCTCCAGCTGCTGGCCTACCACATCGCCAAGCTCAAAGGATGCAACGTCGACCAGCCGCGCAACCTGGCCAAGTCCGTGACGGTCGAGTAGCCCATGATTACCGGACTGGGCGTAGACATCGTTGAGATCGAGAGAATGCGGGCCGCCATTGAGCGCAGACCGCGGCTGAAAGAGCGGCTGTTCTCGGCCGAGGAGCGGGCGTACTGCGACAAGCGGGGCCGCCCCGAGGTGCACTACGCGCTGCGCTTCGCCGCCAAGGAAGCCGTCCTCAAAGCACTAGGGACCGGATTCGCGGGCATGAAGTTCACCGATGTCGAAGTCTCACGCGAGATGAGCGGGCGTCCCGTGCCCAAGCTTTCCGGCCGAGCAGCCGAGCGAGCTGCTGAGCTCGGCATCGTCGAGATGCATCTGTCACTGTCGTTCACGCATACCACCGCCGTTGCCTCTGCAGTGGCGATTACTGAGGGGTCGCGGCCACGGAAGGACGAGCGGCCCGATCCCAAGGCTGAGCTGGCCGCCTCGTTTAAGGAAGCGCGTGCGCTGCTTGACGAGGTCGGGTCCGAGGGTACTGACTAGATAGCGTGAAAATGCGGGCCATCCGTTCTCGCGGATTGCCCGACCTGGTCCCGAGGAGCTGTCATGGTTCGCGCACTCACAGCTGAGCAGGCACGGGCGGTCGAGGCGGCCGCCGTCGCGAGGGGAGCCGACCTCGCGACGCTGATGCGCGCGGCTGGGGGTGCTGTGGCTGCTCACGTCATGGCCGAGGTGCCCGAGGGGGACGTGGTCGTACTCGCTGGGCACGGCAACAACGGCGGCGACGGTTGGGTTGCGGCTCGCAATCTGCTCGCAGCTGGACGAAGCGTTCACGTGGTCTCGATGGTAGAGCCCGGGTCTCTCGGCGGCATCGCTGGCGAAGCGGCTCTCGCAGCTATCGCGGCGGGCGTCGCATGGCGAGTGGCCGACGACCCCCTCGGTGCGCACGAGCTGGCAGGTGCCGTCGTCGTGGTGGATGCGCTGCTCGGCATGGGTGCGTCCGGCCCGCTGCGCGCACCTCTGGACGTGTGGGTCGAGGCCGTCAACCGGTGCAGTGCCTACGTCGTTGCAGTCGACCTGCCGACCGGTGTGGATGCCGACACTGGAGAGGTTGCTGGAGTCGCTGTCCAAGCCGACAGCACGGTCACCTTCACCGCTTTCAAGCGGGGACTCGTCGTCTACCCTGGTGCCGGATTCTGTGGCGACGTCGTTGTCGCCGACATCGGCATCGATCCCGCGCATGCCGACATTGATGGGGCCACCGAGGTCTGGTCGGCTGACGAGTATGCCGCGCTGTTGCCTCGGCCGCGTGTCGATGCACACAAGAATGATCGCGGTCGGGTGCTCGTGATTGCGGGCTCCGCGACCTACCCGGGAGCCGCCGTGTTGGCGGCGCGAGGGGCGCAGAGGGCGGGCGCCGGCTACGTTGCGCTCGCGGTGCCCAGCTCGGTCGTGCCTATCGCCCAGGCTCATCTGCTCTCGATTCCGGTCATCGGGCTTCCCCAAGGCCGCGGCCATGCGTATTCATCGGCGGCGTTGGACAAGGCGCTGCAGCTGGCGCGCGACTACGACGCGGTCGTGCTCGGCCCAGGGCTGACGCTTGCTGACGGAGCCGTCCTGACCGCTCGGGGAATCGTCGAGAAGCTCAGGCGGCCGCTGGTTGTTGACGCCGACGGGCTCAACGCGCTTGTCGACGCGCATCAGCTTATCGAGAAGCGCACTGCCCCCACCGTGCTGACTCCGCATCCGGGGGAACTCGCGCGGCTGCTCTCTACCACCGCCCAGAAGGTGCAGTCCGATCGACTCACGGCGTCTGCCGTACTCGCGACTCACGACACAGCCGTCGTGCTCAAGGGGGCCGGTACGGTGATCAGCGGTGCGGGGAGGCAGATCGTCAACACTTCTGGCAGTCCGGCTCTTGCAACGGCGGGCAGTGGCGATGTGCTCTCGGGCATCATCGGGACCTACCTCGCGCAGGGACTCTCGCCTCTGGAGGCCGGGGCCCTGGGCGCCCATGTCCACGGGCGAGCAGGTGAGGCAGCGGCCTCGGTGCTCACGCCCGTCTGCGTTGCCGCCGAGGACCTCATCGACTACCTGCCGACAGCCGTGGCCGAACTGCTCGGACTGTGGTGACAGCCACTTTGTAGCGCGCGACTGCGCGGTGCTCAACGAAACCGGGAGGTTTCCAGCGTGACAAAGAACCGATGGTCCTGGGCCGAGATCAACCTGGAAGCAATCACCACCAACGTTGCGAATCTCAAGGCGCTCACAAAGAAGGGGACGCTGTTCATGGCCGTCGTCAAGGCCGACGGCTACGGCCACGGCGGTGTCAAGGCCGCTAGGGCGGCGCTGAGTGGCGGTGCCGACCGATTGGGTGTCGCGACGATTGCCGAGGGGCTGGAGCTGCGCAAGGCCGGCATCTCGGCCCCAATCATGCTTTTGTCCGAGCCACCGGAGTCGGCGATTTCTCTGCTGCTCGAGCATGAGTTGGTGCCGACGGTGACCACGCGGGAGTTCGCTGTAGCTCTAGGCAAGTGGGCGGCGGCTCAGGGCAAGGTGGCTCGCTACCATCTCAAGGTGGACAGCGGTATGAATCGCATCGGTGTGTTCGCTGCTGACGCGGCGCAGTTTGCGCGCGGGCTTGCGGATTTCCCCGGGCTGGAGCTCGAGGGCACGTTCACGCATTTCGCGACCGCCGACGTGCCGGGTGACTGGGAAGTCGAGGGTCAGTTCGAGCGGTTCTGCTTGGCGATTGAGGAGATGCGGACTGAGGGCGTGAATCCGGGAATCGTGCACGCTGCCAATAGCCCCGCCACCATCCTGTACCCCCAGACGCATCTGGACATGGTGCGCTGCGGACTGTCGATCTATGGCCTCTATCCGTCACCAGCTACGAACGACTGCGTAACGCTTGTTCCGGCTAGGTCGGTCAAGGCGCGAGTGACGCTCGTCAAGCGGGTCGGGATGGGCGAGAGCGTCAGCTACGGCTTCACGTGGACGGCAGCAGCACCGACGGTAGTGGCGACGCTGCCGCTCGGGTATGCCGATGGGGTCCACCGCGCGGCATCCAACGAGTTTGCAGTCCTGCTCGGCGGGAAACGCTGCCGCCAGATCGGTCGGGTGTGCATGGACCAGCTCATGGTCGAGGTCCCGCGCGGCGTCGAGGTGTCGCGAGGCAATGAGGCGGTGATCGTTGGTGAGCAGGGCGGCGAGTGGATTGCCCTTGAGGAGCTCGCCGAGGCCGCTGACACCATAAACTACGAGTTGACCTGCGCTTTTGGCATGAGGCTTGAGCGCGTTTACCGCTAAGCCGTCGGACTGCGGTAAGATTCTCGTGAAGGGGAATTAATTCGCTCCATTTCTCGGCAGGAGTGGTTCCCCTTTATGCCGAAACAGACACCGAGGCGTAAATTGTCGCTTCGTTTGCTGCGCCGTAACACCCGTCATCGCACCCAGGAGGATTCGCCGTGGACGAAAAGGTCGTCGAAGAGATTCGAATGCACAAGGAGACCATCGCCACCGACTCGAACACTCCGCTTCACCTCATTCGCGAGAAGGAGCTCGAGATTTCGGGGCGCGTTTTGGCCGCAAAGCGGGAAGCCGACGAGATAGTGACTGCGGCTCGCAAGAAGGCCGTCGAGTTGGTAGCCAAGGCCGAGGCCGAAGGTGGCGCCGGGGCCGCGGAAAGCGAGAAGAAGATTCTCGCGGGTGCCGAAGAAGAGGCGGTCCGTCTTCAGGCGGATGCCGTGACCGAGGCAGCCGGCCTCAAGGGTCAGATTGCCGCGCATCGTGCAGAAGCGGTGCGTCTAGTGCTGGACGTCGTGACCACTATTTAGGCTGGTTGCGATGCGGACTACGATCCCCAGGGGAGGGTGGTCGATGTGCTTGTTCCAATGGCTAAGGTCGAGATAATAGGCCCCAAGAGCCTGTTTCTCGACGTCGTGAGTGCGCTTCACGAGCAAGGCAAGATACATATTGAAGATCTCTCAAAGCGAATCGCCAGTGGCGAGGTCGCTCTGGATCGCATGGAGATTCAGGGAGATGAGATTAAGGTATACGACCAGCTCGACGAACTGCTGATTCGCACTCGCGCCATCCTCAAGACCCTCAACGAGCCCGAGGATGGCGTCGATCCCAAGGCGCGGGTCATCGAATACGAGCGCCTCTGGCATCTGGCACCCCCGGAACTTGCCGACGAGATCTCCTCGGTGATTGCCGACGTCGAGGAGAAGACCGCAGACCTTGCGGCGCTTCACACGGCCGCCGAGGGCGAGGTCGCGCTTCTGGCGCGCTACGAGCCCATTCTCGGCAAGATCCAGCCACTCGCCAAGCAGCTCGTCGTGACGGGTGCGTTTGATAGCGTCGCGCTGCTCGTCGAGCGCCGCTACAAGGCGGGCCTGGAGCACTTGCAGACAGAGCTGGACAAGGTCACCAACTCGCAGTGTGAGATTCTTTCCACCGACATTGATGAGCAGACGACTGCTGCAATCGTGGTCTATGCACGGCAGTATGCCGAGCCGGTCCACAAGTTCCTCGCGATGGAGAACGTGAACCAGATTAGGCTGCCCCAGGACTTCCAGGACATGCCACTAGACGTCGCCTACGAGACCATCCACCAGCGCCGAGCAGAACTTCCGGCAGAGCTCGATCGAATCCGAGAAGAACTCGACGAGATGTCGCTCAAGTGGTTCACAAAGCTCACCACCGCACGCGACGTACTCACGGACCGCATCGACGAAATTGTGGCGATCCCGCAGTTCGGGCGCACCGAATACGCATTCATGATCGACGGCTGGATTCCGGTCGCGGACATGCCTGAACTCGACGGCATGCTTAAGACACAGTTCGGCGACGAGATCGTAGTCAGCCAGCTGGAGATCGACGAGAAGGATTTTGAGAACGCACCCATCGCGCTGCAGAACGCAGGCTGGGCGGCTCCGTATCAAGAACTCATGGGGTTCATGGGCAAGCCAAAGTATGGCACCTACGACCCAACTTGGATGCTCGCGATCTTCTACCCGCTGTTCTTCGGGATGATCGTTGGCGACATCGGCTACGGGCTTGTCATGTTGGGCACCGTGATCTGGCTGCGCATGAAGTTCAAGGAAAACAGCGGAGTGCAGCTCGCAACGGCGATCCTCGGCCCTGCAGCCACCAGCGTTATCATCTTTGGGTTCGTCTACGGTGAGTTCTTCGGCAACCTGCTCGGGCCGAAGTTCGCCAATGTCATCCAGCCGATCTGGAGCGTGAACGGCAACTTTGGCGCCGGCTATCCGGTACCTGCCGGCGCGCGCGTGATGCTTCCGTTCGAGCGCACCCAGAAGGAAATGCTGATCACGTTCCTGATAATCGCAATCGCTTTGGGAGCGTTCCAGGTGATTTTGGGTCTGTGTCTCGGCATCTACAACGGTCTGAAGACCAAGCACATGTCGCATGTCTATGAGAAGGGCGGCATCCTCGCCTTCGTCATCGGATTCGCGGCACTCGTACTCATGATCGTCTTCGGTGCGGTGCTGACCTCAAACATCGGAACGACCGGGGCCTACGTTCTCCAGGCAATCGCAGCACTCGTCCTGTTCTTGGGCTTCGCGTTTGCGATCAAGGGCGGTGGGATTGTCGGCGCCATTGAGTCGATCGGCGCCCTGTCTAACATCGCGAGCTATCTGAGAATCATGGCTGTCGGCCTCGCAGGAGCGATTTTTGCCGAGGCAGTCAACAAGATCGCGGCCTCGATGGGCAATCCCATCCTCGGCCTCATCATCGCTGTCCCGCTGCAGATGCTGAACTTCGTCATCTGCGCATTCAGTCCGAATATCCACGCAGTGCGTCTTAACTTCCTCGAGTTCTTCGGGAAGTTTTACGAGCCAGGTTCCAAGGACTACAAGCCGTTTCAGAAAACCGGAGGGGAGAAGCGCGCATGATCAGCAAGAAGGTCGCGAAGTATGTGTTCCTAAGCACGTTTGTCGGAGTACTGGCTATACCAGCAGTTGCGTTTGCACAGGAGGCCGCTGCCGTGGCACCAGTCACGATGGCCGGAGCCGTCAAGACGCTAGGCGCCGCACTCTGCATGGGTATCTCGGCGATTGGCGCCGGCTGGGCACAGGCCAAGATCGGTTCTGCAGGTCAGGGTACCCTGGCTGAGCGTCCGGAAGAGCGCGTCTTTGTACTGACGCTTACGGCGCTCCCGGAAGTCATCGCCCTGCTCGGATTCGTTATGGCCATCATCCTCAACGGCTAGCACGACGGGACACTGACCAGTGCGACCCGTTTTGTCTGTCCTAGAGAGGGCGACCCATGGCAATTGATGACATCCTGAGAGCCTTAGATGATCAGGCACAGGCAGATTGTGAAGACATCGTCGGGGAGTCTCGCGAGCATGCGAAGCTCATCGTCGAGGAGGCCGAGCTCCAGGCTCGTCAGATTCACGACACCTTCGTCCACCAGGTCGAGCGTGTGGCGACTCTGAATGCCTCTAAGAAGATCAATGCGGCACGTCTTGCTGCCAAGATGACCGTATCTACGGTCAAGGGCGATGCCGTGGCAGGAGTTTTTGCTGACGCTCGCGCCCAGCTTTTCTCGGCGCGCGACTCGGGCTATGAGGCGCTTTTCGCCGCGCTTGCGGCTGAGGCGTTTGCGGGTGCGAGTGGACCGGTCAAGGTGCATACAGCATCCGCCGACACCGCTCTCGCCGAGAAGGCGAGTGCCGCTGCGGGACTGTCCGCAGAGGTGCTTGGCGATATTGAGTCAGCCGGCGGTCTCGTTGTTGACACCGGTGGCGGAAAGATCATTCGCCGAAACACGCTAGAGGATCGTCTCGACCGTGCAAGCCAGTTTGTCCAAGCCGACGTAGCGAGGGTCCTGTTTTCATGAGCAAGGCCGTCATTCAGGCAGGCAACAGAGCCGTTCCGGAGACCGACGCGGGCTATGCCAACGCGCGGTTGCGTGGCATGCGCGCGAACTTGCTCCCGTTGGAGTTCTACAACCGTCTCATCGATGCGAGCGACGTGACCCAGGCGGTCAAGGAGCTCATGGGCACTGAGTACGAGCCCGACCTCGAAGCTGAGCTCGTTCAGGGTCGCAACGCGGCCGTGATCGATAAAGCACTCAAGGACAACATGGTTCGGGCGTATCGAAAGGTGCTCCGGTTTCTCAACCCTTCGGCTCGGGCCCTGCTCTCCACGCTTCTAGGGCGCTGGGACGTCTTCAACATCAAGACCGTTCTACGCGGCGCTCACAACAGCGTGCCTCTTGAAGAGGTGAAGGAGAGTTTCTTTCCGGCTGGCTATCTGAGCGAGGGCGAACTCGAGGCACTCGCGCAGTTCAACGATGTCGGAGCTGTGATCAACACCATGGCGATGTGGGGGATGGTCTACGCACCGCCGCTGCGGCGGGCCTTCCCGGACTACACCCGGGACGACGACCTCGCACCGCTGGAGCTGGCGCTCGACCGGCAGTACGCCGCTTGGGCATCATCGCGCCTCGTGGGAGAGTCGGCCGACGTCGATATCGCTCGACGAATCCTTGGAATGCAGATCGACACTGCGAACTTGGTCATGGTGCTTCGTCTGCTCAAGGCCGACACCGGTGCCGCGAAGGCCGAAACGTTCTTCCTAGAAGGTGGTCGCACGATTCGCAAAGACCTCTTCTTGGAGTTGGCGCGCATGTCCGATGTGGATGAGGTGCTCGATCGGCTCAAGAGAACGCCGTACGCGGCGGCTCTCGACGAGGCGGCACTCAAATATCTCGAAAGTAACTCGATCACGGTGTTTGAGCGGGCGCTGGAGGAGCAACTCATGCGGCGCGCGCTGATGGCAGGCGTTAAGGACCCGCACGGCGTTGGGGTCGCAATCGCCTACCTGTATGGCAAGCAGAACGAAATCACCAATCTGCGTATCGTAATCAAGGGCATCGCCGTAGGAATGCCGGCGGACCGGGTGAGAGAGGAACTGATCCTTGTATAGGCTCGTTGTGCTCACCGATCCTGACACCGCTGACGGGTTTAGGCTCGCAGGCGTGGATGTCGAAGTCATTGACAGCCCGGAGACGGCGCGACGGACTCTCACCACGTTGCTCGACGATGATGCCACCGGCATTATCGCCATCAATGAACAGCTGATGTCCTCGATTGACGAGCGCATCCAGAAGAAGATCGACTCCATTTACCGGCCGATCGTAGTCTCCCTGCCGATCAGGGAGAAGCTTGAGATGGGCGAGGATCACCGCGCCTACCTCTCGAGGCTCATCAGGCGAGCAATCGGCTTCGACATCACTCTTAGGCGGGGATGACATGATCGTCGGAACGATTGCGAAGATCACCGGCCCGGTCGCGGTCGCGGACGGCATGACCGGTGCCCGCATGTACGACATCGTCCGTGTCGGCAACGAGGGCCTCATGGGTGAGGTCATTCGTCTCGAGAACGACACGGCGACCATCCAGGTGTACGAGGATACGTCAGGCCTGAAGGTCGGCGAGGTCGTTGAATCAACCGAGGGCGCTCTGATGGTCGAGCTAGGCCCCGGGCTGCTTACGTCGATCTATGATGGCGTCCAGCGCCCGCTGCCGGTAATCGCCGAGCAAAGCGGCGACTACATCGAGCGCGGAACCGTTGCCTCGGCACTGGACCGAGACAAGCTGTGGGCGTTTACGCCGGTTGTCTCGGCGGGTAGCGACATTGGGCCCGGAGACGTGATTGGTACTGTGCCTGAGGGCCAGACCATTCTGCATAAGGTTATGGTTCCGCCGCTGGTCAAGGCCGGCAAGCTCGCGAGCATCGTGTCTGCTGGCGAGTACAACGTGGATCACGTGGTCGCCACGATGGAGGACGGCACCGAGATTCGCATGAGCCAGCGCTGGCCTGTGCGCCAGGGTCGTCCCTACATCCGCAAGATGGACCCGACCACGCCGTTCACCACCGGCATGCGAATCCTAGATACGTTCTTCCCCATCGCCCTGGGCGGCAACGCGATCATCCCGGGCGGGTTCGGCACGGGCAAGACGGTTACTCAGCAGTCGCTGGCCAAGTGGGCCGACGTCGACATCATCGTCTACATCGGTTGCGGAGAGCGCGGCAACGAGATGACTGAGGTGCTCACGGAGTTCCCGCATCTCGACGATCCGCGTAACGACGCTCCGCTTATGGACCGTACGGTGCTCGTTGCTAATACCTCGAATATGCCGGTTGCGGCGCGCGAGGCTTCGATCTACGTCGGCGCGACGCTGGCAGAGTTCTACCGCGACATGGGCTACAACGTCGCCATGATGGCCGACTCCACGTCTCGCTGGGGCGAGGCGCTCCGCGAGGTGTCTGGCCGACTCGAAGAGATGCCTGGTGAGGAAGGCTACCCAGCATATCTGGCGACTCGTCTTGCGGCTTTCTACGAAAGAAGCGGACGCGTTAAGCCGCTCGGCAGTGACGACGACGAGCGAATCGGCTCGGTCACGATGGTTGGCGCGGTTTCACCCGCCGGCGGCGACATGTCTGAGCCGATGACGCAAAACTCACTGCGAGTCACGGGTGCGTTCTGGGCACTCGACACCGGACTTGCTCACCGCCGCCACTTCCCGGCTATCAGCTGGACCAAGAGCTACACGCTGTTCCTGGGTCAGGTTAAGGGCTGGTATGAGAGCAACGTCGCACCGGACTGGCTTGAGCACCGCGACCGCGCGATGTCGATCTTGCAGAAGGAGACGGAACTCCAGGAGATCGTACAGCTGGTCGGTCCGGACGCGCTGCCCGAGTCCGAGAAGCTGATTCTCGAGATCGCGCGGATGCTTCGCGAGGACTTCTTGCAGCAGTTTGCTTTTGATGAGGTCGACGCGTACTGCCCGCCCGACAAGCAGTACTGGATTCTCAAGACGATTCTGACCTTCAACGACGCGGCCACCGGCGCTCTTAACCGGGGCGTGGCACTGCGCGAGATTCTCGACCTTCCTGTCCGAGATGCAATCGCGATGCTCAAGACAACACCGCACGAAGCATCGCTCGTCAAGATGCGCGAAATGACCAGTAAGATTGGCGAAGACATCGCTGGAATCGAGGTGTACTAGAAGTGCCGAACGATACCCGCGTTGAGGAGGAGCCAAAGCGCTCTTTGCTCTCTACTGACTACCGCACGCTGAGCTACGTCACAGGACCGCTCATCTTCGTGCAAGACGTCGAGAACGTCGCGTACAACGAGATGGTGTCGATCCTGATGCCGGACGGTTCGCGCCGCTCGGGACAGGTGTTGGAGATTTCCGGGCGCACGGCTGTCATCCAGGTCTTTGAAGGTACGGCTGGCACTGATATCGCACGAACCGAAGTCCGGTTCCTCGAGGAAGTCGCCAAGATCGACGTCTCCATCGACCTTCTGGGCCGCGTACTCAACGGTACCGGCAAGCCGATCGACGGCGGTGCACCGATCATCGCCGAGGCTCGCCTCGACATCACCGGCGCACCGATCAACCCGTACGCTCGCGAGTTGCCTGCCGACTTCATCGAGACAGGTATCTCGGCAATTGACGGACTGACTACGCTCGTGCGTGGGCAGAAGCTGCCAATCTTTTCGGGCTCAGGCCTTCCCGCCAACGAGCTCGCTGCGCAGATCATCCGCCAGGCGCGCGTCAAGTCCGGCGAGCAGTTCGCCGTCGTGTTCGCCGCCATGGGCATCACCAACCGCGAGGCGGCCTATTTCAGGCAGCAGTTCGAGGACACGGGCGCTCTCGAGCGCGTTGTATTCTTCCTGAACCTCGCCGACGACCCCACAGTCGAGCGTCTTCTCACTCCGAAGGCCGCGCTCACCGTCGCGGAGTACCTCGCGTTTGAGAAGGACCTCCAGGTCCTCGTGGTCCTCACCGACATGACCAACTACTGCGAGGCGCTCCGCGAGGTCTCCACCGCTCGCGAAGAGGTCCCTGGTCGCCGAGGGTTCCCGGGCTACATGTACACCGACCTTTCGACCATCTACGAGCGCGCCGGCCGCATCAAGGGCCGCAAGGGCTCGGTCACTCAACTCCCGATTCTCTCCATGCCTGACGACGACATCACGCACCCGATTCCTGACCTCACCGGCTACATCACCGAGGGCCAGATCGTGCTTTCTCGGCAGCTCCACCGTCGCGCGGTCTACCCGCCGATCGACGTGCTGCCGTGCCTCAGCCGCCTGATGAACCTCGGTATCGGCGAGGGCAAGACCCGCGAGGATCATCGAGCGGTCGCCAACCAGATGTACGCCGCATACGCGCAAGGTCGCGACCTTCGCAAGCTCGTCGCAATTGTGGGCGAAGAGGCGCTGTCCGACGTCGACCGCAGCTACCTGCGCTTCGCCGACCAGTTCGAGGAGCGCATCGTCGGCCAGGGCCAAGAGGGACGCACCATCGAAGAGACGCTCGATATCGGCTGGGAGTTGCTGGCCGGTCTGCCCATGAGTGAGCTCAAGCGCGTCCGTGACTTCATCGAGAAGTACCACCCTGACAACGTCAACACCGCTGTCGAGGCGTCCAACCCCGATGTCGCTGCTGTGAGCGTCGCGCCAACCGTCGATGAAGAGCCCGACGCCGAGGCGCAGGAGAGCTAGCATGGAAGAAGTACGCCCTACACGATCAGAGTTGCTCGAGCGCCGGGCGCAGATTGGCTTGGCGCAGCAGGGCATGGATCTGCTCAAGCAGAAGCGTGACGCGCTGCTCATCGAGTTCATGGGCGTCATGGACGAGACGCTGCGCCTCTCTGATTCACTAGGCAAGACGGTGCGTGAGGCGCAGTACTCCCTTGCCGTTGCCCAAGCTGTCGACGGAACCGTCGCGTTGCGCTCGGCAGGTTTGGCCACGCGGGGCGAGATCGTCGTCGACATGACCGGTACCAAGATCATGGGCGTGTCGGTGCCAGTCGTGACCAAGGGCGACAGCCCGCTCAAGTCGTCCTTCACCAGAGGCTACTCGGTCACCGGTGTTTCATCACGAGTCGACGAGACCGCCGAGAAGTTCGAAGGCATCCTCGATGTCATCATCGAATACGCCGACATCGAGACGCGACTGAAGCGTCTCGGCGAAGAGATCAACAAGACCAACCGCCGAGTCAACGCTTTGGAGCAGGTCACGGTTCCCGCACTCCAAGAACAGGTGACCTACATTCGCCAGACGCTCGACGAGCGTGCCCGAGAGGACCTCTTCCGCCTGAAGAAGGTCAAGAAGAAGATCGAGAACAAGAAACGCGCCGCCGCAGCGGCCGCTGCGATCTAACGCAGCGGCCGGCGGTACGCGTTCGGTCGGATTCTATTCGGCGACTGTTCCCTCGTACGGAGCCTCGGCGTCGATAACCGCACGGACTTCGCGCAGGATCTCGATGTCGCTGCGTGCGTGACGGCGCAGCTGGCTGCCGAGCGTCAGGATCTTGATGACGTCGCGCAACGTGAGGCGCCCAAAGGGCAGGCCATCCCAGTCGCTGTGCGCGACGTAGGCCCAGACCTCGCCGAGCACCCACTCGAGTTCTTCGATCTCCTCGGTAGTGAGCTCGCCCCACGAGGGGCCGAGACCGTGGCGGATGTGCTGCACGGCGCGCTCGACCGCTTTGACCTTCTGGAGCTTGAACGCTCTGATACCGAGATCTTCGTCTGATACGTCCGGACGGTTTGTGCCCATGTCGAAAACACCTCCTGCGAACTCTTTCGACATCGACTGGGGCGTCCCTGCGCGGCCGAGTGCACAGAGAGCACGGCGGAGCGCAGGTCACGGCCGCGCAG
>Ga0194043_1000393_pt1 | contig 23917 bp, 21 predicted proteins | sample JunL4415m_MetaG_FD_161274 | JGI IMG/M metagenome (GOLD analysis project Ga0194043, IMG submission 161274) | Anoxic zone freshwater microbial communities from boreal shield lake in IISD Experimental Lakes Area, Ontario, Canada - Jun2016-L442-15m | ecosystem: Environmental > Aquatic > Freshwater >...
ACGCAGGAATCTCGGTACCGCGGGTCTATGTCCTGGTGATGGTCATCGCGGGCGCGCTCGCCGGCCTGGCCGGGGCGAATCAGATCCTGGGCGTTCTGGGTCGTGCGACTCCGGGCTTCTCCGGTCCTGGTCTTGGCTTCGACGGCATCGCAGTGGCCCTCCTCGGCCGGTCCAATCCCTGGGGCGTCGTGGCGGCGGCCTTGCTGTTCGGCGGGCTGAAGGCGGGGGGCCAGGAGATGCAGGTCGCAGCTCACGTGAGCCCCGATCTCATCGGCGTGATGCAGGCGCTGATCATCATGTTCGTGGCCGCCCCGGCCCTCATCACGACCATGTACCGCCTCAAGGCACCCAGTACGTCCGCCCAGATCACCAAGGGGTGGGCGTCATGAGTACCGAGTTCGCGAAGGAGCCGGTGGAGAGCTACGAGCTCACCGCCCCCAAGACCAAGGAACTCACCAAGGGGCAGATCCGCAGGGCGCAGATCTCGGGCGTCGTGCTCATCGCCCTGGCAGCCGTGGTGGCGTTCTACTTCGTCCCGAGCGCCGAAGGCGACTCGACCTTCGGGCTCAGTCTCAGCGGCGAGGCCGTCCAACTCAGCCCACTGGCCGTGCCCGCGCAGGCGTCACTGTGGCTGCTGGCCGGGGTGCTGGCCTTCCTCGGTGGGCTCCAGTTCATCAAGGGGTTCCAGTCCAAGTCGACGATCATCGTCGGCATCGCGTTCACGATATTCACCGTCGCGCTCATGGTTTGGGCGACGGCCGGCGCACAGTTCAACCTCGAGTCCATGCTGGTGGCCACGGTGGCTCGCTCGACACCGATCGCCCTGGGTGCGCTAAGTGGCGTGCTGTGCGAGCGGTCGGGTGTTGTCAACATCGGCATCGAGGGGATGCTCCTGGGCGGCGCGTTCACCGGCGTGGTCATCGGCTCGATCTGGGGTGACTGGCAGGGCCTGGTCGCTGCGACGCTCACCGGTGGCCTGCTCGCCCTGCTGCTGGCCGTCCTGGCGATCAAGTTCAAGGTCGACCAGATCATTATCGGATTCGTCATCAACATCTTCGTGCTCGGCCTGACATCGTTCCTGTCCACGCAGGTCCTGGTGCCACACCCGGAACTCAACGACGCCCCGGTGTTCCCGGCTGTTCCGATCCCCGGGCTCAGCACGATCCCGATCATCGGACCGATGTTCTTCAACCAGACGATCATCGTCTACACCGGCTATGTGCTGATTCTCTCCGTGACGTACCTGCTGTTCCGCACTCGCTGGGGCCTGCGCACTCGCGCCGTTGGCGAGAACCCGACCGCGGCCGACAGCCTTGGCATCAGCGTGTCGAAGGTGCGCTACCTGGCCGTCCTCTACGGCGGACTGGTCGGCGGTTTCGCCGGCGCCTGGTTCACGATCGGCACCGTCGGCCGCTTCGACCAGAACATGACGGCCGGCCGCGGCTTCATCGGCCTGGCGGCCATGATCTTCGGTGGCTGGAACCCGATCGGTGCGTTCTTCGCGGCGCTCATCTTCGGGTTCTTCGACTCGCTGCAGCAGAAGTTCGCCGTCATCGGGACGATGATCCCGTCGGAGTTCCTCGCGATGCTGCCGTACCTGGTGACGATCATCGTCGTGGCCGGACTCATCGGCCGTCGCCGGCCGCCGGCCGCCGATGGCGTGCCCTACGAGAAGGAGTAGCCCGCCATGGCGGACATCGATTGGGCCGCACTGGACCAGGCGGCCATCGAGATCATGGGCAAGGCGTACGCGCCCTATTCGCGATTCAAGGTAGGCGTGGCCGGTCTCATGGACGACGGACGCATCGTTGTCGGGTGCAACGTCGAGAACGCCTGCTACGGCATCGGGTTGTGTGCGGAGTGCGGCATGGTGTCGAGCATCCACGCCACCGGCGGCGGCAAATTGGTTGCGGTGTCCTGCGTCGACCAGCACGGCAATTCGCTGATGCCGTGCGGCCGGTGCCGGCAGTTGCTCTGGGAGAACGGCCGCCGGACCACGCTCCTGAAGACCCCTGAGGGGATCCTCCCGATGAGCGAGATCCTGCCGCAGGCGTTCGGCCCCGATGACCTCGTCGAGCGCGCGGAGGAAGTGGGCTCCCATGGTTGAGCCGTACGCCGCTGTCGACATCATCAAGGCCAAGCGCGACAAGAACGTCCTCACGCACGATCAGATCGCCTGGGTCGTCGATGCGTACACCCGCGGCGTCGTGGCCGACGAGCAGATGTCGGCGCTGGCCATGGCGATCCTCCTCAACGGGATGACCGACGAGGAGATCGTCCAGTGGACGAACGCCATGATCAACTCCGGCGAGCGGATGGACTTCAGCAGCCTGCCGCGCCCGACGGTCGACAAGCACTCCACGGGTGGTGTGGGCGACAAGATCACGCTTCCGCTCGTACCGGTGGTGGCGGCGTGCGGGGGAGCCGTCCCGCAGTTAAGTGGTCGCGGCCTCGGGCACACCGGCGGAACGCTCGACAAGATGGAGTCCATCCCCGGCTGGCGCGCGCAGCTGTCGAATGAGGAGATGCTGGCGGTTCTGACCGACGTCGGCGGCGTCATCTGCGCTGCCGGCGATGGCCTGGCTCCCGCCGACCGCAAGCTCTACGCGCTGCGCGACGTCACCGGAACGGTCGAAGCGATCCCGCTGATCGCCAGCAGCATCATGAGCAAGAAGATCGCCGAGGGTGTCGGGGGACTGGTCCTGGACGTCAAGACCGGGTCCGGTGCCTTCATGTCCGATCCTGCGATGGCACGCAAGCTGGCCGAGACGATGGTGCGGCTGGGCAAGGACGCAGGCGTCAACACGCGCGCGCTCATCACGGCGATGGACGTGCCCCTGGGCATGGCCGTCGGCAATGCGCTGGAGGTGGCCGAGTCGGTCGAGGTGCTCGCCGGTGGCGGGCCCGAGGACGTGATCGAGCTGACCCTCATCCTCGCGCGGGAGATGCTCGACCTTGCGGGCATCACCGATGTGGATCCGGCGGAGACCCTGCGTGATGGACGAGCGATGGACGCCTGGCGGCGCATGGTGGCCGCCCAGGGCGGCGACCCGGATGCGCCGCTGCCGGGCGCCCGCGAGTTCACGGTCGTCCACGCCGAGTCAGATGGGATCGTCACCTCGATGGATGCGAAGGCGGTCGGAGTGGCCGCCTGGCGCCTGGGCGCCGGCCGTGCGCGCAAGGAGGATCCGGTGGCCCCCGGGGCGGGCATCACGCTGCGCGCCAAGCCAGGCGACGTCGTGCATCAAGGCGATGCATTGATGACCCTGTACACCGACGAAGCGCCCAGATTCGCGCTGGCCCTCGAGGCCCTTGAGGGCGCTGTGAGCGTCGGGCCGGTGGGCTCTACGATTGAGCGACTTCCGCTGATCATCGACCGGCTCACCTAGCCGGACGACCCGAAAGGACACCCGTGAGCGAGCATGCGGCCAAGGGCCACACCGTCGAAGGCCTCATCATGGTGCTGATCATCGCCGGGCTGATGGCCTATCTGTTCAACATGACCAGCAGCGACGCCGTGGGCGCGGTCGGCGTCGGTGTGCTGCTCGTCTTTGTCGGCGCCTTCGCCGTGCTGGTGCTGGGTCGCAAGCAGGCGTGAGCGATACCTCCCCACTGCGACTGGGCGTCCTCGGTGCGGCGCGCATCAGCGGTATCGCGATCATCGATCCGGCCCACATCGTCGGCGCTCGTCTCGTGGCCGTTGCCGCGCGCGACAAGGCGCGGGCCCGGGAGTTCGCCGAGGAGCACGGCTTCGAGCGCGTGCTCGACGACTATCAAGCGGTCATCGACGATCCGGAGGTCGAGGCGGTCTACAACCCGCTCGCCAATGCCCAGCACGGGCCATGGAACCTCAAGGCGATCGAGGCCGGCAAGCACGTCCTGAGCGAGAAGCCGTTCGCGAGCAATGCGGCTGAGGCCCGGCAGGTGCGAGACGCGGCCAAGGCTGCTGGCGTGGTGTGCGTCGAGGCGTTCCACTACGCGTACCACCCGTTGATGGCCCGCATGATCGAGCTCGCCGGCAGCGGCGAGATCGGCGACCTGCAGTTCGTCGAGGCGCGCATGCTCATGCCGCCGCCGACTGCCGGTGATCTTCGCTGGACGGCTTCCCTTGCTGGCGGTGGGCTGATGGACGTCGGCTGCTATGCCGTGCATGCCGTGCGCGATCTCGGCGAGTGGTGCGGGGGAGAGCCGACGATCGTCTCCGCGATGGGCGGGGAGATCCCGCAGCATCCGGGCGTCGATGCGTGGCTGTCCGCCGACCTGGCGTATCCCAACGGGATTCCCGCGCGGATCGAGTCGAGCATGACGCATGGGGTGCTGGACTTCTCGCTGCGCATCGTGGGCAGCAGGGGCGAGGCGTACGCGCCCGCCTTTCTCCAGGCGCACCTAGACGACCGCATCATCATCACGGTCGGCACCGAGCAGCGCGTCGAGGAGATGGGCTCGCGCACGACGTACACCTACATGCTGGAGGCGTTCACGCGGCTCATCCGCGAGGGCGTGCCCATGCGCACGGATGCCGACGACTCGATCGTGCAGATGCAGATGATCGACGATCTCTACGCGGCCGCGGGAATGCAACCCCGGGAGACTCTCGACTGAGGACGTGCTACTTGGGCTCGGTGTAGCTGTAGTGCTGGCTGTGATCCTTGTTGTGGCATTGGAAGGCGCACGTGACGTTCACTGTCCACGTGGTGGCGTTGAGACTTGTCCGGGTAATGCTGATGTCGTCGGGGTTCAGGCCGGTCGATGGAGCCAGCCGGACCAGGCGCAGGCCCGTGTCGGCGATTCCCGGCGTTCCTGTGCTCGAGTGTTCCGTCTCGTAGTGGCACACCGGACAGCCGATGCCCTTGCCGATGTGCTTGGCGTGTCTGTCGAAGTTCGAGGCCTGTGTGTTGTCGGTCTTGAAGGGCTCCGTGGCGTGGCAATTCAGGCACAGGCTGTAGTTCTCCGTCAGCTTGCTCGAAAGACCCGTGATATCTGACGTCGTGTCGTTGTAGTTGCCTAGAAGGATGCCCTTGCGGTTCGGACTGGCGGCGGGCGCCGCGTGAGCATCCGAAGGGATGTAGCCACTGGCCACCGAGACGGCTGAGTAGGCGTGGCAGTGGACGCAGCGGACGGTTCCGGTCTTGGTGAAGTTCCAGTACGTTCCGCCAAGAAGGCTGTTGGTCATCGCCAGGGACTTGTTGGTGCCCGCCGCCTCGACTGGGTGGAAGGACCCGGACGCATTGGCCGGGGCGGTCGGGTTGAACTGGGCGGCCGTGTCGGGAGTCCCTGCGGGCAGGGTCGTGAACGACGAGTGGCACTTGTAGCAGAGCTGGTACTCGCGGGTCAGTGTGTCGCTAGTGCCATTGAGGAACGCGAAGTTCGGCGTGTTCCCGGTGAAGCTGGTGATCGTGGCACCGGAGACGCCGGCGATGCGGGCGCTTGCCGTCCACCCCTGGCCGACAGCTCCGTTCATGACCTGCTCGGAGGCCGGCGTCGCTGCCGAGCCGTGTGGGTCGTGACAGTCGGTGCACTCCGAGTGCCGATTGCTGACGCCGCCGAACTCGTCGACTGGCGTGGCCCCTGCATCCTCGTCCGACAGGCGGCCGGCGTGCGCGTTGCCGGCGCTCGCCGGCACGTTGTGGGAGAACCCCGCGACGCTCACGCCACCGACTGTCGCCTCGGCGTACTCATCGGAGACGTTGGGCAGTCGGGTGCCTGTGTCGGGATTGTTGGGGAACTCGCTAGCGGGATCGCCAGCACCGGCGCCCGTGCCGTCGTGGCACGTGATGCACAGGGCCGTCTGCGTGGCATTGCCTCGGAGCAGGGAGTCGGCCCCCTCGGCCGTGTGCGTCCGGTGGCAGCGCGCGCAGGTGTCGGTCTGCATCGTGTATGGACCATGGATGGGGTCGGGTGTCTCCGCGAAGGCCGCCAGCATCTGGACGTTGGGATTGGTCCCGCTCAACACCAGCGGAGTCGGGGTGCAGTCGGGCGGTGTCGCCCCCGGGATGTCGCACCCGACCGTGATGTCGACTGCCACGGTGGCGCTGAAGGTTCCGCTCGAACCCGTGCTCGTTCCCTTGATGCTGTAACTGGTTTCCACCTGCGGAGTCGTGGCGGTGCCTGAGATCACGCCCGAACTGCCGTCGACCGACAGTCCTGAGGGCAGGCCGCCAACGACGGAGTATGTGACCGTGTCGGGGAAGCCCGTTGCGGTCAGGGTGGTGGTGGGGTCGGCCGGCACCTGGGGGATCAGGTCCATGACCTGTGTCGCCGGGCTCAGTTTCGGTGACACCGTGATCGTGATCGTGGCAGTTGCCGCGCCCGTGCCAGGTCCGGATTCCGTGCCGGTGACGGTGTAGTCGGTCGCCGACTGCGCGGTCGACGGGGTACCGCTCACGACGCCGGTCGACGACGAAAGCGCCAATCCGGCGGGAAGTTGCGGGCTGACGCTGTAGGTGATCGGCGCGTTCAGCGAAGGGTCAGGCGTGAGCGTCGTCGTGCTCGAGATGGCGTTTCCAGCGACGGCGCTGATGGTCTGGGACGTCGGCGAAAGCAGGGTCGCTGCCGCGGGTGCGGTCGAGGTTGCCGTGGCTGATGCCGACGCAGTGTCCGTTGGGCTCGCCGAGGCCGAGGCCGATGCGGAAGCCGTATCGGTAGGGGAAGCCGAGGCGGAAGCCGTATCGGTAGGGGAAGCCGAGGCGGAAGCACTCGCAGACGCGGTGTCGGTGGGCGAGACAGAGACGTCCGTGACAACCGAGGTGGACGGGTTGCCCGTCGCAAATGCCATGGGTGTCCCGATTGCGAGTGCCATCAGTGCCGCCGTCGCCGTGGCGGAGATAGCGGACTTCCAGGCCGGGCGGCGAATGCCGAAACGACCAGGAAGCCCGCGGAAACTCACCTATAGCTCCAGACCTGCACTCGATTGTTCTGGCGGTCCGCCACATAGACGCGGCCGACGCTGTCGGTGGCGATGCCGTTCGGGAACTCGAACTGCCCGTCGTTCTGGCCTTCCTCCCCGAAGGAGAAGGAGAACTCTGCGAGCCCGTTGTCGCTGGGCTTGTAGACGTTGACGGAGTTGTTGACGGTGTCGACGACGTAGAGCCGACCCCTGTCATCGAAGGCCTCGCCGCGGGGCAGACCCAGCGCCGTCTCGCCCTTGCCGCGCGGCAGGGCGCCCGCACTGGTTCCGTCCGACTTGTATGCCATCACGCGACCGTTGTTCGAGTCGGTGACGAAGATCGTGCCGTCGTCGCGCACTGCGACCCCGTTGGGGAACGACAGGCCGTCCTTCTCGCCCATTCGCGTGATGACGGTGCCATCGGTCTTCATCTTCAGGACGCTCTGATGAGGCTCGGTGAGATCGGTGACGTAGACATTTCCGTCCTTGTCGAAAGCAAGCCCCAGTGGTGACCACGACTTTACGCCGACGGGCTTGAGCTCGCGAAGGTAGTTGCCCGACGCGTCGTATACGTATACGGCAGACGCTGCGCGATCGGAGACGTAGACGTCCGAGGTAGCGGGATCAACCGCCACATAAACGGGCACATGCCGCTTCGTCTTGTCATTGGGTGCCACGAGCTTGCCCTGGCCCTGGCCCGCGCTGTTGAACACCAGCACCGATGGATCGGTGCCGACCTGGGTCGTATACAAGCGGTCGTTGCCCTCGTCGATGGCGACGGACAACGGCTGGTCGATGTCGTAGATCGACGTTGAGTATGCCGGGGGCGTCGGAAGGCCAAGGACGGGAAGCTGGGTAACCGGCTTGCCGGTGCGCAGATACCACAGGAACACCGACGCCAGGATGACCAACAGTGCCACGACGACGGCGATGAGGATGAGCAGGCCTCGGCGCGACTTCGGCTCTTCGTCGATCGGGTCCGGTTCCGTTGCTGGTGCCGGGGGCGGCGTGATGCTTTCCGTGGTCATGATCCACTCCCTGCGGGGGACGGGGCTGCGCTAGCGGTAGGGGCGCCCAGGCGGGCCAAAGCCGTGCGGGCGGTGATGTTCGACGGATCGACCTGCGTTGCCTTGGTGTAGTACTCGATGGCCATCTCGGAGTTGCCGTCGTTCTCGGCCGCGAGTCCGAGCCCGAGAAGCGCGGGCAGCTGGTACTTGCCCTTCGTCAGTGTCGACAGCTCCTGGGTTCCATCCGATCCGCTGCCTTCACAGATCGCCTTCATTCCCTTGGCGAAGATGACGCCGTCAGCGTCGCTCAGCTTGGAGTAGGCGTTCTCCAGGCCCGAGAACGGGTCGCACCAGCCTGATGGGACGAAGGCAAGGGCCTCGCTGTAAGAGTCGGCGGCGTCCTTGTACTTCCCGGCCCGTGACTGCGCCTCGCCGAGACTGAACCAAGCGTCAGCATCGGTCTTGTCGATTCCCAGTGCTGACTGGAGGGCCTTCGTGGCGCCAGGGACGTCGTTCAGGCTGAGGTTCGCAATACCAAGGGAGTAGTAGGCCTGCTCGAGTTGCGGATCGGCGGCGGAGAACTCCGCCTTGCCGGACGACTTGATGAATTTGGTGTACTGGTCCTTCGCACCCGCGAAGTCGCCCTTCTTGGAGAGCATCGCCCCTACGCCGAGCAGGGCCGCACGATTCTTCGGCTGGGCGGTCAGGATCTCGTTGAACTGGGTGAGGGCGTCGTCAGCTCGCCCGAATCGCGCGTAGACGGCCGCGAGCTGGAGGCGCGCCGAGATGTCGTTGGGGGATTCCTTGACGGCGGCCTCGGCCTTCGTCACCGACTGGTCGGGAATGCTGGGCGTCGACTCAACCCGATGGCCCATGTAGTACACCCCGGCGAACACCGCCAGCAGGATGACGAAGGAGATGATCAGCAGGCGCAGAATCCGACGCAGTTCCTGCTCGGATCGTGGCGGGCGCTTCTTCTTGGGGGAGGAGTCCGGTGCGGGAGCCGTTGCTTCGGGGGCCGTGGTCGGCGATTCACTTGTCACGAGCTGCATTCCCATCCTGTCGGAATCGACGCATCCGTCCGGGGGTCTGGCGGGGCGGTCATCCTGATCGTTGGCCTCGTGAAATCCAGCGGGATTTCCGCGCGACACGAGGGTTCCTCCTCGCTAGATTCTGCCTCCGGGGGCCCAGCATTCTGTAGGGACCTTTGCCACCCTTTGTTCGGACTTTCGCCACGACCGGTGCTGCCATGCCCGTCCTAAACTCAAAACGTGGCTCAAAACGACGAATCCAACACTGCGAACGTCCAGATGCCTGACTCCGACCAGGGCGCCGAACTGAAGCTCGAGGCAAGCCGGTCGAAGGCGGTTCTGTGGGTCCTTGTCGGGTTGGTCGTGGTTGTCGGGATCGGACTCGCGGCCATCTCGATGGTCGGCGGATCCGTCCTGTACTACAAGACCCCCACCGAGATCGTCACCCAGCACTCCAGCGACCCCGTGCGGCTCGCCGGCCAACTGGTCAAGAACTCGGTCGGTGAGGACGCTGCTGGGGCGACCACCTTCCAGATCACCGACGGCAAGACCACCGTGGGCGTGGTCTACCGCGGCGGTGCCACGACCGCCCTCACGACCGCTTCGAAGCCCGGCACCCAGATGGTTGCCGAGGGAACCCTTCAGTCCGACGGCTCCTTCAGCGCCACAAACCTGCTGGCCAAGTGCCCGTCGAAGTTCCAGACGGCCAAGGTGCCGGCTGACACTGCCACAGAGTCGTGACCGAAACCTTGACCGAGACCCCAGCGGACACCCGCGTGATTCCGTCGACCCTGGTGTTCGACGGCGTTGCCAAGGAGTTCGGCTGGACGCCAGTCCTCAAGGGTGTCTCGCTGACGATCGAGGAGGGCGAGTACGTCGCCCTGATGGGCTCCAACGGCGCTGGCAAGACCACGTTGCTGCGCATGGCGGCTGGGCTCTCGGCCCCCACTTCGGGGTCTGTGTCGATCGCCGGAGTGGACATGCGCCGGGCCGGCCCGGGTCTGCGCCGTCGGGTGGGCTTCGTCTCACACGAGTCTTTGCTCTACCCCGACCTGACCGGTCGAGAGAACCTCATGTTCCACGCCAAGCTCTTCGGCCTGGCCGATCCCGAGCGGGTCATCGAGGTCATGTCCGATCTCCTGGAGCTCGGCCCGATCCTCGATCGTCCCGCGGGCGTGCTCTCGCGCGGCAACCGCCAGCGCCTCACCCTGGCCCGTGCACTTCTCTACGGTCCGCGCATCGTGCTCCTGGACGAGCCGTTCACCGGTCTCGATGAGGAATCGGCTGTGCGCCTGCTGGCGATCCTCGATCAGCTCGTCGCGTCCGGTCACACGGTCGTCATGACCACGCACGACCGGCTCGTCGCGGAATCCGGCCCGCGGCGCCTCGTGGTTCTCGCCGACGGCCACGTCGCTGTCGACCGCGAGCTTCCGGCAGGCCAGGAGGCGCGCGATGCGGCCCTGGTGACGGCCGAGCCCGCGCCAGCGGCTCCGGAGTTCACCCGGCCGAAGCTGGTCCTGCCACCGAGCAGGATCAAGGCAGCACTCGTCATCGCCGCCAAGGACCTGCGCGTGGACTTCCGCACCAAGGACGTCCTCGGCTCAGCCGGACTCTTCGCGCTCGCCGTGCTCATCACCGCGAGCTTCACGATGCCGCCCGGAGACAAGCAGTCCGGAGCGGCCACTGGCGTGCTGTGGATCAGCATCCTGTTCGCCGTGATCCTCGGCACCGGTCGCACGATGGCACGGGAGTCGGCTGACAGGGGCATCGAGGGGCTGCTCCTGTCGCCGATCCCGCGCGACTCGGTCTTCATCGGCAAGGTCATCGGCAGCCTGGTGCTCATGGCTGCCGTCGACGTTGTCATCATTCCGCTCTTCCTGATCATGATGACCGCCGACGGAGCCGGCGCGAACATGCTCGCGCTGATCGGCACCGTCGCCTTGGGCACTGTCGGGCTGGTCATCGTCTCGAGCCTGTTCTCCGGCATTGCGGTCGGTTCGCGGTTGGGGGAGTCAATGCTCCCGCTGCTCGTCATGCCGATCGTCATCCCGCTGATGGTGGGCTCGGTTGAGCTCACGCGGCAGGCGCTCGGGTCCGGCGACGGCACGCAGATGTGGCAATGGCTCGGCATCATGGCCGGCTTCGACCTGATGGTGGCAGTGGCGGCAGTTGCCCTGTTCAGCTTCGTGATTGAGGAGTGATTCACATGACACAGCAACAGGTTCCGGACGCTGCATCGGTCGTCGTCGACGACCACGCAGTCGGGCATCACAAGGAGGCGAGCGGGCACGGCATGCGCTGGCTGGGCATCGCCACCCTGGTGTCGCTGGCCGTCTTCGTCTACACGTCCTTCTTCTTTGCTCCCGAGGACGAAGTGCAGGGTGTGGTCCAGCGCATCTTCTACATCCACGTATCTTCCGCGTGGATCGCTGCGGTCGCCTTCTTCATCGTCTTCGTCGGGTCGATCGCCTACCTGGCCAAGAAGGACATGCGGTGGGACGCGCTCGCCGGTGCGTCCGCCGAGGTCGGCCTGCTGTTCACGACCGTCGTGCTCGTGACGGGAATGCTGTGGGGCAAGGCCATCTGGGGTGTCTACTGGACGTGGGAGCCACGCCTGACCTCGGTTCTCGTGCTCTGGCTGCTGTACCTGGCGTACGTCGCCATCCGTGCCTACGTCCCTGAGCGCACCCGCAAGGCCCGCTTCTCCGCAGTCCTGGGCATCGTGGCCTTCCTCGACGTTCCGATCGTCTACCTCTCGGTCATGTGGTGGCGCACGCTGCACCCGCAGCAGGTCATCATCACCGAGAACGGGCCACAACTCCCCGGCGCGATGCTGGCGGCGATGTTCGTCGGCCTCATCACCTTCTCACTCGTGTACGCGTACTTCGTGCGCATGCGCCTGAACATCAACCGACTCGAAGAGCAGATCAAGAGGGAGGCGGCCAAGTGAACGCCACGACGTCATTGGTCATTGGATATGGACTTGCGGCCGTCCTATATGGGGGCTATTGGCTCTATCTGCGCAACAAGACCGCGAAGTTGAATGGTGTCCTGAACTCGATGAAGGCAAGGTAACGATCTCTCATGGGCTCCTTCGGCACATTCGCCACGTACTTCTCCCTCCTCTGCGTCCTCGTGACGATCGTTGCGGCGGTCATCTCGGGGCGTAAGTCGGACCCTGGTATGGAGCGGGTGGCCGAATACGGCACGTACGGCACCGCGATCGCGCTGTCCATCGCTGTCGGAGCCCTGCAGCTCGCACTCCTCACCACCGACTACTCCCTGCAGTACGTCCAGGACTACACGTCCTCGACGCTCAGCCCGCTGTACCGCGTCGGCTCCATGTGGGCCGGCCAGGGCGGGTCGCTGCTGCTGTGGGCGTGGCTGGTGTCGCTCTTCGCCGCGTGGATCACCTACGCCAACCGGGCCAAGAACTGGGGGATAGCGGTCTACACGCAGGCCGTGTTCGCCGTCGTGGCCGGGCTGTTCGCGATGCTGGTCGCCTTCTTCGCCAGCCCATTCGTCCCGGCGGCCCAGGCGGTGTCTGACGGCTTCGGCCTCAATCCGCTGCTGCAGGATCCGCTTCAGATCATCCACCCGCTGGCGCTCTACGCGGGCTACGTGCTGTACACCGTGCCGTTCGCGATCATCGTCGGCTCGCTCATCAAGGGCGACGTGTCTGGCCCGTGGTTGAAGATCGCCAACCGCTGGAACGTCATCGCTTGGATCGCGCTGACCGCCGGCATCGTGCTCGGCGCTCGCTGGGCATACGCCGAGCTCGGCTGGGGCGGCTACTGGGCGTGGGACCCGGTCGAGAACGCCTCGCTGCTGCCGTGGCTCACCGGCACGATCCTGCTGCACACCGGCATGACTTTCCGCGGTGGCAGCCGGCTGCGGCTGGCCTCGGTGATCGTCACGATGGTGACCTTCAACCTCTGCCTCTTCGGCACCTTCCTCACGCGTTCGGGCGTCATCTCGTCGGTGCACGCGTTCGGCGAGTCGAACCTCGGCGTGGTCCTGGGTGCAGCGATCGGCCTTTTCGTGCTCGCGTGCGGCGTGCTCGTCGTGTGGCGCCTGCCGCAGTTGCGCGTCGTCAATCCCGATCGCCGTTCCCATGGCTGGCTCGGCCAGCTGCTCCTGCTCCTCCTGCTCGTCGCGATCACCGTCGCGGTGCTGTGGGGCACGATGTTCCCGCTGTTCGCGCGGGTGCTCAACGGCCAGGAGATCGCGGTGACCCCGGGCTTCTTCCGCGTCGTCGTGACGCCACTGGGCATTGCGATCCTTGGACTTTTCGCGATCTCCCCGCTGCTGCCCGGCCAGTCGGTCGCTGACACCAAGCGCGAGATCGGCATCCGCCTGGGTGTCTTCGTGGTGGTGTTCGGCGCGATCATGCTCGTGACCCACGGCGCGAACTTCGGCGTCGCTCTGGTGCTGGCGCTGGCGACGCTCGCGATCATGACCGTCATCCGCAAGGCGACTCCGCGCGTGAAGGACGGCTACGAGAACGACCAGTCCCCGATCCTCGGCGCCATCAGGGCGACAGGCCCGTACGTCGGGCACGTCGGTCTCGTGGTGCTCCTGACGGCCGTGACGCTCAACGTGGCCTTCCAGGCGCAGGGCCAGGGCAAGGTCGAGCTCGGGAAGACCGCGACCATCGGCAACCAGGTCGTACACCTCGACAAGGTCGACGTCCAGCAGTTCGCCGACCGCACGTCGTTCGTCGCGACCGCCAGCATCCTCAATTCGAACGGCGACTCGACGGGCACGGTGGACTCCAAGCTCCAGCAGTTCAACAATGCCGAGCAGTTGCATGCTGATGTCGGCATCCTGAGCAACGCTGCCCACGATGTGTACGTCGTCGTCGATGAGGCGGACGCGACTCCCGGCAAGGAGTTCGCCGTACTGACCGTGTACGACAACCCCGCGGTCATCTGGATCTGGATCGGTGGCTTCCTCCTCATGCTGGGTGGAGTGCTCTTCGCGATCCCGCGTCGACGCCGGGTTGCGGTCGATGCCATGGCTGAGGAAGGCGAGACCGTGCAGGACGATGAGTTGAACCAGTTGCTCGACGCGGCGATCGTGGCTGCCCGTAGCGGACAGGCTGGTGCCACCGGTGGCGATCCTGTCTCGGATCTGCTGTCCAAGGCGCAGGAGCTTTCAGCTTCCAAGCACGGCGGCACAGCTGATCAGGACGATGTGGTCGCTTTCCTCGAGCAGGCGAAGGCCCGCGCGGCCGACGGTGGCACTGCGAAGCCGTCGGCGTCGACGCCCAAGTCCACGTTTGGTTCCGGTGGTGGCGCCGGAGGCGCAACCGGGTCTGCAGCGAAGGAGAAGGGGAGCAGGACACCCTTGTTCGTGCTCCTGGGCCTAATCGCTGTGGTGCTGATCGGCGGCGTCGCATACCTGGCCGGTCACGCCTCGGGTGCCGCGGTTCCGGGCATCAATGCCAACGGCCCGCTCACCAACGCTGAGGACACCACGGCAAGTGGCGCTCCGGCGGCGTCGGCGGCCCCGGCACTCGACCAGGCGAAGGTCGCTGCCCTCATGCAGAAGATCTCCGCCGATCCCCAGGACGCCAAGTCCCTTCGCGAACTCGGAAACATGTACTACACAGCGCAGGACTTCCCGAATGCCCTCGTCTTCTACAAGAAGGTCGTCGACGTGGCTCCCACCGACGACGACGCCTGGGTGGCGGTCGGAGCAGCGTCCTTCAATGCCGGTGATGTCGAGTCCGCACGTGACTCGTGGCTTAAGGCCTCCACCGTCAACCCGAAGAACCAGGAGGCGCTGTACGACCTCGGGTTCGCCTACTTGGCTCAGAAGACGCCTGACAACGAGAAGGCCAAGGCGACCTGGCAGCAGGTCGTTGCGCTCGACTCGACGAGTCAGTGGGCGAAGGACGCGCAGAACATGCTCCAGCAGCACCTGTCCGGCTCCGGCGCGCCCAGCGCCTCGGCAGCGCCATCGAGTTCTGCGGGTCAGTAGCGAAGCCAGCAGCGAAGGGTGAGTCCTGATGAATGCTCCAGTGCCAGGCGGCACTGAACAAGGTCCCGGAGCAGGTCCGGTGGCCGCGGGAGCGACCCGCAAGAAGGGCAAGGGCAAGAAGGCCAAGAAGGTCCACTTCCGGCGCATGCGTCGTTTCCTCGGCAGGGTCCCTCATCCGGCGCTGCACTCCAAGGCCGGGATCATCACGCTCGTCGCCGGTACGACGATCGTGGTCGCGGGCGTTGTCGGTGGTGTCATGTGGTTCGTTCCGTACTCGGAGTCCGTGGCTTTCTGCACGACCTGTCACACGATGATCCCTCAGCACAAGGCCTACGACGTCTCGGCGCACGCCGACGTGGCCTGTGGCGAGTGCCACGTGGCCCCCGGACTGGCGGGCTGGGTCAAGGCCAAGATGGCCGGCACCCAGGAACTCAAGGCGCTGGTGCTCAACAACTACCCGACGCCGATTCCGCCCATCCCGCACGCCGACATGCCGTCCACCACGGTGACCTGCCAGAAGTGCCACTCCATCGACCGTATCAACACCCCCGGCAATCCGATCAAGCTGATCCTTCGTCCTCGCTACGAGCAGGACGAGTCCAACACGATGCAGATGGTCGCCGTCGCCATCCGCCCGACCGGCTTGGGCTCGACGCGGAGCGCCGGCACGGACACGTCTGGCGTGGACACGCACTCCGGCGAGCAGCAGGTCCTCGATCCTCGGGGCGTGCACTGGCACGTTGCTCAGCCGGTGCAGGTCTACTCAACCGACGAGGAGTACCAGGAGATTCCTCTCGTCCAGTATCAGGACGACAAGGGTCAGACGGAGAGTTTCATCAACTCGGCGGAGATCGGCCTGGCGACGAACGTCCAGCCTGACATCGACCGCTTGAAGTCGAAAACCATCAACCACACGATGGACTGCATCGACTGTCACAACATGGTCGGGCACAACATCCCTGATCCGGCCAAGGCGCTCGACGAGTCGCTCTCCAAGGGGACCATCTCGCCAGCGCTGCCTTTCATCAAGCGCGATGCCCTCGAACTGCTCAATCGCAGCTACCTCACCGACGAGATGGCGAAGAAGGCGATCGACAAGTTCCCTGGCGCGTACGTCAGCCGTAACCCTGAGGCCGGACAGGATCCAACGGCAGTCACGGCCGCCACCGAGGAAATCCGCAAGATCTTCACCGAGACCTCCACGCCTGCCATGAAGACCATCTGGTCCTCCTACCCGGACAACCTGGGGCATCAGCGCAGCAAGGGCTGCTTCCGCTGCCACGATGGCGCCCATGTGAAGGTCGTCGACGGAGTCGCCACGGACAAGGTCATCCCTTCCACGTGCTCGACCTGCCACACGTTCCCACAGGTTGGTTCGGAGATCTCCGGACTGCAGCTGGGCGTACCGCCCGAGTCGCACCAGGACAAGCTGTTCGTGTTCAGCCACAAGAACAACGTGGCCTCTGTGGATGCGGCCTTCGACCCGAATGCGCCGGCGACCGCTGCCTGCTCGACCTGCCACCAGCGCAGCTACTGCGAGAATTGCCACAACTCCGGTGCCGTCAAGGTCACGCACGACGAAATGCTTTACAACCACGCCGAGTCCGTGAAGAAGTCGTCCTTGAACGCGTGCGGCTACTGCCACCAGCCGGTCTACTGCTCCACCTGCCATTCCTCGGATGTCACCGATGGAATGCAGTCACCGCAGGTGCAGTTCGACCCCAATGCCGACGGGTCAGGTGATGCGCCTACCGACAGTCCGTCGTCGGATTCAGTGGCGAATCCGTCGTCGCAGCCCGTTGGCGACGGCACGATCTCCGGGGCTGCGGCTACTCCGCCGAGTAAGCCGGTTCTGGGTACTTCGGCCGGCTGAAAGGGACTTCCGCCCGTGGCTGGGGCGGACGTCGTGAAGGGACAATTGCGGCATGGACGAGAACGACGGCCCCATCGACGATTCGATGGCGGGCACCGGCGTGGATGTCGCTGCTCCGGAGGACGCTCCGCCGGCCAACAGCAGTCGCAAGGCCGGGATCATCACGCTGGTTGGCGTGCTTGCCCTGTTGGTGATCGTCCTTGTCGTGGCGCTGGCGCCCAAGGGCAAGCCGGCCGATGGTGTGCTCCCAGCGGACCCGACTGGCTACAACGCCCCCGCGCTGTCCCTGCCGAAGCTAGACGGGGACGGGAAGATCAGCCTCGCGGACCTCAAGGGCAAGCCCGTCGTCGTCAACTTCTGGGCCTCATGGTGCGTCACTTGCAAGGCCGAGGCGCCCGTGGTGGCGGCGGCTGAGAAACGCTGGCGTGACAAGGGCGTCGTCTTCCTAGGCATCGACGCCCTGGACAAGAACGATGCTGCCAAGGTGTTCGAGGGGGAGTACGGCTTCGAGTATGACTCGGTGGTGGATCCTGAGGGCACCACGGCGAATGCCTGGCGCGTCACGGCCTACCCGGAGTCCTTCTTCATCGGCAGGGACGGTCGTATCGTCTCCGCCGTCCGCAACGCCGTGGACGAGACCACGATCGACGAGCGGATCGCCCAGATCGTCGGCTGACCGCGGCCCATCTCCGGACAGGGATATCCACTAGATATCCCTGTCCTTCTCCAGTTCCGGGTACAGGTTGGCCGATAACCCCTACGCAGCAACGGATTCCGGGCATATCCGGTAGGGGGTACTGGATATGCCGCTCGCTGGGGGCCGATCCTGATTCGGCCCCCAGCGACCGTCCTTGTGCGCAATCGCACGCACTTGTGAGGCGTTGGTCCCCCCTGGCGGGACCTAAGTCCTATGTGAAACCCCGCACAAGGCCCCTTTGTGATTCAAAGCACAAGATGACCGGCTGCTCACCCGGTATCCCCATCATTCGGGGCCAAACAATGGGCCTAGCGCGAAAACCCCCTCGCGCAATGGGAGGAAGAACGACATGAGTCGGATGTCGAAGCAAGCCGCAGCCCGCATCGGAGGAATCCTCACGGGAGCTGCCGCACTATTCGTCGGTGGAGTGCTGATCGCCAGTGCTCCCGCCTTTGCGGACAACGGTCCGCACGTCACCTACCAGGGCACGTCCGCGCTGGGCTCAGGCCCGGACGGCTGCGCTGGCTGTCACCGCCTGCACACTGCTGCCGGCCCTGACTACCTGTTCCGCAGCGCGACGACCGAGACCTTGATGTGCGAGAACTGCCACGGCATCGCAGGCACCGGAGCATCCACAGACGTCATCGACGGCTGGAGCTACTCAGGAACCGCTACCTCTGCCGTTGCGCCACTGCGCGCCGGCGGCTTCGACGCGGCCAGCATCGTCGGCAACGGCGCCACCCGTAATGCGGCCTTCGACACCACGAACGACCGCTTGATCACCAAGGCTGCCAATGCGATCGGCGCGTCGAACGCCTCGAGCAAGGTGACCACTTCGAAGCACGCGATCGAGGGAATCGGGACCATGTGGGGCTACGGCACCACGGGAGCGGGCGTGACGGGCGTCACCCTCGAGTGCACGTCCTGCCACAACCCGCATGGCAACGGCAACTACCGCATCCTTCGTCCAGTTGCCTACGCCGGTGCGACCGCCACTGGTGGCGCCACGGCGCAGACCGCGACGTCGAACAACTACTTTGTTGCACCCGTCGCCGTGAGCAGCGCCTCCGCCGTCTCCTACACCGCGGCCGATGGCACGACCAAGTACAACTACGTGTACGTCACCGCGACCGATCACGGACTGCGTCCCGGCCAGACCGTCGGCATCACCGGCGTACTACCAAGTGGCTACACCAGCTTCGGGACATCCAAGTCCCCGACAGCTACGGTCACGTCGGTCGCCGACGCAACACACTTCAGCATCGGCAATCAGTCCGCGACTCTCGTCGCATCCACCGCAGGCGGCTACGTGTCCCAGGCATGGCCGCAGAACATCAAGTCGGTGTCCGTTGATACCAACGCTCGCACCGTCACCTTCACGACCTGGGCGAACCACGGTCTGACTGCTCCGCTCGACAACACGCTGAGCCGTCAGACCACCCAGTACGTGACCATCTCCGGCTCGGCTGCAACAGCATTCAACCTGCAGCAGGTCCCGATCACGGCAGTGCCAACGTACTCCAGCTTCACTGTGACGGTTCCGGCCGGCACGACGATGCCAGCTGCCGCGGACTACACCACGGGATTCTCGGGCGGCTACATCCTGGGGATCCCGGACTCACTGAACAAGACCGCACTCGGCAAGGTCGTATACGAGCAGGACAACTACTGGCGCGCTGACGACCACTACTACACCGGCGCCAAGTCGAGCAACCTGTCGCCGTCGTCTCTGATCACGGTCACGGCTGCAACTCGTGACGCGGCGTGGACGAACGCGACGACAGCAGTCCCGGTCACGTACACGACCGGATCGGCCCACGGCCTCAGTGTCGGCAACATCGTCACCGTGACCGGTCTCTACAAGTCGACCGCTACCAGTTCGAGTTCGTCACTGGCGCTGAGCGCGGTCGTCGTGAAGTCTGTCGGAGACGCGACCCACTTCACTGTCGACGGATTCTTCACCAGCGATCCCCTCGCTGCTGCCCAGGGCGTCAACAGCGGCACCGGCCTGCAGATGGGCTACCTGTCGCCGAAGACCTCGTCGGCGTTCATCAACAACGTCTCGCAGTGGTGCTCGACCTGCCACACGCGGTACCTCGCGGCGAGCACGTCTCGCACGGTCGCGAATTCGACGGCAGCGGGCGTGGATGGCAACTTCACATACCGGCACACCAGCAACAGCGCCGGCGAGGACAGCCCGAACTGCATCCAGTGCCACGTGGCACATGGTTCGGATGCCCAGATGACCGGTGTTTACTCCTCGGCCCTCAACAACCCGGGCGAGCAGAAGACCGACCCGCTGAACAAGGGCACCGCGACGACGGGCGACTCCCGCCTGCTGCGCGCCGACAACCGCGGGATCTGCCTGCTCTGCCACAACATGTAACAAGGCACCGAAGCACGACGAATTCCTCCTAGTGCTGAGCCCGGACCCCACAGGGTCCGGGCTCAGCCAATTCCTGCGTGACTAGGCTCGGCGCATGCCAGAACTCATCCCCGCGCCCGCGATCGTCCCCGTCCCCGGTGGCAAGGTGATCGAGGAGTACGTCGGCCACGCCTCCAGCGGCGACGGCGACGTCTCGATCGCCCACATGATCGCCCCGCGCGGCTGGGACGAGCCGTTCCAGGAGCCGGAGTTCGACGAGTTCACCGTGGTGCTCGACGGCTCCATTGACGTCGAGTACGACGACGGCGTCATTCACGTGCGTGCGGGCCAGGCGATCATCACCCGCGCCCACGAGCGCATCCGCTACACGACTGCCGACGGCGCCCGCTACATCGCGGTCTGCCTGCCGGCCTTCCACGGCGACATCGTCCATCGCGAGGACGACGACGAGTACGACCGCGACCCGGTCGAGTAACGCCTAGCTGACCAGGCTCAGGGCGGTCACGCCCACGAGGATGACGACCACGCCGGCTATCTGCATGCGGCCGAGCTTCTCCTTGAACAGGAAGTACGCGAGCACGGCCGACAGCGGCGCGAACTGCGAGGCGAGTACCGACGTCACGGCGACGTCGTACTGCGCCCCGATCGAGAAGGCCGTGAAGCCGATCACCTCGGCGAAGGCCATCCCGATGACCAGCGGCATCGTCGATCTCGTGATCTGCAGGCGGCGGGTCACGAGCAAGGGCACGAACAGCACCAGGACCCCGACCATGCGCGCCGGCAGGAGCACCCAGGAGATGGGGACGTCGCTGCTCGCATGACCGGCAGCAAACAGCGACGCACCGAAGAGTGCGGCGGCTCCCGTTGCCAGGAGGACCGCCACCAGCGGACGCTCGTGATCCAGCGGTGCAGGATCGGGGCCGGCGGCCGCCATGACGATGCCGATCACGATGACGAGCAGCAAGGCGCCAACGATCGGGACGATGCTCTGGCCGAGGAGGGCAGCGATCACCGCTGCCAGGGCACCCTCGGTCGCCAGGATCGGGGTGATGACCCCGACCTTGCCGAACCGGTACGCCGAGGAGGCCAGCAGGAGGCCTGAGACGTTGCCGAGGCCGATGAGTGCCAGCCATCCAGCGTTCGCCGGAACGCTCTCAGGCATGCCCGAGAGGGCTACGAAGGGCATCGTGACGAGCAGGCCGATCGCCATCGTCCAGGCGACCGACGACATCGGGCCGATGATCCGTACGGTGCGCGACGCCATCAGCGAACCGGCGGCGAAGCACAGGGCGGTCGCCAGTCCGAAGACGATGCTGATCACCGTCGGACCCTACTGACTCCGATCGAGGCGAAACTCGGGCAGGATGGCGGTGTGGCCAAGAAAACACTCATCATCGACGACCTCACCGGCGAGACCGGCGCCCGCACCCGGACCCTCCGGTTCGACGGCGTGGACTACGAGATCGACCTGACGGACGCGTCCTACGCCGAGCTCCGCAAGGCGGTCAAGCCGTACCTGAAGGCGGCCCGTCAGGTGTCCGGAAGCCGCGTCCCGGTTCAACGGATTCGGCGGCGTGCCGCCGGCTCGTCGAAACACGTAGGCGCCCCTACCGAGGCGGCAGTGATCCGGGCCTGGGCCCGTGCCAATGGCGTCGCGGTGACCGAGCGGGGCCGTGTCGCGCCCGCCGTCCGGGACGCCTGGGTGGCCGCCGGTTCGCCCCGATAGGTTCGGGGGATGGTCTCCGATGCCGGCACGTACGCGCCCGTCCCGTCCGATCTGATCAAGCGGGCGCCCAAGGTGCTGCTCCACGACCATCTCGATGGGGGCATGCGACCGCAGACCGTCATCGAGCTCGCCGACGAGGCGGGCTACACCGAGCTGCCCGAGACCGACCCCGTCAAGCTCGACCAGTGGTTCCGCGACGCGGCAGACTCCGGATCCCTTGAGCGCTACCTCGAGACCTTCGCTCACACGGTGGGCGTCACCCAGACCACCGCGGCGCTGAGCAGGGTGGCGCGCGAGGCGGCCGAGGACCTCGCTGCCGACGGCGTCGTCTACGCCGAGGTCCGGTTCGCGCCGGAACTGCACGTCGAGAAGGGCCTGAACGAGAACGAGATCCTCGAGGCAGTGCTGGCTGGCTTCGCCGATGGACAGCGCAATGCCAAGGCGGCCGGCAAGCCGATCCGCATCGGCGTCCTGCTCACGGCCATCCGCACCGCATCGCACTCCCGGCGTATCGCCGAGCTCGCTGTCGCCGAGCAGTACCGCGACCGAGGCGTGGTCGGCTTCGACATCGCCGGTGCGGAGGCCGGCTTCCCTCCCACCAGGCACCTGGACGCCTTCGAGTTCCTGCGCCGCGAGAACGCGCACTTCACCATCCACGCCGGGGAGGCGTTCGGGCTGCCCAGTATCTGGGAGGCCATTCAGTGGTGCGGCGCCGAGCGACTTGGCCACGGTGTTCGAATCATTGACGACATCGAGATAGGACCCGACGGCGAGCCGCATCTTGGTCGCCTTGCCGCGTTCGTGCGCGATCGCCGCATCCCGCTGGAGATGTGCCCGTCGTCCAACGTCCAGACGGGCGCCGCCGACTCCATCGAGCACCATCCGATCGGGCTGCTGCGCCGCCTCGGCTTCCGCGTGACCGTCAACACCGACAACCGCCTGATGTCGGGCACCTCGATGTCGCACGAGATGGAACTGCTGAGCAAGGCCTTCGACTACGGGCTCAACGACCTGCAGTGGTTCACGATCAACGCGATGAAGAGCGCCTTCATCCCGTTCGACGAGCGGCTGGCGATCATCAACGAGCAGATCAAGCCGCAGTACTCATCGCTGCGCGCGGTCCTTGCCGAACGGCTCACTGGCCGGACGTCAGCACCCTGACCGGGATACCCTGAAACGACCACGCGGGAGGAGATCACCAATGGCATTGCTGGAAGCTGTGGAGAGCAGCCAGGGACGGGTCAACGACCTGCGGCATGAACTGGAGAAGGCGCGCGTCGCCCTCGACCGCACGGATGCCGTGCTCGCCACCGCCGACGAGGGCCTGATGAAGGCCGAGTCTGCGATCGTGACAACGAAGAAGTGGACGCCCGTCGGCCTCATCGTGCTCGGCGCGATCCTCGTCGTCGGAGTCGGCGCGGTCATCGTGCTGCGCAGGCGCGGCAAGGGCGACGACTACGACGAATAGCAGGCTCTGGGGGCGCAAGTGCGAGGTGTGGGGGTAGCGATCCTCGGGGGTCTGCTGCTGCTGGTCTTGTTGCTCGGGTCTGCGGTCACAGGCGGCGAAACGTCGCCGCAGCCATCGGCGAGTTTGCCGGCGAGTGCGGTGAGTTCTGCGGCGCCCGCCATCCGTGATGAGGACTTTGCCAAGGCCCTCGGTGGTCAGGTCACCAGTGTCTCCCCGGCCGTTGCCCAGGGCATGGGTCGGCGCGTGTGCAGCGCACTCGATGACGGAATCCCCGCGGACGACGTGCGCTCCGTGCTCGCCCAGAAGGGGGTCACGCCGGCGGAGGCGAGTCGCATCGTCCTCGCTGCCGTGACGATGTACTGCGCCGAGAACAAGGCGAAGGCGATGCCCTAGCCGTTCACAGGAGACGGACGCGGCATGTAATGCCGGGGACAGCCGCCGTAGGGCTCCAGGATCCGCTGCCGCAGCGCCCTATTCGCCGTCAGCAACTCGACGGCGAGGGAAGAATCGATCACGACGATGGTCACGTAGGTATCGTGGCGGCGCGAAGAATGGCCTCATCGCACTCGCGTCGTCCGTCGTGGATGGCCTCGATGATCTCCTCCCTTGTGACGTTCACCTGGGGGAGGTCGTCGAGGACTTCTGCCCAACGCTTCTCGAGGGGGGACTGCTCCGCCGCCTCGCTGATCGTGCGAAGCAGGAACTGCTGGACGGACTGCCCTCGTTCTGCCGCTGGGGGTCAATCCGGGATGAGGACCGTCCAGGACTCGAGTTGCTGGACGAAGCCCAGGCGCTCGTAGACCCGGCGCGCCGGATTGCCCGCAGAGACGGTCAGGCCGAGGGTCGGCAGGCCGTCCT
>Ga0194043_1000397_pt1 | contig 23815 bp, 14 predicted proteins | sample JunL4415m_MetaG_FD_161274 | JGI IMG/M metagenome (GOLD analysis project Ga0194043, IMG submission 161274) | Anoxic zone freshwater microbial communities from boreal shield lake in IISD Experimental Lakes Area, Ontario, Canada - Jun2016-L442-15m | ecosystem: Environmental > Aquatic > Freshwater >...
GAGGCTAACGATGACGACGACGATGACGACGATGACGACGACGACGACGACGACGACGACGACGACGACGACGATGACGACGACGATGACGACGACGACGACGACGTTAAAACCGGTGTTAAGGCTGACGCTGTTGGTTCAAAACAATCACGTAAAAAAAGTGTCTGTGACAAAGATGTTTCTGATTACTTTACATCTAAGAAACGTAAAGTTCGTAAAAGTAGTAAAAAAACAAAAAAAAGGCACGCGCTTACGTTTAAAAAAGTAAAACGCTCACCACCGAAAAAATTTAAAAAAAGTGGTACTTCAAAAGTTGAAAATTTTTTATTTCAAATGGGTAAACACAAAAACAGAGCTATGAGAGATGCAGAAAGATCCATGTCCAAAGCGGAGAGAGCGATCAGAAAGGTAAAAAATGCAGCAAATCAATTGTATCCATGTCCTCAAGGATACACGTTGTTTGATGCTAACACATGCATCAAATGCCCAGATGGTCAAAAATGGAATCCTACTACAAATGGTTGTGTACCAAATGTTATAAAACCTACTTGTCCAGAGAAAAGACCGTATTTAGTAAACAACAAATGTGCTCGTCATGGTACTGTCATGTTATATAAAGAACCACCAGCAGTATCAACGACGGCAGATATCACTATTCCAATTTAAAAAATAATTAAATAAACTATTATTTATTATTATACGTTTTCATACGAAATGATAAAAGAAGTCGTTTGGTATGAAAACATAAACATGAAAAAAAACTGTAATCAATTTCTTTGTGTAAATATAAATGTTTCATGAAAAAACACAATCCTATGTTTTCAATCCTTCCAAAAAAACATGGACATGGTTAGAAATTTCTTCTGAAGTGATGAAATGTATGAAAAAAAAGAATTCAGAACTTCCTTCTTTTTTTCCAGTTTTAAAACCGAACACTCAAACTGTCAGTGGAAAGTTCACACGTGAACAAATAAAATATGGTCGCGTGCGTTATAAAATCACACAATCTGTTTTTCAGAAACTGCGTCTTCATAAAAATAATAACAATACTGCATCGTCGGTGTCTTCTTCTCAACTCACGCGTTGGATCATGACACAAATTGAACACGACACACGTCGTCGTTTGCACCAACGTCGACATCGATCTATAAAACAAGCGGGGTTCGGTGCTTGGGTTTCAAAAAAACCAGAATTATCTCAACCGCAATTACTTGTACCCGAACAAGAATCACAATTTGTTGCTGATTATAGAGAAAAGTATCCTATCAATATGAACGAGGTCACTGACTACTTTACAAAACTACAAACTATTAATAACAATCTGTCAGAAGACACTTACGTTCGATATTCAAACGAATTCGATGAAATCCGTGCGTTATTAGAAAAACTGAAAGAAACAGCGTACGTGGATTTAAATGCGATCGTGTCAAGAGATCAACAAAAAAATGTTTTAACTAATATCGAAGAAAAACAACTCGATGCGTTTATCAGTGACCATTCAGTGTATATTAACGAACTTAACAATACGGTTCATTTCGCTGATTTTATTAAAATAAAACTGGATCATTGTAAAACAGTATACGAAGAGAGTGATTTTACGTCACAAGTGAATCAAAAACTAAATATGTTTGAATTTGATATTAAAAAAGTATCAATCGATACCTATTTAGAAAACGTGATTCTTTATTTTCAATCTATATATCATGATTTTTGTAAACAGCGTAAATTTTCTGAACCTTATCCTCCTTTACCTAAAGTTTTTTCTATCACAGAATTGACAAAAAAAATACAAGAAGAATATAAAAAATACGTAAACAAGATCAAAGATATCTTATTGGAAAATACAAGTGTTGATGTGTCAGAGTATAATAAACAGATCTATAAAAACATCGCTTATGTTGTTGAACGGTATAAGTTAATTAAAAAAAATTACTGCATCGATTCATTGTACAATACGACGACGAATGAGACTAAAAATTTCAGTACTTACGTTGAAAAAAATACAGAATTCAATAAAATAGTTGCTATATCACAACTGGATTTTAATTACACAAACGATGGTGCGTTGCTCGACGTTTGGGTTGCTAAAGAGAAAACCCAAATACATGCAGATATTCTTAATAAAATAAAGGACAGTACGGATATTTATGACCACATCGTATCGAAACAGTTAACAACGAAAATAAATAACGTGAGCGTGGTTCATGATTTATTTCCAGATTCCAGTGCTTTAGATTCTAAAATGATCGAAGATATTCATGAAAAATTAAAAATTTATTACGAAGATATGAAAACAAAAAAGGATACAAAACAAAAAGAGACCGACGATGTTATACAAATTAGTTCACATGATTCCATTGAATTAAATAATATCCAAATAGAATTAGAAAAAACAGAAAAAACGTATTCCGATGAAATAGAAAATACCGTTTTTGATATTAATACACTGGATGCATTAACGTTAAACGATGATATAGAAAAATTAACGGACGTTTATCATTCGATTAAAAACAATACTTATTTATGTAATGTTTTTTTTCAGGATTTAATTGCACATGCATGGCTTCATTTTAAATCCAATGATGGACTGAACATGAATTTAATCGAACGTTATAAAACTAATTTGAAATACATACACGGTCTGTTATCAAAAGACCGTCAATTAAAACCTGAATCCAATGCGTATTTCAATGAAACAATTATAAAATATGATTTATTACAAAAATTCTTGAGTTTACTTGATCAATCATCTTACATGGATCCCAAAAAAGATAGTGATATTGAAAAACTTTTTCAAAAAATGTATTTAATCTATGACGTGAAATATGTGAATGATCATGTAAAAGAAATTGAAAAACACCACATCGATCAACTTCACAAAAAATGCACGACAGAAAACAGAAAAAGTGTTCAAGATAAAATAGAAAAATTAAAACATTCTCCTATCACGATTCAACAACTAAAAGAATTGAAACAGATTCCATTGAAATGCCAGAGCGAGGAAACTAAACCTTATCACGATTTATTAACAACAACCTACACCATATGGTATAATCAACAGATTATTAAAACAATAAATGATCTTCACGCAACAAACATCACTGGAAACATACAAAAAGCTACAGATAATGCAGAGTTAAAGAAAGTGTTTGAGGCGTACGAAAAAATATACAAAAAAATTAATCCTATTTTTTTAGTTGAGCATTTAAAAAATGAACATGAACATATTTTGAAACTTTATAAAGAACGCGTTCTTTTTTTGAGTAAAAAAGAAACGTATTCTGAACCTGATATCAAACTTTTTTTTCAAAATGCCGATTTATCAGAATTATTTAATAATATTAAACACTATTATATTGAACACGTACATTTGACACATAATGTTACTAAATTTACTCATTTTATTTTCACCTTAATTGAAAGCAATCTTCTAAAACATAAATCAGTACCTTCTTTAGCAAATGATTGGAATCAATTATTTATATATTTAAGTACTTTTTTACCATTTGATGTTGAAGATAAAAATAAAATAAAATCAATTATGAACACCGTTTTTGTAGAAGATACACATAAAACATGGAAGTTAAAATCATTGGTGGAATTGAAAGCATTACATCCCGTAATCCCGGAACAACGTGTTCTTTTAGCACGCTTCATTGAAAATAGAACACTCAATCTTTTGAATTTTGAAGAACATATTCGAATGATTCAGATAACTGGTTTAAACGAACTTATTCAGAAAATTGATAAAAAAGCATCTGGCTTGTATAAAGATTTAAATGTGTTATTAGAAAAATATAAAAAAAAGAAACAAGCACTGAATCAAAAGAACATCAATGAACTCAAAACATTTAAAAATACAGAAGCAATCGAATTATTTTGGAACGGATTACCATTTGATGAACAAGTCGAAATCGTAAAAGAATATCTATCAATCAAAACGAAACTCAATAAACTTAAAAAAAAACCCAATCAAACACATTCATACGACAAAGTGCTGAAAGAAATCATTGCTTCATCAGACTCGCCTACACTACAAAAGGATAAAATAACAAATCTTCAATGCGTTTCATGTGAAAATGATTTAAACGAACGTAATATATTTAATGATTTAAAAAAGAATCTTCTTAAATACTTTGATATTATCATAGAGTATAAAGCTCCACCCAATGCATTCAATGTAAAATCTTTAAGAGAAAAAATTCAAGTGGAAGTGAATTTTAAAAATTTGCATAAATATTTTGGTAAGAACGTATTCAGTTTATTTGAAAAATATATCACTGCATACAACGATGAATTTCTGAGTAAACCTATCACCGAAAAATATAAATATTATTTTGAAATTCTACCATACATTGAAAACGAAACACTTTTTGCGTCTTCTTATAAACGCATTCTCAAAACATTCAATAAACAGTTATCACTTCTTTCACGCGAAAGTCTTAAAACTCTTAAACAGGATATTATCACTGTTCATAAACAATATATAGATGATATCAGGAGATCGTCCAAGAAATTCAATGAAAAAATAAATCAAGAAATAAAAGAACATTTGGATCAACAAAAAAAAGAATACCGTGTTGAAGAAACTCAAAAAACTCAATCATTAAAAGATTTTCAAGCCAGACAAGATGCTCAATCTTCAAAAATCAAGGACATTGTTGATTTAATGAACGATCAAACGCTCACTTTTTTCAATGAAATTTCGAACGAGTCTGACACATCCATAACACCGTCGTCACCGACACAGTCGGACAAACATGAAATATCTATATCTCCATCGTCGTCGTCCGAAATAACTGGAAACGAAAATGAGTCAGCAACTCAATCCATCACAAATACGGATACTACTTTACCTACCAAAGAAGAAACAGTTGGTTTTGGAAAACGAAAAAAATATAAAAAACGTAAATCTATTAACAAAAAAAATAACTGCGTTGCATTAAAAAATGAACAGAAAAAGTATGCTGAAACTTTGAACCATAAACTTGAGATAATTGAACAAAAATTAAATGATTATAAAAAAGATCACGAAGCAAACGAATTGTGTCAACTTTTAAATCAACAAGTGCAGTCCATCGAACAAAAATTAAACGAAATACGTTTACAATTGAAACAAATTTCATTACACAAAAATGATACATTTGCTAATATAGCATTTGACACACTCATTAATTCACAAAAAGATGATAGTGATACATTGTTTTTGAATGCCAATAAATCAATTGATTTTTGGAACAATGATAATAAATGCAATTCAACTAATTTCAGTGCTCCATTATCGCGTCAATTTTGGCGCGATCCTGAACCAAAACATCGTAAACCGAAGCCCACACACGATTTTGCTCGAACTTCAAAACCTACCACTTTTTTTACACAACCATCATCATCACCGACACCTACTTTGACACAAACACCACCGACATCCACTTTTTTTACGCAGCCTTCTTCATCACCGACATCCACTTTTTTAAAGCAATCGTCTGCATCGCCTACTTTGACACAAACATCACCGACATTTACATCGCCTACTTTTATACAAACACCACCTACACCCACTATTTTTAAACAACCGTCATCAACTTTCACGCGTTTCGTTCCCACACAGAAGCCAACACAATCAAACACTTCTTCTTTTTTTAGCACGTCACCCTTGAACGAAAAACCTTTATTTGTAGATTCATTGCATTTACCACGATCTAATTTTTGGGATATTTATTCAACACAAACAAAACAACAACCTCTATTAAATACGACAAATAGTAATGATAGTGTTTTGAATAATTTGATTGATAATAACATGATCCAATTTAATCAATTGAACAGTGATGTATTCACTGGTTCAGAAACGGAGTGTAAACATGTTTTTTCGTTGAACAAAACACCGGATTTTAAATCTGACATATCACCTTCTATCCAAAAACTATCTCAAACCGACGACGACAAAAAAATACGTATACAAAAAAAAACGCCGTCAGATCTAACTGAACGTGAAAAATACGAAGAACGAAAAAAAATATATTATCAGGATAAACAACAAAACGAAAAAAAACGTTTAGAAGAACAAGAACAGCCGCTCAATAAATATGAAGCGCGACAACGTTTTTTAAATGAACCTAAACAATTACCGTTCACTACTTATCGCAATGCACCTGAACTCACCTCTCCGTCAGAAAATAAACAAAGTTATCAGAAATTATCCAAATATCATCGTAAAAAATTTAAAAATAACACAGATTTTGTCACAGAACAGCAGCAACAGTCCGAGGCAGAACGGGACCGTTTTGAGTTGGAACGACAAGAAAAGGATACTGAAACAACTGAAGGTAGGAAACGTCAGCGCATGCTGTCCGAGGCAGAACGGGACCGTTTTGAGTTGGAACGACAAGAAAAGGATATTGAAACAACTGAAGGTAGGAAACGTCAGCACATGCTGTCCGAGGCAGAACGGGACCGTTTTGATTTGGAACGACAAGAAGTGGATGCCGAAACCGCTGAAGGTAGGAAACGTCAGCGCATGCTGTCCGAGGCAAAACGGGACCGTTTTGAATTGGAACGACAAAACATTCAAGATCAAAACAACGAAGAAAAGAAACGCAGGCACCTGTTATCTGAAGCAGCTCGAGATAAACTGGATTTCGAACAACGACAGATAAAAGAACAGATAGCTCAAGCAGCAAAAGAAGAACAAACACAAAATAAATATGCAAAATCAAAAATGCAAACGCAAAATCAACAAAACATGGAATTAATGGAACAAACAAAAAAAGAAGAACAGTTCAAGTATCAACAATTTGTATTGAAACAAAAATACGAAGACGCACAACAAATAAAAAACAAGAAAACTGAATACCAAAATAAAATAAAATATCCATCACAAGAACACATGAAAGAAACTCCGTTACAGCGTATCGACGATGAACAGAACAGAGACGAGTTAGTCATGCAACACGAACAATATAAAACCGAACGTCAACATGAACGATTAGCGAATTATAATCAATCTAAATTTGAATCAGAACTTAATGCAAATATCGAAAAAATAAACAAATCGATGAACGATCAAACTAAAAAAATTGACGATCTTCAATTAAAAATTAACATTCTTCAAAAAACACACGATGAAAAACATCCTAATATAGTTTCGAAAGAAGAATTAGATGAACATCATAATATAAATAAAAATATTAAAGAAATGAACGATAAAACAATACAGATTCAACGCGACATCACACAAGCACAAATGGATCTTAAAAAACAACAAGAAAGTTCTATCATTCAATCTGAATCTTTTAAACAAGTTATCGAGACAAATAATACTAAAATCGATCAATTAGAACAAGCAGTGAAACAATTACACACAGATATAAAAAACGGTGCAATTTCTAAACAACGACAAGATGCAACACCAAACATACTAATAGAACATGACGATAGCACACAAAAACTAAAAGTTTTGGAAAAAGAAATAGAAAAAATAAACACACAACTTTCTTTATTACAACAACGTGGTTTATTAGAATCCAAAAAACCACGATACGATGATGTTTCGAACGAACTAAATAAACTTGAAATATCGATCAATGAATTAAAGAACATGAAAAATTCTAAACCAATATCGGATACATTTCATGACGAACGTCAACAGATCGATACTAAAAAAATAGAAGAACTCAATAAACGGATCAACACATTGGAACACGGACACGATGTCAAAGACACCGAACGTCAACAGATCGATGCTAAAAAAATAGAAGAACTCAATAAACGGATCAACACGTTGGAACACGGGCACGATGTCAAAGACACCGAACGTCAACAGATCGATGCTAAAAAAATAGAAGAACTCAATAAACGGATCAACACGTTGGAACACGGACACGATGTCAAAGACACCGAACGTCAACAGTTCGATACTAAAAAAATAGAAGAACTCAATAAACGGATCAACACATTGGAACACGGACACGATGTCAAAGACATCCCAACGAACGTAGAACGTCAACAGATCGATACTAAAAAAATAGAAGAACTCAATAAACGGATCAACACATTGGAACACGGGCACGATGTCAAAGACGCTGCTACGATTATCGAACCTCTTCGTAAACAGATCGACGTCTTGGAACAACACGAAGAAAACCATGACCAAGAAATGAAAAAACTCGAAGAGATGATCGATGATTTAAAAAATAAACAATCCGGTCATCTTGAACAAAACCGTGATCAAGACAATCAAAAAATAGTATTTCTTGTCAATCAAATGCACGCATTAGAACAGAAACAGGTGTTGAATGAACAAGACAATCGGAAACTTGAGATACTTGACAAAGAAATAAACGCTTTAGAACATAAATACGATCAGACCACTCAAAACGATACTAAAAAAATAGATGGTATCGGTAAACGTTTCGACATCTTAGAACTAGAACTAAAACAGTTAAACGAACAACAATCTAAACCTGAAACAAAATACATCGATGAAATTAAAAAACTTGAAAATTTAATAAATGCAAAATCCGTTCCTAATTCAAAACACACAGAAGACACTCAAAAATTAGATGCTCTCAGTTTACAAATCAATGCATTAGAACATGAAATCAAGAAACTTCACGACATACAACACGACGCACCAAAACTACCTCCGATTTCGATCAATGCCAAAGATAACGATGACATAAAACAACTTGAAAACATGGTGAAGGAATTAAATAATTCTAATTTTAAAACAGACGAACGTCATAAAGAAGAAGAACTAAAAAAATTAGAAGTCGTTAATAAAAAGATCCGTGGTTTAGAAGAACGAGGTGGACACAACGAACAAGATATTCAAAAATTAGAGATGCTTCATAAACAAACGCGTGATTTAGAACAAGGACATAATGCTCAAATGAATCAGAAATTGATCATGTTGGAACAACAAACGGGACATAACGAACAAGAAATCAAGAAAATAAATGAACATCAATCCGATCTCGTTCAACAGATTACCGGTTTAGAACATGAAATCAAGAAACTCCATGAAGAAATACCACAACCTATCATCAATGTCAATAATACAAAAGAAATAGCAGAAATTCAAAAACTTGAACGTGCTATTAATGAATTACACAAGACTCAACCGAAATCTGGACAACCTCGTGATGATCGTGATATCAAACAAATAGAAAATCTTAGTAAGCAAGTGCGTGATTTATCAACAAGAGAAGGTATGAACGAACAAGATCTTAAGAAAATAGATGTTCTTAGCACACAAATAGGTATTCTGGAACGAGATAACAAAAAACCCATTGAAATTAAAAAACTGGATAATTTGGTGACCGAAATTGAAGAACTCAAAAAACAGATCAATGTACTGCAATCGTTCATTGAAAAGGACAAAGCGATTAAACATGATGCCTTTATCACTGCACCGAGAATCCCACCTGAACCTATACCCATCCTTTCTCAAGAAAACAGTGATCCCAAACATCTCGTCCGTGACGTGAACGTGATCGGTAACAACGTGACACGTATGCAAAAAGAAATTGAAAATTTAAATACAAAATTAAACGATGTTCAACTGTCCCATCAAAACGAATTAAAAACGACTGCAAAACAACAACAAGATGAACTTCAACAAATGATTCAAAAACAACACGACGACGTTCAAAAAATACACGATCAACTTCCTCACACGAAAGACATCACAGAAGAACATCAGAATGATATGATAGCATTACAAAAGGCACATCAAGATCAATTGAACGAATTGTACAATCAACACAAAATAGATTTAGATCGATTGAATCAAACCAATCTTTTGTTACAACAACAAACTCTTCAAAAAACAGCGTCACCACCAAACGTTATAGCAGATCAACAAAAACAAGTACTGAATTTACAAGAAAAATATCAAGCGTTTAAACTTCAACAGCAAAAAGAGTTAGATGATATACAAAAAGCACAGACCGATGCTTATCAAACTGTTCAGGATCGACATAAACAAAAACTTACCGAAGCGAACAGAACAGCTTTATCACCCGATGAATTACGAGCATACGAAAAAGAAATCGATCAATTGAAACAGACACACGTTGCAGATCTCACCGCACTCCAAAAAACACACGAAGATACGATGCAAACACATACACAACGACACATTGATACCGAAAACGAACATCAACGTGCCATTGCTGCTGCAGAAAATAAACTGACTCAAACCAAATTAGACGATTTAAACAAGAAAACAAAAGAAATGTTAACCGATGAAACAAAAAAATTAACCGATTTGTTTGCAGATCAATCCAAACAGAATAAACAGCAATTACAAACTCTTCAGGAGGAAAATAGACGCGCTTTACAACAGATGAAACAAGATATGGAAAAAGAAAGAATGTTACAAGAATCAAGATCAAATGTGAACGGTATGATGAACGTTCCTCAATATTATAACCCGCAACAACAATATTATAACCCACAACAACAAGCGATCGTGCAAAGACAAATGATGAATCATAATTACAACCCTATTCCGCATTCTTTCACGATTCCAGCTTATGAAAGTTTTATTCATGGTTCACCTGCAACACCGATAATGAGAACTATTCAACCTCCTTTACCGATACAAGGTCCGATGGACATATCCGAAAGTTTCGTGCACGGTGCACGACCTGGTTTCGTACCTGGAATAGTACCCAATGCACACGGACTGGTCGAAAGTGGTTACGATACATCAGCGGTTGATATTGAAAAATTAAAAGCTGAACATCGCACCAAAGAAAAAGAAGCGGATCGACAAGAAATTATACGTCAAGAACAAAATGTCGAACGAAAAGAACGTGAAAAAGAACGTCAATTGGAATGGAATGCAAATTATACCAAATTACAAAAAGCACACGATGACATGTATGCTTATTGGTTCGATGAGAAAACTGGTAAATTGGCAAACGCTGATTTTCTCATCAGTGAATACACAAAAACATTAGAACATATTCAACATGAAGAAGAATTAACAAAGTACAAAGAAAAATACAAACAAAACATTGAAATTATTGATACTTATTTAGATAAAATTAAATACAAAAAGAAAACACTCACCACATTAAACAAAAACGAAGAATTAGTGGGTAAAAAAGCCAACGAATTCATTGCCATCGATGCTTTATTACGAAACATCGAAACTCAAAAACTCAATTTAATAGAAAGTAAAACCAAAACAGAAGAAGAGTATAAACGTATTTATAAACATTTACTGCACGATTTCACCACGAAAATTCAAAAAAAAATTGAAAACGTAATTAATATCAAAGCACACATCGAATCAGAATTTGAACGTTTGTACACCACGACGGCACGTGAATTAGCATCCGAAGAAAAATTATTTGATAGTGGAATGAAAAGCGTTAATTTTTCTGAACAACAAAAATTCGTGAAATTGCAAGCACGTATGCTCGACATGAAATTAAAAATCGATCAAATGAAAAACGATATGAAAAATATCAAAGTCACTTCATTTAATTGGTTTGGATTTTATAATATCACGAAACAAGAAAAAAATATCAATCTGACCATAAAACTCATTATCAATGAAATTCAAGCATACGATGATAAAGAACAATTCAGAAATATACAGAAAATGGACCGTGATATTCATGAAGGTATCAATGATATTTTTGAGACATACGAAAAAGAATTAAAAGGTGAGATTAGTTATGATGTGTCAACGGAATTAGAATTGTTACAAACACATCTCGTTGCGTTAAGAAATTTGAAATCGTTCACTATTTACCATTTATTGCAGAATATTTTGCAGCTTTATAACATCAGCGAAAAATTCCGCGTACATGTTATTTATCTTCCTTATCTGTTTATTTTTATAGCAGCACAACTTGCTGAAGAAATCATGTGTGTTATCGATAAACAATGGTATCATCAACTCAACGATTCACAGAAAAAAAGTACCTACAATGCTCAAGAAAACAACCTTTATTTTCGTTCGTTACTTCATTTATTTAAAAAGGTTATCGTGTTTTTAAAACGACTTCGGTATCAATTGAATTTATTAAATGCGAATGGTACGAACAGTGAAATCGTATCGACTAAAAACTTAAACGAAATCGCACTTTTATCAAAATACGTGTATTTCATGTATAACGTTTTTCATTCACATAAAACTATTTTACTACAAAAAAAAGCCATCGAAACCTGTTATCATACTCATCAAGGTACTAAAATGCACATCACACACATGAACGTGAAAGAATTACAAGACACGTTCTTACCTTTACAAATAATTAAAACACGTCTCGATTGGTACGATGGTATTTACACTCACCTTAAAAATAAATACGATACGGATCCGAACGTGGAGACATACACCACGCTCAACATGCTCGTGTTGAGTTATAATTTGAATATCATGTTGAGTTTATTGGATATCGGTGTGGTGGTTGCGAAGCCTAAAGACGAAGACGAAGACGACGAAGACGACGATGAGAGTTCTTTGGTACCCGAAATTGAGAATCAGAAATGTCAGATTCAAGCGTTATCGAAAGAACAAGAACGTATGTTCACGTTTGCTTCTATTTACTTTCACGTAAACAAATCCATGAAAATAATGAGTAACGGAGATATCGGTGATCGTATCAAACAATTCAAGAAATTCAAGAATTTACAAATGAACGAGTTCATTGATATCACACAAACGATACTGCCTGGTATTAAGACAGGGTTCGGTGAACTGTTCACCGAAAACTTGTCAAAAATAGGACAGATTCTTCGTGATCGAATAAACGGTGATAAGTTTTTGTTGTTAGCTCAACGTGCTTCACATAAAATTAAAAAACGTGTGACAGCGTTAGTTTTACAAACTAACACGAATAATTCGTTCATTGAAAACAGTGAACTTTTTCGTATTATTACAAAGGATGTGGTATTCATTTATGATAAACTCACGATGATAAAAAATGATATTTTTGAAATTGGAAAAAATAGAGTGTTTACGGATAACGTTCAAATATTATACGAAATTACGATGTTCGAATATGAAAAAATAAATGATTTGTGGACATCGATACAATATAAAAAAAACGATTATTTTAGTTTGAAAACTAATTTATTACCATTATTACAATTATTTAATAATATCACAGTATGGATTAATCAAATAACACAATTATTTACAAAAATATCATCCGAAACAACTTCACAGCATAAAGATCTACTCAAACGTGCCGAAAAACAATTGAGAAGTTATAAAGAAGAACTGAACATTGAAAATAAACATTTACAAACGTTGTTAGCCAAACAACAACAGAACACCAAAAAAGATGATGACATACAACAGTTCATTGATACCGATTTGGATACTGAAACGATCAAAAACTACCTCGAACGCTTACAAAACATTCCGATTGCAAAAATTGGGGAAGATACGAAACTTGTTCAATTGATTGGAATTCAAAAAAAAAGAGTTGAGACGATCGAAGAAAAAACGAGAGAAATCGATACTATTATTAAGGAACAATCCAAAGACGCAGAAATACAACAAGAATTAAGAACGCGTCAAAAAAAAATCCTCGACCAGAAAATACAAGAAGCTCGAGCTGATACGATCGAACATTACATGTTAAAAAAAGAAGAAAAAAATGAAGATTTCACTGATGATACGATACGAAATATCCACGATCTTCCTTTATTAACTTTAAAAACAACAGTGTACAGTATTCAAGACATGCTCAACACATTCGATACCAGTATTTCTGAGAATTACGATAAAATCCACGACTATAAACAAACATTGAATCGTGTCTTGCAAAACAATCAAATACTCGATACTACGAACAAACAAACGTGTTTGGATAAACTGAACAACTTCTTTAATTTCGGTGAAAATGTTAAATTTTCCATCAGTTATAAACACGGTGATAATAATAGTTTTTTCAATGATTTACGTTAAGTACGTATTATAAACGTTTTTCGTTTTTTTATAAATTTAACAGCGTGATTTCTTAACACTTTTTCAAATTCGGCGCTTTTTTTAATCGTTTGAAATTCTGGACAGTTGTCGTTATTACACAACGTCTGGTGATAAATGGCATACACAGTCACTTTGTATTTATGCACGCCGCTGTTGTTCGGTGGACAAGGAGGTTGATATTTTTGAACGCTTTCACTTATCCGCAACGACCTGATACTGTTCGAAATATACGGTAAATAGTAATGACTGTACCATGTACGATCACGAAACGTAAAAAAGTCTTCGATGAATAAAGCGTAACTTTCAACATCGGACACGGGTGTCCATTGTATCACCGGTGTTTTGTTTTTATTACAAAGGTAATCCGATCGAATCGTTCGGTAAGGAACGTTATTGTACGTGGCAGTTTCTGCCCAATCGATATCAAAATCAAACGATGCCATTTCAACCCGTGAAAACGAAAGACAAACGAATACTAAACTACACAATGGATTTAATTTTACAATATAATGCAGCTTTCATTCATCAAAAATACAACGCACCTCAACTCGTACAAGAAATCGCCTCCCAATTTCACTGCGTGTCGTGTGATCAACACGCCACTGACATCGTTCATGTCAGTCTCTACACCAAACTATACGACTCGTCAATAAAATTATGTACAAATAAACTGTGTTTGTGTTATCGTTGTGTAAACCAAACACATGCATTTGATACAACACCGTGGTTCATTATCATGAATCAATGTCCGATGAATAAAAAATTCAACGAATACCTTATTAAATGTATAAAAAAAGAAGCCGAACTTCGAATAAACATGCACGATATCACACGACCGTGTTTAAAAATCATTTTATTTTGTCTTGAAAACGAATATTGCACCGAATGCAGATACACACATCTGATGATATGTTCAGCATTATCCGATCAATTTCATTTTTCATATTAATTATTAATTATTAATTATTCATTAATTATTATTCATTATTCATTGAATTTTATAATATTTTATGTTACGTTACGTCATCAACGTATATAAATCGTAATAAAAATTAGAACATTCGTGAGATATTTCGTTATTTTCTATGCTCTGATTTATGATATCGTGGTATAAATCTGTCACGACATTTTTTTTGAACTGATCGATGTACGTGTAGTACAAACGTGCACGCATCTTGTCGTGTTTGCAATTTAAAATAACATGATATAATTCATACAATGTTTTCGACATGCTATGCTATTTATAAGGTTCTAACTGTTAATAATATTGTTATTATAATTTATTATAAATGAACGCACAACACTAACAAAACGCAAATAAAGAAAAGAGTAATGGAACAAGGATACGGTATCGTTCGTTAAGATTGTTATTAAAATTTATAATCAAATAAGTAAACATGCACAGAACGTCTAAATATCACATACTTTTCGATGCTATCATAAAGAAAGAGCAGACCGAACTGATCGATGCGTACGTTCCCCCGCCAAGTAAGAACGTGCACATACCAAACGATCTATACAATAAAACTAAAAATCAACCGAACGTTCAAAATAATCAAATAATGCATTATTTTGTTAAGGAAGTGTGAAGCATTTCACTGATCCAACACATACGTCCAGTAATCCAGTGTTGTGAGATCGATGATGTGTTGTGATTTAGGGTACAAGACATGAACCAAATAATTCAAGAAAGCGTGGAATTGACGTTTCAATCCCAATAAGTGTAAACTTTTTAAAATACGTGTGAAGCGTTTAAAATTATGATTCATTGGTGTTAACCAAAATTTGGATTGTTTTTGAAATCGAGGTGTTTCGATAACAGTTAATTTAGAATGTTGTACGATTTGTTTTAATCCGTAAAAATGTAACATGACATCAAACGATGTGTTTATTCTTTTTTTTAAAAAAGAAGAGTGATTGAATATTGTTATATCACGTTTAGTTAACACGGGAGCGTGTGGATTGTACATGCTTCGTTGACGTATCGGAAACAACCATTGAATGTACTCGTGATTCTTTTCCAACGTACGTGTGTCGAAGTGCCACACTTGTCCGATCGTGTGATGCGTTTGATCCGTACCCACACCCGAATAAAAACGAACGAGTTTGCTTTCGTGTTCCCGTTGTGGACGATAATGTTGCACTTGACGATTTCGTTTCGTGATATATTTCTTATTGATTTGATAATAAAATGTCATTATAGAATTCCTTATGTATATATATCATAAAATAACAAAAACAATAGGAAGACATCATTGAAAACGTTGTCATTGTCATTCTTTGAAAAAAATATATCATGATAAAGTGTTGTGTTTCGACCACATCACTTTATCATGATAATTTCAATTTGCATACACGCATATTACTGTAATCAGAATCACGATGAATAAATCTTGCATGTTCGTTTTCACTTTTACTGATAAAACGTTGTTTATACGTTAACACATGGACTAATAAAGACATTTGTAAAGCATCCAACCCTCCTTGACTATCAAACAAGTTGATGCCATGATGACCACAACACACCCATAACTGTTTACAATCGATGTATCGTTGAAAAAAAGTAGAAAAGGTGTTATACCACGTACCATCGTCCAACATGACACGGATTTTCAGTGCACAAAAAGGTCTTCCGTGTATATCGTTTCCATGAACTGCGCAACTGATCTCTTCATCGTGAATAAAATCGATGTATCCCGTGCTTCCAACCCTTTTGTTCAAACAAAAAACATCCATGTGCTTCAACAAGACAAGTAACGCATCGATACGTGTCATTATTGGGTATTTTTGAAAAAGAGAAAGAAGTTCTGTCATCACCGGACGATAATTGTCTCGATGATTAGGAGAAAAAGAATGTATTAAATTTAAAAGACATTTGGATAACATGTTAATTGAATTTCAAAACATTGAATAATAAGTATCGAATAATAATTTATTTATTTGTATACATGTTTCCGAACAAAGAATGTCGTCTCCTAGACTGATGTGAACGTTTAGAATGACGTGAACGTTTAGAATGACGGGAATAACGATGCATTAAAATACGTTTTGTTTCTTCTGGTTTTAATTTATAAGGTGGATTGAAAATATTTACGAGGTTATCGAATTCAGCATCCGTGTAATTGTTCACCGATCGTTGAATTTTATCCATGTCGACGTTTTCAAAAGGATAGACTTTGTACAAAGGACCAACGAAATTGATAGTGAACGTGTTCGTATCAGCATACTCACGTCTTAATAATGTCGGAGATAACACGATACCTAAACTAATAATAAGCGATAAACAAGAAACAACGTTTGCCACTTTATGATCAAAATAAATAGCAAAAGGATTACAATTTATGTTAGAATCGAACGTTGTATCACCTTTGACGAGAGACGTTAACGATGTTTCAAATTCTTGGTTGTTGATCGTATACAAACGTAAAATTTGAGCGGTTTTGGATGGATCGGAAGAATGTTGAATCAGGTACTCGATATCACGTTCGAACACTTCACCGATCAAGTGTAAATGAATGCCTTTGGCATCGAATGTTTTGATACTCTCACTGAACGATTTATATGCGACCGATGAAAAAAACGCAAAACTAAAGAATATATTAATGTGTTTGTACACATTGACATGAATCGGTACATACTTATCTGTTTTTTCATTGATCGGTTTTACGTAAGGATGGGATTGTACAAACGTGGTGTAGTCCATGATAAGATCATGAAATGATTCGTAATACGAGATAACAAAATGTTGTGTATGATCTTTACGTCGAAAGGCATACATATTCGGCATGAATTTAGAACTGTTGGAAATATAATAAATATCAAAAGCGCCAATTTCCAATTCTTTTACGTTTCTAGGAGGTTGTTTAATCACATTTAAATTTGAAATGGATTGTAACGGAATATATTCCGATAAAGATAAACGGGAATCGTATTCAATTCCAGTGTTTTTGAGTACGTCGACTTCATGTTTCACTGTTTCTGCATAAATCCTTCTCATAAACCCGCTCAATTGATGTCCACTGTAACTCATGTCATCGACCATGATGAAATTCAAACACGGATCGGTCATCATGGTTTGTAAAGGTATGATTTCATCACCCGGTTTGTATAACATCGAAATAAAAAATATATCGGATTTCTTAGAATCTAAACGTGACATGCGCACGAATTTAAACGGTTCTCCGTGAATAATGCGTAATGTTTTTTGATACGAATCCAATAAACGTGTTTTTGTTTCTTTCCATGGAACATACTTGATATTAGAAACAATTTCAAAAGCGGCATGTCGATCTTCGGGATGAAACAGTTTCACCCATTTCATGATCTGGTGTTGTTCAAGAGGACGTGGTAATACATATCTTTCCAATGAAGCCATTTCATACATTATTTGATCGAGTTCTGACATTTCTATAAATTCTAATTAATTTATAATTAACTTTTTAAATTAAAATGAAACGAAGGTTTTTTATATAAAATCCTTATGAACAGAACTTTAAATAAATAAATCTTCTTTTATTTATTTAATTATAAAAATGATAAATAACACGATGACATTGGAGACATTACAGAATGAACTGAATTCTTTTAAATCAGATGTCAACGTGTTTTGGTTATTATTTGGATCGGTCTTAGTTTTTTTCATGGAATGTGGTTTCACGTTTATTGAAGTAGGGTGTGTACAAAAGAAAAACGTGAAAAGTATTCTTATCGTAAATATTCTCGACACAGCTATTTCTATTTTAACATGGTGGTTGATCGGTTATGGTGTAGCGTACGGTGGTTTAAATTACGGTGCATTCGATAGTAATCCGTTCATCGGCACGGATGATTTTGCTTTGACGGGTTCGTTTCGTAACAAAGCACTTCATCCAGCTTCAGGGTTTTCGTGGGCATGGTTTATTTTCCAATGGGTGTTCGCTGCAACTGCTAGCACGATCGTGAACGGAGCAGTTGCCGAACGTATTAAATTCGGTGCATATCTCATATATTCCATCGTTCTCAATGCATTGATTTATCCGGTTATCGTTCATTTAGCATGGTCACAGAACGGATGGGCGAGTGCGTTTAATCCACACGAAAGCCGTTTATTGCAATGCGGTATCGTTGATTTTGCTGGAAGTTGTGTTGTTCACATGACAGGTGGTATGGCAGCTTTAATCTCGCTCATTTTATTAGGTCCACGACACGGACGATTTCTTAACAATCAAGTGCAAACGATTCCGCAATTTTCACATGTTTATCAAACGGTGGGTACACAGTTTTTGATTTTTGGATGGTTCGGGTTTAATGGTGTAAGCACGGCACTTATCACAGGAAAATCATTGATCGCTGCACGTGCTATCGTGAATTCGATGATAAGTGGTGGAAGTGCTTGTTTGTCTTCGTTAGTATTAACACGACACATGAAAGGCTTTCTCAGTTTAACCGCAGTGAATAACGGCATTCTTGCTGGTTTAGTTGGTATTACTTCAGGTTGTGCTACCGTCGATCCGGAAGGTGCTTTGATAATAGGTTGTGTGGCTGGTTGTGTGTATGTATCAGGATCTGCATTATTATTAAACTTAAAAATAGACGATGTGGTGGATGCAGTGGCTTTACATTTAGGGTGTGGATTGTGGGGTTTTTTTGCCACTGGATTATTTACGACACAAAACATGTACGAATTGGCTTATTACGCGGACCGTGGACGCAAATGTTGCGGTGCTTTTTATGGCGGTGAAGGTAATTTGATCGGTGCACATGTTATTTTTATACTCGTTCATATTGGGTTTACTGGTACGATATGCACGTGTTTATTTTTATTTTGTAAACACACCATTGGATTACGCATTTCAATCGAAGACGAAATCGATGGTTGTGATACTTCCAGACACGGTGGATTAATCAATTATTAAATCATGTAACGTGACGTAAATAAAATAAATAGTAGTAGTAGTTAGTAATATATTTTATTATTATAAAGCGGTAGTAGAGCAGACATTTAATTCAACCGTGTCATTTGTATCTTTTTTGTTTTTTGTTTTTTAATAAATAAATTGTAGTATTTGCGATCAAATTCAGAGTGTCGTACATCTTCCATCGTGAAGTTGTATCGAATCGGTGTAATTTTCTCAGGAAAATCAACATAAAAACCATAATCTTCATCGTCATCGTTTATTTCATCGATGAGACGTGGATGCACCGATGTTTCAATTCGATATTCCACGTCAGTCTGAGAACGATAATACTGATGAGTCATGGTTTGATGCGTCATGGTTTGGAAACAGCGTTGCAGAGTAAATAAAAGAGGTGTGCTGTTTTTCTTGTATACTTCAATGTATCCAACATTTTCACGGGTTCAACAAAATGCATCGTGACATGTCAGATGCATTCAAATGTAACGTAACGTAATTATAAATTATAATGAAAGAATTAGTAGTATTTTATTATTTTAATACAATAGTTTTAGTTTTTAGGTTATTTTTTAGTTTTTTTAATAAATAAATTGTAGTATTTGCGATCAAAATCAGAGTGTCGTACATCTTCCATCGTGAAGTTGTATTGAATCGGTGTGATTTTCTCAGGAAAATCAACATAAAAACCGTGTAATCTTCGTCGTCATCATCATCGTTCCTTTCACTGATGGGTCGTGGATGTACCGACGTTTCAATCCGATATTCCACATGAGCTTGAGAACGATAACATTGACGAGACATGGTATGAAAACAGCAAAGATGATGTGCTGTTTTTCTTGTATAATTAAGTGTATCCAAAATTTTCATGGGTTCGGATAAAAATTGCATTCTAATGTCTTTAAACATGAAATAAATAAATATACTATTTCTCGTTTATCGGTTAAACATGTGGAAATCTATTTTTGTATTGTGGTCATTTAGAACGCATTATTCCTTGGTAGATAATGCCATAAATCTGTATTCACATAAACATAAAAATGCATTCTTTTTAAAAAAACAACAAAAACTTGTCAATACTGCGAGTTCATATGAATACGACATACACGATCATCCATCACCACCGAAACCTCTATTAAAATTCATCGGTGATATACAGAACACAAATTATAATCAATTTCATAAATATTACAAACAGTCTGTACAAAAATTCCACGAAGATGATTCACATTATATCTACGATTTGAGTAAAGCGTTGTTTTATCTTTCCAATGCTTGTATTCCTCATAATTCGGTGAACATGTATGATTTTAAACACGATTCTTCGTTAACACGTTTTGAAAAAAGCGGCGAAATGCATTTGGAAACACTGGAAGATGAAATGGCCGCGAATCCAAAATCGAGTCATGATGTTGAGCAATGTAAAAACACCGACGAACTGTTTTTACATGGTTCAAAATTAGCTTGGATGTTTTCGTTTGTATGTTCAGATAAAACAAGTGATGAAGATCTGTGTAAAGTATCGTTGATCTGTTTATCGAATTGTTATTATATATTAATGCAATGTTTGCATTTGTTTTTTTTAGATACACATTTATAAAATAAGTTGATTTTTTGTATACTGTTCGTTCGTTAAAAAATTCTCGATGTTTTCGATATGTTTTTCACCGTACCACACGATGCAGAATTTATACTGATTCTGTTCGATGAGTTTTAAACATAGAAAAATATCATTGATTCCTGCTAATATTTCAATCATTTTTATTTCGATATCTAAATCATCGATTTTAGGTAATTTATTGGATAAATACAATATTAATATACGAAAAGCATGATGAATACGTCGTGCAATAAGATCCATAGAACTCCAAATAAAATCCATGGATTCGTCCATGAATAAAGGTAAATATTTTTCGGTATTATGTATAAACGACGAATTGATGTAACGTACCACAAATCTAATGAATTCAGTTTTTGAATGAGCATACGTTTCATTGAACTGTTTCACGAAAGATTTTTTAGTGTTCGTTTTGAAATCGTATGCATCGAATAATAAATGAATGAACGATTCCACATCCTTTTTTATTTCGTTCGTGCGATAAACACAACGTGATAATTCACATATTTGTTTGATCGGTTGATAAGGTTTGTAATCGGATTCGTTCCATATGGGATCGTTGGCACGTTTACCTTGGAAAAAACGCGTGACGGTACCGACTAATCTTATATCAGCTGCATGAATATCAAAACATTGTTCGTGTGGTGTAAAATCATACGTTAATGTGGGTAACGATGGTAAAAAATTAGATTGTTCTAAAACGAATAAGATCGATCGATATGAAGCACATAATTGGTTACCTATATCATGAAAAATACCGAAAATCGCATTTTTATATTCGGAAGCTTTCGACCAATAATCTTCACGTTGTTTAATTTTTAATTCCGTGTTCGTTCTTTTTAAATCGGTGTTCTGTTCTCGCAATGCACGGATCTCTTCGTTTATGTGAGATTGGTTTTCAGTGATTGCATTTACCTCTGTGTCTTGTGCAATTTTTTGTGAACTGGTTTCACCTGACATGAGTTTTCTTTGTATCATAGACACTTTGTTTTCATGTAAACTGTTTAATTTCAATTTTAATCGTTTGATCATTTTGTCGTTCTTCTTTAATTTATTTTTATTCGTGTAAATATCATTTTCGTGAATTTCAGGATTTTGGAAATGGTGTTCCGATAAGAGCAAGATCGGAGTGCGTTCGGTATGTGTGTATAACATCGCATTTACAACATTCGCTTCGTATTTTTGTAAGACGGTCCGATGTTTTGCAAAGGTGTGGGTGAGTAAAACGTATAAATCCATCCAGAAGTTTCTTGTATGTTACGATCGGTATTTTTTAAAGCCGTGGAATGGGAAAGAATAAACCAACAAACAAACATGCAAATGCAACTACCATCGTACATCGTGGTCAGAATTCTTGATCATATTCCGAATGCTTATAAAGTCAACACAACGATGTATAAAAAACAAAAAAAAATAAACGAAACATGCTACACTTTGTATTTCAGTGTGGTTGATTTTAATACATCGTTGACGTTTTCATGTGATGAAACGCGTTTTATTTGTATCGCAGACATTCTTGAAAACTTTTACTTACATTTTTTCAAAATGAGTGCAACGTGTTATAAAAGTAATATAATCACATTACATAATTCAGTTAATTATTTATTACACAGTTCTAAAAAACACAATTCTTATTTATACATGAAATATCACTTAAAATACACATTGATTCATTTCGCGTTTCGCTATTTTTTAATAAATAAAACGTGTCGTGATTATGAGTATCATTTGAATTTATTATACGGTATTTGATTTGTATTTGTATTTCATGATCATTTGTTGATTCGTCGATTGAATCTGGAACGGAATAAATCCGCTGCGAATATAAGAACAAAAAGCGGAGCATATATGTGGATTCTTGAATTCAAGACCTAAATAAATAGCATCGATCGAACGATGAATGACAGGCTCGTTCAAACAAAATTGAAACGCTTTTTTAAACACGTGTTTGCCTCGATACGTTAAATCTTTACATACATTAAAAATCATGAGTTCAGGTTGTTGAGGATTATACAACACACGTCCTTCTGAATTTGTATCAAAAGCCATGTAAAAAACAGGCACGGTGTTTACAAACACGAAACATACGTATAACATCGTGTTCATGATAGTATGAGCGTGTCGATGTTGTGTTCCCCAACACACATGACTGATTCGTGATAATCGTTGGTGAAATTTTGAAATTATTCTCGTATAAATATCCACATCTTTTTCGTTGTTTTTTAAATCTAATAATAAAAACACTTCGTTTTCTATTTTTTTAAGTAACATGACAACGGTATAATAAAAACGTTTTATTTTATTTTATTTTCGTTACGTCGTTTTAACACGTAATCCTAAATAACA
>Ga0194043_1000402_pt1 | contig 23705 bp, 21 predicted proteins | sample JunL4415m_MetaG_FD_161274 | JGI IMG/M metagenome (GOLD analysis project Ga0194043, IMG submission 161274) | Anoxic zone freshwater microbial communities from boreal shield lake in IISD Experimental Lakes Area, Ontario, Canada - Jun2016-L442-15m | ecosystem: Environmental > Aquatic > Freshwater >...
GCATGTAATAGCACTGCCCGTTCTTCGCGGTCTGTGGGGCGGAGCCATCCATATACAGCGTCATCTGTCCTGCAGCCACACAGGTCCAGCCGCCATAGGGATGCACGTGAATCGGCGCTCTGGTGCCGGGCGCGCGGACACTCCGGAACACGTAGATGTGCATCCCCAGTTCATTGGCGGCATCCACCATCGCCCGTGACGAAATCGACTTGCTCGGTACACCCGGAACCCGCTTGCCATTGATCGTGCTGACGAGCGGAATCGCGGCGGCCTGGGCGGTCGGGGCCGTCGATGGCCCCTGCGAGGTGCTGTCACCACACCCGGCGATCAGCACCGGAAGACCCACGACAGCTGCGAGCGCAGTAGCTCGGGCACGACGTGCGATCAATTCTGGGACTCCGGGCCCGATGATGATTCGAGCTCCGCGATGCGGGCCTCGAGGCGGGCGATCTCGGCCTGTGTGCGGTGACGGTCGCGTTCGAGTTGCGCCAGCAGGTCGGCGAGTGCCGGGGTGATGAGGCGCATCACCGCGCGGCGACTCTCGCCCACCGCCTTGCCGGCAATGCCCTCACGTGCCGACGGGGCCGGGTCGCTGATGTGGAGCGGTGGCAGCGGTGGCTCGCCAGCGGCGTCGCGCAAGTCGGCCAGCAGCTTGTCGGGGTCGGGCTCGCCTGCCATCAGTACGCCCCACGCTTGAACAGCACGGCCGGAATGGTACGAACGAGGATGACCAGATCGAGCCAGATCGACCACGTCTCGATGTAATAGAAGTCGAGCCGCACGAGTTCGTCGAACGAGAGATCGGACCGCCCGCTGACCTGCCACAGGCCGGTCATTCCCGGCAGCACCAGATAACGCTTGCGGTGCAGGTCATCCAGCAGCAGGTAGTCGCGCTCGGGGAGCGGGCGCGGACCCACCAACGACATCTCGCCACGCAGCACGTTGAACAACTGCGGCAGCTCGTCAATTGAGAAGCGGCGCAGAAACCGGCCGACCCCTGTGATGCGCGGATCGTCGCTCATCTTGAAGAGCGCGCCGTCGGCTTCATTGCTGGCCTCAAGCGCCTGCTGCATCTGCGCGGCATCCACGTGCATGGTGCGGAACTTGAAGCAGTCAAATGGGTGCTCTTCAACGCCCATCCGACGGCTTCGGAACACGACCGGGCCGCGATCGGTCAGCCATACCGCAAGTGCCGTGATGAGCAGCAGGGGCGAGAGGGCGACGATGAGCAACGAGCTGACGATGATGTCGAAGCCCCGCTTGGCGAGAAACGCAACGCCACCGAGCACCGGCGGGCGCAACTCAAACAGCGGCAGCCCGGGGGCCGGAACCGCGCGAATTGAGTGCGACAGCAACTGCGCCGTGGTGGGTGCCAGGCGCACCGGGATACCCCGGCGACGGCACACCTCAAGCAGGTCGAGAATGGGTCGGTCACGACCGGCCGCGCCCGCCAGGATGACCTCATCAACCAGCTCGGGGTCGAGCATGAGGTCGAGTTCCGCGGCAGCGGTGCTCTCGCCCTCGGTTCCCACCCCGGGGATGAGCACGTGCGCGCCAATCACCCGGTAGGCCACGCCGTGGCGGTCGTGCCCCGAGCGCTCGAGGCTCTCGGAGATGGGGCCCGTCATGTCGGGCGATCCCACCAACAGAGCCCGGCGCTCAAACCGCAGGTAGTCGAGTAGCAGCGCGGTGACGCTGTCCCACGATGCCCTGAGCACGATCACCAGCAACGAGATGGCGAACCACGACGAGTAGAAGACGTAGAAGGTCTGAAACCGCCAGCCGCTGGCCAGGGTGAGCGCCAGCACGATGACCGTTGCGACGGTGACCGACGACAACACGCGCGCCGAGCCCCCGCGCTCGCCACGCTCGCGGTACAGGTGGTTCTTGGCGAACACCAGCACCAACGTCACGGTGACGATGGGCAGCGCCTTCTGCTCGACCGACCAGATGGCGCCACTGTCGACCGGCTGATCCGTGACCCACAGCTTGAACGCCAGCACGGCGTAGAGGCCCAGGAAGGCCGACGCCACGTCGATGGCCAGTAGCGCGGCCACCGATGCGCCACGGCGCAGGTAGTCGCGGTACTGCCTGCCGCGAAGAATCGGCACAAATCGCACGTCGCGACCGGCACGGCGCTCGGTGCCCTCTGCGGGGACCACCCGGGTTGGCGGTGGTGGTGGCGGTGGCGAGCTCACCGGCAGAGGGTACCCCGCACTACTTCACCCGAACGGTGACTGGCCAGCTGGTGCGCGTGGCCCTGTCCCCGCTCGGCACGTCGCCGGTCCAGGTGGCGCGGTAGGTGCTGGTGGCTCCCGGCACCAGCTTGGCGGCAAATGAGCCGTCCTTGCCGGTCTGCACGGTGGCCACCGCCACCCAGTCCTCGCCGCTCTGACGCTGGATGGTGATCTCACCCGGCGACCGCAGATCGCGAACCTGACCCACCAGCGTGGTGGTGCCGGTCTTGCTCACGACCTTTGTGGACAGCGGACCCATGGGCAACGGGAATACGCTCGCAGCCGGCTTGGCGTCGCCGTTCTGCCTCAGCAGGCCTGACCCCCACGCGGAGTTGTCCTGCAGGAAGTACCACACAAACATGCCGATACGGCGATTGGCGCGCACCCGGCGGTAGGCATCCTGCAAGTACTGGGCCTGCTCGGCCTCGGTCACGTTCAGGCTGTACTCGGCCACCTTCTGGGTGGAGAACCCAAACTCGGTAAGCCAGATCTTCTTGCCACGCAGGTAGGTCTTGTCGATCTCATTCTGGTACCGGTTGATGTTGTACAGGTCGATGTACGACGCCCCCGGAAAGCTGACATCACGCGGAGTGGTGATGGGATATGGGTGGTGGCTCACCACGGTCATGGGTGGGCGGAGCCCCGGCTGCGATACGGCGGTGAGGAACGCCGACGGGGTCATGCGCGCATTGGCGCTCTTCGGGCACGACGACGGGCACTGGTCGCCGGCGGGCGCGGTTACCAGGCCGGCAATCTGCGCATTGGCATCCACCTGCTTGATGCCTGCGTAGAACGCCTTGGCCAGGCCGGTGTACACGGCGGGTGACACCGGAATCCATGTCCGGCCGCTCTTCTTGAACTGCGGACGCAGGAAGATGGGGATGTTGGGCTCGTTCCACGCCTCCCACGAGCGAACGCCACGGGGCGTGTACCGCGAGGCCGCGGCATAGGCGAAGTCGCCGAATGGGCCGGGCCGGAGCGGGCGGCGTGCCCAGTCGGGGAATGCGGTGCTCTTCTTCACTGCGGGGTCGGCGGCCCATCCGGGCGTTCCCCACACCGTAAACAGCACCTTCACACCGCGCTGCGCGGCCGCATCGACCACCGCGTCAAAGGCATCCCACTTGTAGGCGGGGTCGAACTGATCTTTCGGGCGCTTGGGGCGCGTGGGTGCCACCTGATCCCAGCGCATGTCCACCCGGATGATCGACGCGCCCATTTTGGTCATGGTGTTGACCCGGGAGTCGGCCTCCTTGGCCGGCACCTGCCACACGCGATCATCCTGAATACCCGCCATTGGCGATGTGGTGGGAACCCCTGCGACGGTGCCCTTGAGGACCGTCGGCTCGGCTGCCGACCCACCTCCACAGCCAGCGAGGATGCCGATGGCCAGCAGGGCCAGGCTCGAGCGGGTGACGATGGTGTTGGACAGTCGGCGCATGCGGTGGGATGCCTCCTCGGGGCGCGTGCTTCTGTGCTGGGCCAGCGGTGCGGGATCGCAGCGCGACGGGACGACCCGGGAACGTCCCGCAGGCTAGGGACATCGGACGCCACCGGACAAGGGGGCGGGCGATGCCCGAACCCCATGTTCACGGGATCCTTACGGCTTCCACGCGGGCATCCCTGCCCCGCCCCACCTCAGCAGTACCCCGATTACGCGGCCGGCGGCATTCCCACGTCCATCAGGTCGCGGGCCAGATCACCAACCGGCAGGCCATCGGCCTCGGCCTGAGTAAGTGCCACGGCCACGTCGGGAGCCAGCCCGAGACGCAGCCGGATGGTGGCGTCAATGGCCGCCAGCCACTCGCTGATGCGATCACAGTGCACCAGCACGGCACCCGGCTCGCGGGCCATCACATCGGCGACATCGGCCGCCAGCCGGGGTATCTCGGCCCGCGCCTGCACCACGTCCATGAGGGGATGCCACCGCACGCCGAACCCCGCCTGCGCGTACTCCACCAGCGCGTGGCGCGAGCGCATCCCACTTACGATGGTGCGCACTCCCTGCTCGTGCCACCACACCAGCTCGGCCTCGCGGCGGGCCACCCGGTGGCTTCGCCCGCCTCCTCCGGGGCGCTCGGCAATGACAAGCGTCCCCGGCACGATCCATGCATGAGGCGGTTCGGTACGCGGGGCCATGGAAATCCTCCGGACTCGGGTGCAATGCACCCACCATCCCCCAATCCCGCGTGACCAATCCATACCGAGAGGTAACGATCACGTGCCCCGGAAGTGCCGAAATGGCACAGACCCCCACGGCATCAGTCGGGGGTGGCCACCCCGCGGATCCACTCGGGCACCGGCACCGGGGTGCGGTCACCCCGCTCAATGCACACATGGGTGAGCTCGCCCTCGGCGCACAGCTGGTCGCTCCGCAGAAACCGGTGGCGGCTGCGAAATGAGGTGGTGCCCACTCCACCCACGCTGGTCTCGATGGTGATGAGGTCGTCCAGCACCATGCGCTGGTCAAACCGGCACTGACTGTTGACGATGGGGATACCGACCCCCTCCTCGAGCATGCGCGTAAAGGGCCAGCCCATCTCGGCAACCCACTCGCACAGGCCGCGATCCATCCAGGCGTAGGCCATCGTGAAGTGGATCTGGCTCACGTCCACCTCGCTCATCACGATGCGGCGGGTGTGCACGTGGATATGGGGGGCGGACTGGCTCATCTGCGCAGCCTAGCCCGCGCAGATGGGGTGATTTTCCCGCTCCGAGCGACCTCGTGCTCTCGGAGGGGGGGAGCAACCGGCGAGCCCGTGCGTTGAGGGAGCAGGTCGCACTGGAACCGTCCCGTGCAATTTCGATTTCAGGACTCCCGATGTGCTGCAACACTCGTCGGCCCCAACGGACATAGGTATGCAGACCCCAGTGATGCACACTTCTCTTGGCCTGGCCCCGGCCCCCACGGGCGAGGATGAATCAACCGCCCGCCGCAGGCTGTGTCTCGGGGCCATGGCCGCAGCGCCCGGTCTGCTGCGCTACGCCGCGCGCTTCGCCCCCTCGATGGAAGACGCCGAGGACGCCTACCAGCGATCCATGGAGATCGCGCTCACCCGGGGGCCGGTGGTCGACCAGCACGAGTTCGTCGCGTGGCTGCACGTGGTGCTGCGCAACGAGGCCACCTCCCTCGCCCGGCGGCGATCGGTGGAGGCCCCGGCCGACGACCAGGTGGTAACCGCCACCATCGACCGCGCCACCAGCAACCACGATGAGCCCGCGGCGGTCATGGAGTGGAAAGAGCGCTACCGCACGCTGCAGGACGCCATGACCACGCTGAGTGATGCCCAGCGCATCTGCCTGCTGCTTCGCACCGCCGGCGTGAGCCGTGCCGAGATCGGATCGATGACCGGCTACACCGACCGCCAGGTGGAGCGATCGATCGTGCGCGGCCGGGCACGGCTGAACGCGTGGCACCTCGACCTGGCGTCGGGCGAGAAGTGCCTCGGCACGCGCCCGGCGCTTGAGCGCGTGGGTGACGAGGAGGCAAGCGCAGGCGATCGGCGATCGGTCTCGCGGCACGTGCGCCACTGCGCCCACTGCCGCGCGACGCTGCGTGCGCGGCGCCAGAGCAACGCCGGCCTGCTCGTGCTGGTGCCGGTGGCCATCATCGCCACCACGGCCGTGGCCGGTGCCGGTGTGCCCGACGCCACGGCGGCGATGAATGTGATGGATCGCAGCACCGCACGGCTCGCGGTGTCAATCGGCCAGGCGTGGAACGCCCTGCTGGACGTCCCGTCCCTTATGAGCGCGCGCATTGGCGCGGGGGCGCTGGCGGTCACCGTGGCGGGTGTGGCCGGGGTACCCATCGTGGCCCACCAGTTGCAGGGCGGACAGGCAGCACTCGCACAGCAGGTGACCATGAGCCAGCCAGTCCAGACCAGCGCCGCGGTGGTGGGCCCGTCGCCATCGGCGCCGCGCGTGGCGGATGCAGAGGACCTGCTCGCACGCCTGCGCGCGCAGACCGACCGCGAGCGCCGTGCCCTTGCCGCACGGCGGCACGCGGCCCAGCGCAAGGCAGCCGCCGAGAAGGCCGCACCCGCAGCGCAGGTCATCTCTGCGCCCGCGGCATCCCCTGCCCGGGGTTCCATTTCGCAGAACGCACCGGCATCGCCCGGCGCCCAACCTCAGTTGGAGTTCGGACCATGACGATCCCACCTCGCAGGCGCATGCCGCGTGGTCTCGTGCTGCTTGCATCTGCAGCAATCACCTCCGTCGCGGGCACCGCAGCGCATGCCACCGACGGCAACCTCTACACCCAGGGGCAGGGCGGGTTCAGCACCGGCGCGCTGGCCACGGCGTCGCAGGTAAATGCGGCCACCGTGCAGGTGAACGCAGCGGCCACGGCATCGGCAACAGCCGGAACCGCGTGGTCGATGAACTGGGGATGCCCCGTGCCCGGCAGCGAAATTGCCGCGGTGTCGTGGAATGCGCTGCGGTACGCCGCGGCATCGAGCGCCGACCTTCAACTGAAGGCCAACGGGGGCACGGTGTGGGCCGAGGGCGACGCGGGCATACCGCAGTCGCCAGCCGAGGGGCGTAACTACGGCATCGGCCTGCCAGGCGGGGTATGCGATCTCAAGCTCGAGATCGTGCAGACCGAGCAGCGCAAGCAGCACGCCCGCGTGTGGTGGATCGGCGGGCCCGGCGTGGTGGTGCGCGATGTCGCGCCACCCAGCGCGGCCATAAACAGCGTGCCCGGCTCGTGGATCAGCGGCGGCCAGCAGACGGCACGTGTGGCGTGGCAGGCCTCCGACAACTTCGGAAGCGATGGCATCGGGTCGCAGCGGGTGTCGGTTGACGGCGAGGTGCGATGGGCCGGTGCCCCCGGGCAGGGGCAGATGGCCACCGACGTGCCGCTCGACGGCCTGGCCGATGGTGTGCACCGGGTGCACCTCGACGTAGATGGCGATGGCACGGCCGGGGCCGGTGGCGACGCCACCGTGCGCGTTGACCGCACCCCGCCCGAGATCGGCGAGATGAACACCACGTTCGATAACGCCACCGGCAGGGCGACGATCGGGTGGTCGGCCGCCGACGCCACCAGCGGCCTTGCCAACGGGACAGCCGAGGTGAATGCCGCGGCTGATGGATCGACCAATGGCACCTGGGTTGGATCGGGCACCGCCACCCGGGCCAGCGCCGGGCAGCACATCACCCGCATTGCCGGCACCGGAATGGCAGACGGCGTTCACACCTGGCGGGTGAGCGCGCGCGACGATGCCGGTAACGCAGTGCAGGAGCCCGCGCAGGTGCCCATCGTGGTGGATACCCAGACGCCGAAGATCGACATGGTGCCCATCCCCGCCGCGTGGACATCCACCCTGCCGCTCGACGTCACGCTGCACGACAACCTCGAGTCGGTACTCGGCCTTGGTGATCTGGACGTTGAGGTGAACATCGCGTCCGATGGAACCAGCCACGGCGACTGGGTGCTGATGAGTGAGGAATCCCACGCGCCAGGTCGCGAGCAGATGCAGGTACCGCTCACGGGGCTGGGCGACGGCACCCACCAGGTACGCCTGAAGCTACGAAATGGCGGGCCATTCGGCCAGACGCTGGTGGCGCAACGACTGGGCCTGGTGCGCACCGACCTCACCCCTCCCGACCTGGCACGGGCAGCGCTCACGGTGCTGGCTGACGGCCGCGTGCGCATGATCTGGTCGGCCGACGACGTGCGGTCGGGTGTGGAGCGGGTGCGACTGCAGTGGCTCGACGGCTGGACCTGGCGCACCGTGACCGAGCGCCCGGCGTCGGATGGCACCGGAATCATCACGCTCGACCCGGCACTCATCCCCGACCCGGAAGCACGCATGCGGGTACAGGTGGGCGATGTGGCGGGCAACATGCGGGCCATGGAGGTGGCCATGCCCGAGGTGGCGCGGCCGGCCACGCCGAGTCAGCCCGCGGCCCCCGGTGCGACCACGCCACCCGGTTCGCCCAAGCACATGGCCGACGAGGCCCGTGAGGGCATCCTCACCCTTGGGCTCGAGCAGGGATCGGTCGAGATGATTGAGGGCGCGGAGTACCGCACCACCTCCATCACATACGGACAGGCGATCGTCGTGACGGGTCGGCTGGCGGCCAAGGATGGCAGCCCGCTGGCGGGCTTCGCCATGGTGGCCCGCCAGAGTGGCCGCGATGTGGGATCGGCCGTGACGGGCCCCGATGGGTCGTTCCGCCTGCGCGCGGTGCCCCGCCAGAGCGGGCCGGTTGACGTGGGCGTGCCCGATGGATCATCTGTGGTGCCCATCCCCAGCGGCCCCCGGGTGGGCGTGCACGTGCGGGCGACGGTCACCCTGATGGCCAGCAGCAACGAGGCCACCGCCAAGGGTGCCCCGATTGTGTTCAGGGGAAAGGTGGCCCCGGCGCCGGGGGCCGCCAAGGCCGTGGTACTCGAGTGGCGCGATCCCTTCCGCAGGAAGTGGCGCCCGGTGGTGAACGCACGCACGAAGGCCGACGGATCATTCACCATGTCGTGGCGTTTTCAGGCGAGCGGCCTCACCGTGCCGTTCCGGGTGCGGGCGCCCAAGGAGATGGGATGGCCGCTGGGGGCAGGGGTATCGAAGAATGTGACGGTGCGGGTGCGATAGCCTGATGACCACTTCAACTGGTCATTCAAAGGAGGCCACCGTGGCCGCCCGCACCATGCCGATATCCGAGGTGAAGGCAACCCTTCTGGGCCTGGTTACCGAAGTTGCCGCGACGGGCGATGAGATCGTCATCACCCGGCGTGGCCGCCCGGTGGCACGGCTTGTCCCCACAGCCGAGCGTCAAAGCCTGATCGGCAGCCTCATCCTCCCCGACAACCTTGACGACCTCCTCTCCGCTGATGGCGAATGGCCCGACCCATGCGCGACCGACCCGGTGTTCGGGACCGGGGCCGGGAAGTACGCAAAGCCTCCGCGCGCATCGCGGTGAACGACCAGTACGTTCTCGACACCCACGCCTGGGTGAACTACGTCACCGCACCTGACGCGCTTCCCCGACGTGCCCAGCGACTCACGGACACGGCGACGGTGCTGCACGTTCCCGCCATCTGCCTGCGTGAGGTTGCAGTACACGGCGCGCGGGATCGCCTGCGCACACGGGACCCGAAGATGACGTGGGACGAATGGATGATGACGGCGCTCGCCGACCCCTGTGCGGTTGCTCCGCTCACAGCGCGCATCGCGATCGAGTCTGCAGGCCTCGAGCGGGAGGGCTTCCACCGTGACCCCGCCGACCAGATGATCTATGCCACGGCGCGAGTGCTCGGCATCCCCGTCATCACCCGGGATAGGCGAATCCACGAGTTCGAGGCGCGCCTGCCACGGAAAACCATGCGTCTGGCCGTCTGGGACTGATCCAACCCGGGTAGCCTGCGGCGCATGCAATCTGCCGTTCTCTTCGATGCCACCCCGCTTGGGCGCGACCATGCCGCGCGTGGAATTGGCGCGGCCGTGCGGGGAATGGCCGAAGGGCTCGCCGGGCAGCCGCCGGCCGACCGGCCAGCGTTTCTTGTAAGTGGAGACGGCGAGCATGCCCCGCTCATCCCCGAGCGCATCAGCGTGAGGTGGCCCGACTGGCGCGTGCGGCGCGTGCCCGACCCCCGCCCGGCCGCCACCATCGCCCGCAAGATCCGCAAGATCAGCCCGCGGCTCTTCCACTCCACACAGCCCGACCTCATGCCCTCGGGTGTGCGCAGCGTGGTGACCCTGTACGACCTCATTCCCGCCGCGTACCCCAAACTGTTTCTGCGTGGGGCGACCCACGCGGCCGAGACCGCTGCCTACCGGCGATGGATGGCGCGCCTGCCCGACGCTGAGCTGCTGCTGTGCATCTCGCAGGAGACCGCCGACGACGCCGTGCGTCTGGCCGGGGCCGATCCGGCACGCGTGCGCGTTGTTCCACTGGCCTGCCCGCCACTTGTAAACCCCACGGGCGAGGTGCCCGACGCGCCGTACATCCTCATGAGCGGTGGCCTGGAGCCGCACAAGAACCCGTGGCCGGTCATCAGCTCGCTGGCCCTGCTGCCTGAGCCGCTTCGCCTTGTGATGACCGGGCCATGGGGCGGGCACCGGCTGCGCATCGTGCGCGAGTTCGCACACCGCGCCGGCGTGCTGCACCGCGTGGACCTACTGGGCCTGGTGTCGGCCAACGAGCTGGCCGCATTGCGCGAGAGCGCCCAGGCCGTGGTGGTACCGAGCCTGAAGGAGGGCTTTGGCCTGCCGGTGCTCGAGGCCATGGCCGCCGGCGTGCCGGTGATCGCCAGCGATACCCCCGCCCTTCGCGAGGTGGGTGGCGACGCCGCGCGCTACGAGAGCCCGTTCGACCCCGAGGGGTGGGCCGACGCCATCGCCGAGGCGTGGCAGGAGCCCGCGCTACGCCGATCGGCGGCCATCGGTGGGCCCTCCCGTGCACAGACATTCTCGTGGGATCGCACCGCCACGCAGATCGTGGCCGCCTACAACGAAGTGCTGAGCTCGTGAGCCCCAGGCCAGTCGTGCTGGTAGATGCCCGGATGGCGCGGCGCCGGCGCACGGGCATCGCGCGTGTCATCAACGAGACCCGCACCGCACTCCTGGTGGACCCGCCCGACGACATGGAAGTGGTGTTTGTCAACGGGCCCCCGGGGCTTCCGCGAAAGAACGCCCTCACCTCGGTGGGAAACCTCATTATCGACATGCTGTGGCTCACGGTGGGCCTGCCCGCGTTGGCGCGACGCAAGCATGCCGCGCTCATCCACGCACCCATGAACTGGGGCCCGCTGCGGGGCCGCACGCCGATGACGGTGATGATCCAGGACCTGGCTTTTGAGCGCATGCCCCAGCAGTACCCGGCGGGGTTTCGCCGCTGGGCATCATTTGTGGGACGACGCACCGCGAAGCGCGCGCGACTGGTGATGACCACCACCGAGGCCGGCGCGCACGACGTGGAGCAGATCTACCGCGTGCCCCGAAGCCGTATCCGCGTGGTGAACCTGGGCACCGAACCCGACCACCAGCCCGAGCGCGAGCGCGAGCCGTTCATTCTGGCCGTGGGCGAATTTGAGCCCAGAAAACGGGTGCTTGATCTGATGCGCGCGCATGCGCAGTACTTCGCGAGTGCGCCCGCCTACCCACCCGTATGCAGGCTGGTCATTGCCGGGGCGGGGGGCAGCCAGGAGGCCGATGCGCGGGCGCTGCAGGGCCCCGGCTGCGACCTGCTGGGCTTTGTGCCCGACGAGGATCTGGCCGAGCTGTACCGGCGGGCCACGCTGTTTGTGAGCCTGTCCGCATACGAGGGATTTGGCCTGCCAATCGCCGAGGCCATGGCCCGCGGCTGCCCAGTGATGGTGGCCGACAACTCAAGCCAGGCCGAGGTGGGCGGCAACCCAGCGGTGTTGGTGGAAGATGGCTCCATCGACGGCACGGCGGCGCAACTGACCCGGGTGCTTGCCGACCGTGAGGCCCTGGCCCAGCGCGGCCAGACATCGCGCGCCCGGGCCGATGAGCTCTCGTGGACCACCACGGCCCGAGGCACCACCGACGCCTGGCGTGAGGCACTGGGTCTTTCGCGATGAGGGTTGCCGTTGACGCGCACGCCGTGGCCCAGCCGAGCGCCGGCGATGCCGGCAATGCCCGGTGGATCGAGAACCTCATCCACGCCCTGCACCTGACCGCCACCGGCGGAGATCAGGTGTGCGCCATGGTGGCGCACGCGGCGGCCGAGCAGCGCATTGACCCGGGCGTACCGTTGCTGCAGGTGGGTGAGGCCAACATGCGCAGGCTCACGTGGGGCGCGCCGCGCGCGATGGAGCGCGCCCGTGCCGACGTGGGGGTGTTCAACTACGTGGTGCCGTTCCGGGGCCGTATCCCGAGTGCGGTGGTGGTTCACGATGCGGCGTTCATCACCAACCCCGAGTGGTTCAGCAGACGCGACACGCTGGTGCTCGGCAAGTTGGTGCCGGGCGCCGTGCGACGGGCGAAGATCGTCATCGCGGTGTCGAACACAGAAGGCGCGCAGATCGCCGATGCCCTCAATATCGACCCGGCGCGGATCCGCGTGGTGCGCACCTACCCTGCCCCGGCATTCACCCCCGACCCTTCGGGCACCGCGGCCAGCCGCGTGCATGAGCGCTGGGGGCTCAGCCGGTACGTGCTGGCTGTGGGTGACATCCACCCGCGCAAGAACATCGGCGCGCTCGCCCAGGCCCTGACGCACCTCGGTGACCCCCACCTCGAACTGGCCCTGGTGGGCCGCCCAGCCCTTGGCGGCGAGCAGATCGTTGCCGGAGCCAACGCCCGATGGCTCGGCCGCGTGAGCGACGAGGAACTTGCCGACCTGTACCGGGCCGCAACCGTGGTGGCGGTGCCATCGCTCTACGAGGGGTTCGGCCTCCCCATTCTCGAGGCCATGGCCTGCGGGGCACCCACCGTGGCGAGCAGCCGCGGGGCCATGCCCGAGGTGGCCGGCGAGGGCGCCATCGTTGCCGACCCCACCCCCGATGCGCTGGCCGATGCCATTCGTGAGGCGCTCGATCCGGTGATCGCTGACCGCCTCCGCGCGGCGGGGCCGGTGCAGGCGGCCACGTTCACCCCGGATGCCATGGGCAGGGCCGGATGGGATGCACTGCGAATGGTCACCCCATGAAGATCGCGCTCATCGGCACCCGGGGTATCCCCGCTGCCTACTCCGGCTTTGAGACTGCCGTGCAGCACCTGGCGGAGCAGTTCACCGAGCGCGGTCACGAGGTGGTGGTGTACTGCCGCCCCCACATGACCGAGAAGCGGGATGCGCACGCGGGCGCACGACTGGTGCACTTGCCGACGGTCAAGAACAAGTACCTCGACACCATCGTGCACACCGCCCTGAGCACCGGGCACATGGTCACCAAGGACAGGCCTGACGTGGCCATCTACTTCATCGCGGGCAATGCCCCCGTGGTCCCATTTGCCCGCATGGCCGGTGTGCCGAGCATCCTGCAGATTGACGGCATGGATTCGGAGCGCGCCAAGTGGCCCAAGGCCGCGCGCAAGATGATCCGCCAGGCCGAGCACATGTCGGCGGCAGCCGCGACCATCGCGGTGACCGACAGCGAGAGCGTGGCCGACCTGTACGAGCAGCGGTTTGGCAGGCGCATCCTCAGCATCCCCTACGGTGCCGATCTGCCCGACCCCGGCACCACCGCCGAGTGCGAGCGCCTAGGCGTACAGCCTGGCCGCTTCATCCTCTTTGTCGGCCGCCTGGTGCCCGAGAACAACGCGCACCTGCTCATTGAGGCCCATCGCCTGCTGGCCCCCGACTGGCCCCTGGTGATCGTGGGCGATGCCCCGTATGCCGACGAGTACATCGCCGAACTGAAGGCCAACGCGTCGCCGGCGGTCATCTTCCCCGGCTACGTGTTCGGTGATGGCTACGCCGAACTGGTGCACCGCTGCGGCCTGATGTGCGCGCCCACCGAGGTGGGCGGCACGCACCCGGTGATCATCGAGGCCATGGCTGCCGGGGCACCGCTGATCGTGAGCGATCACGCGCCCAATATCGAGGTGGTGGGAGACACCGCGGCGACATTCGCGCTCGCCGGTGGAGCCGAGGCGCTTGCCGTCACCATCGGCGAATTACTCGACGACCCCGCCCGGCGCGAGGCGCTGGGGGCGACGGCTGCGGAACGGGCCCGGGAGCGGTTCAGCTGGAGCCGATGTGCCGATCGGTACCTGACGATCGCTGAGACCCTCCTGAAGTCATGAATCTCGCCATCCGGCATCGCCTTTCCGCCTTCTCCGATGCGATCGGGCAGGTGGGTGACCGCACTGCATTCATCACCGGGGAGCTGCGGTGCGTCCCGCTGCGCCCGTTCGTGGCCCGGGCCGCCCGTACACGTAACTCCAACGCGGCGGCCGAGTGGCAGCGTCTCGGTCGTCGAATGGGGTACCTGCGCCAGCACCGCCTCGCGGGTGGCGGATACGTGTGGGTGCGCCACGGCACCGCCGACATCTTCACGGTCGCCGAGGTACTGGCACGCGATGAGTACTCGATACCCGCAGAGGCCCGGGAGCACCTGCCGGCGCGACCCCGCGTTGTTGATCTGGGATCGAACATCGGCATGTTCGGCATACGGGCGATTCGCGATCTGAACCCCTCGGTCATCACCTCGGTTGAGGCCGACCCGTACAACGCTGCGGTGCTCAGGCGGAATGCCGCAAACGTGCCCATGGGCACCGATTGGCGAGTGATCGAGGCCTTCGCGGCACCCGACGGCGATGGCAACGTGGACTTTGCGGCCGGGCAGTTCGCCGAGTCACGCTCGGGTGATGGGGGCAGCCACTCGGTTGCCACAGTGGATGCCTTCGTGCTCATGGCCGACGCCGACATGGTGAAGATCGACATCGAGGGCGCTGAGTGGCCCATCCTGGAGGACCCTCGGATGGCCACCTGCGCCGTGACGGTGCTTGCCCTCGAATACCACCGATGGGGCTGTGACGCGGGAGAGGATCCGTCCACCCGTTGCCGCCACCTGCTGACCGGCGCCGGGTTCGAATGCCGCGATTCCGGGGCACCCGGAGACGACTTCGGCACGCTCTGGGCCTGGCGGCCCTTCTAGCGGGCGGGATCCTCCGGGCCGATCTCCTCGGCCACAACGTAGTTGGGCCTGGCGCGCACTTCGTCGTAGATCTTCCCGACGTACTCGCCGAGGATCCCCAGAAACGTGAAGATGAACGCCGCGAGGAAGAACATCACGGTCATCACAGATGTCCAGCCCTGAGCGGTGCCCGTTCCGAAGATCGCCCCGATGATCACCCAGATGAGGCCGGCCACCGCAAGGATGGTCATAAGAAAGCCCATGAAGGTCATGAGCCGGAGCGGCAGTTTGGAGAACGAGAAGATGGCGTTGGTACCGCCGAGCGTGCGCTTGACCAGTGAGTACTTGGTCTCCCCAGCCGCACGCTCACGGCGCTCAGCCTCCACGGGCACCTGACGGAACCCGGCAAACGCGCGAAGCCCCGGGAAGTACCGGCCCTTCTCGGGCAGATCGTTGATCACGTCAACCACCTGACGATCCATCAACGAAAATGGGCCGGCATCGCGCGGCAGGTCGATGCTCATTACGCGTGACGCCAGGCCGTAGAAGCCACTGAACGCGGCGCGCAGAAGGCGCCCCTCCTTGCGCCCCTTGCGCACGGCATAGACCACATCCGCGCCCTCACGCCATGCCCCGATAAGCCGGGGGATGATCTCGGGGCCGTCCTGCAGGTCGGCATCCATCACGATCACGGCGTCGCCGCGCGCCGCGCGCAGCCCAGCCTCAATCGCAGCCTCATGGCCGAAATTGCGGGAGAGGATCACCGCACGCACTCGTGGATCGCGCGCCGCCAGCTGGCGCATGATCGGCGCGGTCTGGTCGCGTGAGCCATCGTCGACGAATACGAACTCGAAGTCGTCGGGCAGTCGGTCGATCTCCTCGGAGACCTCGCGATGAAAGGCCTCGAGAACCTCTTCCTCGTTATACGCCGGAACAACCAGCGAGATCAGCGGCATTCGTCACCTCGTCGAAGTCGGGCCAGCGTAGTGGACCACCGCGACGCCCCGTACCATGCTGCAGTGCCGAGCGCTCAGCCCTCACACCGCGACAACGACATCCGCAACTCGCTGATCGTTGGTGCGTCCATCGCCGGATTCAGCCTCGGGGCCTTCGCGTTCTACCTCGTCGCCGGGCGCGCGCTCGGGCCTGACGCCTACGGACTCGTCGCGGCGCTCCAGAGCGTGCTCGTGGTTGGCGGAATGCTCGTGATCGCGCCGCAATGGTCCATCGCCCGGGTGGTCGCCGGCAGCGAGGGCGCCGGGCGCATCGACGCACTGGCGGCCTACCGGCGCGGGCTCATCCTCAGCACGGCAATCGCCGCAGGCGTTGGCGTGCTCGCCACGATCATCACGGTCATCCTCAACCAGGTGCGCGGCGGGGTTCCGGTTGCCCCGCTCGTCATCACCTACGCGTCAATCGTGGCGCTTGTCCCGCTGGTCATCGCATGCGGCGCGCTGCAGGGCGAGCGCCGCTATGCCGGGCTCGCCTGGAGTTACGCATCAAGCGGCCTCCTGCGGGCACCACTGCTTGCGGTCTTTCTGATCATCCCATTCCTCAGTGACGTCGACGGAGCGATGCTTGCCGGGGGCACAGCCATCGGCATAGGCGCAGTGTGGGCCGTATGGCTCACCCGTAGCGATCTGCGCATCGCCAAGCGCCCGAGCGCTGCGACGTGGCGCAACTTCGTGAGCGCACTTCCTGCCGTGATGGTGGGACTCACGGGCATCGCGGTGCTCTCGAACGTTGACGTGATCGCAGCGAAGTTGTCGTTCGGGGGCGAGCAGGCGGGGCTGTTCGGCGCAGCGAGCGTGGTGGCCAAGGCGCTGCTGGTGGTGCCTCAGGCGCTTGTGCTGGTGCTCCTGCCGCGGGTCGCAGAGCGCGAGTCCCGCCAGCAGCGCACCGGGTCGCTGCTGGCAGCGGGGATTCTGGTGATGGCGCTGACGGGTGCGATCGCGATGGTGCTCGCCGTGCCCCTCGCCGAGCCGATCATGAATATTGCCTTCGGGCCTGAGTACGCCTCGGCATCAAGCCTGCTCGTCCCATTCTTCGGCGCCACAACGCTGCTCGGTGCCCTGCTCATCCTCGTCAACCATCATGTGGCGCGCAGCGACCATCGCTTCGTATGGGCAGTCGGCGGGTTGGCGGTGCTGCAGATCGTCCTGCTGACGATGTTCTCAACTTCCGACAAGGCCATCATCGCCGTCGATGCCGTGGTCGCGGGCATCGGACTCGTGGTGCACGAGATGATCTACTTCAACACTGACGAAAGCATGCTGCGAGGGGCCGGAGCACAGTTCGCGACGGTGCTGCGACGCATCACCCACCGCGGACAAGGAGCGGAGTGAAGAGCCTCCCCACCAGCATTCCGGGCCTTATTGCGCTCGAACCCACGGTGCACGGCGACAGCCGTGGGTGGTTCCAGGAGACCTACCGGCAGAACGTCTTGGCCGATCTGGGCGTGGCGGACACCTTTGTTCAGGACAACCACAGCCGGTCGGCCAAGGGTGTTCTTCGCGGTCTGCACTTTCAGGTTGGTGATCACCCACAGGCCAAGTTGGTGCGCTGCGCGCGTGGTGCCATCGTTGACGTCGCGGTTGACCTGCGCCGCGGTTCACCCACGTACGGCAATTGGGAGGCATGGCAGCTGGATGACGAGCGCGGTCTTCAGATGTACATCCCGGCGGGCTTCGCCCACGGATTCGTGGTGCTCTCCGACGTCGCCGACGTGGTGTACCGCTGCTCTGACTACTACGACCCCGCCGGCGACAGCGGCATCAGGTTTGACGACCCCGACATCGGCGTGGAGTGGCCCGGCGCGCCGCATTCGGTGAGCGACCGCGACGCGACTGCGCCGCTTCTGGCTGACATCGCCGACCAGCTGCCGTTCACCTGGAGCGCATGAGCCAGCCCGAACTCTCGGTCGTCATCGTCTCGTACCGCTGCGGGGCGCTGCTCGATGCGTGTATCACCAGCCTCGATGCCAACCGCTCGACGGTGGACATGGAGGTCGAGGTGGTGGACAACGCATCGGGTGACGACACGGTGGAGATGTCGCGCCGTCACACCTGGGTGACCACCACCGCGCTCGACCAGAACCTGGGCTTCGCCCGCGCCAATAACCTGGCGATGGACCGTGCCCGGGGCAGAGCCGTGCTCGTGCTGAACCCCGACACCATCGTGCCGCCCGGCGCACTTCGCGCCTGCCTCGACGAACTGTGGCGTGACCCATCGGTGGGCCTTCTCACCCCACGCCTCGTTGACGTGGAGGGCCGCCTCGACCGCCGGTGCCACCGCGGCTTTCCCACCCTGTGGTCGTCGTTCTGTTACTTCACAACCCTCGACCGGGTGTTCACGGGGCCACGCTCGCGGCGGTACACCATGGGGCATCTCCCAGAGACCGAGGCGGCTGACGTAGAGGCCGTGTCGGGCGCATTCATGCTGATGCCGGCAGATGTGATGCGCCGGGTGGGTGGCTTCGACGAGCAGTTCTTTATGTACGCCGAGGACATCGACCTGTCGCTGAGATTTGTGGAGGGCGGTTACCGCGTGCGCTACTGGCCCGAGGTTGACGTGGTGCACGTGGGTGCCGGATCAAACGTGTCGGGCCAGCGCCCACCGGCTGCGAACGCCGCCTACTTCCGCACCATGGCGCCCTTTGTGCGAAAGCACCGCACGGGCCTGCATGGCGTGATTCTGGGCGCCACGGTGTGGGCCATGGGTGAGTTGATGCTGGCGGCCAGCGAGGCCAGCCGGCGCGTGAAGAGATCGGCGTGAAGATCGCCCTGGTCTCATGCGTGTACCCGCCGTACAAGAGCGGCATCGGCAACGTGGCGGCGCGCCATGCGCGGCAACTCACCGACATGGATCACAGGGTCACCGTGTACTGCCCGGCGCACGACGACGAGCCAGGCCGCGACATCGTTGATGGCATCGTGGTGGAGCGCCTGCGCTCACTGGTGCGCCACGGCAACTCGGCGCTGGTGCCGCAACTGGTGCGGCACATGAAGGGCCACGACGCGGTGTACATCATGTGGCCATTCTTCGGCGGTGCGGAATCCGCCGCCATTGGCGCGCGCATGCACAAGGTCCCCTACATCGTGTTCTTCCACATGGATGTGCTGTGGGATGGCTGGCGCGGCAAGGTGCTGGATGGCTACGAGCTCACCGCCGAGCCATGGATCATGCGTCATGCCCATGCCGTGCTGGCCAGCTCAACAGAGCTCGCGCAGGCCTCATCGCTTGGGCATGTGACGGGCATCCGCGTGCAGCCGTCGGCGTACTCGCTCGATCTCTCGCGCTTTCACCCCCCAGGTGCCGATGAGCCGCGACCCGCGGTTCCCTCCATCGTGTTTGTGGGCGCCATGGATGCGGGCCACGCCTTCAAGGGTGTTCCACAGCTGATCGAGGCATTTTCACGCGTACGCGCGGATACACCCTGCACGCTTCAACTGGTGGGCGATGGCGACCTTCGCCCGGGCTTCGAAGCGCTGGCGCGTGCCAGCGGAGTGGCCCACGACATCAACTTCCTCGGGCGCGTTAACGACGACGAACTGGCGCACACCTACCGCATGGGAAGCGTGGTGGTGCTGCCGTCCACCACCCGGGAGGAGGCCTTTGGCGTAGTGCTGGCCGAGGGCATGGCATCGGGCTGCCCGTGCATCGCCAGCGACTTCCCCGGCGTTGACGCGGTGGTGAAGAGCGGCGACGGCATCCTTGTGCCACCGGGTGATGTGCCGGCGCTGGCTGACGCCATTGCCTCAGTCATCGGTGATCCAACGCGGCAGGCACAGATGTCGAGGGCGGCGCTTGCCGGTGTGGTCCGCTACTCCCCGGAGGCGGAGCGGGAGCGGCTCGCGGCCGCCTTCGCAGGAATCCCGGCGAGGTCGCACCGCTGATGGCCACCGCCATGCCGCCACCTCCACCCGCCACGCACCGTGGGCGACGCATCAGCATCGAGGTGCTGGTGGTACTGGCCGCGGCCGGTCTCATCGCCGTCATCCTCACGTGGCCGCTCGCGGCCAACTTCGACACGATCATCGCGGGCGGTGGCAGCGCGGGCGACAACACCGGCTACATCTGGGATCTGTGGAGCAACTCGCACTACGGGATAGACCTGTGGGGTGCTGGGCTGCAGGATCACGTGGGGCTCCCGTTTGGTCGCACCGTCATCGGCGGCGGCAACCTGCTGCTCTTCTTCTACAACGTGCCTGGCGCAATCCTCGGCACGTTCCTTCCCACCATCGCCGCCTACAACGTGATGGTGCTGGCGGGCATGGCGCTCACCGGGGCCAGCATGTACCTGCTGGTCAGGTGGCTGGGGCTGGGTATTGGGCCCGCAGCATGGGCGGGGATGGCGTTCGAGATCTTCCCGTACGAGGCCCTGCGCACCGCCGCGCATCCGCCGCTTGCATGGCTCATGTTTGCCCCACTGCTCCTGATGGCGTGCACCTGGTGGCTGCAGAAGCCCTCCTGGCGGCGGGCCACCGTCATGGCGGCGGCCACCCTTTTCGCGTGGCTCAGCGATCCGTACTTCGGCGCCATGGCCCTGGTGGCCGTTGGTGTCACGCTGCTGGTGGCCATCCCACTCTTCGCACACTGCTTCGGTGGCAGGGCCGTTCTCGCCCGCGTGGGGGAGGCCATCGGCGCGCTGGTTGTGATCGTGCTGGTGCCGCTGGCGGTCATCATCGCGTCCACGCGTGGGGTTGCAGACCAGATCGTCACGCGACAGCGCGTAGAGCTCGAGCTGTACGGCGCGCATATCGGTGACTACCTCAAACCGGTGTCCGGTCAGTACCTGTGGACCGGAATATTCGGCACGGACGCCGCCCAGTGGCCCCTGTCGAGCCCGGGCGGTGAACGCATGGCATTTCTGGGATGGACCGTCATGGCGCTCGCCGTCATCGGCCTGGCCCTTGGCTGGCGCCATCGGGGCAACATTGGGCTGCGCCTGCGCGGGGCCCTGTTCCTCACCATTCCCATCGCCATCGCGATGGCCATCTTCAGCCTGGCGAGCCCGTACTCGATCTTTGGGCACAGGATCCCCATGGCGTCGTCCTTCGTATTTGACTACCTGCCATTTCTTCGGGTGTACGCACGATTCTCGCTCTTCGTCATGGCGTGCGTGCTGGTAATGGGTGCGGTGGGGCTGGCCCTGCTCATCCGGGGACGCAGCGTCACCTGGCGCACCAGCATCATGGGGATCGCCATCATCCTCACCGCCATGGAGTTGCCCATCGCGGTGCCCATCGGTACGGGCGTGCCGATCCTCCTGAACGGGACGGCACCGGAGAACGTGCCGACCTGGCGCTGGCTTGCAAACCACGACCCTGGTGCGGTGGTATTCGAGACCCCGGCCTTTCCCAACGAGACCACCGACCGCGAGTTCCTCTACGGCCAACTCGTGCATGGACACCCACTGGCCAATGGAGGGCTCACCGAGCCGGGAGCCGTCAGCGACTTCGGACGCGAATACGGCAACCCACTCTTCCCGGCGTCACCTGCCGCGTACGCGACGGCGGGTATCCGATATGTGGTGATCAACCCGTGGGCATGGCAGCAGGCAGGGCTCACTACGCCAGATGTGGCGACACCGCCGGCGGGGTATTCCGTGGCCGCCACGTTCCCTGACGGCAGCGGTATCTGGCGGGTTACCGCTGGCCCCGACGTGGCATTCGCTTTCCCCGCCGCCGGATGGACCAACCCCCAGACAATCCGGGGAGTGCGCTGGCGATACATGGGCGGTGCCGCCACCTACACCGCATGGGCGCCGCGCGCGGCCACGGTGACCATCGGGTTTCGAGCAGCGGGCTTCGTCGCCGGCAGCAAGTACAACCTCACAGTGACCGCACCCGATGGCACCACCTCGTCCTTCCCGGTCGTCGGGCGCGCCTCAATCAGACTTCGTACCGCGCTCCCCAAGGGTGCAAGCACGTTCCATCTGGTTGCATCGGGCACCAAGGCCATGCGACTCAGCGCCGCTGACACCACCCCGGTGGCAGTGCGGGTGTCACAGTGGGTTATCTCGTGACGCGCGCAATCATCACCGGGCACCACGGATTCGTGGGTTTGCCTGCGGGGTCGAAGTCCCTCGTGCCGGGGATGGAGTTCCGGTACACATTCACCATCGTTTCCCACTTCCCTGAAATACCGGTCACTCGTGGGGGCCACCGCCGATGAACGATGCGCCGGTGACCGCAGGGCCTGCGTGGGTGTGTATTCCCACGTACAACGAACGCGAGAATGTCCACGGGCTCGTCGCCGCCGTCCGGTCGTCCCTCGACTCTGCTGGCATTGATGGGCATGTGCTGGTGATTGACGACGGCTCCCCCGACGGGACCGGGGCGATCGCCGACCTCATGGCCAAATCAGATGCCCGCGTGCACGTGCTTCACCGCGCCGAGAAGTGCGGCATCGGCCCGGCCTATATCGCAGGGTTCCAGCACGCACTTGCGCAGGGCGCCGGGCTCATCCTCGAGATGGACTGCGACTTCTCCCACGACCCTGCTGCCCTTCCTCGCCTCATTGAGGCTGCGCGTGATGCTGATCTGGTGATCGGATCGCGCTACACCCCGGGCGGGGGCGTGACCGACTGGGGGCTGGTCCGTCGGGGCATCAGTCGTGGTGGGTGCCTGTACGCACAGGCGATCCTCGGCACGTCGGTGCGAGATCTGACCGGCGGGTTCAAGTGCTTCCACCGGCGAGTGCTTGAGGCCATTCCCCTTGATGAAGTGTCAGGCCAGGGCTATGGGTTTCAGATCGAGATGACCTACCGCACGCTGCTCGCGGGCTTCCGCGTTGTCGAGGTGCCCATCACGTTCACCGATCGCACGGCGGGTGAGAGCAAGATGAGCCGGGACATCGTGATGGAGGCAGCCACTCTCGTTCCACGACTTCGAAGGCATCTCGGGCCGATCCCCCGGCGCTGAACCCACCAACCGGGGCCTCCCCTCCCGGTATGCTCGCCCACGTGCCGACCGAGACATCCCCGCAGGACGACGCCGCAGGCGCGATCCGAGCCCAGATCCTTGACCTCGTGCGTGAGTACCACGCGGCCGCATACCCCGATGCACCCTTTGTCGCAGGGTCGTCCCCCATACCCGTCTCGGGTCGGGTATTCGACGACGACGACATCGTCAAACTCGTCGATAGCTCCCTTGACTTCTGGCTCACGACTGGGCGGTTCGCCGCAGAGTTCGAGCGCGAGTTCGCCAAGCGCATGGGGCTCCGCCACTGCCTGCTGGTCAACTCAGGATCATCCGCCAACCTGGTTGCATTCTCGGCCCTCACCTCGCCCAAGCTCGGCGACCGCCAGATCCTCCCCGGCGACGAGGTCATCACCACTGCCACCGGATTCCCCACAACGGTGAACCCGGCCATTCAGTACGGCGCGGTTCCCGTGTTCCTGGATGTCGACGTGCCCACGTACAACATCGATGTGTCCCTCCTCGAGGAGGCGCTGTCCCCCAAGACCAAGGCCGTAATGGTGGCCCACACCTTGGGCAACCCCTTCGACCTGGCGACGATCACCGACTTCTGCCGACGTAACGGGCTGTGGCTCATTGAGGACTGCTGTGACGCCGTGGGTGCCAGGTACGACGGCAAGCCTGTCGGCACCTTCGGCGACCTCGCCACCGTCAGCTTCTACCCGGCCCATCACATCACCATGGGCGAGGGCGGCGCGGTGCTGTGCAATCAGGGCGCCATCAAGGTGCTGGCAGAGAGCTTTCGCGACTGGGGTCGCGACTGCTGGTGTGAGCCGGGTAAAGACAACACCTGCGGCAAGCGGTTTGACCAGCAGTTCGGCACGCTGCCGGCCGGCTACGACCACAAGTACGTGTACTCACACATCGGGTACAACCTGAAGGTGACCGACATGCAGGCCGCGGTTGGCGTGGCGCAGCTCGCCAAGCTTGACGGCTTTATTGAGG
>Ga0194043_1000404_pt1 | contig 23607 bp, 24 predicted proteins | sample JunL4415m_MetaG_FD_161274 | JGI IMG/M metagenome (GOLD analysis project Ga0194043, IMG submission 161274) | Anoxic zone freshwater microbial communities from boreal shield lake in IISD Experimental Lakes Area, Ontario, Canada - Jun2016-L442-15m | ecosystem: Environmental > Aquatic > Freshwater >...
GCGACCATCTGTGTTCGCAGCACGCCGTTGGCATCGATGATAATTCCAGCAGCACCGCCGCTGCCCGCGCCGCCTTGCTGTCCGCCTTGCTGTCCGCCTTGCATGCCACCTTGCTGTCCACCTTGCATGCCACCTTGCATGCCACCTTGCTGTCCACCTTGCTGTCCACCTTGCATGCCACCTTGCTGTCCACCTTGCTGTCCACCTTGCATTTGTCCGAGGGCCGAGCCGCAGGTCAGGGCGAGCAGGGCCACGGCCAGCATTGCCCGGGCCCCGGCGGTAGTCTGCAGGCAACGCTTCCAGACCACGATCAACGTGGGTGCGGAAAGCAGGCGGGTGAGTGATACAGCCATGAGTCACCTTGCAAGAGATTTAGAGCGAACCGACGGACACTCCCGGTGTTTAGTTCGGCCTGCGCAGGCGGAAAGGTTGGATTTTTCTGCTGTGGCGGGCGCTCTCTCGCCGCCCACGCCATTTCTCCCAGTCCTTAAGGTCATCCTACTCCGGCGGGCGACCGACCCGGCGGACCGCGGCGGTTCGGCTCCGAATCCCGCTTTTTAGCGGCAAGTCCGATCGGGGCCCGCAGGCAACCCGGCCCGAGTAGATCGACCACTTCCCGATGGAATGTTGGCGTCCAAGCCAATTGACTGCGGTCGGTCTCCATCAGCACGCGGCGGCCATCGGCCAGTTCCAGCACCAGCCGCAGGGGCACCTGCCCCGGGTGGCGGCGAACAATCTCCGCGAGTCGGTCGAGCGTGGCGGTGGAATGTTCTGTCTCGGTGAGCTTGATGGTCAGGCTACGGGCGGGCTTTCCCCAGATATCTGCGATCGGCACGAGGTCATTGACGATCAGGTTGGTCTCCTCGCTCCCGGCCCGGCGGTCGATCGAGCCCGCCACCACCACCACGGCGTCGGGCTGCAGAAGTTCCCCGAGTCGGGCGTAGTCTTCCGGCCAGCAGATCGTACGGACGAGGCCGTCCATGTCTTCCAGATCAAACATTCCATAGCGCGTGTGCGTCGAGCCCGGCCGGGCCTGCTTCACATTTGAGAGTTTGAGGGCCCCCACGAGCCCCCCGATCACGACATCACTCTTTGGCTTGGCGGCGCCGAGATCGCCGATGCTATGGGTGCAGACGGCCGAAAGAATGTCTTGGTATTCGGCCAAAGGATGGCTGTGCACGTAGTAGCCCAGCACCTCTTTTTCAGCGGACCGCATTTCCAGGTCAGAAAGCGGCGGCACATCGGGCAATGCCGTCGACGGCGCGGCGGCCGCTGGCGTCGGTTCGTCGAGAGCGTCAAAAAGGTTTTTCTGTCCGCTCTTCCGATCGGCCAGCCGCGAGGCTCCAGCGGCGAGTGCCCGCTCGATGCCCGCCCCAATCGCGCCACGATGGCCGCCGAGTGAGTCGAGGGAGCCCGACTTCGCTAGGCTTTCGACGGCGGTCTTATTGACCACCGATGGGTCGAGACGGCTACAGAAATCGTAGAGATCCTTGAATTGGCCGCCCCGCTGTCGCTCGGCCCGGATCGCTTCCGATGCCTGGCCACCGCAGCCCTTGATGGCCGCGAGTCCGAAGTGGATCTTGCCGTCGGCCACGGTGAAGTCGGGCCCTGAGGCGTTGACATCTGGCGGCAGCACATCGATCTCCATCCGGCGGCAGTCTTCGATGTGCTCGACGAGAGCGTCTTTCTTCTTAAAGTTTCGGCCGGTGATGTCGCCGGAAAGCAGTGCCGCCATGAATTCCACTGGGTAGTGCGTCTTCAAATAGGCCGTCTGCCAGGCGAGCAGTGCGTAGGCGGTGGAATGGCTCTTGTTAAAGCCGTAGCCGGCAAACTTTTCAATCAGCCCAAATACTTCATTAGCTTGCGACCTCAGCATCCCCTTGGCCTGCGACCCGCTGACAAACTGTTCGCGAAACGCCGCAATCGTCTCATGTTTCTTCTTGCTAATCGCCTTGATGCAGGTGTAGGCGCTCGAGAGTTCGATGCCGCCGAGCCGCTCCAGGATCCGCATCACTTGCTCCTGGTAAACCATCACGCCGTGTGTCTCCTCGAGCACCTCCTTCATGACGGGGTGGAGATACTCCGCCCGCTTGCGACGGTGCTTCACGGCGACGTAGTCATCCACCATCCCGCCCTCGAGCGGTCCCGGACGGTAGAGCGCATTGACGGCGACGATGTCGAGAAAATGGTCGGGTTTCATCCGCTGGAGCAGATCGCGGATGCCGCCACTTTCGAGCTGGAAGATGCCCTTGGTCTCGCCGCGGCAAAGCAGATCGAACGTCGGCTGGTCGTCCAGCGGGAAGGCCAGTGGATCGGGCGTTGTACCCCGCGTGGCGGTGATGATCTCGAGTGTCTTGGCGACAACCGTCAGATACCGCAGGCCGAGGAAGTCCATCTTCATGAGCCCGGCCCGCTCGACGTCGCCCATGGCCCACTGGGTGATCACTTCCTCCTTGCCAGTCACTCGCTGCAGCGGCACGTATTCCACGAGTGGCCGATCAGCAATCACGACGGCGGCGGCATGCGTGCCGACGTTACGGGCGAGGCCCTCGATCCGACCTGCCAGATCGACAAGCTCCTTGATCTCGCCGTCGGCCTCGCAGGCGGCTGCAAGCTGCGAGCCCGGGGCTGCCGCCTCCGCAAGCGAGATTCCCAACTGGTCGGGCACGAGGGCCACGATCTGATCGACGCGGGAGATCGGCATTCCCAACGCGCGGCCCACATCACGGATGGCGGCGCGAGCCGCCAGCGTGCCAAACGTGCCGATCTGCGCGACGTTGGCCGCGCCGTATTTCTTCTTGACGTAGTCGATGACATCGCTGCGACGTTCTTTGCAGAAGTCAATGTCGATATCGGGTGCCTCCCGACGGTTGATGTCGAGAAACCGCTCGAAGAGCAGGTCGTATTCCAGCGGGCAGACATGCGAAAGATAGAGCGAATAGGCGACGAGCGATCCCACGCCCGAGCCTCTGGCCGCCGCAGGAATGCCCTGCTCGCGGGCATAGCGGACGAAGTCCCAGACGATCAGGAAGTAGCTGGCGAAGCCGAGTGTATTGATCACGCCGAGCTCCCGCTCGAGGCGTTCCATCACCTGCGGATGCAGTTCAACCTGCGGATGCAGCTCTTGTAGTCCGCCTTCAGCCGGCCCGGCGATCCACCGCTTGGAAATGGTTTGATATCGCTGGCGGAGACCTTCCAGGCAGAGCCGACGCAGTTCGTCTGCCGCGGTGAGGCCACCGGGCACGTCGAAGCCGGGGAAGTGTCGCTTGCCGAGCTCAAGATCGATCGAGACGGAATTGGCGATCTCTTGGCTTCGGTTCACCGCCGCGGCCACGAAGTCGCGGTCGAGATCGGTGAAGGCGGCATGCATTTCCGTCGGGCTCTTGAGGTAGAATTCGCTGGAGTCCATCCGCATCCGGTTGGCGTCACTGCGAAACCTCCCCGTGTTCACGCAGAGCAGGATGTCCTGAGCCTCTGCATCTTCGCGGTTGACGTAGTGGCAGTCGCAGGTGGCCACGGGCGGGATGCCAAGCTCGCGAGACAGCTCCAAGGCGACGTCGGTGACTTGCCGCTGCACGTCGAGACCGTTGTCTTGGATCTCGATAAAATAACGATCACCAAACTGCTTTTGAAACCAGCCGGCGACCTCGCGGGCCTGGGCGAGCGACTCCCGCTGGTCACGGGAGCTGCCGATCAACGCCCGGCTAAACTCGCTCGAGAGGCAGCCCGAAAGGCAGATGATTCCCTCACCGTATTGCGCGAGCAACTCACGGTCGATCCGCGGCTTGAAGTAGAAGCCCTCCAGGTAGGCCTTGGTGGCGAGTTGGAGGAGATTGTTAAACCCCGTTCGATTTTGGGCGAGCAGTGTGAGGTGATAACTGGCATCCTTCTGGCTGCCGGCATCCTTTTGAAAGCGACTGCCCGGGGCGATATAGGCCTCGTAGCCGATGATCGGATTGAGCTGGGCGGCTTTGGCAGCCTCGTAAAACTCCAGCGCCCCGTGGAGATTGCCATGGTCGGTGATCGCCAGGGAATTCATGCCGAGTTCGGCAGCGCGGTCGACCAGCCGGTCGATGGGGCTGGCGCCGTCCAGCAGGCTGTAGTGGCTATGGCAGTGGAGATGGACGAAAGACTGCGTGCTCATCCGTGCGCTCGCTCCGGGGTGAACAACGCATTATATCGGATCAGCCCGGGTCCGCGTGTAGTCTTGGTTTTCCCTTTCGTTTTAAGACGGCTCGCCGATGCTTCGCAGCAGTTCCGCCAGCCGGGCCTGGAGTTCGAGCATCGCCTGCCAGTGGGCGAAGTCGAGTTCTACCGTCTCGTTGCCGGGCCGCATCACCGCCCCTTCGGTAGCCTCACGCAGCACGCCCTGCACGTAGTCGAGCAGTTCGGCCAGTTCGGCGGTCTGCGCGGGGCCGAGGTGCTCTGGGAGCGGCGGTGGTCCACCGGGCAGCAGCGGTGAGCGGACGGCGCCCAGATCCTCGATCACGTCCGACTTGTGCGTAGCGATCCGATCCAACCGCTCCCGCATCTGCTTTGCCCGGCTCTCTTGGGCCTCGGGAAGCTTGGCGGCGATCTCGGCGATGCGGCGGTCAATGTCGCTATGGGAGCCGACCAAGAGGAGTGACCGGCCGACGGAGATCATGTCTCCGTCGCGGATGATCCTGACCTGAATGTCCTCGCCGTTGACCTTGGTGCCGTTGGTGCTTTCGAGGTCGGTCAGGATGAGCTTGTCTTTGTCTTCCTGGAGTTTGAGGTGGTAGCGGCTGATCCGCTCGTCGTTGAGCTGGATCGTGTTTCCCTCCTCGCGGCCGATCGTCACGGGCGTGGGCAGCTCGTTAAAGACGCGGCCACGGTCGGCACCGTGCAGAATGCGGAGCGTGATGTGTGCCATAGGAATCGACCATCCAGTGCGGAGCCTAAACCGACCCTCATCTAAGCTTGCCACACAAACCCGGTCAAAGCCTGCAGTTTTTTTGGCTTAGTTTGGACTCCGCGCCCGAAAATCCCGTCGATTTTGGTACACTTCCGAGCCTGCGCCCGTAGCTCAATTGGATAGAGCATCGGTCTTCGGAACCGAGGGTTGGGAGTTCGAGCCTCTCCGGGCGCACTTGAAAAGCACTGGTTTTCAGTGCTTTTCGCATTTGAGGTGATGGGTGAGTTTCGTCGCCCCGTCAGGAATTCTCAAAAATCCTCAAATCTGTACCGGCTTGAGGGCAGGTCAGGCACAGGACTACAAGCCGCAAGAGTCGCAAAAGGTCGTCGTCAAACTGTAGATCGTGGTCGGCGGTGGGCCCGGTGCCAGCGAGTTATGCCCGCCAGCCTCAGCGTGTCACTTCGTGGTCTGGGAAGTGGCCGTCGTGAGCCCCTTCCAATCCTTCGGCCCCTTGCCAACGGGTGCGATGGTCGTCAACGGGTTCGGCTCTTTCCCTGTTTGTACGGCGTGCATGTGCTTGTCGTACCGTGCCTTCTCGCCACCCTCAAGATGACCATTGCCATTCTGATCGAACGATAGGTAGAACTCCCGTTCCTTGGTAGCCACCTCGGTCTGGTAGCGAACCATCTCTTGCTGCATGTATTTCGCCCGCTCCTGCATCTGCTTGATCTGGGCGGCACTGGGGCGGCGGGGGCGAGCAGCTTCAGCCGGACAACACATGGCTACCATGATGATGACGGTATGGGAGCCGGTCATGAGTCGATTCATTTCAGCACGCATAGACAAGAAGACGCTTGTCGAACTCCTCTCAACGTATCGTTTCGAGCACCAAACCGGTCTTGCAATTCGGTTAGGTCGCTCCACGCTCGTAGGTTTGCCCGCTGGCCGAGGTTACAGCGTGAATCTGGGTGTGCCTTTGTTGCCAAATAGCAAGGAGTAATCCGAGAACTCAATTGCATCGGACAAGACCGATCAATAGAAGCGGTCCCTGGTTACCCACTGCCTTAAGCAACTACTTCGTGTCCGGATTGCTGAACACGCAGTTGCCCGACCCACCAAGAGGTGAAAGGAAACTGGAATCAAGACCAGATCCGAGGTTTCGGAGGCTGCTGTCGGAACGAGTGTTTCCGCTGATGTTTTGAGCGTTGTTCGCGCCGCCGTCTTTACCGGTGCCATTGCCATACCGATGGCCTTGGCTTCCGCAGCAGATGGTCTTCAGAGTGATGCCAACTTTGCCACAGCCGGAGAGCTTTCGCTTGATGTGCAGAACAGAATGCAGGTGGCCACAGAACGGATTCTTTAGGCGGAACGCTTTACGCCATGCGTGCCGCACCGCCTTGCTGTAGACGCCCCCGGAATGCTCCTTCCGGGGGCGTTTTTATTCACTCCTTCAACACCTTCACCAGCTTCTTGTAGATCGTGTCGAGCCTTGCTTCGGTCTGCTCGTCCTCCGCATGGTTACAGGCAGTGGCAACACTTTCCAATAGGTTTTCAAGATCTGCATATCCCAGATCGAACTGAAACGTTCCATCCGGCTGCTCAACGCCACGATTAACGTACTCGTCGCCATCAAGCAGTAGGTTGTCTTCCAAGTCATTCACCTGCCGCTTGGTCAGTGTGAACCGGAAGCGTTCTGGAGTGCTCATCTTTTTACCGAGGCTTGAGTGACGAAGGACTCATGCCTTCCGAGCCGCTATCTGCCCGTATTAGCTCCTGGAACACATCCATCGGCTCTCGTTCATCTTCGATGGCTTCGCAGAATATTTCCTTGATCTCGCTATCCGACAAGTCGATGTCGGTGTCCCTGCGAATCGCCAGCATCAAGATATTCTCTTCGCCGCAGCCAAAGTCGCCCGCCAACCAAGCCTTGATGGCTCCAAGAGCATCCAGATCTTCCAGCCGATCAAACGGATCATTGCCTTGTGAATTCATGATCAACCCTCCCAGTGCAGCAGTGTAGAACATGGGGGAGGCAACGATCCATAGGCTAGGACGGACCTTACGGTTTTCTTACCAACACAATGTGCCTCTCCTCGTAGATTTCTAAACATCTGACATTGCGATCCCAGCCCCTATTTGTCGTCCGCAGGTTCGCCAATTCCCATGTCCGACCACCCACACCATCGTTTTCGCAAGCATCTGCGTGAGTGGTTTCGACTGCTCTGGAAGGTCGGCCTAATCAGTGAGCAGGAATTCAATGCTGCCTGCGAGAATGTATTGACTGAGGAGCTAGAAGAGAATCCGGACGACCCCTGGTCGCTCGGCAGTAGATCCTGTTGTAGGCAGCTTTCTTGGGGTTCGTGATCCAGCCCCAGCCTCTTGGTGCTCTGAGTCCCAGCTTCTGTCTCTGGAAGCGGCGTTTAACGGGGGCAGGTCAGTTCCCGGAGCCGACGTTCCAAATAGGAGAGGCGCCGACCGATGTGTCCGTCGGCGCGTGGGCCGAATCTGTCTAGCGTGCGCTCCATGTTCAGGAGCGCTGTCGTAAGAGAGTCTGGGGGCTTAAGGTAGCGACGCCCCCCGGAATTGAAAGGTTCCATGCGATGTATCTGAATTGACGTCTTACGTGCAACCCCCGACCATCCCGCCCTTGAGATTGAGACCGCGTCAAGCGATCGGCTCTGGGGCTACTTGCGGATGCGTCGAAGAGGGACGGTATTGTTCTGCGGCTTGATTGCAGCCACTGCTTTCTGCAGTGTGCTAGCGCACGCCCAAACATCCATCCCGCCCGAGATCGCAGTGCCGGTGCTGCCGGCCCCCATTCCCTCAGGTGGACTCGCGCAGCCGTCACCTGGCGTCATCCAGCCGCCGTCTCAACTCTTTGAGGCGTCGCCGTACGGCCAGCTTGTGCCCGTCGTGATGCCAGACCCTCTTCCGGATTGGCCACGGTGGTATGCCGGGGCAACCGGCTTGGTGATGACTCGCACCCTGCCGAGTGGTGCCGCCACGTCGGTGCTGCCGGGACACGGCGTGGTCCTTACGACGAGTAACGCCGGAGCGACATGGCCCGGTGGCGTTGATCTCCATGTTGGCCGCTGGTTTGGTGCCTACCAAGAGCATGCAATCGAAGCCGTGTACTGGGGCGTCTACAACATGGGGGCCACAGGCTCGGTCACCGATCCCGGTAACCACTTGCAGGCAATACCGCAGGCCCCGGGCGTGACGGTGGGCGGCTCACCTGCCAGCAGTTTTCTACAAAACGCCCGATCCCAGGAAATTTCTCGGAATGATCTCGTCAACGATGTGGAAATCAATTGGGTCTACGCACCCATGGGCCGCCCAGAGTTCTTCAATGAAGGAGACGGTCCTGTCACGCTCACATGGCTGGCCGGGTTCCGCTTCTTCGAACTCCAGGACATCCTGAATTATTCGAGCCTCGCCGGCACCGTCCCTGCGGGGGCCGCGTTTGGCGTGAACGGTGGCGCAAACCAACTGGGCCTCAATATTGCCACTAACAACAACATCTATGGTGCCCAAATCGGAGGCAAGGCGGACTGGCACCTGCTGCCAAAGCTGCGGCTGTCGTTGGTGAAGAAGTTCATGATCGGCGGCAACTCGATCACAGACACTTCTTCCATGGCGACTGGCAACGGTGTCGGCGCAACGTTCGCCGGCGGAGCTCCGGTGCAGGTTCGCAGCACCGCTTCAACCTTCTCGTATCTCGGCTCGCTTGACGCAGGTCTGGCCTGGGACGTTACCCGTCGTTGGAGCCTGTCCCTTGGTTACCGGGTGGTCGGCGTGGGAAACATCGCCCAGTCTGATCCTGCTTGGCCAACAAGCGTGACCTCGCCTAGTTCGCTCTCTCACATCAATGCGGCTGGTAGCACCTTCGTGCATGGTGGTTTTGCCGGATTTGAGGGGAGGTACTGACGCTGTGATGTACCCCCTCACGACACACTGTTCCAAGCAGGTGTGCTGGGCATTGTTCATCGCGCTCATCACGACGATGCTCACGACCAACGCTGCCTCGTCCGCGGATCCCAGCCCGCTCTATTCAGCAGGAAGACAAACGGCAGGATATGCCACACGAGTCGTCAGTCCGCCCGACCGGGTGTTTGTTTCCGGTGAGGACCAATCTGCGCTGTGGCGCCAGACGGTCTCCCGCGTGAGTGCCGAGGCTCCGGCGATTCGCATCCGCTCCCCCGACCCCAGCCAGAGCCCGCCGGTCGATGGGCTGATCGAAACGTCATGGGTCAGCATGCCCAATGCCAAAGCGAGTACCAATGCACGGCGACGGGCCGTGGTTCACTTCACGCCTGAAGTAGGCGGAGCATGGCTGGAAACGGAGACGGCCTTCGAAATGACGATGCCGGAACCGCTCCCGCTTCCTTCGGCGACCGAATCCTCGCCGTTTTTTAGTTCCCGACAGACGCATGTGCAGCAGGTCGCCATGCTCTCCAACGAAGGTGGAGACGCGAACGACAACTCCATTGAACTCGCGCAGTTCACAAGTAGCGGTTTGCCAACAGCGGACGGTGTAGCGCCGCTTCCGGGGAGTGATGGCATCATGACCATGCCCCCTGCCTACCCGAACTCGTTGGCGCCGTTTTCATTTCCCACGCACCCGGCGCTATCTCGTGCGGTACGTAAAGTTGGTAGCGACTACATAAACTTCTACTCCTGCGACAGCTTGGTCTGCGTTACCGCAGCGTTTGGTGCCGGAGCACTCATGGCGAACACCGGCTTTGATACCACCATGCAGACTGCGTGGCAGACCAGCGTCGCCCCGACTGGCTTTGGCCACTTCCTTGGCGGCACGAAGCCACTTGGGGAAGGCCGCTATGAACTTGCCGTCTGGGGCACTGCAGCCGTGACGGGACTCGTTTTTGACGAACTGCCCGTGGGGAACGTCGTGGGTGAATGGGGATCTCGTTCGCTGCGCATGTTCGTCGTGGGCGCCCCGCCGCTCTACGTGTTGCAAAAGGTCACCGGCGCGTCCCGGCCCAGCGACGGCTATGGTAGCCAGTGGCACTTCAACAATGACAACAACGGCGTCAGCGGACATGCCTTTATCGGGGCGATTCCGTTTCTGGCGGCTGCAGAGATGGTGGAAAACCCGTGGGCGAAAGGCACACTCTACGTCTGCTCGACATTTGCCGGGCTTTCACGAGTCGACGCGAATGCCCACTACCCGTCGCAGGTGTTCCTTGGCTGGTACCTCGCATTTGCCAGCTCCCTCGCCATCGAGAAGACGGAAACGAAGTTTGCCGGCATGTATCTTCGTGCTGTCCCAATGGCCATGAACAATGGAACCGGGATGGCCATCGAGGGCCGATGGTGAACGATACCGAATCTATCTCGTTGCTGCTCTACTGCGGCTGTTTTGATCCCCGTAACCTATGGAGTCTTTGCTGCCATGAAATCTGTCTTTGTTTCTTTCGCTGCTTCGCTTTTGATGGCGTCCGTATTTGTGCTTCCGACGTCCGCTGCCGAGGCCACACTTGATCCGGCGCTCAAAGAGAATTGCATCAAGGCTTGCAACGAGTGCCTGCGTGCTTGTCGGGAATGCCTCGTCGCTTGTGATTGCCCCAACTGCGAGAAGCACTGCCTGACGTGCTTGGAGACGTGCCGGGCGTGCGTTGCTTTGATGGAGTACGAGGCGCCGCTGTCGGGTGCGATGTGTGGGCTGTGTGCGAAGGCGTGCGAGAACTGTGCCGCCGAGTGTTTGAAGTGCGGCGACATGCCCTGCTGCAAGAAGTGCGCGGAGGCTTGCCAGAAGTGCCTGGCGACCTGCAAGGCCATGGCCAAGTAGAGTGAGTAGCCAACAGGCGGGCGTGGGGTCATCGGGCACCAACGTGCCCGGTGATCCACGCCCGTTCTGCGGAAGGGTTGCCTGTCTTTCGGCGAACGGACATACCTCTCAGGCAGCGTTGGCACACTGCGTAAATCGCTGGCCGTTGTTCACCACAATGGCGATTCAACCAGGATGGCGCCGTGCCGCGTGTGTCGCCCAGCGTCTATTGCGACCGCCAACTACCGAAGACGTCAGCCTGGATCTGCGATGCCACAGCAGACGCCGTCCTGTAGTTTTCGCCTCTCAACCACGCAGCTGGACCTAGGAAGCGACCATCGCCCTAGTGAATAGGCCACGGTAACCATTTTGCGCCATCAACGGTTCGGACAGACCCTACGCCGCGATGCGAACAGTCGACGTGCCACTCTTGATCAAACATCGCCATGCCCTATGGCAATGTGGCGTGCTCGTCTTGATGACACTCGCTTCGGCCGTGAGTACGCGAGAGGCCGTGGCACAGCAGAACCTATTCAACGTCCCAGTTCCTGCCGTAGCCGCGGAGGACAAAATCTTCTTCCAAGAACAGCTGAACATCGGAAGCGTCGGGAGTTCAAACACAACGCTCGATTACGGGCTGGGCAACAACTTCGAAATCGGGCTGAACGTTTTCAATGTGGGGTTGTATCCAGCGGTAACGCCACCGATGCCCGGTGACGCTGGCCGCAATGGCGTTCTCATCAACATGCAGAAGGTATTTGAGCCAAACGAATCGTTCGAGATTGGCATTGGCACACAGCCAGAGGCGCGGGGAGCTTTGCCATGAGTAGACGAGTCCTACTGATCTTGCTGCTGAGCATCCCAGTTGTGGCTGGCTGCGGTTCCATGCAGCGACGACCCAAGGGGATGCTCGTGGAACTCCAGGCGAAACCCCGCCAACAATTAAAGTCACCCACCCCAAACAAAACACCGAAGGCGGCGGAGGTGACCAAGACCACCGAGTCCAATGGAACACATCCCGAGGTTGTTCCAATGGTGGAACCTGTACAGATGGAAAATACATGGTTGGCCAAGACACGCCGTCAGTTGGCTCAAGTTGCCAAGGAAATAAAGGCCGACTTGGACTTCCACGACACCGAGGGCCTCGAGTCCTTCTCGCCGGATGCGTTGGAGCAGGTCCAGGCCTTGCGGGGCGAGATGAACGGCCCGACAGACATCACTCGCTAACTGGAAATCCAGCGCCGTATGCTCTCCGCTACAGTCGGACGGCTACCTTCTGAGGTTCTTTGGGCGGGTATTCCTGCCCGTTGGCGAGCCGGGCATGTTTCACGGTAACCACCGCCGTGCTTGCCCCTTCAGTCGCCACGTCCTGCTTGCTTTCGACAACCATGATCCCGTGGGTTCCGGTTGGGTTGGCGGGCTGGAGCTCCCGTCTGCTGTAGATGTGGATGGGGTCATCTTGATTCGGAAAAGCAACCGGCTTTCCATCGGCGTCGAGAACGAGCACTTCGAGCTCACACGCCTCCAGGAAGTGCTCGCTCACATTGGCGATCCGAACGGCAACTCGCTCGCGTGAGCCATCACGAACCACTTCGACCCCGAGGATTTGCACCGGGCCATGCTTTGCCATAAAGGCGTCGCTTGAGTCGCGGTAGTCCTGGAGCAGCTTCTTCTCAACAATCGTCGCCGCCGCTGCCCATGAATCCGGCTTGTCCTTGTCAATGAGGCGTACTTCGAAGTCCCTGGTCTCATCGCCTCTCTGGATTGTCATATGTATCTCACTTCCAACACGCTTGGGAGAGAAGGCCCTCTGGGCTGATTCCGGGGTGGCCTTGGCATTGTTGACCTGCACGATCACGTCGCCTTTCTCGATGCCAAGAACCTCTGCGGGCGTGTCTGCATAGACCATTGAAACGACGATGTGTCCATTCGTTATTGTCACATCAAAACCTGGGTGCGGTGTCACGGCAGTGCCCGCCTGAGACGACATGAGCCAGACGTACATAGCCGCGATCACGACAACGAGTCTTGGGTATGCAAGCATGTTCTCATGTCCGATGTGACGACCTTGAACCAGTCACTGAAATGTCGCCGTGAGATCGCCGGCACATTCTAGGAGTGGCCCCACCCTGCCCAAGGTGACTCGCCGCCGAACAGGCACCGTCGGCCGTCACTCAGGCAGATAGAAATTAGGGTTCCGGAGATGCTTAGCCCATTGGAACGGCTCGTATACCCGGAGCATGAAAAAGAGTTCACTTGCGGTCATCGTAGAGGAAACACTGCCAATGCCTCCCAGGCCCGGCTGTGTGAGTGTGGACGACGCTGAAGCGAAGCTGAGAAACCGATAGCTCATGTCGAGATCAATGAGCGAGTTGTATCGCAACGTCGCACCGCCGCCTGCCTGCCAGGCGAACTGGCCTTGCTGAGCAGACGCCACCGACCCGTCCGTGGCAGTTGCTGTGAGCTTGTAGCCTCCACCGCCGACCCCACCACCCGCGTAGACCCCCAGCCGTTCTGTCACAGGCATGTCTTGCCAGACATTCGCAAGAAGAGACCAGTTGTCGGAGGCGCGGACGTTGACCGCTGGACCGCTGGTAGAGAATCCTGAGGCTGAGAAATTGTCTCGCAATGCACCTTCACACTCCAGTCGAGTGGCGCCGTATTCCCAAGGCGCTCGAACGCCCCCCACGAGACCTGCAGTGAATAGTGAGGCGTTTGACGAGGACGGACTTGCCCATGCTGAATGGGAGCCTTGGGCTGGCGTGGCGGTCGATATCTGTATGTTGGCAAACGTTATCCCAAGGACCTTTGATACATAGAAGCGAGATGTGTCGTCTTCTCCGAGAGCGCCCTGCGACACGAGACGCACTTCGTCAGGACTGTTCTGAGAGCCGTTCGCAGTCTCAAGGATTTCCGCCCCTGAATCGGCACTGCCGGTCCACGCAACCTCGAGGGGAGCATAGTCTGCTGCACGAGCCGCGAACTGAGCCCCGCAGGCGGCCGCCACCAGAATCAAAGCGGCCGTCCGTGCAAGCATTATGGCGATGTGCTGGGGTGTTTATGGCGTGTCGGCACTTCTCCTTTTTCGCAATAATGCCCAAGGTCAAGTGAGGGCATAGTCCGAAATGTCTTTTGTGTATGCATCTTTCCCTGTGTGAAGGGTGCCTGTGCCGGGGCCGTGAAGGCTAGGCGATTAATGCCGAGCCGGCAGGATGGGCGGCTGGCGTGGCTGTCCGGGCATTGGGGGCCAGAATCACTCCAGGGCAGCGTGTCGCGAGATTAGAAAAAATCCCGGGCGACACGGCGGTCGCCCGGGATCGTTGGTTCTTCGTGTTTGCCCGCATGCCTACCGCAAGGAGGCCGTGGCTTCCACATTGGGCGACGTCGCCGCAGGGTCAAGGGTTACGTCTGTATCCCTGCCGCCTGTCAGCGTCAACTTCTTGACCACGACCTGTTCCAGGCCGGCCACGACGGTCACGACCCGCACTTCGTAGTCGTTCCATTCCTGGCCTGAGGCGAGTCGCTTGGTGCCGAAGTTCCGGACGGCCCCAGTGCTCGCGGTCAGATGGCCTTCGATCCACACCTCGGCGTCTGCAGGAACCCGCAATGTGAGGTTCGCGGTGGCCTGCGGAAGGTCAGCCGGCTTGTCGCTGTCGGCAACGGCCGTGGCATCAGCCGCGTTGAACGAGACCGTCTGCTCCTCGCCGGCGACGAGCCAGACCGTCTTCGTCTGCTCCTTGGACTTGCCGGCCTCTTCGACGATCATCTTGACTTCGTATTCGTACCGCTTGTCGTCTGCCAGGCCGTTCGCGGCAAACTTCCTCAGGCCGCCCGTGAGGTCGGACGGATTACCGTTGATGTAGAGTTTCGCGTTTTCTGGGACCGAGACCATCAGCAAAGCTCCATCCGCCGGCAGCAAACTAGCCGACTTCTTCGCTGGCGCGGGTAAAGGCGAAGCCGCGGGGGCGCTGCCGGCAGACCCACCATGGCATCCGCCTGAGGAGCCATGAGAGCCCTTATTCCAGCCATGGCGGTGGTGATGGCTGCCACATGAGCCACAGCCATGCTTGTGATGCCAACCGGCCTGGGCCTCAGCAGAGACGAGCAAGGCGGCTAGGCAGGCAGTAATAAACGAACACCGGACGGCGAGAGTCGTCGCATTCATAAGGAGAGGCTTTCTTTCAACCGCCGGTCGCGGACGGCGTGAGGCGAGGAGCTAAAACGAGCCTCCAGGCTACCTTGCCGGTTAGGCGATGCAAGCGATCTGGGGCAACTGTAAGGTTTGAATGTTGTTCGGGCGGAATGGCGTCCGCATCGGTCAAAAAGTGCAGAAATATACCGCAATTTATGTCGTGGCTTCCAAGTGAAATGATCGTCCCCCTTGGACGGCACCAGCGTTTCGGGTTGCCGAGCTTCGCGTGCAACTTCGAGACCTAGCGGCCTTCGGGTGCAATTCTGATATCCGCGGCTCTGGGGCATCGGGGCCGTGGCGGTACTTCCACGGCACTGGCAACTGTCGGCCCGTGCGCAACTCGCAAGGCCAGGGAGCAATCGAATGGTTTTTGAGCTGGCGAGAACTGCCAGCAGCAAGTCCCCCGGCCGCGGGTTCTCTGACTTTTCGCGACATGCGAATGAGCCTCGCCTGATGTCGACAGCAGCCACTCCCGCTCCACCTCCAACGCCTCCGTCCGGCTCCTGAAGGGCCCCCAAGACAGGTCCACCAACAGGCCCCATATCCGCCCACCAGAAGCCGTCTCGATCCGGCTCGACGTGGCTCGCCCGGGTGATCTGTTGCGGCTCGGCAATCAGGGCTGCTTTCCTCGATGTCGAAATCAATCAGATGGAGATGATGCGGTCAGCGTTCGGTGCGGCTGGCGGGCCGCCCGGCGGCGGGCCAGCACCGGGCACAGCGGCTGGCAATTCGGCCGACAGGCGTCCGCCTTTTCCTCCTCTGTACCTGTCGGAGTCTGAGGCCGCTGTCATGCGAAAACATATGGTCGACGGGACGACGTTGAACACCGCGCCCGGATGGAGGAGTTCATCACGGCGATGCAGCATCCACGCAGCGAGCGTGGCTTGCCAGCTTTGCCAGAGCCACCGTGACGCGTGAGGGCTCGACCCGATACTGCCGCCCGAGGAGAGACGCATCCACTCAACAGGGACGAGGTAGATCTGGTATCCGCTTGGCTTGGTCCTGAATGTGCTGGCTGCGCGCAGTCTCCATCAATGAGGACCGCCGCCGATTAGCAGCATGCCCCCACCCGCCGCTGCCGCGCCGACGTACCCGGCAGAGTCTTTCATCAGAGTGGTCACGGTCGGTTCGATGCTCACGATATCGCCGGGCATCAGGCGGATGTTTTCGCTCTCGTTGCGAGTCGCCTTGCGCAGGCTCACCCGGATCAGGACGCGGTCGTCACGATCTTTCTGTTTGCGACAGACCACAATCGTGTCGATCACTTTGTTTTGTATTCCTTCAGCCCTTGCGACGGCCTCAAGCACCCGGAAGTCTCTTCCCTCAGGGAAGGGATATTCCCCGGGCTGTCGAACGTCACCGCTGACGATGACGAATTGCGAAGGCTGTGGAGAGGGCAGGATAAGTGGATCGGGTTCGTCGATGTCACCGGCATGGCCGCTGGCCAATCGGATGGGATTACGCACCGCCGCGTCGGTCAACTTCTCTGCGTCATCAATCCTTTCCGCTTTTTCTGGCTGGAGATCAGCCGTTAGGTCCTTGGGTGTTAGAAACGTCTCGCGAGCAGCGCATCCAGCGACCACTGCCAGTATCCAAGCGCCGAGAGCAATCCCGGAAACGACGGATGCCAACTGTGATCGTGACATTGGATGGTCTCCGCGTCGTGGCGGCAGTATTTGCCAATCCGATTCAAGGAGGCAGGCGTCAGGTAAGGGTAGGTCGCCTCCCCCGATGTCCCTATGGCAAAATGTCGCCCGAATCGCTGGAGCAAGGGGCATTCCGTTGGGTTGGAGCCCGGCACCGGAGCAGATTAGGGCCGGATGTAGTCCTTTTGGGACAGATAGCTCCATCGTGCCGCACCGGCTGATGAGCGTCGCCGTTACGCCATCCTCGACACAGGCCACCCTCGCTCCGCCTGCTGAATTCCTCGGGCGACGGCTTGGATGAGTTCCACGCTGCCCAGAAACAGGTGCAGGTTCTCGAACAGCAAAACCGTCGTGCCGGAGCCCTGTGACACCAGCGGCAAGGCCCGGATGACAGCGAGCGGGTCCTGAGTCTCTGTGACGCCCGGGATCGCGATCTGCTCGATGGGGAACTGCACACCGGAGTCGCAATTCCAGATACCCAGCCGCCAGTTTTCAGCACGGCACATGTCAGTGATTTCCCGGGCGGCTTCGTGGGGTTCGTGAGTTTGGACCCATATTGCCGTGAAGCAAGCTGAGATGAGTTCGTGGAGGCGGGTGGTGACGGTGGTGCTGTTGGTGGACGGTCTGGTGCATGTGTTGGATTTGGGCATGGATGTCTTTGAAATAGGGGTGGGGGAATGTCGGTGTCGGTAAGCGCCACCAAATGAAAACGCCCCCGAAACCGAAGTTCCGGGGGCGCTACAGAACAGCATGGCGAGCCGGTCAGCGGGTTCTCGTCCTGAGTCCCTTCTGCTGCCAAATCAGGCGAGCACTGGCGATGTGTGCCGCCCCTGACAGCGTGACCGGTTTATGAAAGCGCGGGCGTCAGCCTCGGCTTCTACAGATTTCTTTCTGTTGCCACCTTCATTCTGTTCTGGACATCAAGCCACAACTCCCCCGCCGAAGCGAAGTCGGGGTCGCTTTCAAAACCGTCTGTGGCAGCCAAGAGAGCCATTGGCAGAGCCACCGCGCCAGCAAACATTGCATGGCGCACTACATCTAGGACTTGGGTCGCGACGCTTGATCCCATAACGTCGTCCGTGACCTGTTCAGGAGATTTCATGGCACGTTCCTTTCGCTTGGGGGCTGGAATCGACCACTTGCTTCCTGCTGTCTGACGCGGGCGAGGATCACAGTCGCTCACGCAGACGGCAAGAATCACGATGTCCTGCTTGTAGGACTCTTCGTCTCCCGGCTCAATGACGCTTCTGGCTACATACCCTTGCGATCTGGATAGCGAGAACGTGCCCACATTGCCGTGAGCGCCGTAACACATGCCAGCCTTGAGCATTCGTCAGGAATCAGGGAATCGGGTCGGAATCAGAGCCTCTACAATACGAGCGATTCCCGCGTATAGCCGGCCACTCAGAGGGTCAGGGCCATTCAGATCGTCTTGTTTGTTACCGCTGTCGCCGCGTTCCTTCTCAGTACGATCTGCGGGGGCGGGGCGGGATTGATTCTGATCCCGGTCCTCAGCCGAGTTCTGCCCATCAGCTCGGTTCCTGCGGCGCTGTCGATAGGCACTGCAACCAACTCATTGTCCCGGCTGGTGGCCTTCCGTAAGAGCATCCGCTGGGACATCGTGCGAAACTTCGTTCCAGCGTCGATTCCAGCAGTGTGGCTGGGGGCGTGGCTACTCCAATACTGCAATCCGATGTATTTGGAGCTGCTGATGGGCCTGTTTCTGGTCAGCAATATCGCCCAGCTGCTTAGAAACGGCGAACAGCACGAAACCACTCGGCCGTCAAGGTATCGGCTTGCGTTCCTCGGCTTCTCGGTGGGGTTCGTCTCGGGCTTGGCGGGGGCGGTGGGCCTGCTCTTCAACAGGTTTTATCTCACCTGCGGCATGTCCAAAGAGGAAATCATCGCAACCCGGGCAACCAACGAAATCCTACTCCATCTCATCAAGCTGGTTCTCTACACCTTGTTCGGGCTGATGACCTATCAAGCCATGTCTGTGGGCGCACTTATCGCGACGGCAGCGGTTCTGGCCGCGTGGTCTGCCAAGTGGGTCGTTGGCAAAATCAGCGTTCTGGCTTTCAGGCGAATCGGCTATTCCGCAATGGTGCTCTCTGGTCTGGGCATGCTGTCATCGGCGACCGCAACCATCGCATCGCACAACAGAGCTGACATCGACTGGCTGCCGATAGACAACGGCTATGAGGCAAAGCTGAAGTGGGCAAACAAGGGGTTGGCGTTCGAATTCGTCTGGCATGAGGGCTTCGAGATCGAGAACGTGATCACATTGGCTGATCTGCCCGCGGAGAAGAGGGCGTGGGTGGAGTCTGCCGTGCACTCCGCGGATAGCTATGTGATCGAGGAGGTGTTCAGTCTGCGAGAGCACGCCTACGAGCTGTATCTGGAAAAAGATGGGAAGGTTGAGAAAGTCGATTTCTGACCCCTGACACGTGGTCTACTCTTCGAGAGCCTGTCCACGCCCCAGCATCCAACTCTCGGGCTGAATGCGTCCCGGCCATAAACCCACTCTTCCTGGTGATGCGACGGTTCAAAAACCTCACATCTCGGATGGATCGAGAACGGATGCATATGCGATACCAAGAATCTCGTAATCAATCTTGTGGCATTGCATGGCGTGGTACTCTCCACTGACATTCCCAAAGCGACGTGCCGCAGTTTAATCGTTCCAAAAGCGACACACCTGATGAGGCGGAGGGGGCTTCGGTCGAAACCCTACCGAAGTCAGCGACTCCCCTTCATGAACCCCTTGTTTTCTCGCCTCAATTCTTGGAAATTCGGCTGCCGCACGGGGCCGGTATTCCTGTGGCACCGTGCGGCGATTCCTCAGACCAGCGAATGGCGACCGTACTGGAATTCCACCGACACCATGCTCATGGCTTTCATTCAGGGCGTTCTGGCGGCGTTACTCCTCGTCAACGTCATTGGCTGGCTCGGTCCCAAGGCGACGCTCGACAAAAGCAGTGGCCCCATCGGCGACCTGCTGGCCATAGGCCACGGAACTTCCTGCATTTGAACGTGATTCGAGGACCAAACAGATGACCCGAGTATCGTGGATGCGACAGGCGGCACTCCTTGTGGGCAATGCGTTGGCACTCGTGCCGATCGCGCTGGCCGACGACGCCCTGCCGAAGGACCTTCGGACTCTCACCCGCCTCTCCGTCAAGCAGGCGCAGGCCGTGGCGACGAAAGGCGGAAGTCTCGCTCTCGATGGTCTCGAGTCGCTGACTCCCGATGTTGCCGCCGTCCTTGCGCGGCACCCGGGCGATTTGTCGTTTGATCATCTTCAGACTCTGCCCAAGGGCACCGCAGCCGCTCTCGGAAAGCACGTGGGCGGCCTCTACCTCGACGGTCTGCAGTCACTCGACGCGGACACCGCGGAACACCTCGCCAAGCACGTCGGCGATCTGTCGCTCGAAGGGGTCTCCAGCTTCTCACCCGCCTTCGCTGCCGCGCTGGCCAAGCACGCTGGCGATCTCTATCTCGGCGGATTGACTTCGATATCACCGGAAGTCGCAGCCGCCTTCAAGTCATGCCCCTACGGCCTGTTTCTCGACGGGCTGGCGGTGATTCCCGAGGATATCGCTAAGATACTCGCCGACCGCCAAGGCTACCTTTCACTCGACGGCCTGAAGACCGTCTCGCCCGACGTTGCCGCTGTTCTGGCCGGGCATCGCGACGAACTGTCACTCAGCGGGATTCGTGAAGTGTCGGTGACCCTCGCCGAGACGCTGGCGGCGCATGCGGGGGGGCTGTATCTCGACGGCGTCAACGCTTTGAGCGTCGTTTCCGCCGCAGCCCTGGCGAAGCATCGTGGCGACTTGTCGCTTGGGGGTATGCATGCGATCGAAGCCACCGTGGCGGAGTCGCTTGCCCCGCACGAAGGCGGCCTGCTGCTCGACGGCCTCAAGTCTCTTGATCAGCCGACTGCTGCCGCTCTGGCGAAGTCACCGAGCGACCTTTCATTGGGTGGGCTGGCCCATGTGGATGCGGCAGTCACCCTCGCCCTGGCTCCCCATGCGGGCAGCCTCGCGCTCGGCGAGATCACATCCATCGATGACGCGGCGGCAACCGCCCTGGGAAATCATCGCGGCAGCCTTTCATTCAACCGTCTCAAGTCGCTGTCGCCCGCGGCCGCGGCGGGCTTGGCAAAGTGTGTTCACGGACTGTCACTCAATGGCATCGATAAACTCTCGCCCGAGGCCGCCGGTGCACTCGGCAAGCACCAGGCTCCAATCGTCATGAACGGACTCCGAACGCTCACGCCCCAGACTGCGGAAGCACTGGCGCAACGGGAGAGTGGGCTCGAATTGGGCGGTCTTACGACGCTCCCCGATCCGGTGGCAGCGGCCCTCGCCAAGCACAAAGGCACGCTCGTGCTCAACGGCGTGGCGAAACTATCGCCTGCAGCCGCTGAATCACTGGCGTCTCACCGCGGGATCGTCATTCTGAACGGGCTGCAATCCGCTCCAGCAGACATCTCCCGCATCCTCCGCAAGAACAACAAGATCATGTTCCCGAACAAAATGCCCGGCTCCGCAGAGCATCCTGGCACACAACACAAATAGCCGCACCTTCTGATCGTTCTGCACTCCTGGGCTCGCACACCGGGGCAGGGCGGGCCATCTCCAAGGGTGGCGTGCCGACTGCACGAATCACCGCACAGGCTTCTTCGCCTCGTTCCTCAGTTGCTCGATGAACGTAACCGCGTGGCCATAGTCGCCGGCGGAATACTTGGACAGATGACCGAGAAGTTCGGCGTGAAAAAGATCGAGAATCGTCTCGACTTGTTGCAGGTCGTTGAAATCGACGCTCCCATGGGTAGCGGCTCTCCTGGTGAAGAAGGCGTCCACGTCATCCCGCAGGCCGTCATACAGCGGATCTCGCAGCGCCTCTGGGTAAGCAATTCTGCCCGTCGCCGAATCCAGCTCGGTGCCGTTGAGCGATGGCACCACGGCATCGTGAGCGAGCTTCGACGCCTCTGCGGCCGAGACTGGCGAACCACGTTCGGCCAAACGCATGTCGTGGTTCACCTTTCGCATCTTGAAATAGGTCGAGGTCCAGAGGAGCCTGTTTTGGATTTCCGCCGTCTTCGCCTTCTCCCAGCTGATCGCAGCCTGTGAGTTCTGGAGATTCGCCATCCCCTGCGCCCGCAGCATCGCCGCATAGCCCATCAGGGCTGCACTTGCGGCCGTACCACCGAATCCTCCGCCGCCGCGGCGGCCGCGGCTGTGACGCCGTGCAAATGCGACATTATCCATCGTCATGGCGATCACCACGGCCAATCCAACGAGCAGCACGGCGCGTCGCATGGTCAATTACTCCTCAGCCGCATTCCCGGGGGCCCCACGCACACTGCGGCGTCCTTGCCCGCGGACGATACCATGAGGGATAGCCCGGTCAATGGCACCTCCACAACCCTGAACTACCGTTGAAAGAGAGGGAGCAGCCGAAGGTGGCGGGGAAGAAGTAGCACCGTCTCCGCAATCCAGCGTTACTCTAATCTTCACCAGCACCTGCCAGTCAGGGCGACTGGGGCTGCGACAACGGCTTTGGTACGATAGGGTCGAAAGGATTCCCGCTTTGACGAGGGTTCAGTCATGTCAACGGTCTCCTACCCGCACATCGAATTGTCTTCAAACGGCGTAGCCTTTCTGGAAGGCACCCCTACCAGAGTTGTCGAAATCGCTCTCGACAGACTATCGCACCACTGGGATGCCGAAGAGATTCAGCGGCAGCACCCCCATCTGACGCTCGGGCAGATTTATGCAGCCCTCGCCTTCTACCACGATCACCGGGAAGCCTTCGACAAGGAAATCGCGGAACAACTGAGAGATGTGGACATAATCGCCGCCCGGCAGGGAGCGTCTCTCCTGCATACAAAACTTGTGACGTTCACTGACCGGTGGGGCGACAACGGTCACCGGTGTGGATTTGAGGAATCCTCAAATCGGAACCTTTTTCCGACCCTTCGCCGGCGAAACTGGCGAATGCGGCGAAACTGGATATGCTCTCCGAAGTCATTGACCGGTAACGACTAACGGTCGATTTCGTGGTTTCTTCGGGAGTTGCGAAATCGTCCCGCCTCAAACTTCGGAACCGAGGGTTGGGAGTTCGAGCCTCTCCGGGCGTACTTGAAAAGCACTGGGAAACCAGTGCTTTTCGCATTTCCAGTGATGGGCTAGTTTCGTCGCCCGGCCTGGAATTCTCAAATCTTTACCCGGCACGCTGGCGGGTTGCCTCACGCCCGACTCCTCGCGGAGCGCCTGCACGTCGATCGCGAGCAACCGGCCCCTCACCTTCTCCATCCATCGTCGGGCATCGACACCATCGGCTCCTTTTGTCTGATCGAGGGGTGTCTGATCGAGGGCGTTCTGCAGGAGCGTCAGGTTCGGCGCGACCGGCGGCCGCTGCGACAGATACCACATAAGATCGTACCAATCGCGGCCTTTGGCATAGCGGCAGGTCAATAAGGCGTGCAACTTCCCGGCCATCAACGACGGCAGGTCGTAGTATTGAACGAGAAACGACAGGTGGCGGGTCACGAGCTGGCGCTCGCAGCGGCTACCGGCGGGAGGCCTCGTATCCACCTCCACTTTGATCGCGAGCTTCTTGTCCGACATCGGAGACAGACCGGCGTCGTGCAGAAGGCCGCCCAAACGAACCCACCCCGTATGGACGGTCTTGCGGTCGTTCCATGTCACTTCCGGCGTGAATCCGGCGAACTGATATCCCGCAGCGCGTTGAGGGCCTGACCGCGATCCGCGGCTAGCCTCCCGCGGAGGCTGTTGACGCTGGGGCTAAAAAACCACAGCAGGAGCAGTGAGCAGTACTGATCCATGTGCAGTTCACGATTGCCTGCCTTATCCCGCTGCGTTCCTCCGAGGTGCAGCCGCTCAATCAGGCCTCGCAACGCCTTGAAATGCTTTAGTCCATAGATGTCTTCTGGGTGAATCTTGCGGCGAGCGGCTGTCATGGCCCACACGATGGCAACTTCAAGCCCAGCGCGCAACTCTATTCACACTCCCTGTTGAGCTACTTTAACTGCGGCAACTGCCGTGCCGAACAGGATTGGGCCATCTGGATGGAT
>Ga0194043_1000407_pt1 | contig 23567 bp, 20 predicted proteins | sample JunL4415m_MetaG_FD_161274 | JGI IMG/M metagenome (GOLD analysis project Ga0194043, IMG submission 161274) | Anoxic zone freshwater microbial communities from boreal shield lake in IISD Experimental Lakes Area, Ontario, Canada - Jun2016-L442-15m | ecosystem: Environmental > Aquatic > Freshwater >...
TTCAGCCCCTTCAGATTCCAGTTTTGTTCCGTCTCCGTCCAGTTTTGAACCGTCTCTGTCTAGTTTTGTTCCGGCCCCGACATCACGATGATCGATCCGAAAAATGTCGCCGAGACGCCATTCGATCACAGCCATCTGCTCGATAAATTGCGCGCAATGCTCGTCTGCGCGCGCGAATGGAAAAACGATCACGACGAGGAATCCCGGCTCGTGAAGCTCGGCACGTTCGACCTCGCCGACGGCGACACATTCCGCCAGGTGCAGGCCGACTACGAACTCGTGCAAAAGACGATCCGCGCAGAGGGCGCGAAGGCGCTCACCGGCTGGATGGGCAATCTCGTCCAGCCGAGGACGAAAGGCCCGGGCCACGGCGTCCACACGCACGCCTTCTACGCGCGCACTTCATTCGTCTCGCGGATGCTGAAGCTCACGGACGAGGACGGAATCCGCTGACCACTTCCCTCAAGGCCGCTAAAGCGCGATGCCAAAAACCTGCGCCACTTTTGCAATGAACGGCTGCAACTTTGGCGGACAGTTCTGCCGCCACTCGGCGAAGAATGCACTCAGCGGCATCTTCCGATCGTGCGCGCCGAGGTTCATGAATGTGACCGCCTCCCATGCGCGCGGCTCCGCCTCCAGCAGCGGGAGCAGCCGTGACGCGACGACACTATTGCTCGCACGGAGCGTCGCGTTGCGACGCATCGCCGGTTCATTCTGCCGGAACCAGCGGGCAAAATCCGCGACCGCCGGCGTCGCGCGCATCCGATCCTCCGCGTACGCCGCAAATTCCGGCGCGTACGCGCGCCAGTTCCGGAACGGCGCGGAGCGTTCCCACGAGCGCGACATCGTCCGCAGCGCGAAGAGCGACGCAGCCTCCGCGAAACTTTCCTCCAGCCACAGGTTCGGCTTGCCAGCCTCGCGCCATGTGCGCTGCCAGTCGTTCGCCTGCGTCGCGAGTACGTGGCAAAACTCATGCGCAAACTGAAACACGAACTGCGCGCACTGCCGGTCGCGCGCCTCGATGCCGACGATGATTTTTCCATCCGCCGTCCGCACCCATGCCGTCTGCGGATGATCGTCGCGGTGATGCACGACGATCGTGCCAATGCGCGTCTTCGGGCAATGCCGCCCGATTTCCGTCGCCGTCGCGAGCGCGAGCGCATGGATCTCGCGCACGCTCGCACTCCCCCACCCGCCGTCCTGCACCGCAATCGCCGGCACCGCGGCGAAATTTTCAGCCCCGGCAAACAGCAACGCCGCAGCGACGCTGAGCGCGAAAAATCGAAAAGTCTTCATCGCAAAAAATCATGCCAGCACGCACCGCCGCGCGCCAGCCGGGACTGCGCGGGAACTTCAAATCCGTGCGTGTTCGTGGTTCACATTTGCGCGCGGATTCGTTCTAAAGTCGCGGCATGAAACACCGAATCGCTTTCGCACTCGCCCTCGTCCCCACGCTCGCGCACGCCCATCCCGGCCACGGCGCGACGACCGGCGGAGTCGGCTGGGGCCTTGCACATCCGTTCAGCGGACTCGATCACATCCTCGCGATGATCGCCGTCGGCCTGTGGGCGGTGCAGCTTGGAAAACGCGCGCTCTGGCTGCTGCCGCTGTCCTTCGTGTGCTCGATGGCCGCGGGGGGCGCGCTCGGAATGGGCGGCGTGCGACTGCCGTTCATTGAGCCTGCGATTCTCGCCAGTGTGATCGGCCTCGGCGCGCTCGTGGCATTCGCGACGCGCCTGCCGCTCGGCGCGAGCGCCGCGCTGGTTGCAGTCTCCGCACTTTTCCACGGTCAGGCGCACGGAAGCGAGATGCCTGCAAACGCATCCGGACTTCTGACCGCTGCGGGCTTCGTCATCGCGACCGCCGCGCTGCACGCCACCGGCATCGCCCTCGGACTCACACTTCAGCGCACCGCCCAGCAACGCACTCTCCGTCTCGCAGGCGCGGCAATTTTCTCCACCGCAATCCTGCTCGCGCTCGGCGCGCTCTGAGTTCCGCGCAGCGGCCGCTACTTCCCGTCCTCGAGGAAAACATCCATCTGCTGCCCGACATACACGCCCGCGCCTTTCGGACGGTCGAAGCGGAAGATGATTTGCAGCACACGGGTGTCCACATGCTCGCTGCTCTCGCCGGTGAGTGATTTTTTCGGGACGATGAACGGCTCCACGCGCACGAAGCGTAACGGCATCTCCACGTCGCGCCGGCCCTTGATGTAGGCCTTCGCCGCCATGCCCGGGCGCACGCGCGATGCGTTGTCCTCGTCAATGTCCGCGCGAAGCTGAAGCTCCTCCGTCTGGCCGAGCACGAGGATCGGATCGGCCCCCGATCCAAGCATCGTCATCGGCGATGCAAATTCCCCGGCGCGCGTGTTCACCTGCAAGATGCGCCCGTCGCGCGGCGCGCGGATCGTGAGCAAGTCGAGCTGCACCTTCGCGCGGTTGAGCATCGCCTGCGCACTGCCGATGCGCGCCTTCATGCTGGCAAATTGCGCCTGCGCCGTCTGCGCTGCGAAGAGCTTGCGCTGCTTCTCGTCCTCGCTCGCGACTTTCGTTGCGATGAGCTTCTCCATGCGATCCCACTGGTCGCGCTTGTCAGAGAGCGTCACCTCGGCCTCGGCGAGCTGCTTCTGCAGCGCGGAAAAATCCGCATCCTGCGCGGCCACGAGCGCGGCTGCATCGCGGGTGTCCTGCTCCACCAGCACGTCGCCCGCCTTCACCTCGTCGCCGACTTTCACACGCACCTTCGCGACGAGCCCGGCGACCGCGGGCGCGATGCGCACGTTCTCATTCACGCTCTCGACGAGGCCGCGGCCGCCGATGGATTTTGCAAACGGCGCGCGAGGCGGTTCGTTCAGCGGGACAGCTGCGGGAATCGTCTTCCGCGATTTCACCACGAGCCGGAAGCATGCGAAGGCACCGATGACGGCGGTGAAAACTAGGAGCCAGAAGATTAGTCGTTTCATGGGGAAATGTGGCCGCGGTTCAGACGTATTGCGCTTTGTATTCGCCGGAATTGTGGACGCCTGTCACCACGCCGTCCTCCATTTCCGCGATGCGATCTGCGAACGAAAAAATGCGGCTGTCGTGCGTGACGACGATCACGCAGCGATCCTCGCGGCATGCGCTTGCCTTCAGGAGTTCGAGCACCTTGTGCCCCGTCGCCGCGTCGAGCGATGCCGTGGGCTCGTCGCAGATGAGCAGCCGCGGCTCGTGCACGAGCGCACGCGCGATCGCCACACGCTGCTGCTGCCCGCCCGAGAGCTGGCGCGGATGCGCATCGAGCCGTTCACCGAGACCGACTTCAGTGAGCAGCTTCGCCGCCGCGTCCTGCGCCTTGCGCCGCGACTGGCCTTGCAGCAGCAGTGGGATGCTCGCGTTTTCCAAGATGTTCCAAGTCGGGATGAGATTGAACTGCTGGAAAATGAAACCGACATTCCGCCCGCGAAATTCGGTGAGCTTGCCGCCGCCGAGGTGCACAAGGTCCGTGCCGAAGACATCCACGCTACCCGAGTCCGCCTTCATCGTGCCGCAGATGACGCTGAGGAACGTTGTCTTTCCGCAGCCGGACGGTCCGACGAGCATGATCAGTTCGCCACACTGCGCGTCGAAGTCCACGCCCTTGAGCGCGCGCACGGCGTTGTCGCCGCGGCCGAAAGTTTTGGTCACGCCGCGTGTGAGCACCGCGATTTGGCTTCTGTTTTCGCTCATCGGAAAACGATTGCAGGCTCGGCCCTGATCACTTTGAGCAGCCCGATCGTCGCGGAGAAGAGGCAGATGAAGACGATGATCGATCCCGCGAAAGCGAGCACCTGCCACGGGAGGAAGAACGGCGGCTCGCCGACTTTCAGGAAGATATTTCCGAAGATGGAAGTCAGCCCCGTGCCGAGGCCGAAGCCCATCGTGCCGACGGTGAACGCCTGCAAGAAAACCATCTCCGCGAGCAGCGTATTGCCCGCACCCATCGCCTTTAGCGCCGCGAGATGGCGCACATTTTCATGCACGAAAAGATAGAACGTCTGCCCCGCGATCGCGATGCCCACGAGCGCGCCGAGGATGACGACGGTACCGAATGAAATCGGGATGCCCGTGTATTTGATATACCAGTCAATCGTCCGGTCGTTGAACTCCTCGTCCGTGAACGCGGTGAGGCCGGGGATTTTCCGGATGCGCTGCACGACCTCCGCCGCGGGCACGCCGTCCTTCGGCTTCACGAGGACGAACGACAGCGCCTTCCGCTGCGGCGGCGCGTACTCACGCGCACGCTCAAATGTCGTGTAAACGTAAGGCTGCCCGAGAAAGCTCTGCTCCGCATAGCAGATGCCGACGACGCGCGCCTCCTTGTCGTTGATCTCGAAGCTGTCGCCGACGCGCAGGTCAATGCCCTTGCGCTTGAATTTCTTGATCGCGATCTGATCCACCACCACCGCATTCGGCAGCCGCAGATCCTCGATGTTTCCAGCGGTCATCTTCACCGGGCGTCCGACCAGCGTCGCGCTGTCGAGGCCCGTGAGCTGGATCGGCTGGAACGATCCGTCGCGCAGCCGCGCCGAGATCAGCCCCCAGTACAGCGGCACCGCCCAGTCCACACCCTCGACGCTGCGCACGCGGTTCACCTCGATGTCGCGCATCGCCACAACTTCGTTCACCTGCTCCACTTTCGCGTCGCACACCCAGATGGGCACCTTGATGTTCCGCAGCGTCGAGGTCGTCCACAGCATCAGCCCGCAGAAGACGCCGCTCTGCTGCGTCATCAGCAGCGCGCAAAATGTGAGACCACCGAGAAGCATGACGAACTTCGCCACATCACCGTAGAGCATCTTGAGCGCGAGCCTTAGCATTGAGTGTCGGAACGAAGCACCGGACTCTACGCTGGGTCAAGGATGGCGGATGCAAAGTGCATTAAGCAAAAACGCCGGGGAGCCTTTCGGCCCGCCCGGCGTTTCGGTGAATGTGTGTGCGCGGTTTCGCGCGCGGGGCTTAGAGGCCCTTGCTCGCGATGAATTTCACGAGGTCCACGCAGCGGTTGCTGTAGCCCCACTCGTTGTCATACCAACTCACGAGCTTGAAGAATTTCTTGTTCAGTCCGACGCCGCTGCCTCCATCGAAGATCGAGCTGCGCGCGTCGTGGATGAAGTCGCTGCTCACCACTTCGTCGGTGGTGTAGCCGAGGATGCCCTTGAGATACGTCTCGCTCGCCTTTTTCATCGCGGCGCAGATTTCCTCGTAGCTGGTCTCCTTCACGGTCTTCACCGTGAGATCCACGACGGACACGGTCGGCGTCGGGACGCGGAAGGCCATGCCGGTGAGCTTGCCCTTCACTTCGGGGCAGACGAGGCCGACGGCTTTCGCCGCGCCCGTGCTGCTGGGGATGATGTTGATGGCTGCGCTGCGTCCGCCCTTCCAGTCCTTCTTGCTCGGCGCGTCCACGGTCTTCTGCGTGGCGGTGTAGCTGTGGACGGTGGTCATGAGGCCTTCCTCGATGCCGAAGCCTTCCTTCAGCAGCACATGCACGACGGGCGCGAGGCAGTTCGTGGTGCAGCTCGCGTTGGAAATGATGTGGTGCTTCGCAGCGTCGTAGTTCGTGTGATTCACACCCATGACAACGGTGATGTCCTCATTCTTGCCCGGGGCGCTGATGATGACTTTTTTCGCGCCTGCGGTGATGTGGCCCTTCGCCTTTTCCGCGTCCACGAAGAGGCCGGTGCTCTCGATGACGATGTCCACGCCGAGCGCCTTCCACGGGAGCGCGGCGGGGCCTTCCTTCACGGCGAGGCATTTGATTTCGTGGCCGTCCACGACAAGCAGATCGTCCTCCGCCAAGTCGGGCGAGGACTTTTTGCTGAAGACTTCCTCCGTCGCCTTGCCCTGCGTGGAGTCGTACTTCACGAGGTAGGCGAGGTTGTCCGCAGGGACGAGGTCGTTCACGGCGACGACGTTGATTTCTTTTCCGAGCAGGCCCTGGTCGCAGATGGCGCGAAAGACGAGGCGGCCGATGCGGCCAAATCCGTTGATACCGATGTTGATCATTTTGTTTTCAGTGTTGGTTCTTGTGTGAGTGCCCGGGAAGAAATTGGCCGCGCATAAAAGGGGCGCATTCCGGCTTCGTCAACACCGGAGGCGGGGCGGATGAAGTGCCCAGTTCTCAGTGCCCAGTTCTCAGTGCCCAGTTCTCAGTGCTCAGTTCTCAGTGCTCAGTTCTCAGTGCTCAGTTCTCAGTGCTCAGTTCTCAGTGCTCAGTTCTCAGTGGGCAGACATTTCAAATCTGAGCACTGAGCACTGAGCACTGAGCACTTTTCGCCATTCACCGCCCGATGCGTCCCCCGCCCGTGCCGGCGGCGAGTGCCTCGATCTCCGCGACGCTGCCGCGATTCCAGTCGCCGTAGATCGTGTGCTTCCACGCTGCGGTCGCGGCGGCGAATTCGATCGCGCGCGTATTTTCATCGCCACGCAGCAGCGCGTGGATGAGCCCGCCGGTGAAGCTGTCGCCCGCGCCGACGCGATCCACGACGGTGATCTCGTGCCGGCGTGAAAATGCGGACGCGCCGCCGCTGTGGATCATCGCGCGGAAAGTCGTGTGCGAGGCGCTGTCGCCCGCGCGGCAGGTCATCGCCACGGTGCGGAAGCCGTGCATCTCCGCGAGCGTCCGCGCAGTCGCGGGCAGTCGCTGCTCCTCGTCGCCGGGGTGCGGCGGGACTCCGAGGATGTCCACGGCATCACTTTCCCCAGCGACGCACACATCCACATGCCGCATGAACGGGCGCAGCGTGGCGGCGGCGGCCTCGCGGCTCCAGAGTTTCGAGCGGTAGTTCACGTCGAAGCTCACGGTGAGGCCGAGCCGTTTCGCAGCCTCGCACGCTTCCGCGCAGAGTGCGGCGCATCCCGCGCTGAGCGCCGCCGTGATGCCGCTCCAGTGGAACCATTTCGCGCCCGCAAGTACCGCATCCCAATCCACCATCCCCGGCCGCATCTCGCTGACCGCGGAGTTCTGCCGGTCGTAGCTCACGCGCCCCGGACGCTGCCCGACGCCGGGCTCCAGAAAATACACGCCGATGCGCGAACCGCCGCGCAGTACCGCGCCCGTGTCCACACCGCGCCCGCGCAAGTCCGCGATGCAGCGGTCGCCGAGTCCGTTCTCCGGCAGCCGCGAGACAAACGCCGCGCTCCGCCCGAACTGCGCGAGCTGCACCGCGGCATTCGCCTCCGCGCCGCCGAACGCGAGGTCGAGCGACGGCGCATCCGCGAGCGTGGAAAAGTACGGGGTGGTCAGGCGAAGCATGACTTCGCCGAAGCAGACGATTTCGGACATGGGGAAGTTGAGAGTTGGGAGTTGGGAGTTGGGAGTCAATGCCCCGCGCTGCGGATGCGACGGAGTCCCGGAGATTCCGATCGGACAGGAGGAATCTGCGACGGTGCGAAATCTGAGCCGGAATGATTCAGATCAAAATGGCGCCGCAGGTTCCGGTGTGGCTGTGATGCGCGCTCGGGCAACTCGCACGGCGGATTTTCCAGCCCGCCTATTTTGCGCCGGGATCGGCGCGCATGAGCAGTGCCTCGCGCATCACCTCGAATGGGGCTTCGCGCTGGAACCAGATTTTGAAACTCAGCGCGCCCTGGTGCAGCAGCATGGAGAGACCGTTTGCACCGCGCGCGCCGGCGGTGTCGGCGGCGGCGAGCAGCGGGGTGCGGTGGCCGATGTACACGGTGTCGTAGATGAGATGCGCAGCGGTGAGATATTTCGCGGGCACCGGGGAACGCTCGCCGGGCTTCATGCCGAGCGCGGTGCAGTTCACGATGAGGTCGCTGTTCGCGAGGCCGATTTTCAAAAAGAGATCCGAGATGTCGCCGGACGACACGCGGTCAAACGGGTAGATTTCCGCGATGTCCCCGAGCAGCGGTTCGAGCTTGTCGAGGCTGCGGTTCAGCAGTGTGAGCGCGCGGCATTGTTCGGCGGCGCACTGCATCGCGATGGCGCGTCCTGCGCCGCCGCCTGCGCCGAGCACGAGCACGCGGAGATCGCGCAGTTCGGCACCGAAACATTCGCGGATGGCGCGGGAAAAGCCGGGGCCGTCGGTGCTGAAGCCGGTGAGCTTTCCATCCGCGCCGACGACCACGGTGTTCACTCCGCCTGCGAGCTTTGCGGCGACGTCGGCGAAATCCACGGCGTCGAGCACGCCGGGCTTGTGCGGGATCGTGCAGTTGATGCCGATGAAGCCCGCGCCGTGCAGCAGGCCGAGCGCCTCGGTGAGTTCGGCGGGCCTGATGTGCAGGCGCGTGTAGCGCGCGGGGATGCCGAGCGCAGCGAGCGCGGCATTGTGCATCTGCGGCGACGCGGAATGTGCGACGGGATCGCCGATGACCGCAAGCCGCAGCGGCAGTTCGCAGTCCGCCGTCGCCACGCGCCAGTCGCGCAGATCCTCGATGGTGTAAACGTCCTTCATGACTGACAGACAGCGGATGCCGACACGGTTTGCATATCCCCGCGGAGGTTTAGCCACGGATTACACGGATGGCATGGATGGAAGAGCCGCTTCGCTGCACGCACATCGCGACCGATGGAAAGCATCCGTGTCATCCGTGGTTGAAAAATCCGCGGCATCCGAGTCTTCGGTTTTCGTCAGGCTGCAAGTTTCACCAGCGCGCGTTCGAAGCGTGCGAGCACGCGGTCGCGGCCGAGGACTTCGAGCGTGTGGTAGAGGCTCGCGCCGACGCTGCGTCCGGTCGCGGCGAGGCGTGCGGGATGCACGAATTCGCCGACCTTTACGCCTGCGACGGTCGCTGCGGATTTCAGCGAAGTCTCCAGCGCGGCTGCCGTCCATTCGCCGAGGCCCGTGTACGCGGCGGCGAGTGCGCGGAGATGATCGAGCGCGCCGGGGTTGGCGGTGACTTTCGCGACGGCTTCGGCGTCGAATGGGAAATCCTCGGTGAAAAAATAGTCCATCCACGCGGGACCATCGCTGAGCTTCTTCAGCCGCTCGCGCACGAGTGCGAGCACCGGCAGCATGTCGGCGCGCGTGCCAAAATTGACGCCCGCCTTTTTCAGCCACGGCTCGACCTGCACGACGAGTGCTTCGAGCGGCATCTGCAAAATGGTTTGCTGATTGATCCAGTCGCATTTTTCCAAGTCGAACTGCGCGGCCTTGCGGTTGATCTGCGCGGGATCGAATCGCTCGATGACTTCGCCGATGGGCATGATCTCGCGATCATCCTTCGGCGACCAGCCGAGGAGGCAGAGGAAATTGCGCACGGCTTCGGGCACGTAGCCGCCCTCAATGTAGGCGCCGACCGCCGCGCCCTGATCGCGCTTGCTCATCTTCGTGCCGTCCTTGTTCAGGATGAGCGGGATGTGCGCATAGCGCGGCGGCGTCGCGCCGAGCGCCTCGAAAAGCTCCAGGTGCTTCGGCGTGTTCGAGAGGTGATCCTCGCCACGGATGACGTGCGTGATCTTCATCTCGAAGTCGTCCACCACATTCACGAAATGGAAAATCCATCCGCCATCGGCGCGCCGAATCGTCATGTCCGCCTCGGGCGAACCGTCGCGGTTTTGTGATTTGCTGCGGTCCACTTCGATGCGTCCGCAGACGAGGTCGTCCATCACCACAAGTTTGCGCGGCAGGCGGAAGCGCAGCGCCCCGTTCTCATCCGTGTAAACGTGGCCGGAGGCGCGCAGCTTTTCCGCATGGCGCTCGTAGATCGCACCGCGCTCGCTCTGAAGATACGGCCCGTGCTCGCCGCCGACGATCGGGCCTTCGTCCCAATCCAGCCCGAGCCAGCGCATGCCGTCGTAGATCGCCTGCATCGCCGCGTCGGTGTTGCGCGCCGCGTCGGTGTCCTCGATGCGCAGGATGAATTTGCCGCCGGCGTGGCGAGCGAAGAGCCAGTTGAAGAGCGCCGTGCGCGCCCCGCCGACGTGGAGGTAGCCGGTGGGCGAAGGAGCGAAGCGGACGCGGACTTGTTCAGGCATAAGTCGCGGGAGCGTGGGGAAAGTCCCCGCGCGTGGCAAGCGGTGCGCGGAGAAAGTACAGCGCAATCGCATTAATATTGCAGTCATCCTGAGCGGAGCGCCGCGTGGGCGAAGGCGGGGCGGCGCGGAGTCGAAGGATCCCGTGAATGGGCAAAGGGTGCTCGAACAAAATTGGACCTCATTCTGACATTCCACGGGATCCTTCACTGCGCATCGGCCCGCCGCCTTCGCCCGTGCCGATGCTCCGTTCAGGATGACCCCGTTTTTTTTGATGCGTTTGCTCTGAGAGAAAGTAGTCCCGGGCTTCAGCCCGCACAGCCGTCCAGATTTTGCAGCCGCGTCCCGTCCCGTTCCGTCTTGCGGGCTAAAGCTCCGCCCTGCCTCTCAACTCCCAACCCTCACCTCTCAACTATTTTCGCCGCTTGTTGAAGTCCGACATCGCGCGATCCGCCTCGCGCTTTTCCACGCGGGTCTTGATGTCCTCGCGCTTGTCGTGCGCGAGCTTTCCCTTGCCCACGCCGAGTTCCACCTTCACGCGCGCATCCTTCCAGTAGAGCCGCAGCGCGACCAGCGCATGGCCCTCGACCTGCACCTTGCCGGCGAGCTTCTCGATCTCCTGCCGATGCATGAGGAGCTTGCGCACCTGCTTCGGCTCATGCTGGGTGTGGCTCGCTTTCGCATACGCTTGGATGTCGAGGTCGTACAGCCACACCTCGCCCTTCTCGATTTTCGCGAAGGCATTCCCCACATTCGCGAATCCCGCGCGGATGGATTTCACCTCGGTGCCCTTCAGCACGATGCCAGCCTCGTACCGTGCGAAGATGTGAAAATCGCGCAGCGCCTTGCGGTTGACCGAAATGTCGCCACCCGTGCCCATGCTTCAATGCTGACAGCCCGAATGCCGGGCCGGCGCTATTCCTTTTCCTCGACCACGGGCTTCAGCTCGTAGTTGAGCTTGCCCTCGATGATCTCCTGCAGGGCAATGTCCGCAAAGCCCATCTTCGGCGTGACCTCAATCATCGGGCGGTGCCCGGCGGTGAGCTGGCGGACGCGCTTCGAGACCATGTTCACCAGAAAGGGAACATTCTGAATCTTCTTTGCGGCTTCATCTACAAGGTGGCTGAGCATATTCGGTGGTGTGAGGCGGTTTCCCCTGTGAAAAAAGGGAGCGGAGGTTGGAGGGGATGCGCGGGGTTGTCAATGGATGATTCTGGGCATTTCGCGGCGGGAAGAAAGACCAGCACTTCGCCGAAGCCGCCCCGACGCTGATGCGGTCGCGCCGCCTGCTTTCCGGAGAAACATTGCGAAACTGCTTGGCAGACGTGCGCGGAGCGTGTGTGTTGCGCGGTTCTATGGGACACTGCAAAGGTAAAGACAACGTGAAGAAGCGCGCCGTGCGCCGCAAAAAGACCGAGCGCCTCGCTCTCGCAAAGAGCCTGGCTGCGGCCAAGTAGCGCTGCGCGGTTCTGCGGAAACATGACAGGCCTCGGGGTTCATCCCGAGGCCTTGTTTTTCGTACCGAAGCAAAGGGGGGGCGGCCCTGTGCGCGTTCACATCGGGTTTGGAAACAGGATGCCTTTGCATCGCGTCTCGTGTAATCACGCACGCATGAACACGCCCGCACGCCTGCTCGCCCTCGCCGTCCTCACCTCCTCGCACGCGCTTGCAGGCGACTGGCCGCACTATCGCGGCCCCGCGCTGAACGGCTCCACGCAGGAGGCCGTCGGTGCGCTGCCCGTCGGCGGGCCGCGTGAGCTGTGGCGCGCGCAGCTCGGCACGGGACTGAGCAGCGTGACGGTCGCGGATGGGCGCGCGTTTTCCGCCGGATACCAGGGCGGCAAGGAAGTCCTGCAATGTCTCAGCACCGCAAACGGCCGCGTGTTGTGGACGCATTTGTGGACAGCAAAGCTCGGCAACTACCTTTTCGAAGGCGGCCCGCGCGCGACGCCCACACTCGAGGGAGACCGCGTGTACATGCTCGGCGCGGATGGCCACGTCGCGTGCGTCTCGGCGGCGAACGGAAAACCGATATGGGAGAAAAATCTCGTCAGCGATTTCGGCGGACGCCGGCCCGAGTGGGGCTTCAGCGGCTCGCCGACGGTCGAGGGGAAAAACGTGATCCTCGACTGCGGCGGCAAGGGCTCGAGCACCGTCGCGCTGAACAAACTCACCGGCGAACTCGCATGGAAATCCGGCGACGAAGAGGCCGGCTACGGCAGCCCCGTCACCGCCACGCTCGGCGGCGCGCGGCGCGTGCTCATCTTGAAGGCCGACTCACTCGTCGCGCTCGACGCCGCGACCGGCACCGAGGCCGCGCGCTTCGAGTGGAAGACCTCATGGAAAGTGAACGCCGCGTCGCCGCTGCTCGTCGGCACGCGCGTCGTCGTCTCCTCCGCATACAATCACGGCACGGGCGCGTTCGACTTCGGCGGCGGCAAGCCTTCGCAGGCGTGGTTCACGAAGAGTATGCACGCGCACTTCAATACGCCCGTCGCGCGCGGCGGCTTCGTCTTCGGCATGGATGGCGAGGCCGGCAAACGCCGCGCCGCACTCGTGTGCCTCGACCTCGCGAGCGGCGACGAAAAGTGGCGGGCGAAGGAAGTGAACAACGGCTCGCTGATCGTCGCGGGCGACAAGCTGATCATCGTCACCGAGGCCGGCGACCTCGTCATCGCCGCCGCATCCGGCACGGGCTACAAGGAACTCGCGCGGAAAAAAATCCTCAGCGGCCGCTGCTGGGTGCAGCCCGCGCTCTCGGGCGGGAAGGTGTTTTGCAAGAACAACGCTGGCGAACTCGTGGCGTTCGATCTCGGTGGAAAGTAGGCGGGGTTTGCAACCTCGCACGGCGGGATGGAAAGGCGGCGGGGTGGCGGTCTTTTGATCGCCTGCCGCAGGCTGAGAGCGCACCCCACCACCTCGCTGCGCTCGCCCGCGCGAGGTTGCAAACCTCGCCTACTTTGCCGGCCACGCCTCATGCTCCACGATGAGTTTCAGCGCGCGGGTGAGCAGCGATTTTCCCGGCTCCATGCGGTGCCACGGCGATGCGCCGCTCGGGTGCGGCAGCGGGATCACGTCGAACTCGTGACCGTGCCGCTTCACGCGGAATTTTTTCCCGATCACATCGGTGAGCTTTTCAAATTCGAGGAGCTGCAGGATCGCAAGCTTGCCGATCGGCAGCACGAGCGCGGGGCGCAGGATTTCAATCTCATCCGCAAGCCAGCGCGAGCACGTCTCGACCTCGCCGGGATCGGGCACGCGGTCCCCGCCGGCGTTCGTTTTTCCGGGGAAGCAGCGGCACACCGCGGCCATGTAGATGCGCTCGCGGAAGTCCGCCTCGCTCCATCCGCATGCGGCGGTGAACCAGCCGTAGAGCGTCTTGCCCGCAGTCCATGCGAACGGGCGTCCGAGCACCGGCTCCTTCACGCCGGGTGCCTGCCCCACGCTCATCACGCGCGACATGACCGCGCCGCCGCTCACGGCGGGGCGGTGCATGTTCGGGCACAGCGTGCAGGCGCGGAGTTTCGCAACGAGTGCGTCGAGGCGCCTTGCGGTGTCAGCTTGCGATTTGGCCATCGGTGATTGGGTTGCCACGGAGAAATTCACTGGCGCTCATGCGCTTTTTTCCCTCGAGCTGCACATCGCCCACGAGCACGCAGCCGTCGCCGGTGCCGATGAGCAGCCCGTCCGCGTGCGCCCGCAGCACACCCGGCGCGAGCGACGGCTCGGCGAGGGGCGTCGCGGAGAAAATCTTCAGCCGCTTGCCGCCGAGCATCGTCGCCGCGGCGGGCCACGGATTCATCGCGCGCACTTTCCTCGCGACCGTTTCGCGGCCTGCGGAAAAATCGAGCTGGCCGTGCTCGCGCGTGAGCTTGCCCACATGCGTCACGCCGTCGGCCGGCTGCGGCGTGCGCGGTGCGCGGCCCTCGCGCAGCAGCGTGATGGCATCGGCGAGCGCGAGCGGCGCGAGGTCGGCGAGGCGGTCATGCAGCGTGCCGCCCGTCTCGTCCGGCGCGATCGCGATTTCGCGCATGAGCAGCACGTCACCGGTGTCGAGCCCCTCGTCCATGAACATCACCGCGACCCCCGTCTCCTCATCGCCCGCCTCGATCGCCGCCTGAATCGGCGCGGCACCGCGCCAGCGCGGCAGCAGCGATGCGTGAAGATTCAGGCACGCGACCTTCGCCGCATCGAGCACACCCTTCGGCAAAATCTGTCCGTAGGCCATCACCACGATCAGATCCGCACTGAGCGCCTGCACTTCCGCGACGGATTCCGCCGCGCGCATTTTCACCGGCTGGAGCACGCGCACGCCGCGTTCGAGCGCGAGCTTCTTGATCTCCGGTGGCTGGACTTCCTGATGCCGCCCGACGGGCTTGTCCGGCTGTGTGACGAGCGCGATGACCTCGATGCCCGGCGCGTTGAGCAGCCACCGGAAACTCGGAATCGCGATGTCGCCCGTTCCAAAAAAGACGACGCGCATCGCGCTCAATTATCCTCGCAGATCGCGCCGACGATCTCCTTCACCACGCTGATCGGCGCGGCGAGCGCGTTGATGCATTTCACGCGATTCTCCCCGTAGAAATCGAGCAGCGGTTTGCTCTCCTCCTCGTAGGTCACGAGGCGGCGGCGGATGGTCTCCTCGTTTGCGTCGTCGAAACGGTTCTCCTTCAGCGCGCGCTTGCGGATGCGCGTGACGAGCTGCTCGCGGTCCGGGCACGAGAGGTGGAAGACGCGCCGGACATCAATCATGTCGCGCATGATTTCCGCCTGCCGCTGGTTGCGTGGCACGCCGTCGAGCACGAGCGCATCAATGTCCGGCTTGAACGCGTGGATGCCCACGAGGTGCCCGATGTGCGCGCGGAGCAGCTCCATCGTGATTTCATCCGGCACGAGCTGGCCGCGGCTGGAGTAGTCCACGAATTTCTGCCCGATGACCGTGCGCGTATCGAGCGCGCGGAAGACATCGCCCATCGAGAGATGGAAAAAGCGCGGGATGTTCCCGAGGATCTTGCCCTGGGTTCCTTTGCCGCTGCCGGGCGCGCCGAGCAGGAGATATGTGCGGTATTGCATGGGAAAAGCCGCGCATCATCCGCACAAAACGGCTTCGGGCAAGGGCGAAAGCTGTGAGCCTGACGCGAAGGCTCAGATCCCGAAAGTGGCAGATGTGCTTTCTCTACTGAGTTTGAGAGGGCCGTTCTTTGACGATTCAGCGACTGTTCGCCTTTAGAACGTCATCTCTCCACTGCTGAACACTCCGCCGCGCCCATTCGATGTCGGCCTTGTCGTGGTATGGCACGCTTGCGTAGAGGTAAAAAATACGGTTGCGGACTCGAACTACTGCACCTGCAACGATTGATACATAACTGCGCGGAATCGTGTCCACTTGTACCTTGCAGAGCATTGAAAAGCAGATGGACTCTTTCGTGTCATCAAATATACGGAGTGGGATCATTTCGCCGATTTTGAGGACAGCGGAACTGATGGAGGACGCGTTGCTTTCCAGCTCTTTGATGATGCTGCTATATTTTCCGGACTGCGGCGTGAAGGCGTCTCGAATTCCAGGTCTCATTTCAGCAAATCCCGCTTGTGGGACATCAAGGGACTCAAGTTCTCGGACAGATTGGGCGCTGAAGTGACGCTCAATTTTTGGGATATGATCTATCAGAACTTCGGCCAATGTCTCCTCTGACCCAAATGCTGCGAGGAGTCGATTGCTGGCTGGAAGCAGCCGTTGTTCAATTTTGTCAATAATCGAACTTTTTCCATCGTATCGGAAGAAACCAACCGGAGGCGGAAGTGAAATAATTGTCCCGCCGATCGTAACTGTTGGAGTCTCTGCTCCGGCAATGCGTGAGACAAGAAGCAATAAACCGAGCAGTAGAGCGAAACGAAACCGGATACTGTTCATGTCATTGCGGCTGGGTGTGTGGCGGTGATGTCGGAGGAATCTGGTGATTTCTCTTCTGTTCGATTATCGGAGGTGACTCGCGATCCGGATTCCAGTTATAAGTCGAACAACGCGTCCATCTGGAATCATCGTGTGCTTCACGGTATGCTTGGTCTGCACAGAGCGAGTCCCATGGCCGAAAGCCTGTGGGTTTCACGAGAATGCTTGCGTGGGCTTCCTGTCGCGTGCGGTAGCGGCCAATCAAAAACGTGACTCCTGTGGCAATCACTTCTAGGACAAACAATCCTGAATAATGAGTTCGAAACGTCCCAACGGAACTTTCGAAAAAGTCGGTGAAATGCACTTCTATAGTAGAACGGGCTAAGGGTAAAAATTGATGGGACTAGTGTTTACACGGAAAAGTGGAAAGCAATAGAAAATCTACTGAGTTTCTGGGGCCGGTGCGCTACATTCGCGCCTTCGGCCCAGCGCTGCGCTTTGGCTTGCCGTAGCTCACGGGGCGTTTCTTCGGCTCGATTTTCGAGAGACCCGTGCCCGCCTTGAGTTCGCCGATCTGATCGCGCAGCAGCGCGGCCTTTTCGTATTCGAGGTTTGCCGAGGCGTGGAGCATTTCTTCCTCCAGTTCGCGCAGCGTTTCGCTGAGCGAGAAGTTGCCGCCGGCCTCGTTCACGACGGAGGATTCGATTTCGCGCCCCTTTAAAATCGTGTGCAGGCTCTCCTGCACGGCGCGCATCACGCTCGTGGGCGTGATGCCGTGTTTCTCGTTGTATTCCATCTGCCGCGCGCGGCGGTATTCGGTGATATCGAGCAACGCCTGCATGGATTTCGTCACCTTGTCGGCGAAGAGATAGACCTGCCCGTTCACATGGCGCGCGGCGCGGCCCGCGGTCTGGATAAGCGAAGTCTGCGAACGCAGGTAGCCTTCCTTGTCAGCGTCGAGAATCACGACGAGCGAGACTTCGGGAAGGTCGAGACCTTCGCGGAGAAGATTGATGCCGACGAGGATGTCGAACTCCGCGTTGCGCAGCGCGCGCAGGATTTCGACGCGTTCGATCGTATCAATGTCGCTGTGCAGGTAGCGCACGCGCAGGCCCACGTCCTTGAGGTAATCACTGAGATCCTCCGCGGTGCGCTTCGTGAGCGTGGTGATGAGCACGCGCTCGCCGAGTTCCGTGCGCGAGCGGCAAAGCTCCATCGTCTCGTCAATCTGCGCCTTGAGCGGACGGGTGGTGATCCTCGGATCGAGCAGCCCGGTGGGGCGGATGATCTGTTCGACGACGAGCGCCTTGCCCGGCGTGTGGACGTCGAACTTGTCAATCGTCTCGGCGGCACCGCTCGGTCGCACGTCCGTGTTCGCACTCACGACGAAATCCGGCACTTCAATCGCACCGCCAAACTGCGTGCGGCTCACCGGCAGATACTTCGTGTTGCCGACGATGCTGTTGCGGATCTCGAACTCCCCCGGCGTCGCGCTCACGTAAATCGTCTGCCCGGCCATCTCCATGAACTCGGGGAATTTCAGCGGTCGGTTGTCCATCGCGCTCGGCAGGCGGAAGCCGTATTCGACGAGCGTGTTTTTCCGCACGCGATCGCCCTCGTACATGCCGCCGATTTGCGGAATCGTCGCGTGTGACTCGTCAATCACGAGCAGGAAATCCTTCGGGAAAAAATCCATCAGCGTGTACGGGCGCGAGCCGGCGGGGCGTCCGCTGAGGTGGCGCGAGTAGTTCTCGATGCCGCTGCAAAATCCCATCTCCTGCATCATCTCCAGATCGTATTCCGTGCGCTGCTTGATGCGCTGCGCTTCGAGCAGGCGCCCGTGCTTTTCAAAAAAGATCACACGATCCTGCATCTCCTGACGGATCGTCACGAGCGCGGCACGCAGACGGTCGCTGCTCGTCACAAATTGCTTCGCGGGAAAAATCACGATCATCGTGAGCTGCTCATTCACATGCCCGGTGAGCGGATCGAAACGCGAGATGCGGTCCACTTCATCGCCGAAGAATTCGATGCGGATCGCCGTCTCGTCCTCGCTCGCGGGATGCACCTCAACCACGTCACCACGCACGCGGAAACGGCCCCGCTCGAAGGCGATGTCATTTCGCTCGTAAAGCATGTCCACGAGTTTGCTCAGCACCGTCTCGCGTCCGATTTTCTGACCCACTTTGAGAGTCAGCAGCATCGAGAGAAAATCCTCCGGTGACGCCAAGCCGTAGATGCACGACACGCTCGCCACCACGAGCACATCGCGTCGAGAGAGCAGCGATGAAGTGGTCGAGAGGCGCATGCGTTCGATCTCCTCGTTGATGGACGAGTCCTTCTCGATGTACGTGTCCGAGCGCGGGATGTACGCCTCGGGCTGGTAGTAGTCGAAGTAGCTCACGAAGTACTCGACGGCGTTGTTCGGGAAGAACGAACGGAACTCCGAGTAGAGCTGCGCGGCGAGCGTCTTGTTGTGCGAGATGACGAGCGTCGGCCGCTCGATTTCGCGCACCACATTTGCCGCGGTGAATGTCTTGCCGCTGCCCGTCACGCCGAGGAGCGTCTGATGCCGGTTCCCCGCGACGATGGACTTGGTCAGCTTCGCGATCGCCTGGGCCTGATCGCCCTGCGGTGAGTATTTCGAGGAAAGCTGGAATGCGGGCATCCGATTACTTTCGCCGAGCGCGCGGCGAATGCAACGCGACGCACGCAGATGCCGCAAATTGCCGTGTCAGCGTCACGATTTTCCTTATCGCCGCGCACCCGGCGGGTAGAAGGATGCACCCCATGTTCCGCCAACTCGCTCCCCTGATCCTCGCGGCGTCGCTCGCGCACGCCGCCGAACTTCCTTCCAATCTCACGGCGGAAAATCTTCCGCCGATCACGCCGGAGACGCGCGCTGCGGCGGGGCGCTATCTCGAATCCCGCACGGCGGTTTTTCACGGCTGGCTACCGGGGACGCGTGAGATGCTTGTCACCACGCGCTTCGCCGATACGGCGCAGGTGCATCATGTGAAAATGCCGGGCGGCGCGCGCAGGCAGCTCACGTTTGGCCGCGAGCCGATCGGCGGCCTGGTCGTGCAGCCGAAGCTCGGGAATGCGTTTGTCTTCAGCCAGGATTCGGGCGGCGGAGAGGCGTATCAGCTCCTCCGTTTTGATTTCGCGGATGGCCGATCGGCGCTGCTCACCGATGGCAAATCGCGCAACACGGGCGCGCGCTGGTCGCGCGACGGCAAGCAGCTCGCCTACACGACCACGCGGCGGAACGGGAAGGACAACGACGTTCACATCATGGATCCGTTCGCGCCGGAAACGGATCGCAAAGTCTTCCAGGTCGCGAGCGGCGGATGGAGCGTGAAGAGCTGGTCGCACGACGGGAAAAAGCTGCTGCTGGGCGAATACATTTCGATCAACGAAAGCCGCCTCCACCTCCTCGACATCGCGACGGGGAAGGCCGAGCCGCTCACGCCGCCGGGCGCGGAGAAGGAGTCGTGGGCCGAGTCGTCGTTTGGGCCGGACGACACATTTGCGTACGCGCTCACGGATCGCAGCAGCGAGTTCATGCGGCTCGTGCGGCTCGATTTAGCGACGAAGGAAGTGCGCGTGCTGGTGAAGGACATCGCTTGGAACATCGAGGACCTCGCGCTATCCAAAAATAACGAGCGCATGGCGATCGTGAGCAACGAGGACGGCGCGAGCGTGCTGCGGATCATTGACCCGCAGACGGGCGCGCTCATCACGCAGCCGAAGCTGCCGCTCGGCGTGATCGGCGCGGTGTCGTGGAATGCGAACGGACACGAGATCGCGTTCTCGTTGAACTCTGCGAAGTCGCCGACCGATGCGTGGAGCTACGATCTGAACACGGCGCAGCTCACGCGCTGGACGGAGAGCGAAATCGGCGGGCTCGATCCCGCACAATTTTCCGAGCCGGAAATCGTGCGCGTGAAGTCGTTCGACGGACTCGGTGTGAGCGGATTTTTGTATCGTCCCGATGCGAAGCGGTGGCCGGGAAAAAGGCCGTGTCTTGTGAGCATTCACGGCGGGCCGGAGAGCCAGTCGCTGCCGGTTTTCCAAGGGCGGAACAACTACTACATCAACGAACTTGGCATCGCGCTTTTCTACCCGAACGTGCGCGGCTCGGACGGCCACGGAAAAACGTTCCTGACGCTCGACAACGGCTTCAAGCGCGAGGACAGCGTGCGCGACATCGGCGCATTTCTCGACGCGCTCGCGAAGGACGAACGGCTCGACGCGAAGCGCTTCGCAGTGACGGGCGGCAGCTACGGCGGCTACATGAGCACGGCCTCGATGGTCCACTTCGGCGACCGGCTGCGCTGCGGGATTGATGTCGTCGGCGTCGCGGATTTCCTCACGTTCCTCGCGAACACGAGCGCCTACCGGCTCGACTTGCGCCGCGTGGAATACGGCGACGAGCGCGATCCGAAGATGCGCGAATTTCTCGCGAAGATTTCGCCGAGCGCGCACGCGACGGAGATCAAAAAGCCGCTGTTCATCGTGCAGGGAAAAAACGATCCGCGCGTGCCGGTGTCCGTCGCGCACTCGATGCGCGACGCGATGAAAAAAGCCGGCGGCACGGTGTCGTATCTCGAAGCGAGCGACGAGGGCCACGGCTTCGCGAAGAAGCCGAACGCGGATTTTCAATTTCTCGCGACGGTCGAATTTCTGCGCGAAAATCTGCTCAAGTAAGAACGCGTCTGCCTCACGACAATCCCCCGCCTGCCCTCGCTCGCCGCGCTCTGCACCGGGCCAAACGTCCAACGTCCAAGTCAGCGGCCGGTCGTCTGTGCGTCGGTGGCGGGCAGGATGGAGTCGGGCTCGATCAGCGCGGTGATGCGGCGCTCGAATGCGGCGCGGGCGACCTTTTCATCCTCGATGCCGGCGATGGCGATTTCGAGGGTCTGCTGGCCAAGGTGGCGCTTGCGCTGGAGGACAACGCGCCAGCGGCTCGCGGGGTTCCATGCCTCGGGGGTTTCGGGCGCGGCACCGGGGTCCTTGCGATCTTCCCAGATGCAGAAGAAGACGTGGTTTTTCTGCCCCTGCGCGTCGAAGCGGTAGGTGCGAAAGACGAGTTCGATGTCGCCTTTTCGGATGACGAGCGGCTCGTATTCGGCGACGCGCTGGAATCCGGCTCCGACGAGGCAGATGTCGGGATTATGCCAGCGGGCCTCGATGCGCGTGGTGGCGGCACCGGGCATCCAGCGGAAATGGAATGCGGTCCAGAGCGATCCGTCGTCCTCGCGCCAGCGCGCCTGTCTGCCGGTGTCGAAGCCGATGCTACGGACGGTCGGCGTGAGTGGAATTTCCGCGAACGCAGGCTGCTTCTCGGGCCAGCCGATGCGCCACCATGCGGATGTCGCGGGCGGGGCGCTGCGGTACCACAGCTCGGTGCCGCCGGCGACGAGGACGATCCACACGACGAGCGCGATGGTGAGCGCGGCGGGCAGGCTCTGCGGCGGGTGCACGTCGGCGGGCGCGAGGACGCGTCCGAGCTTCGGGCGGAGGATGAGCGCGAGGACGAGGAGTCCGGCGAAGGTGATGCCGAGGATGGTGAAGCCGGCGGGGTCGTGCCATTTCCCGATCGCATCGAGCCCGTCGCGCTCGGCGACGTAGGTGAGGAGCAGTGCGCGCCCGACATTGCAGAAAAATGCGAAGACGACGCCCGCGCCGAGCAGCACGAGGCGCGAGCGGAGCGAAAACATCCAGAGCTGGCCGAGGAAAAGCGCGGCCATGATGGTGGCCTGGAATGAGCGCACGCCGCTGCACGCCTCCTCGATGCCGACGAGGCCGCGGCCGATGCGGATGAGGTTGCCCTCCTGAATCGCGGGGACGGAGCAGAGGTTCAGGCCGGTGACGGTGAGCGAGGAGACCCACGCGGTGAAATTTTGGATGATGCCCTGCTCGATTTTTGTCGGCCACGGGACGGCGACGAGGGTGAATGCGAGCGGGAATGCAAAATGCCGCAGCCACGGAGCACCGCCAGCAAGGTGGATCGCGCAGAGCGTGATGCCCGTGACGGAGAGGGCGAACGACCACTGCACGAAGCGCCAGTCGGGCGTGGCCTCAAGCAGAAGGCTCACGGGCAGCAGGCACACGGCGAGTATCGCGATGATGAAAATGGCCGGACCACGGCGCTGCGGCGGCGCGGCGTGAGGCCGCGTGTTCCAGCATTCCCAGAGGAGAAAAAGTGCGAGCGCTGGGACGGTCCAGCCGTAGGCGTACTGCGGGTTCGACGACCAGAATGCGCTGAGGCTCCGGACCAGACCGGCCCAGAGGAGGAGAAACGTAAGGATGGCGATCCAGAGAATGCCGCGCCTGCGTTGGTTCATCGGCGCGACGTTTTCACAGAAGGCGCAAAAGCCAAGGCAAACCTCGGAAACGCGATGTGAAAATCGGATGACGCTGCGGGGAATCTCGCGCGGTGGTGCTGCAAATTTAGAGAAACCACGAACGGACACGAAGAGACGCGAATGGGATTCCCAAAGGACGGATCTTCGCTCCATTCGTGTCCATTCGTGGTTAGATTTGAACCATGAACTGCCGCGCGGGATGCTTGCGCGGGCGTGCATTATCCGTAGCCTCCCGCGGGTTCGGCGCACGCCGCGCCGCGCGCCTTCACGACTGCACCCGCCTTTTCAAGATCATGCCTGCCATTCCTTCCGGGAGACGCCGCCGCCGCATTTTAGTTTGGTGCCTAAGCCTCGCGCTGCTGGCGATCCCGGCGGCGTACATCGCGCGGTCGAAGCTGTGCGATCCCTACCATCGGTGGAATGCGGAGCGGCATGTGCGGCGGGCGGCGGAAGCGCTCGCGAAGGACGATCCGAAGCGCGCGCTTCTCGACGCGAGGAATGCGCTGAAGCACAACGGACGCTACGCAGAGGCCGTGCGCATCGTGGCGAAATCGCTCGAGGCCCTCGGCGTTCGGGAGGCGGGGGAGTGGCGTTCGCGGCTCGATGCGCTGCTCCCGCGCGACCCGGAGAATGTGCCCGCACTGGCAGGCGCGCTGCTGAAATCCAGCGGCTGGCAGTCGGCGGAGCAGCGCCTGGAGACGCTCGACAAAGCGGGCCGGAACACCGCGGCATTCCACGCCGTGGCCGCAGCAATCGCGCTGGAGAAGCATGACTCGACTTCCGCAGAATCGCACTGGGCCGAGGCGGTGCGGCTGGAGCCGGGGGTGAAGCGGCACCGGCTGAGCCTCGCTGTCGTGCGGCTCGAATCGAAAGCCCCCGGCCAGCGCGAGGCGGCGCTCGCGGACCTGGAAAAAATGCGCGGCAACCCCGCGACGGGCCCCGATGCGCTGCGACAGCTCCTCGCCGATGCGATCCGCCGTCGCGAGACGGTGAATGCGCGCGCGCTGGCCGATGCGCTCGTCGCGGAGAAAGGCTGCACATTCCGCGACAAGCTCACGCGGCTCACGACGCTCCGGCTGTTCGAAGACGCGCGCTCGACGACCTATCTCATCGAACTTCGCGACGCGGCGATTTCCGAGCCGATGGATCTTTGCGCCCTGCTGTCGTGGATGAATACGAACAACCTCGCGCTACTCGTGGAGGAATGGGTGCATTTCCTGCCACCGGAGATGATCTCCAGGCCGCCCGTCGGCCTCGCCGTCGCCGAGGCGCTCATGCGGAGCGGCGAATGGCAGAAGCTGGACAATCTCATCGGCACCGCGAAGTGGGGCGAGATGGAATTCATGCGC
>Ga0194043_1000408_pt1 | contig 23560 bp, 21 predicted proteins | sample JunL4415m_MetaG_FD_161274 | JGI IMG/M metagenome (GOLD analysis project Ga0194043, IMG submission 161274) | Anoxic zone freshwater microbial communities from boreal shield lake in IISD Experimental Lakes Area, Ontario, Canada - Jun2016-L442-15m | ecosystem: Environmental > Aquatic > Freshwater >...
CCCCGAATCCAACCGGATGTCTCGGATCGCACCGACAGATCCTGATGGTCAGGTGATTCCCATGTACTCCGATCTTCTCCGGGCCGTACTTACCGATGAACTTGAGGCAGATCCACCGCGATCCCACAGTTCCACCGGCGAACTCAACCGTCTGCGCCGCGTCATGGACAAGCGCGGGTCACGGAACGACCCGGGGTGGGCCCTGCAGTCCGTCGCCGACCTGTTGGCCTACGACGCCGCCTTGGTGCGCCTTGCGCGCCGACGCGGGATAGTCGTGAAAATCGAGAGTCTCGACATCCCCGATCAGGGGAGGATGCACCTCGAGCAGATCCTGGCGTCCAAGGGAGTCGCAGTACCGGTCAGATCTGTGCCCTCGGACATGACCCCGGCCCATTAGCGCCTGCTTCGTTCTCCCTGCGGAGCAGCACGGTGCGCGCAGAACTGGTACTCGGGCAGGCCAAGCAGGGCGCGGCTCCCTGGTGGCCCGAGGTGTCGATGGACGCCTTCCGGTTCCGAAGTCAGGTGTAGCTGTGTGTTCCTTCGTGCATCCATCTCCCAACCCTGGCGAACCTAGGTTCCGCTGGCATCGGCGCGGCGGTCCTGCTCGGAGCGCTCCTGCATCCGGGTGGCATAGGAGGCAGCCTGGGTACGGCGCTCCATGCCGAGTTTGGTCAGCAGGTTCGAGACGTAGTTCTTGACGGTCTTCTCGGCCAAGAACATTCGCCCGGCAATCTGCCGGTTGGTCATTCCTTCGGCGATGAGATCCAGGATGCGCCGCTCCTGATGGGTCAAGCTGGCCAACAGCGGCTCTTCCTCTGGACCCTCCCGCAGGCGTCGGAGGACCCGTTCGGTCAGCGCGGGGTCGAGCAGCGACTCACCGGCAGCGACCCTGCGGACGTCGTCGACCAAGCTGTTCCCACCGACTTGTTTGAGAACGTAGCCCGACGATCCGGCCATGACCGCCGCGAACAGGGCTTCGTCGTCGGCATACGACGTCAGCATGATGCACGCCGTCTCCGGCATCTGCGCCCGAACATCGCGGCACAACGCAACCCCGCTGCCGTCAGGTAGGCGCACATCCAGGATGGCCACATCCGGCCGGAGCGCGGGGATCCGGGCCTGAGCCTCCGCCACCGTCCCCGCTTCACCCACCACTTCGATGTCGTCGTTCGACTCGAGCAGGGAGCGAAGTCCCATGCGCACGATCTCATGGTCATCGAGGAGGAATACACGGATACCCATAGTCTCCTAGTTCACCACATCACAGCCAACGGGGACAGGGGAAATGAGGGCAGTGGACAGTCGCCGTCGAGCCGAGGCCTCGAAAAAGGGGGCGCTGCTCTCGGTCACCAGTAGTTCCGGGTACCCCTTCGATTGACGAGTGGATTGTTCCAGGATTGGTGACTAACGTTGGGGGCGTGCCCGCCGAACGCGAGCGGAGGCATTCCGCATTCGCAGCCATCGATGACCCGGCCACACTGCGCAGGCTCCTCGAGGCATCGCTCCTCCTCGAATCGAATCTTGAGTTGGGTGCCCTCCTCAACCACATCATCGAGGAGGCCCGATCCCTGGCCAACGCCCGATACGGCGCACTAGGGGTTCTCGATGCCACTGGTACCAATGCAGTCGACTTCATAGTGTCCGGGCTCTCCCTCGCCGCCAGGGCCGAGTTGGCCGATACTCCACTCCCGACCGGCAAAGGGGTGCTCGGGGTGCTCATGGACGACCCGCTGCCGACGCGGATCAGGGTCATCGGCGAACACGCAGCCAGCATCGGTTTTCCACCGAACCATCCACCGATGACTTCGTTCCTCGGCGTTCCCATCCGAGTGCGGGGCCGGGCCTACGGCAACCTCTACTTGACCGACAAGATCGGGGCTGATGAGTTCACCAAGGACGATGCAGTGGTCATCAACGCTCTCGCCGTTGCCGCTGGCATTGCCATCGACAACTCTCGGCTCAATCAGCGCGCTGGCGAGGTCGCCGTCTACGAGGAACGAGACAGGTTGGCTCGCCACTTGCACGACGGGGTGATCCAGCGTCTCTTCGCCATCGGCCTGACGCTGCAGGGTCTGGTGGCCACCCAGTCGGGACGGGCCATTGCCACCAACATGGCCGAACTAGTGGATGACATCGACGGGACCATCCAACAGGTCCGCTCCACCATCTTCGAACTGTCGGACCAGGCTGCTGGCACCGGACTTCGCAGCGCAGTGGCGGCACTGGTCGATGAGTTGCGCCCCATGCTCGGATTCGACGTCCCCGTCGAGTACACCGAGGGCGTCGAGAGCACCGTGTCCGATGAGGTGGCCGCCCAACTGCTGGCCGTTATGCGCGAAGCGCTCACCAACGTGAGGCGCCATGCTCAGGCCACCAGGGCCTGGGTCCGGATCGATCTTGTTGGGAGCGATGTCCGCCTTGAGGTCGCCGATGACGGCACGGGGTTCGTCGACGGTCCCCAGGTTGGGGGCGGATCCGGATTGGGCAACATGGATCTACACGCAGATGGGTTTGGTGGCATGCTCGAGGTGCACCACCCGGCCTCGGGTGGGACCATCATCTCGTGGCAGGTACCTGCGTCGATCCACTCTGGCCCGGTCGACCGCTAGCGCACGCTAACCCTGATGATCTTCGCTCCGGATGACCTCGCCTTAGGGCTCTCAGGCCGACCGGCGATCCGGCCACAGACCTCGGCGATCTGGTCCGAGCAGCGTCTGGGTGAAGGTGCCACCCAGATGGGTCGACCGCCAGGTGAGCATCGACTGAGCCAGAGGGAGCACGATGCTCGGATCCTCCGTGGTGGTGCACCAGGTGGGGTCCGCTACTAGGTCGAAGCAGAGCCAAGACCCGTCGGCGAACTGCACGTAGGCGTGGGTGTCGGTCCGCACTACGGCCAGGTTGCACCGCTCCATGTCTGGGTCGCGGCCGCCAGTGGTCCGATGGCCGCCCATGAGCATGTCCCGCCAGTCCCACTCATAGTGGGCTGCGGTTCGCCATGCGTCTGGGATAGTGCCGTCCAAGAACGGGACCAAAGACGTCCCGTCGCACTGCACGGGGACTTCTTGACCGAGCAGTTCGGCCAGCGTGGGCAAGAGGTCGACTCCCTCGGTGTACTCATCCACCACCCGGCCGGCCGAGGCGCGGCGGCCTGGAGCGCGGATAATGCACGGAATCCGGTAGCTCTCTTCGAAGAAACCAAGCTTCTGCACCAGCCCGTGGTCCCCCAACTGCTCGCCGTGGTCAGCGGTGACCATGATGAGGGTGTCGTCGAGCTGACCCGAGGCCCGCAGGTGCTCGACCGCCCGTCCCAACTGGTCATCCACCTCGGACACCATGCCGAAATACTGGGCCCGCAGCCGCGCCATGGCCTCGGGGTCGGTCGGGGCGGCCACGAAGCCCACGGTCAAGGCGAAGTCGTAGAGCGGGTGGAGCCCAGGCACCCTGGGCAGAGGCTGGCCCACATCCTCGGGGGCATAGCGAGTCGACCAGTGACCGGCGGCGGCATAGGGTGGGTGCGGGCGGAAGTAGCTGGCATGGGCGAACCACGGGCCGTCCTGGCGGTCGATCCAAGAGATGAGTCCGTCGGTCAGATACGCCGAGGCACTGTGCTCGGCGGGACGCTCGGGCTCGGACGCGAGCGCGTCGACCGGGTGGATCGTGCCGTATCCGAGCGACTCGAGCCAGGCCAGCCAGCCGGTGAAGTGACCATCTAGCGGCAGCACGGCGTCGAACCCGGGGAGCACCCCTTCATAGGTGTCGAGGCGGGGGTCGGCCGGATCATCCACCGTCGACGGATCGATGCCCTGGTCTGTGTATCCGAACAATGCTGGCGCATACCCGGCTCGACGAGCTAGGCGAGCAATGTTGTCGAAGCGGTCCTCGAGCGGGACACCGTTGGCCACCACCCGGTTGTTCATCTGGTACATCCCGGTATACAGGGCGGCTCGTCCCGGAGCGCATGGTGCGGCCTGGCTGAAGTGCGAGGCGAACCGCACCCCTTCTGCGGCCAGCCGGTCCAGTGTCGGGGTCAACACCACCGGGTGCCCTGCCGATGACAGGCAGTCGGCACGAAACTCGTCGAGGGTCACGAAGAGGACGTTCATCTGATCCACTCTTGCAGCCATAACGAGGCAGTCCGGCGATAGGGATCATCCACATCGGTATCTGCTCCGAAGAACAGGTACGGCGCAATCGCCGTAAGCCCCTACTGGATCTATGTTCGGCTGGACTTCCGGCCGACAGACCACCGACAAGGAGAATCTATGAAGTTCCGTAAAGCCGCAGTAGCCCTAGCCGTAGTCACCGCAGGTCTGACCCTTGGGGCGTGCAGTTCCGACTCGTCCTCGTCCACCACGACGACCACCACCATGGCCCCGGAAGCTGCCACCCAGTCCATCGTCGAGATCGCCAGCGGCAATCCCGACTTCTCCACCCTGGTGACGGCAGTGAAGGCAGCCGGTTTGGTCGACACCTTGAGCGGCCCCGGTCCTTACACGGTCTTCGCACCGACAAACGCGGCGTTTGCCGCCCTCCCGGCTGGCACCGTGGAAACACTGCTCATGCCGGAGAACAAGGCCACGCTCGCCAAGATCCTCACCTACCACGTGGTGGCGGGCAAGAACATGGCCGCCGACATCATGCCCGGCACGCTGACCACCGCTGAGGGAGGCACCATCACCGTCTCCACCGAGAACGGCAAGGTCATCCTCACCGACGGCAAGGGCGGCAAGGCCACGGTCACCAAGACCGACATCGAGGCCTCCAACGGCGTCATCCATGTGATCGACGCGGTGCTGCAGCCGGCCAGCTGAGTACCTTCGCCTGACCATGACCGAACCCGGGGGCTAGCCCCCGGGTTCGGTCGCGTCACGGGGTCGGCTACCCGGTTCGAGGGGCGCTGGTCGACCCTGGGGGCCGGAGGGCCACCTCGAGCATCGGCTGAAGTTCTCCCCCATCGCGTAGCTTGCGGATGAACAGGTGACCGCCCGGATGGGTCGCCACTTCGACCCCAGACTCGGCGCCCAGCCGCGCTGCAGATCGGGTGTCCATCAGATCCTTCTCCCCGTGATGCACGGTGATCCGGCCTGGGTGCGCCGTCGTGCGTAGGAGTCGAACCAGATCCAGGTGAGATCGGTCGGCCGCCACCTGCCTGGCCTTGTTGATCTGGGCCGGCCACCTCCGATCGCGACTGCGGAGCCGACCGAATCGGGTGATCGAGGCCTGCGGTCCGAATGCCACTACCTCGTCGGCGCTGGCCAGGATGCCGTAGAGGATCGCCGCGAATGCCCCCGACGAGTTGCCGACGAACACCCGGCGCGAAGGCGACAGGGTGTCGAGCAGTGCCGACAGTGCAGCCGCCGCCGCCACCACGCCGTCCCCCGCCCCCGAGATCCCCTGCTGGTACCAGCACTGCCCAAGATCGCGGACGAACACCCGGTGGACACCGAGGTCGCCGGTCTGGCGGACGAACTCGAACGGTGGATCATCGGTCCCGTTGGCCAGCCCGCCGAAGGCGACCATCACCGGGGCCGTCTGACCTGCTGGTGCCGGATCGATCACCAACGCACAGGTGGCGTCGGCCATGGCCGTCTCCAGGGCCGCAGGGTCGCTCGGGGTGGTGGGTCCAGGGGTCATGGTCGGGTGGTGGACCTTTGTAGTCGGTGACGAACAGGGTGGCCGATGATGGGCAGGCTACTCCGGTAGCACCGCCAGGGCCGGTGCGTAGACTCACCGCCTATGGACCATGTCGACGTGCTGATCCTCGGCGCGGGACTTTCCGGGGTCGGTGCCGCATGTCACCTGAAAGCCGAGCGACCAGGCACCACCTACGCCATCCTCGAGGCCAGGGATGCCATGGGAGGGACGTGGGACCTGTTCCGCTACCCCGGCGTCCGCTCCGACTCGGACATGTTCACCCTCGGCTACTCGTTCGAGCCGTGGGTGGAGGCCGAGGCCATCGCTGATGGACCGGCGATCTTGGCCTACATCCGGGCCACCGCTCGGACTCATGGGGTAGCGGACAAGGTGGTGTACCACCGTCGTGCGGTGTCGGCATCGTGGTCCACCGAAGATGCCCGTTGGACGGTCGAGGTAGCGCACACCGATACGGGGGTCAGGGAACAGATGACCTGCGGGTTCCTTTGGGGCAACACCGGCTACTACCGCTACGACGAGGGGTACCGTCCTGAGTTTGCCGGAGAGGAGTCGTTCGCAGGAACCATCGTGCACCCTCAGCACTGGCCCGAAGACCTCGACTGGGCCGACGCTCGGGTCGTCGTCATCGGCAGCGGGGCCACCGCCGTGACGCTGGTGCCCGCGTTGGCCGAACAAGCTGCACACGTCACGATGCTGCAGCGCTCACCCACGTATGTCGTATCGAGGCCCGCCACTGACCGGTTCGCCGATTCGATGCGGAGGTTCTTGCCCGCACCGGCGGCCCACTGGATCGTTCGCTGGAAGAACGTCCTCCTCACCATGCTCAGTTTTCAGATGAGCAGAAAGGCCCCAGCCCTGGTGAAGAAGGGGATCCGCAAGGGCGTGGTCGAGGCCCTGCCTCCCGGATACGACGTCGACACCCACTTCACCCCCCGCTACGACCCGTGGGACCAGCGCCTGTGCCTCGTGCCCGACGGTGACCTGTTCCAAGTCCTCTCAGACGGGCGGGCCGAGGTCGTGACCGCCAGCATCGACCGGTTTACCGAGCACGGTATCGAGTTGACGTCTGGCGCCGAGATCGAGGCCGACATCGTGGTGACGGCTACCGGGCTCAACATGCTGCTGCTCGGCGGGGTCTCCCTCGAAGTGGATGGAGCCCCGGTATCGCTGGGTGACACCGTGGCCTACAAGGGGATCATGCTGTGCGGCGTACCCAACCTGGCCACGACCTTCGGCTACACCAATGCCTCGTGGACGCTGAAGGCCGACCTGACCGCACAGTACGTATGCCGGCTTCTGGCCACCATGGACCAGCGCGGCATGCGCCAGTGCACCCCGACCGCCCCTGACCCATCACTGGCGACCGAGCCGTTCATCGATTTTTCGTCGGGGTATGTCACCCGGGCGATGGCTGACCTCCCCAAGCAGGGGGCGACCACGCCGTGGAGGCTCCATCAGAACTACCTGCGCGATACCTGGCTGCTACGCCACGGACCCGTCGACGACCACATGGTCCTCGACAATCCTGCCCCGACACGCGTCATCGGCGCAACGCCCACGTAACTCGCAGGCTGGCCACAACAAGTTCCGTCAACGTGCGGCCGGCAGTTCGACCGACTCAACCGACTCAGCCGGCTCGGCTGGATCAGCCGCCGATGCGCTGGTTGTAGACGGTGATGAGCTTGTTCGATGCCGTCTGAGCCTGGGAGAGCGCCTTGGCGGGTGACACGCCACCCGAGAACATGGAGTTCTCAGCATTGACGATGGCTGTACGGACGGTGTCGAAGGGGCCAAGCACCGCACCAGCGGTCGCCACCGACTGCACGCCGGTGGTCAGCTGGGTGTAGGCCACCTTGTATCCGGGGGTGGTGGCCCACAGGTTCTGGATGGTCGCCGACTGAGCCGAGGAGGTCCGCAGCGGAATGTACCCAGTCCCGGCCGACCAGGTCGTCTGGGAGTCGGTCGAATCCAGGAAGCTGATGAACTCCCAGGCGGCGGCTTGGGCTGCAGGAGATGACTTCTTGGAGATCCACAGGCCGCTACCGCCCGGCTGCACGCCGCCCGTCGGCGTCGTCTGGACTGTCGGCAGCGGGGCCACGCCGAGCTGCACGTTGGGATACTGGCTGAGCAGCTGCGAGATCGTGCCGAGGGCCGCAGACGTGTCGATGGTCATGGAGTACTTGTCGGCACCCACACCCAGCAGGTTGTCGTAGGCGTCAGCGCCGGCCACCGAGTTGGTCCCGGCGGCACCGGACGAGACCATGTCGTTCAAGTCCCTGAAGACCTGTGTGCCGGTTGCGTTGTCGAACACGGCGGCACTGGCCCGCGAGCTGCGTCCGTTGCTGTTGTTGACGAAGAGCTGGTTGGCCGTGGCCAACTCCGACTCGAGGTACCACGGGTCGAGCTTGAGCCCCATGCCACCTTGGCCAGCCGACTTCAACTTCTTGGCATCAGCCACCAACTCCTTCAGCGTGGTCGGGGGCTTGGTCGGGTCCAGGCCAGCCTTCTGGAAAGCCAGCTTGTTGAAGTAGAGGACCGGACCGGAGACGGCGAACGGCATGGCCACCTGGACCTTGTCGACGTTCCAGTAAGAGAGTGCCCGGGGCAGGAGGTCGCCCACCGAGTAATGGAACCCGGTGATGCAGTCCTGGGCCGGCAGGATCGATTGGGAGTCGATCGCTCCCTGGGTGTCGGTGTCCTGGAGCTGGACGACGTCAGGAAGCTGGCCGTTGGTCAGGCCCGCCTGGTACTTCTGCCATGTATCGGCGTAACTGGTCTGGACCACCAGGTTCACGTGCACCTTGGTCTGCGAGCTGTTGAACGAGTCGGTCAGCTTCTGCAGGGTCTCCCCATTGGCCCGAGGCATGGACTCCCAGAAGTTGATGTTGACCGGCGACGTGGCCTTGTCGAGCGCGCTCGGCGTACACGTGGTTCCGGTCGTGGTCGATGCCGTCGTCGTCGAGGACGAACTGGAACCCGACGACGAGCACGCAGTCATCAAGAGTGCGGCAGCGCCGAGTGACATGGCGGCGGCAAATCGGAAGCGGTGGTTGCGCATAGTCAGTTTGTAGCACGAAGACCCATCGAATGGCGGGTGGAACGTCGTTTGTTGCCGCTCTCCCCTACTTCACCGCGCCCGAGGTCAGGCTGCGCACCAACTGCTTCTGAAACACCACCAGCAAGATCAGCAGGGGGATGACGGCGATAATGGTACCGGCCAGGGAGACGTTGATCTGGTCGAGCTGAGTGTTGATCAGCCGCTTCAACCCGATCTGGACGGTGCGGACCTGGTTGTCGTTCCCGGTGACCAGAAGGGGCCACAGGTACTGGTTCCAGGCACCGAGGAAGCTGAACACGCTGAGTGCAGCCAGTGCTGGTCGGACCAGTGGGATGGCCACCGCCCATAGGAATCGGAGGTGACCGTAGCCGTCGAGTTGGGCGGCCTCGCGCAGGTCACGAGGGATCTGCAGGAATGCCTGGCGCAGCAGGAAGGTCCCGAATCCGGTGGCCAGGAACGGGATCGTCAACCCCGGGAAGGTGTTGAACCAACCGAGGGACGACACCGTCGACAAGTTGGTGGCGATGGTGACCTCGAATGGGATCATCAGGGTCATGAGGAAGACGAAGAACAGCGTCCGCTTGAACGGAAACTCCAAGAAGGCAAAGGCATAGGCGGCCAGGATCGAGGTGATGAGCTGGCCAGCCACGATCACCGTGGTCTGGATGGCCGAGTTGCGGAGATAGATCGACAGGTTTCCTTCGGTCCAGGCCTTCTGGTACGAGCCCCACTGCGGGTTGAACGGAAAGAGCGGCGGCGGCTGCTGGGCGATTTCGCTGGGAGGCAGCAACGAGTTGACGACGGCCATGTACAGCGGAAACAGGACGACGATGGCCCCGAGCGTCAACAAGATGTAGCGGAGCACCAGCCGGGCTCGCCGGTGGCGTACGCGCGGAACTCGGGCGGGAGCGGCTGCAGCACCCTGGGGTGCGGGCGGTGCAGGCGGAGCCGGAGGCGCGGGTGGTCCGAGAGGCGCTACCAGGTCAGTTGCCGGCATAGGTCACCCGCCGCTCGAGGTACCGCAGCTGGGCCATGGTGAACACCAGCAGGATGGTGAACAGCACGATGGAGAGCACGGCGGCCACACCGGGGTCGTTCTGGATGGAGAGCGCCTGGTACACGTAGTACAGCAGCACGTTGGTATGGGTGAACTGCGAGTTGGCCGGCCCGATCAGGATGTCGATCTGGCCAAAGCTCTGGAAGGCATAGATGGTCCCAACCACAAGGCCGAAGAAGAGTGTGGGAGACAGCAGCGGGATGGTCACCCGCCAGAACATCGTCCAGGCGCCCGCGCCGTCGAGGCGTGCCGCCTCGAGGATCTCGTCGGGCAATGACTGCAGTCCGGCCGTCATGATGATGAATGAGAGCCCGAGGAACTGCCACACGGCAATGAGGGCGACGGCCGGCAGTGCCCACGTCGGGTTCCCCAGGATGGCGGGGTGGGGGTCGAAGCCGAGCCACGGCAGTAAGCCCACCACGGGGTCCATCAACGTACCGAACACCACGGCGGCGACTGCCACCGAAGTGACCACCGTCGAGGAGAAGATCAACCGGTAGACCGAGGTTCCCCGGATGGCCCGGTGCGCGGCCAAGGCCAGGAGGAGCCCACCCAGCAGGCCGACGGGCACGACCATGACCACGTAGACGAGTGTCGACACCAGGCTCTGGTGGAACTCGGTGGAAGACAGGACTGACTGCACCTGTTGGAGCCCCACATAGTGCGACGGCAGGCCGGGATACGGCGGGTTCTGGTAGAGGGCGAGCTTGAAGTTCTTCAAGAACGGATAGAAGGTGAAGATGCCGAAGATCAGCAGGGCTGGCAGGAGCAGCAGATAGGCCAGTCCCCACTCGCGGTGCCGGCGAGAGATCCGCCTCCGCGAGCCCGGCTGCAGATCGACGGGTCGGCTCGGCAGCGGAGGTGCCGTGTTGGCCGGCGAGGTCACCGGCCGACGTCCAGCCGTTCGCCCGTCTCGGCGTCGAAGAAGTGGAGAGCCTCGGGATCGACCGTGATGGCTACTGGGTCGCCGAGGTCGGGCCGCACCCGCTGGTTCCGCTGACGCACGACCACCCGGGTCCCATCGGCCAGGGCGCAGATGACGTGGGTCTCCGCCCCCAACTGTTCGACGAGGACCACCGAGGCCGCAATGCCCGTGCTGTCGAGTGATGCCGACTCTGGTCGCACGCCCAAGGTGACCGGTCCATCGGCAATAGCGGCCACCGAACCCCCGAGGTCGATGCTCGCTCCGTCGATGGACAGGACCCCTCCTGCACACCGGGCAGGCAGGAGGTTCATACCGGGACTGCCGAGGAACGAGGCTACGAAGGTATTTCCCGGGCGCTCATAGAGGTCTTGGGGGGCAGCCACCTGCTGGAGGCGCCCGTCGCGCATGACAGCGATGCGATGGCCCATGGTCATGGCTTCGACCTGATCGTGGGTCACATAGATGGTCGTGGTGCCCAGCCGCCGCTGCAGCGCCACGATGTCGGCCCGGGTCTGGATGCGCAGGGTGGCATCGAGGTTCGACAGCGGCTCGTCCATGAGGAAGACCTTCGGGTCCCGCACGATGGCCCGGGCCAGGGCGACGCGCTGACGCTGGCCACCAGACAACTGCCCGGGCTTGCGGTCCAGAAGGTCTCCGAGTCCCAGGGTGGCCGCAGCTTCCTCGGCCCTACGGCCCCGCTCGTCGGCCGGGATCCGCTGCTGGCGGAGGGGGAACTCGATGTTCCGGCGCAGGGTCATGTGGGGGTAGAGGGCGTAGGACTGAAACACCATGGCCACGTCCCGGTCCTTCGGCTCGACGTCGTTGACCACGGTGTCCCCGATCGACACGGTCCCCCCGGTCGGGTCCTCCAGGCCGGCCACCATCCGCAGGGCGGTGGTTTTGCCGCAGCCCGATGGCCCTAGTAGCACCAGGAGTTCACCGTCCAAGACCTCCATCGACAGGTCGTCGACGGCGAGCGAGCCGTCGAACGCCTTGCTTACACCGTCGAAGTTGACCCTAGCCACACCAGCCCCGCTCTCTCGGACCACCTATCTCGTTTGCTCAACCTAGACGGAACCTCGGACCCGGGGCGGGGACGCCCCCCGCTCCGTTGCGCGGATACACCGGTGCTGCAAGCGCACGCCTACCATTGTCCTCATCTGATGGCCTACCCCTGTCGCACCAACCGAGCAGCTAGGCCCCAGTGACGTCCGACCCGGCCGGCCCGTCCGACCCGTCCGACCCGTCCGACCCGGCTGGCCCCACTGGCCCCACTGGCCCCACTGGCCCACGAGCGCCAGCGGTGCCCGTCAACGAAGGGCCCAACGAAGGGCCCAACGAAGGGCCCGGCCACTCCCGGCTCGTCCCCACGCTGGTCTTCATCGGGCTGATCGTGGCCATGATCAGCAGCTTGGGTGCGCCGCTGATCCCGACGATCGCCCAGGACTACCACGTGCCCCTCAGCACGGCCCAGTGGGTCCTGACGGCGGCCCTGCTGACCGGGGCACTGGCCACGCCGGTGATGGGGCGGCTGGCCGATGGTCGGCGCCAGCGATCAGTCATCATGGTGACGCTGTCGGTCGTGCTGGCTGGATGCGTAGTGTCCGCCGTATCAACTTCCTTCTTGGTCCTCGTGCTCGGCCGAGGCCTCCAAGGGGTCGGGATGGGGCTCCTCCCGGTCAACATGGCCATCGCCCGACGCCACCTCGGCCGCGAGCACGCTGGACGCGCCATCGCCACGCTTTCCGTGTCGGGCGCCATCGGTGCAGGTCTCGGCTACCCGCTGACGGCGTCGGTGGCTCAGTTCTTCGGCATCAACGACGCGTACTGGTTCGGGGCCATCTTTGTGGCGCTGGCGATGGTGCTCGCCCTAGTGGTGATTCCGTCCAGGTCGCCAGCCCGAAGCCGGAAGTTCGATGTGAGCGGCGCCGTCCTCCTGAGCTTGGCCGTCACCGGAGTATCGGTAGTCCTCAGCGAGGGTGGCAACTGGGGCTGGCTCTCCATCCCCATCTTCGGCATTTCCATCGGTTCGGCACTCATGTTGGCTCTGTGGATTCCCCACGAGCTGCGCACGCCCCATCCGCTGGTCGATCTCCACCATCTGTCGAACCGGTCCGTGCTCATGGCCGACGTCTCTGGGTTCCTCATGAGCGTCTCGATGTACATGGTGACCCCGATCGTCGTCGAGTTCGTACAGGTCCCCACGTCGTCCGGCTTCGGCTTTGGCGCCTCCGTCATCATCTCGGGCTTGGTACTGACTCCGCTGTCGATCGGGACCTTCCTGGCCAGCCGGCTGCTCATCCCCTACGAACGGCGGTTCGGGGTGCGCACCATGATTCCGCTCGGTGCCCTCGTCTTCGCCGGTGGGTCAACCTATTTTGCGCTGAATCATGGGTCGCTGTGGCAGGCCTTCGTGACCTTGGGGATCGTCGGCCTGGGAATCGGATTCACCTTCGCGGCCATGCCTGGGTTCATCATCCGAGCAGTCCCGCCGTCCGATACCGGAAGCGCCACCGGCTTCTACCAGGTACTCCGCAATATCGGCCTGTCGATCGGAAGCGCGTTTGGAGCCGCCGTGCTGCTGGCGCACACCAGCCCCGGGGCCACCTACCCGTCCTTCGACGGGTTCCGCACCGTCTTGCTCATCTCCGCCGGACTCGGACTGCTCACCGCCGTCCTCAGCTTCGTACTCCCGGGGTCGGCCGGTCCAGCCATCGGCGACCGCCGGACCGGTGCACCTGACGCTGCAGAGGTGCGGATGTCTGAAGAGGCTCTGCTCGAGGCGAGCGGCGCCATGCTGGTCAGCGAACGCGATCTCGATAGCGAAGAGGGTCAGGCGTAGTCCACCACGGCGCCGCAGGGTGGTTCCGGTCTGCTGGTGTCTTCCTTCACGCAATGCCCAACTCCGGGTCCGTCATCGGGTTCGTGGCGGATAGGTTGTCACTAGCCACACAGCGAGCGTCATCCCGCAAATTTCGAATCTGTGGCCGTCGGACGTAGTTCAGCGGCCACCAAGGAGCACGAACCATGTCCGATCCAGAGATGGACCATTCCGAAAACGCCCCCCTTCCGGATGCGGAATACCTGAAGCACGGCACGGTAAAGCACCGGCTCGCCCACGGGAAGCATCTGCGCAAGAAGGTGCCCCTCGAGAGCCACGCCGCACACGTTGCTGGCCCCGATCGCTCGGATCCGGTATCCATACTCGAAGCCCAAGCGACCGCTCGACTCCCCGATCTCATCCCCATCCGGTACGGCCGGATGGCGGCTTCGGCCTTCGCGTTCTACCGGGGCGGGGCGGCGATCATGGCTGCCGATCTGTCGGTCACCCCGATCAGCGGGCTTCGGGCTCAGCTGTGTGGTGACGCCCACTTGGTGAACTTCGGGATGTTCGAGACTCCGGAGCGGAGACTCATCTTCGGACTGAACGACTTCGACGAAACCTTGCCCGGTCCCATCGAGTGGGACGTCAAGCGCTTGGCGGCCAGCATCGAGATCGCCGGACGCGACATGGGGTTCACTCAGATCGAGCGGAGGGCAGCTGTGTTGGACAGCGTCCGCGCCTACAGGGAGGCGATGCTCGAGTTCACCGAGATGCGCAATCTCGACGTCTGGTACGCCCACCTTCCTGCCACCGATCTCTACACCCGGCTCGATGAACTAGCCGATCGGAAGTCGGCCAAGGAAGCGAGCAAACGGATCGAGCAGGCGCTCCGTCGCGATCACCTCCACGCCTTCGAACGTCTGATCGAGCGCACCGACGATGGCCTCAGGTTCGCCAGTCATCCACCCCTGCTGACCCCGATCGACGAGTTGCTCGATGGAGAGCAGCGCGAAAGGTACATCGAGGTGATCCAGGACTTTCTGCACCAGTACCGACAGAGCTTGCACGTGGATCGCCGCATGCTGATGGAGTCCTACCGATACATCCACATGGCACGCAAGGTGGTAGGGGTGGGCAGCGTCGGCACTCGGGCATGGGTGGTGCTCCTGTTGGGCCGCGACGATGATGATCCGGTCCTCCTGCAGCTCAAAGAGGCGCAGCAGTCGGTCCTCGCTCCCTATGCGGGCGAGACGACCTTCAAGTCCCAAGGACGTCGAGTCATCGAGGGCCAGCGCCTGATGCAGGCAGCCAGCGACCATGTCCTAGGCCACTACCGGCTCCAGGCCTGGGACGGAGAGTCACACGACTTCTACGTGCGCCAGATGTGGGACGGGAAAGCATCCATAGACGTTGCCCAACTGACAGCCAGAGGGCTGGCCGTCTACGGCGAGGCTTGTGGCTGGACTCTGGCCCGCGGTCATGCCCGGTCCGGGGATCGCATCGCCATGGCTGGCTACCTCGGCGTAGAAGAGGTCTTCGAGCAGGCCATCGCCGAGTTCGCCTCGAGCTATGCCGACACCAACGAACGCGACCATGCCCGACTGCTCCAGGCCATCGCCGACGGCGAGGTCACGGCCATCTCCGGAATCTGAGCCGATACGGTCAGAGGAAAGTAGCGAGTACCCGGTTGAACGTCGCCGACGGCCGCATCACTGCGGTGGCGAGGGCTTCGTCGAGCAGGTAGTAGCCACCGATATCGGCGGGTGATCCCTGAACGGCAAGCAGCTCGGACACGATGACTGCCTCGTCCTCGTCCAGCTGGCTGGCCAGGTCAGCGAAGGATCCGGCCAACTCGGCGTCCTCCGTCTGGGAAGCCAGTTCGTGTGCCCAGTAGAGCGCCAGGTAGAAGTGGCTTCCGCGGTTGTCGATCCCACCGAGGGCACGACTGGGCGAGCGGTCTTGGTCCAAAAGACGCTCGGTGGCCCGGTCGAGCGTGTCAGCCAGGATTTGGGCCCGGCGGTTCCCGGTGCGCTGGGCCAGGTGCTCGAAGCTGACGGCCAAGGCCAGGAACTCGCCCAGGCTGTCCCACCGCAGATAGTTCTCGTGCACCAGTTGCTGAACGTGCTTAGGGGCCGAGCCGCCAGCCCCCGTCTCGAACAGGCCGCCGCCGTTGATCAGCGGCACGACGGACAGCATCTTGGCGCTCGTTCCCAACTCCAGGATGGGGAAGAGATCGGTCAAGTAGTCGCGCAGCACGTTGCCGGTGACCGAGATGGTGTTCTCCCCCCGGCGGATGCGCTCCAGGGAGAACGCTGTCGCTTGGGCCGGTGCCATGATCTCGATCTGGAGGCCCTCGGTATCCAGGTCCCCGAGATACCGCTCGACCTTGGCGATGATCTGGGCATCGTGGGCCCGGTCCTCGTCGAGCCAGAACACCGCCGGGTCGCCAGTGGCGCGGGCCCGCCGGACGGCCAGCTCGACCCAGTTGCGAATGGGCACGTCCTTGGTCTGGCACATGCGGAACAGATCGCCGGTCGCTACTGCCACCTCGAACATCAACTGGTCGGCCTCGTCGACCACCCGCACCATCCCGTGGGCGGGGATCTCGAACGTCTTGTCGTGGCTTCCGTACTCTTCGGCGGCCTGGGCCATCAGCCCCACGTTGGAGACCGACCCCATGGTCGAGGGGTCGAAGGCGCCGTTGGCGCGGCAGTCGTCGATGACCACCTGATAGACGGCCGCATAACAGCTGTCCGGAATGACGGCCAAGGTGTCGGCCTCGGCACCGTCAGGACCCCACATGTGACCTGAGCTACGGATCATGGCCGGCATGGAGGCGTCCACGATCACGTCGCTCGGTACGTGCAGATTGGTGATCCCTCGATCGGAGTCGACCATGGCCAGGTCGGGGCCCGCTGCCACCTCGGCTTCGAACGAAGCCCGGATGGCCTCGCCCTCGGGCAGCGCACCCAGTCCGTCGAGGATCGAACCCCAGCCGTCGTTGGGGCTCAGGCCTGCGGCGGCCAGGACACTGCCGTAGGTGGCGAACGTCACCGGAAAGAAGGCTCGGACCACGTGGCCGAAGATCACGGGATCGGAGACTTTCATCATGGTGGCCTTGAGATGGATGGAGAAGAGCACGGCTTCGTCTTTAGCCCGAGCGATCTGCGCATCAAGGAACGCCCCTAATGCGGCTGCCCGCATCACGGCCACATCGATGACCTCGTCGGCCAGCACTGCCACCGGGGCGCGGAGCGCGGTGGACGTGCCGTCGGCGGCAACCAGATCAATGCGCAGCGACCCGGCCTCGGCCATGACTGCTGACTGCTCGGTGCTGCGGAAGTCGCCGGCCTCCATATGGGCCACGTTCGTCTTCGACTCCGGCGACCAGGCCCCCATGCGGTGCGGGTGGGTCCGGGCGTAGTTCTTGACGGCGGCCGGGGCTCGCCGGTCCGAGTTCCCCTGGCGCAGCACCGGGTTGACGGCACTACCGAGCACCTTGCGGTAACGAGCCTGCGTCTCTCTCTCCTCATCCGTGCTCGGGTTTTCGGGAAAGTCCGGGACGGCGTAGCCCTTGGCCTGGAGTTCGGCCACCGCCGCCTTGAGCTGCGGAATAGACGCCGACACATTGGGCAGCTTGATGATGTTGGCCTCGGGGGTGAGCACGTCTCGACCCAGCACAGCCAGTTCGTCGGGGATCCGCTGCCCCTCGTCGAGGCGATCCGGGAAGCTGGCGATGATGCGTCCGGCCAACGAGATGTCCCGGGTGGTGACTACGACGCCGGCCTGAGCGGCATAGGCCTGGACCACGGGCAGTAGGGAGTAGGTGGCCAGCGCCGGTGCTTCGTCGGTGTGCGTGTAGATGATGGTCGATTCGGTCACGCGGGCTCCATAGTCGTCGATGCTGGTTGTCGCTGCAACGATAGACGGGCCATCCGGAGGGCTCTTCCGCCTGGGTTGCTGCCCAGGTTGGCGATGCGGCATCAAGGCCCCATGAGGCTCTGGAGCCCCACTGGTAGTTTCACGATGGCGACCGAACTCGAGAGCACCCTGGAGGCCAGGCATGACGACAACAATCCGATCTGCCTCCGTCGAGCCCATGGTGGCCGGCCTGATGAGTGGGATCGATGTCGCCGATGGCCCGGGCGACGAGCAGCTCGCCGTGTTGCGCGCCCTCACCAGCCACTACTTCGCCCGGCCTGATCTCGACCTCGCCACACTGCCATCCATGACGCCGAGCGAGTTGGCCGTCAGCATCGTCGACCCGAGGGAGCGGCGGCTCTTCCATCACATCCATGTCGCCCTCGAGGCATGCCGGCACCCTCAGGACGCCGAGCAGGTGACCGCAGTTGCGGACTATGCCGAGGCCCTCGATGTCGACGGACCGGACCTGGTGCTCTTCCGGTCGCTGGTGGACCAGGGGCTCGACCAAGCGGCTGTCGACTATCACCGCTTCGCCGGCGACATGCTGCCCAAGCGGTCCGAGCCGACCCTGGCTGGCACGGGGGTGCCAGATCGACCTGAGCCTGAACTGACACTGCGCCTGGAGGCCTTCGCCGATCTGCCCGAGGAGAGTCTGGGGCGGGCGTACCTGCGCTACTACGACCGGACCGGGTTCGATCTGCCCGGCGCCGGGGTGTCCCAGATGAACCACTTCTATGTGGCCCACGACATGACCCACGTCATTTCTGGTGTGGCCACCACATCGCAGGGCGAGGTGGCGCTCAGCGGGTTCATGGTGGGCATGGACGACAACGAAGTCAACTTCTCGGCGTTCCTGGCCTCACTGATCATCCACGAAGCCGGCTTCGGCGCCCCCACCTCGATCACTGTGGCCGAGTCGCGCACGCTGGCGGCACCAGGTGCCGCTGATCTGCTGGGCCAAGAGATGGCCCGCGGAGCGGCATGCACCGGTGATTTCTCCCTGGTCGACCACTTGGCCCTGGCCCCGCTTCCCCTCGATGAGGTGCGGCGGCAGTTCGGTGTGCGTCCCCCCGACGACCCGGACGACGGCCACCATGGGTGGTAACCAGTCGGTCGGAGTCGAGGCGCCACCGTGGCACTAGGTGCGCCGATGATGCGGCGGCCAGTACCGTTCAGGTATGACTGACGAACACACCATCATCGGCGCGCTCCTGGGAGCGGCTGACTTCGGATCGGGACCGACGTCCGAGCAGATTCGAGTCATCACCAGCCTGGCCAAGGGCTACCTCGGCCTGGCGGTCGACGTCGCCTCGGTGGCCCCCATCGAGCCGGCAGAGTTGGCTGTGGCCGTGGATAACGGTGATCGGCATCGAGTGATCGACCTGCTGATCCTGGTCGAGTTCTGCCGGCACCCGAGCGACCCGGCCCAAGCCGACCGGGTCGAGAGTTACGTGAACGCCCTGGGCGGGGAGGACCTGGCCCTGGTGGCCCGAGATATCCAGACCGGCCACCGCGAGAACGTCATGGCGGACTGGGCCCGCTTCGGCGAGGCGACGACCAAGATTGCCGACCTGCCCGACGACCAGGTGGGGTCCGAACTTCGGTCGCTCGGCAGCTGTCCCGAAGGGAGCCTCGGTCGGGCGCTCTACGACTTCTACGTCGGCATGGGAATCCCGTTTCCTGGAGAGCCTGGCGGCGGGGCGGTGAGCCTGGCCCACCACGATTTCACCCATGTGGTGACCGGGTACGGGACCACCCCTCCTGATGAGGTCGCCCTGCAGGCCATGCTCACTGCGTCGGCCAACTTCGACCACCACTTCTCAGGGTTGGTGGCATCACTGGCCCTCTTCGAATCGGCTGCCTTCGAGATCGACGGCTTCGTGCCCAAAGAGGGCGTCCTCGACCGGCCCGGTGCAGCCGATGAGTTGGCCGACGCCTTCCGACGCGGATCGGCGTGCACCGGTGACCTCACCACCATCGACGTCATGGCCCGCAAGAACGACTCCCTCGAGGCGATCCGGGCTGAGTTCGGCGTGATCCCGGTGCCCCTGCCGGTCACCTGAATGCACGCGCCGGTCACCTGGGTGCACGCGCCTCTCACCTGAATGCACGCGCCTCGTCCCAACTAGGCGGCCTGCTACCCGAGCAAGTACGTCGATCAGCCGGCGACGTCCGTCCCGGCATCGTCGGACTGGTCGAAGTAGGAGTAGACGTCGGTGGTTCCGTCGCCATGGAACTGCCAGTTTTCGATGGAGACGACTGACCTCGGCTCGCCACTTCCTCGCCGGTCGTTGCGCACCACCAGGGCGATCTCGGTGCCGCAGGTGAAGAGCTGCTCGACGGTGCGCTCCCACGCTTCGTTGGGGGCGGCGTCCCACGCCGCGGCCAACGCCTCCATTCCGTGCTGCACGTGCGTACCCGCCGGGTTCCGCAGAGAGATCTCCCCAGGCACCACGTCGGCCATTCCAGCCAGCCATGCGACCTTGTCGCCTGCGTTCCAGTCGATCGTTTGACGAGCGATCATGGCCCGCATCGTGGCGTGGTCTACTGCACTCATCGTGCCTCCTTGGCTGGTAGGGCGAGAGGATATCGGCTGGAGGTTGCCCGAGGGCTACTCGACCGAGCGTCCAGGCAGGAAGATGAAGGCGCCGATCGCCCCGAGGACCGCCACGCCGGCTCCGACCAAGCATGCTGCCTCGAGACCGGAGCTGAAGGCTCCGAACACGGCGGTGCGGATCGTCGGCTGAACCGCGCCCGGGGCGTGGCCCGCTACGGCGAGGGCTGCGGCCACCGACTGGCGGGCTGCCTCGCGGGCGGAGGCCGGCACTGGGTAGCCGGCCAGGGCGTGGAGGGTCCGAGGTCCATAGGCCGAGGCGAATACCGAGCCCAGCACGGCCACCCCGAGGGTGCCACCGAGTTCACGGGTGGTGTTGTTGACGGCTGCTCCAGCCCCCACCTGCTCGGGGGCCAGCGAACCCATGACGGCCTCGGTGGCCGGGGCAGTCACGAAGGAGAGCCCGAGGGCCAACAAGACCATCGACAGCACGACCGGGCCGAAGTAGGCGGCCTGGGGAGTCGAGCTTGTGCCCGCCAGCACCAGCCCACCCGCCATCAGCGCCAGTCCGACGCCCACCACCAGACGCGTCCCTACCCGCAGGGCCGCAATGGCACCAAGGGGAGTGAACACAGCGGCCACGATGGCGAAGGGCAGGGTGTGCACCCCGGCCGACAGCGTGGAGTAGCCCTTCACGAACTGGAAGTACTGGGTGATCAAGAAGATGAAGCCGAAGAGACAGAAGAAGGCCACGGCGATCGAGGCCGCTCCCGACGAGAAGCGAGGGACGGCGAACACTCGTACGTCGAGGAGTGGTTCTGGGGTCCGTAGTTCCAAGAGGGTAAACGCGGTGAGCAGCAGGGCGGCGAGGGCGAAGCACCCGAGCGTGACGGGCGACGTCCACCCCCACTGCGGTCCCTGGATGATGGCGAGCACCAGCAGGGTCACCCCGAACGTAGAGATGAGCACGCCTCGGGTGTCGAAGCGACGGACTACCGCATGCTCAAGCTTGGGAATGAGGAAGTGGCCGCCGAGGAGGGTCACCATCACGATCGGCACATTGACCAGGAAGATCGAGCCGAACCAGAAGTGCTCGAGCAGCGCCCCGCCGGTGATGGGCCCGAAGGCCACGGCGATGCCCGAGGTGGCCCCCCAGATACCGAGTGCTTTCTGGCGCTCGGACGGGTCGGTAAATACGTCGGTGAGGATGGCCAGGGTGGCCGGGAAGATACAGGCGGCAGCTATCCCCATCAACGCCCGGGCCGAGATGAGCTGTCCCGTGCTCTGGCTGGCGGCAGCCAACACCGAGAAGATGGCGAAGAAGACGAGACCGAGTTGCATGACGCCCTTGCGGCCGAACCGGTCGCCGATGCCACCGCCAGCCAGCAGGAGTCCGGCGAAGGCCAGGCTGTAGGCGTCCACGATCCACTGGAGTTCGTTGGTCGACGCCCCTAGGTCGCGACTGAGGCTGGGCAGAGCCACGTTGACGATGGTGTTGTCCACCACCACCAGGAACACCGAGAGGCAGAGCACGGGCAGGATCAGCCAGCGGCGATCGTGGTGACGGTGGCGAGGGGCGAGTTCGCCAATGTCGGGACTGGCGAGGTCCGTAGTCTGGGGTTCGGTCATTGTTGCTCCTGTAGGGGGCGGAGGAGGGGCGAAATATAGAACGGTGTACCATAACTATAGCACGCTGTTCTTTAGTACAGTTCACCCATGGCGTCGCCCCCGCGGACACGGACACCGAGTTCTGACGTGCATGCCGCACTGCTCGATGCCGCCACGCATCTGTTGGAGACATCAGGAACCGATGCCCTGTCGGTCCGCCGGATCGCCGCCGAGGCACATGTGGCCCCCATGGGCGTCTACAACCACTTCGACGGCAAACACGGCATCGTCGAGGCGCTGTGGGTCGAGGGGTTCGATCGCCTTCGTTCCACCCTCGAGTCACTCGAAGAGATCGACGATCCCGGCCATGCCTTGGTCGAGGGCTTCCGGCGCTACCGTGCCCTAGCCCTTGCCCACCCCATGGCCTACCGGCTGATGTTCCTCAAGGCCGTCCCGGGCTTCGAGCCCTCGGTCGAGGCGGCGTGGACAGCCGCTCTGGCCTTCGAGTCGCTGGTGGCTGCGGTGCGCCGGGCCGTAGTGTCGGGCGCGGTGGCTGACGGGGACCCCGTTCAGATAGCGCAGGTCATCTGGGCCGCAGTGCACGGCTGGGTCTCCCTCGAGCTCGACAGCATGATCTTCCTGGCTGACCCGGATGCCGGTGCCGAGGCCATGGCCCGCTCGCTGGTCGAGGGCTTCCGGGTCCCCCAAGCCTGAGCCAGAGCCGGGTAGACCGCTAGGCCGAGCCCGACCGGTTTGCTGTGCGACCGGCCAGCCATCAGACTCCCCTCGCCGGTGCGACCAAGCATCTAACCTGCACCACCAGCGCAGATCCATCCGAGCAGAAGGAGTCCCCCATGTCCGAGGCCAGCGAGAAAGCCTTTGCACTCTTCACCGCCGCTATCGGGGAGTCCGAGGGAACCGGTGAGTGGTTCGAGGTCACCCAGGGCGACATCGACGTCTTCGCCGAGGTCACCCACGACCACCAGTTCATCCACGTCGACCCAGAGGCCTGCGCCACCATGTCCCCGTGGGGTGTACCGATCGCCCACGGATTCCTCACCCTGTCGATGCTGACTCACCTGTCAGCGTCGATCCCGGTAAATGCGGAGCGCTTGGCCGGCATCGTCATGGGGGTCAACTACGGCTTCGACAAGGTCCGCTTCGTCACCCCCGTCAAGGTGGGCAGCCGGATCCGAGTCTCCTCGGAGATAGCGGGTGCCGAGTTGAAGGGTGACGCCGTCCAGGTCGTCCGATCCATGGCCGTCGCCATCGATGGCGAGGAGAAGCCCGCCCTCGTGGCCGAGTGGATCACCCGCCTCGTCTACGGCTAGGTACTCCTGCGGCTAGGTACTCCTGCGGCTGGCATCGGGGGCTTTGCCCACCACTGATGCAGCAGGCGTCCCCAGAGCACGCCTTTCAAGGCTGCGGTGCTGAGCCGAGCGACACTCTCCAGAACATCCCACACCTAGGATGAACGAACACACGGTGACCTCGGTCGCCTCCCACTAGTTCCCCGGTCCCTTGGCTTCGGTGACAATCCGGCCAAGGAGGCCCCTCGTGAACGCTCCCACCCTCGACAAAGACGCCACCGGTTTGGCCAAGTGGCTCCCCATGCCTTTCGTGGCCCTCGGGGTGGCGATGATCATCGTCGACGCCACCATCGTCAACGTCGCCGTTCCCACCATCATCCGAGAGCTCGGCGTGAGCGCCAACACGGCGGAGTGGTTCAACTCCATCTACTCGCTGGTATTCGCCTCGCTGTTGATCACCCTCGGACATACCGGCGATGTCTGGGGCCGGCGAAAGCTCTTCGCTTGCGGGGTCATCGTCTTCGTGGCCGCCTCCTTGGTGGCGGCTACTGCACCCACCAGTGGGATCTTGATCCTGGGCCGGTTCCTGCAAGGCATCGGCGGCGCCATGATCCTGCCCGCCACCTTGTCGACGGTCAACACCAT
>Ga0194043_1000413_pt1 | contig 23383 bp, 15 predicted proteins | sample JunL4415m_MetaG_FD_161274 | JGI IMG/M metagenome (GOLD analysis project Ga0194043, IMG submission 161274) | Anoxic zone freshwater microbial communities from boreal shield lake in IISD Experimental Lakes Area, Ontario, Canada - Jun2016-L442-15m | ecosystem: Environmental > Aquatic > Freshwater >...
GACTGGCTGTTCATGGTTTCATGACCTTTCCACGGCCTGACCGGGCCGCAGGTTAGATGGTTGGAGGTGTGACGAATCGCCGCCCCGCAATGAGGCTGCGTCTAATGGTTTACCGAACCAATCGCGGCCAGCGCTGGATTGCGCCTGCCCTTGCAGACATAACTGGCAACGGTTAGCGGCAGGTTGCCGGACCTGTGGTGAGCACACGCCATCGGCAAAAGATACTCACTAGGAGAGCAGTCAGCGCCGGGCTCGTCCCACTCGTTCAGGAATACGTTGTTCAGGTTTGCCCCGGGCCGATCAGGTAGCCGATGATGCCATGGCCTGACTTGACCGGCTGTAGGCTGGCCCCAGCATCACAACCGTCCGCGCGTCGAACGCGTCACTACCGAAAGGACCCTTCTCGACTATGTGCACATCCTTCACTCTCGGTGACAGCAAGTCAGGCTTCGTCTACGCCCGGACGATGGAGTTCACCCTCGATCTGCGCTCCGAGATCGTCGTGATACCGGCCGGCACCCAGATCACCGCCACCGACAAGCACGCGAAGATCGGTCACGGCGGGCTCGAATGGGATGCAAAGTACGGGACTGTCGGAGCCAACGCTCTCGGCCTGCCGATCGTCATCGACGGCGTCAACGAGCGGGGGCTCGTGGTTGGAGTTCTCAACTTCCCTGCGTCCGCTCAGTACCTCGAGGTGAGTGATGCTGATCAGTCGAAGTCGATCTGCTCGGTCGAAGTCGCGGCCTACCTGTTGACCACCTGCTCGACCGTCGCCGAGGTCAAGCAGGCCCTCGCGGAAGTCCCCGTCCAGGGTGTCGCGCTCGCCGAGTATGGCGGACAGGTGCCGGCCGTTCACTACACCGTCCATGACTCCGCTGGCGGCAGCGTCGTAATCGAGTACGTCGGCGGAGAGCTGAAGATCCACGACAACCCGACGACCGTGATGACCAACGAACCGCCGTTCGACTTCCAGCTGGCCAACCTCGCCCAGTTCCAGACAATCACGAACCTCCCACCATCACCGATCAAGGTCAACGGCGCGACTTACAGCGCCCCGAGCTCCGGTGACGGCACGCTTGGGCTGCCATCCGGGTTCATCGCCGCGAGCCGTTTTGTGAGGGCGTTCTGGTTCCGCCAGTTTGCAGTGGCGCACTCGACCCCGGAGGAAGGCGTGCAGGTCGCACGCCACATCCTCAACCAGTTCGACATCCCGCCGGGAACGGTGATGACCGAGGCCGGCGGAACCGGAGAGGGCGGGGGAGTCTCCGGAGCTGAGATCACGCAGTGGATGTCCGTGATCGATCAGGCCAACGCGGTGATGTACGCGAGCACCTACGACCACCCGAACCTGTTCAGGGTGGATGTCAAGAAGGCCTGCTTAGCAGCCGACGGCATCATGTACATCCCGATGCCTTCGATGGACGACATCCCCGAGCTGCTGCCTGCCTGACCAGCGCGCGGCGGATCGGGCATCGGTGACTGCGACCGCCCCTGAGCGGGTCGCGGCTTACGCCCGCGCTTCCTGTCAGCTGGCCCGTTGTATTGGGTTCCAGATTCCGCTCTTCTGCGGGTCAGTTGCACTTGTCTCAGGGATCTGGTTAGGTTCGCGTTTCAAATCAAAAGTCGTAGGCAGGTTTACGAGCGCGCTTGGAGCCCCTCCAAGGTGGTCGTTGGCTGGCGGCTGATCTAAAGGAGAGCCCAGTGAATTGCAGTCAGACAACCGCTCTGAGTAGGTCGTTCATGACCGTCTTGGCGACTTTCGCAGTCGCACTTGTTGCCGCGCCGATAGCAGGTGCTGCCGTCACAAACACCAACATCACCGCAAACACGATTAAGGCCTGGGACATGGCCGACAACACTGACAGCCGGTACCTGCCGATCAACGAGAGGACCATTAGTGGCACCGTGGACGCTGCAGCTACCGCCGGTGACACGGTCGTCGTCAGGTGCTACGACCCGATCACGGGAGAAAATCTTAGAGACTTCGGCTCTGCAACAGTTACCGCCGCGAAGACGTGGAGCCTCACAGAAAGCATCTACAACATCCGTGTCAAGCGCTGCCGCATCGTCGCTGTGCCGAGTGGTTTCTACGGAGTTATGACCTCGCCGGACCTAGCCAACAAGTTCAAGGGCAGTAAAGTTGTCTCGGTCGGCTACTGGCAGCGCAGTTATCAAGGGCTGGGCGGTTCCGCGGGAAATGTCTTCAACTATGACTACGAGGTCGACCAGGTCAGCCAGACAATTAGCAGTTGGAATAGTTATTCCATCGGCTCATGCGGCCTCTGCGGTTCGGAGGGCCGCAACACTGTGGACGGCAGCAGAGCCAGCAGTCTCTGGGGCTGGAATTCGAGCAACTACGACGGCTACAGCGAATTCCCCGAGGCTCCCGCCAGTGGTTCCAATGCGGATCCGCTGATGTTGGTTGACGGCAAGCTGGCAATGGACGCCTACATGGTTGTCCAAAGGAGCGACGCGTCGCAGAGCGCTTATCGCTACGGGCCGTCCGGCGGCATCACTGCCAGCTATTCGATCAATCAGGCCAACGGCGATGTCACCATCAACGAGAGCCAGCCGCTCTATCGTTGCCTTGATGAGGCAGACCCTGCCAGCTGGAGGAACTGCGGCGTTGCGACCCAGACAGGTGTTCGCCTGAACCGGGTGATCACTGTAACTGCTGACCACGCGATCTGGCGCACCGCTGACACGTACGTCAGCGCGGATGGCAAGGCGCACAACGTCAGGGCGACATACGTCAACTCCCGGAACTCATCCACCCTAGGCTATAGGTACGGCACGACTGGCACTTACGCTGACTCTGCCAAGGGTGACAAGTCTGGTAATGCGCTCGGTGTCGTAGCCAAGAACGCCTATTCGGTCCTCGGGGTTAAGTACGACCGCGACAACGCGACGATTGGCACCACCAACCCGGTTGGCGACATCGTGATGTCACCGCGTCCGGCCCTGGTACGTGTTCTCAGCGATGGAGACGGGAAAGTCTACCCCCGTTGGTCACTGCCGATAGCCAAGAAGTCGGTTGTCAAGAGGGGCAAGGTGAAGAAGGTAATTGGTGGCAAGTCGGTCACCGTTAAGCAGGCGTACACAAACGCTCTGAGCGACGCTAGCCTCACGCGTCTTCGCGGACTCGCGATTGCTGGTCTCGCAAAGTAACTTCTGGCATCAAGATGCCTCACCCGACCAAGGTCGAGTGAACGGGCGCCCCGCAGGCCACAGGCCTGTGGGGCGTTTTCGTCTGGAGATCAAGTGACCTCACGCCGCTCAATCCGTCGTTTTATCCCGCTTGTCATCTTCGCCTCGGTTGCTTTCTGTGCCCTGCCGTCAAGCGCGATGGCGATGATGATCTCCCTGAGTGTCTACAAGGGGAGGACGATCAGTGAGGCGACGCCGCTGAGACATGTCGTTGAGGTAATAGAGCCGTCTGACAGCTTCGACGTTATGAAGAACTTCATAACGCTCAGGGAGGGAACCCCCGCAGAACGTCAGCACTTGGTCTTCATGGGCAAGGTCCTTCTCGATGGGCGCCAGTTATCGGATTACAACATCCAGAACGAGTCAACGATCGATGTTTATTTGCTAACCGCGCCTGCAGCTCCTGGGTCGTTTACTGGCGTGCCTTCTGGTCAGACGACCAGCCGCGGGGAAACGATTGGCTTCACCCTTGGTGAGCCGGGTGGGGTTGTTGAGTGCCAGCTTGACTCCGGCCCCTGGGGTGCGTGCACGAGCGTCAGCGGAACAACTGGGTTCATGGATCTGACGCCTCTTGACCTCGGCTCACACACGCTGTCCGTAAGGCAAACGGACACAGCAAACAACGTTGGCGATGTTGCGACGACAGCATCATGGGAGGTCATCTCCAACGGTTTGGATTCTGGTTCGTCGCCGGTTGTTCGCGGCGCTTTGATCAAGTCAACGGAGACAGATTCGTTGCGCATCCCAACTTTTGAATGGCAGCGCTGCTCAAGCCTTGATGATGCGTCGAGTTGCTCGGCCATCTCCGGGGCTGGTGCCGCCGGTGCCTGGTGGGGGACAAGAAACGCTGACATCGGCCAGCAGGTTCGTTTGAGGGCAACGTCGGGTGCGACTGAGTTGCTGACTGGTTTGTCTGGAGTCATTGGGGCGTCCAATGTGACTGCGCCATTCTTCAATCAGGGGCTTGTGGCAGGCGCGCCGAAGAAGGGAACGAGCCTCCACATCAGTTTCGGACGGTGGAATGGTTACGTTGCCGGCTCTAGCACTGTCAGCTTCCAGTGGCAGCGCAGCGCAGCTTCTGACTCGCGCGCCTTCAGGACAGACATTGGTACCAACAGCCAGTGGTACAGGCCTGTGGCCGATGACGTTGGCAATTACCTGTGGGTCACAGCGACCCTCACCACCCACGGTCAGACTGCGACTGCATCATCCGCCGTCACCAACCAAGTCGCCAACGATCTTGTTGGTCGCCGCGCTCATACGGCAGTGCGCCATAAGGCGCCCAGGCACAAGACCAAGGTTCACTAGCCCAAGCGGCCCTGCGGCGAGAGCCCTCGCGGGTGAGCGAGGGGCAATCTGGCTGAAAGGAGCCGTCTGGCTCGTGAAGTTCTGAAAGCGACCGAGGGCTCAGCGAAGATCGGCGTCTGTGAGCGACTTTGAACGCGGCAATTACGTTCCAGCCTCGGCGGTATTAAGAACCGAGCTATTCAGCGATGCTGTCTTTGCCATCGCGTTGACGCTTCTCGCGGTTGACTTGACGGTCACGGGCGACGTGCCTGGCAAGCTGGGGCAGGGGCTAGCGGACAGGTGGGTGCAGTACCTTGCGTTCCTCGGCTCGTTTCTGTTCATTGCGGTGATGTGGCTCAACCACCACGCTGCATTCCAGCGGTTGAAAGCCGCACCAACCACACTCCTCTGGGCGAACTTTGGGGTTCTTCTCGGTGCCGTGCTGCTTCCTTTCCCCACGAGATTGCTTGCCGGAGCATTTGAGCACGGCAACTTGGGAGATGAGCAGGTGGCGATTGTGCTCTATGCGGGGATTGCCGCGGCAACTGGCTTGGCCTGGACGATGCTGTGGTTTGTGATCTCACGCCATCCAGATATGTGGTCTTCACCGAATGATGGGCCACTTTGGGGCGAAGCCTTGCGCCGGTCAGTTCCGGGTGCTCTCGCATATGTGGTCGCGGGGCTTATTGGTCTCGTAACAGCGCCCGAGGTGGCGCTCGCCGCGTTTGTCGTGTTGCCGCTGTGGCGACGAAAGACTGGGCGATTGCTGGCCAGCAGCTGAGCGCTGTTCACGCAGTGTGGGCCAGGGCAAGTGGGGAAGGCACTGGGCTAATTTCCTGCTCGAGCGCACCCCTGGCCGGTGGAGTGACGCTGCCTGCTGGAAGCCGTTCTAAACGAACTAGGAAACGTTCTAGAAGTGTGTTAGAATCCGATCCAGCTGCTCGGCTTTGAGCGGTGAGCATGCCTCCGAATCAACAAATAAGGGGAGTTAACCGATGAGTAGTCAGGCCGCAGGACTTATGGCGCACCCAGCCGACCGGCGCTCTCGCAGCAAGCGGTTGACGACGATTCTCGCTCTCGGACTGGTGCTGCTTGCAGCCCTAGCACTGCCATCAGCTTCATTTGCTGCCACGGATGGCGACTTCACCTACGTAAGCGACGGCACGTCGGTCACCATCACAGGTTGCAGCGCTAGCCCCTGCGAGGCCAACCTGACGATTCCCGCCTCAATCGGGGGCGACCCTGTTACGACGATTGGTGACAGCGCGTTTGATTTCACGTCCTCTCTGACGTCGATAACGATTCCGGCTTCGGTGACGAGCTTGGGGGTCGGTGCGTTCCAGGGTTCGGGCTTGACGAGCGTTTCTTTCGAGGCGGGTTCTGCGCTCGCGACGATTGGCAACCGCGCGTTTGATTTCACGTCCTCTCTGACGTCGATAACGATTCCGGCTTCGGTGACGAGCTTGGGGGGCTCAGCGTTCAGGTACTCAGGCTTGACGAGCGTTTCTTTCGAGGCGGGTTCTGCGATCACGACGATTGGTGACAGCGCGTTTGAGGGAACTTCTGGTCTTGCATCGATAACGATTCCTGCTTCGGTGACGAGCTTGGGGGGCTCAGCGTTCAGGTCCTCAGGCTTGACGAGCGTTTCTTTCGAGGCTGGTTCTGCGCTCGCGACGATTGGTGACTTCGCGTTTCAGGGAACTTCTGGTCTTACGTCGATAACGATTCCTGCTTCGGTGACGAGCTTGGGGCTCTTCGCGTTCAGCTTCTCGGGCTTGACGAGCGTCATCTTCCTCGGAGATGTTCCTTCGGTAGGAAGCTATGCATTCCTCGGTGTTCCAAACGGAGCAATCGCTTATGTGGACCCCAATTACACGGGCTACGGGGCGGCCGGTGCTGATTTCAATGGCTTGACGGTCGCAAGCCTGCTGACGTCCACCTCTTCAGGAGGAGAAGTGACCATCACTGGCTGTGCTCTGGATCCATGTCCGCTGACGGCGATTACGATTCCGGATGTGATCGGGGGCGACCCTGTTACGACGATTGGTGACAACGCGTTTAAGGACACGTCCTCTCTGACGTCGATAAACATTCCTGCTTCGGTGACGAGCTTGGGGGTCAGTGCGTTCCACAACTCAGGCTTGACGAGCGTTTCTTTCGAGGCTGGTTCTGCGCTCGCGACGATTGGTGACAGCGCGTTTAAGGGAACTTCTGGTCTTGCATCGATAACCATTCCGGCTTCGGTGACGAGCTTGGGGGGCTCAGCGTTCAGGTACTCAGGCTTGACGAGCGTTTCTTTCGAGGCTGGTTCTGCGCTCGCGACGATTGGTCGCAGCGCGTTTGATTACACGCATGCTCTTACGTCGATAACGATTCCGGCTTCGGTGACGAGCTTGGAGGTCGGTGCGTTCCAGGGTTCGGGCCTGACGAGCGTTTCTTTCGAGGCTGGTTCTGCGCTCACGACGATTGGTGACGGCGTGTTTTATGGCACGTCTGATCTTGCGTCGATCACGATTCCGGCTTCGGTGACGACTATTGGTGACTACGCGTTTGGCTCTTCTGGATTGACGAGCGTCTCTTTCGAGGCTGGTTCTGCGCTCGCAACGATTGGTGCCTGGGCGTTCTGGAACACCTCTGGTTTTACGTCGATAACGATTCCGGATTCGGTGACCAGCATGGGTGATGATGCCTTCTCCGGCGCGAGTAGCCTCGCAAGGGTTATCTTCAAGGGCAATGCTCCGACTCTTGTGGGGGCTGGAGTATTTGATGGGGTCGCAGCGGGAGCGAAGGCTCTTTTGGTTGGTGGTGTAACGGGTTATGGTGCCGACGCGACTTGGAACGGGCTCGTGGTTCAGCGTGCTTTCCAGGTCGATACGGGTAGTTCGCCTGTTAATCGCGGCACGGTCGTAAAGGCGACGGATCTCGATTTGTTGAACCGTCCAGTGTTTGCGTGGCAGCGCTGCTCACGCCTTGATGATGCGTCGAGTTGTTCGGCAATCACAGGTTCTTTGGGTGCTAACGGTGCTTGGTGGGGGACAAGGAATGCTGACATTGGCCAGCAGGTCAGGTTGAAGGCGATCTCTGATGGCAGTGATTGGTTGACCGGGTTGTCGGGTGTTGTCGGTCCGTCAAACACGACGTACCCTAGCCTTAACCAAGGCCTTGTCGGGGGTGCGCCGAAGCAGGGCACTGCGCTCCACACCTCGTTCGGTACGTGGGATGGCTACATCGCTGGCACGAGCACCGTGGCATTCCAGTGGCAGCGCTGCTCGACCTCAGCCGTGAACTCGTGCACGACGAACATTGGCACCAACAGCCAGTGGTACAGGCCTGTTGCCGCTGACGTTGGCGAGTACCTGCGGGTTACGGCAACGCTCACGACCAATGGTCAGACCGCATCAGCGGGAACACTTGTGTCAGGCCAGGTTGCCAGCAACCTTGCTGGCCGTCGCGCTCACACGGCCGTGCGCCACAAGCCGAGCCGCCACAAGCCGAGCCGCCACAAGCACAAGAGCAAAGCTCACTAGCCCAAGCGGCATTGCGGCTAGGGGCCTCGCGGGTAACTTAGGGATCTGGCAGATCTAGTGGCTGGGGGAAGGCACTGGGCTAATTTCCTGCTCGAGCGCACCCCTGGCCGGTGGAGTGACGCTGCCTGCTGGTAGCCGTTCTAAAGGAACTAGGAAACGTTCCAGAAGTGTGTTAGATTCCGATCCCGCTGCGGGGCTTTGAGCGGTGAGCATGCCTCCGAATCAACAAATAAGGGGAGTTAACCGATGAGTAGTCAGGCCGCAGGACTTATGGCGCACCCAGCCGACCGGCGCTCTCGCAGCAAGCGGTTGACGACGATTCTCGCTCTCGGACTGGTGCTGCTTGCAGCCCTAGCACTGCCATCAGCTTCATTTGCTGCCACGGATGGCGACTTCACCTACGTAAGCGACGGCACGTCGGTCACCATCACAGGTTGCAGCGCTAGCCCCTGCGAGGCCAACCTGACGATTCCCGCCTCAATCGGGGGGTTGCCCGTTACGGGAATTGTTGACGAAGCCTTTTACAACCAGACTTCGCTACGAACAGTCGCAATTCCAGCTTCGGTGACGACTATTGGTGAGTACGCGTTTGGCTATTCAGGATTGACGAGCGTTACGTTTGCTCCAGGCTCGCAACTCGAGTCGATTGGTTTCGCAGCATTCTCGTCCACCCCTGATCTTACTTCGATAACGATTCCGGCTTCGGTGACGAGCTTGGGGGGCTCAGCGTTCAGGCACTCAGGCTTGACGAGCGTTTCTTTCGAGGCTGGTTCTGCGCTCGCGACGATTGGTGCCGGTACGTTTCAGGGAACTTCTGGTCTTACGTCGATAACGATTCCGGCTTCGGTGACGACTATTGGTGACTACGCGTTTTTCTATTCAGGCTTGACGAGCGTTTCTTTCGAGGCTGGTTCTGCGCTCGCGACGATTGGTGACAGCGCGTTTGAGGGAACTTCTGGTCTTGCATCGATAACGATTCCGGCTTCGGTGACGAGCATTGGCTCGTCGGCGTTCCAGGATTCGGGTCTGACGAGCGTTTCTTTCGAGGCTGGTTCTGCGCTCGCGACGATTGGTGCCGGTACGTTTAAATTCGACTCTGGTCTTACGTCGATAACGATTCCGGCTTCGGTGACGACTATTGGTGCCGGTACGTTTCAATTCGACTCTGGTCTTACGTCGATAACGATTCCGGCTTCGGTGACCAGCATTGGCTCGTCGGCGTTCCAGGGTTCGGGTCTGACGAGCGTTTCTTTCGAGGCTGGTTCTGCGCTCGCGACGATTGGTGCCGGTACGTTTCAGGGAATATCTGGTCTTACGTCGATAACGATTCCGGCTTCGGTGACCAGCATGGGTGATGAAGCCTTCTCCGGCGCGAGTAGCCTCGCAAGGGTTATCTTCAAGGGCAATGCTCCGACTCTTGTGGGGGCTGGAGTATTTGATGGGGTCGCAGCGGGAGCGAAGGCTCTTTTGGTACGTGGTGTAACGGGTTATGGTGCCGACGCGACTTGGAACGGGCTCGAGCTTCAGCGTGCTTTCCAGGTCGATACGGGTAGTTCGCCTGTTAATCGCGGTACGGTCGTAAAGGCGACGGATCTGGATTTGTTGAACCGTCCAGTGTTTGCGTGGCAGCGCTGCTCACGCCTTGATGATGCGTCGAGTTGTTCGGCAATCACAGGTTCTTTGGGTGCTAACGGTGCTTGGTGGGGGACAAGGAATGCTGACATTGGCCAGCAGGTCAGGTTGAAGGCGATCTCTGATGGCAGTGATTGGTTGACCGGGTTGTCGGGTGTTGTCGGTCCGTCAAACACGACGTACCCTAGCCTTAACCAAGGCCTTGTCGGGGGTGCGCCGAAGCAGGGCACTGCGCTCCACACCTCGTTCGGTACGTGGGATGGCTACATCGCTGGCACGAGCACCGTGGCATTCCAGTGGCAGCGCTGCTCGACCTCAGCCGTGAACTCGTGCACGACGAACATTGGCACCAACAGCCAGTGGTACAGGCCTGTTGCCGCTGACGTTGGCGAGTACCTGCGGGTTACGGCAACGCTCACGACCAATGGTCAGACCGCATCAGCGGGAACACTTGTGTCAGGCCAGGTTGCCAGCAACCTTGCTGGCCGTCGCGCTCACACGGCCGTGCGCCACAAGCCGAGCCGCCACAAGCACAAGAGCAAAGCTCACTAGCCCAAGCGGCATTGCGGCTAGGGGCCTCGCGGGTAACTTAGGGATCTGGCAGATCTAGTGGCTGGGGGAAGGCACTGGGCTAATTTCCTGCTCGAGCGCACCCCTGGCCGGTGGAGTGACGCTGCCTGCTGGTAGCCGTTCTAAAGGAACTAGGAAACGTTCCAGAAGTGTGTTAGATTCCGATCCCGCTGCGGGGCTTTGAGCGGTGAGCATGCCTCCGAATCAACAAATAAGGGGAGTTAACCGATGAGTAGTCAGGCCGCAGGACTTATGGCGCACCCAGCCGACCGGCGCTCTCGCAGCAAGCGGTTGACGACGATTCTCGCTCTCGGACTGGTGCTCATTGCAGCCCTAGCACTGCCATCAGCTTCATTTGCTGCCACGGATGGCGACTTCAGCTACGTAAGCGACGGCACGTCGGTCACCATCACAGGTTGCAGCGCTAGCCCCTGCGAGGCCAACCTGACGATCCCCGCCTCAATCGGGGGGTTGCCCGTTACGGGAATTGTTGACGAAGCCTTTTACAACCAGACTTCGCTACGAACAGTCGCAATTCCAGCTTCGGTGACGAGCTTGGGGGTCAGTGCGTTCAACAACTCAGGCTTGACGAGCGTTTCTTTCGAGGCGGGTTCTGCGCTCGCGACGATTGGTGACTTCGCGTTTCTGGGAACTTCTGGTCTTACGTCGATAAACATTCCAGCTTCGGTGACGACCTTGGGGGTCGGTGCGTTCAACAACTCAGGCTTGACGAGCGTTTCTTTCGAGGCTGGTTCTGCGCTCGCGACGATTGGTGACAGCGCGTTTGAGGGAACTTCTGGTCTTGCATCGATAACCATTCCGGCTTCGGTGACGAGCTTGGGGGGCTCAGCGTTCAGGTACTCAGGCTTGACGAGCGTTTCTTTCGAGGCTGGTTCTGCGCTCGCGACGATTGGTGACTTCGCGTTTCAGGGAACTTCTGGTCTTGCGTCGATAACGATTCCTGCTTCGGTGACGACTATTGGTGACAACGCGTTTGGCTATTCAGGATTGACGAGCGTCATCTTCCTCGGAGATGTTCCTTCGGTAGGAAGCTATGCATTCTTCGGTGTTCCAAACGGAGCAATCGCTTATGTGGCACCGAATTACACGGGTTACGGGGCGGTTGGTGATGACTTCAATGGCTTGACGGTCGCAAGCCTGCTGACGTACACCTCTTCCGGAGGCAACGTGACGATCACCGGATGTGCCTTTGATCCATGTCCGCTGACGGCGATTACGATCCCAGCCTCGATCGGGGGCGAGCCAGTCACGGCGATCGGGCAATCCGCCTTCCTGAACAACACTTCCCTGACAAGCATCACTCTGCCGGACGGCCTCACGACGATCGGTGCCTACGCGTTCCAATACACCTCGAACCTATCGAGCATCACGATCCCCACTTCTGTGACGAGCATCGGCTACTTCTCGTTCTCCAGTTCAGGCATAACGAGCGTCTCCTTCGACGCCGGGTCCCATCTCACGACGATCGATACCGATGCCTTCCTCGGTGCGTCGAACCTCGTCAGCATCAATCTCCCACCCAGCCTGACCACGATCGGGAATGAGCTCTTCTGGGATTGCTATTCGCTGGAGAGCATCACGATCCCAAGTGAGATCACAACGATTCCGCAGGGAACTTTCCACAGCAATCTGGCCCTGTCGAGTGTCACATTCGCTGCCGGCTCGAAGGTCAACGCCGTGGAGACCGATGCGTTCGCCGGAACCCAATCGTTGAAGTCCATCACGCTGCCATACGGCGTGACCAGGATCGAACGCAGAGCTTTCATATCCAGTGGAATTGAGAGCATCAGCCTTCCATCGACAGTGGCAAGCATCGGCATCGACGCCTTCAGGGGAGCCTCTAGCCTGACGAGCATCACGTTTCCCGCGAGCCTGACCAGTATCGGTCGATATGCCTTCTTCTACGCGACTAGCCTTTCCAGAGTCGTCTTCAAGGGCAATGCCCCGACCCTTGAGGGAACTCATGTCTTCGACACGGTCGCAGCCGGAGCGAAGGCTGTTTTGGTTGGCGGCGTAACCAATTTTGGGACCGACGCGACTTGGAATGGTCTCGTGGTTCAGCGTGCTTTCCAGGTCGATACCGGTAGTTCGCCTGTTAATCGCGGCACGGTCGTAAAGGCGACGGATCTGGATTTGTTGAACCGTCCAGTGTTTGCGTGGCAGCGCTGCTCACGCCTTGATGATGCGTCGAGTTGTTCGGCAATCACAGGTTCTTTGGGTGCTAACGGTGCTTGGTGGGGGACAAGGAATGCTGACATTGGCCAGCAGGTCAGGTTGAAGGCGATCTCTGATGGCAGTGATTGGTTGACCGGGTTGTCGGGTGTTGTCGGTCCGTCAAACACGACGTACCCTAGCCTTAACCAAGGCCTTGTCGGGGGTGCGCCGAAGCAGGGCACTGCGCTCCACACCTCGTTCGGTACGTGGGATGGCTACATCGCTGGCACGAGCACCGTGGCATTCCAGTGGCAGCGCTGCTCGACCTCAGCCGTGAACTCGTGCACGACGAACATTGGCACCAACAGCCAGTGGTACAGGCCTGTTGCCGCTGACGTTGGCAAGTATCTGCGGGTTACGGCAACGCTCACGACCAATGGTCAGACGGCATCAGCGGGAACACTTGTCTCAGGCCAGGTTGCCAGCAACCTTGCTGGCCGTCGCGCTCACACGGCCGTGCGCCACAAGCCGAGCCGCCACAGGCACAAGACCAGCAAGCGCTCCCAGCACAAGCGCCGCTAGACGAGCAAAGCCAGCGATTGCGCCAGCCAGCGGCGCTGATCTCCAGGATCGCTTGGGCAATACGGGCTAGCTGAAGCGCCTAAGACGGCGACCTTGAGTGACCTGCCCAGGCGGCGGTTCGACCTAAGTCGAGTTTGCGGCTGTTTACCTAATTGGCCGATGTCAGACCGCCCAGATCGCCAGCGCAGGCAAACCAACGCTCAGCGAGGTGAAGGAGATGATCGTGATCACCCTGTAGATCGGGTTCTTGGAGACGTGCTGACCCCAGGCGAGCGGGGCGAACAGCAACGGGTTCGCAATTGTTCCGAAGGCGATCAGTGCGCGAATCCAGTCGGGCATTCCCGGAGCGACGCTCTGCACGGCGATCAGGATCAGCCCCATCATGATCCAGTCAATGTGTAGTTGCAGGAAGCGGCGAGGTGCTGGCACGCCATGGGCGCGGAACCAATCGCCCTTCTGCGTGGCCGCAAGCACGAGCCAGCCGGATGCGCCGCCGAGCGCAAGCGAGATCAAGCCAAGAGAGGTGAGCAGTGGCACGCCGTGAATCTACCCGGCGGGCCACTGGTTGGTAGCGATCCGGGCTTGGGCCATCCCTGATCGCAACCTAATCCAGTGTTGGTTTTAGGGCCTCCCGATGCAGCTGCCAGCCGCCGCGCCGGTCGTTGGCGGCCCGCCCTTTGACAAGCTAGGATCACTTCGAACTAGCCCGCGGCTCGGTTTCTCCACTCAGGCAAGCACGGGCGGCCAAGGGCAGCAATCACAGGATTCGAAACGGCTTGCATTAGAGGGAGATCAGGGGCAATTGAGCAGAATGAGGGTTGGCGAGCAGTGACAATCACGCAGGCGGGCGAGTCGAGCAGCCATAATCCTCAGCGTTGGCTTTCGCTTGCAGGGATGTGCTCGCTGCTTATGTTGTGGGCAATTCTGCTTGATGGTTTCGTGATTGCCATACCGACAATCAGCCGCGAACTGGGCGGAACCTCAAACCAGCTGGCATGGGCAGTAACTGGCTATTCACTTGTCGCTTGCCTGGGCGCAGTCTTCGGTCGGCTTGGCGACATTCATGGCAATCGCAAAGTCCTGACTTTCGGTGCGTTGATAGTTGTCGTTGGCTCAGTCGTCGGGACCCTGTCGCAAACTGTCGACCAACTGATCGTGGCAAGGGTGCTTCAAGGCCTTGGCGGAATCGCAATTTGGACAAGCTCGGCCTCGATGGTCACACTCCAGTTTCCACCGAGTGAGCGGCCGCGGGCGCTCAACATCAAATCAACATTGAATTGGGCAGCTGGTGGCTTTGCCGTACTCGTGCTCGCCCTGCTGCTTGAGGGACTCGGCTGGAGATCGCTGTTTTGGGTACCGATCCCGGTTTTGCTGCTGGCACTCGCGATCGTCTTGGTAACAACCCCGGAGGTTGACCAGCGCAAACCCGGACAGAAAATCGATGTTGCCGGCGCAATCACGCTGACGGCCGCCTGTTTTGCGCTCAGCTACGCACTGATTGAAAGCCACGTAATCCAACCTGCTGTCCTAGTTGGTCTGCTTGCACTTGTAGTGATTCTGTTGGTTAGCTTCGCGATGATCGAACACAGGGCGCCCGACCCGCTTATTCCTAATTCGGTCTGGGGGCGACCGGCCTTCAGCGGTTCGATCGCGACCGCTTTCATCTATGGCGCCGTCTTGGCAGGAATGTTGTACCTGCTGGCTCTGCACCTGCAGACGGCAAGAGGCTTGAGCTCAATTGATGCTGCCAGCGTGCTGTTAGGCGCAACGGTTTCGCTTGTTCTGGTCAACCCAATCGGTTCCCGAATGGTCAGCAAGGGAAGCTTCCTGAAACCGGTCGCTCTTGGAATGCTGCTGATGGCGGGTGGTTGCGTCGGCGTATTAATTGGGATGGAGATCAATTCTGACCCAGTTGTCCTCGTCGGGCTTGTAATTCTTGGCGCCGCGGTTGGCATTCAAATCGCTTCGATTTCGTTGCTGCAGATGAGCACCTCCGGCGCCACAAAAGGGACGGCTAGCGGGATCGCGGCTGTAACTCTTGGAGTTGGCAGTGGAATCGGGATCGCCCTCGCCGTCGCAGTCATGCAAAACATCGCAATTCGCGAAATGGAGGGCGCAACCGGCACCCACCACATTGAGGGAATCAACCATCACAAACTGCTCGATGTTCTGACCGGCTCACTGCCACTAGACAGCGTTTCAGCCGCTGGACAAAAGATTGTCCTCAGCGCACTTGATGAGGGCCTGATCGCCAGCAGCGCAGTCTTCGCCGTACTCGCACTTTTCGGCGCTGGCCTCGCGATCCTGACGCTTAGAAACGTTGTGCTCGACGAGGAGCCGATCGCAGACGCAACCAACTCCCCCGAGCTCGAGACCAAATACCCTTCGCCAACCACCACTTGACCAAGGAGCCCTAGTGCCGCGCAGTTGTTCAATTCGACGACTTACCGTTCTGCTTGTCGTGCTGTGCGCGGCGGTGCTTGCGCCAGCTGCACAGGCTGCTAGCTCGCTGTTCCCTTCTGCCTTGGCGAGCGGTGCGCCGATTGGCACGATCGCTCTGACCGGAAGTCCCAATTTGGCCAGAGGCTATGGAGCAACGCTAACCGTGCTCGGCAATGGCAAGGTTCTCGTCGCAGGCGGCCAAGGGTCGGACTTCCTTGCGACGGCCAGCGCTGAGATTTACGATCCGTCAACCGGCAAGTTCACAGCGACCGGCGGCATGAACGAAGCACGGTACTCAGCGACCGGCACATTGCTTCGCAGCGGCAAGGTGCTGATCGCTGGTGGAGTAAACGGTGCCGGTCATCTCAATAGCGCGGAATTGTATGACCCATCTGCTGGAACGTTCACAGCTACCGCCAGCATGCACGATGCCCGCAGAGGCGCCACCGCTACGTTGCTCAGCAGCGGTAATCGAGTGCTGATTGCTGGTGGGTTCTCCGAGGCCGGCGCCTATCTTGCGAGCGCCGAAGTTTTTCGTGAATCATCGGGCTGTTGCTCATCTGCCGCGTTTGACAGGGTCGGGGATCTTGCAACAGCGCGCACTGGCCATACCGCGACCTTGCTCCCAAACGCCAACGTCTTGATCACGGGCGGGTATGGCCCCCTGAGCAACCTCGACAGCGCCGAGATCTACAACCCGCTTACGCAGAGCTTTACTTCCACCGGAAACATGCTCAACGGGCGAAGCGACGCTACGGCCACATTGCTTGGCACTGGCAAAGTACTGGTCGCCGGCGGCTGCCAATCAGGGCCTTGCGACGTCTTCCTCGCAAAAGCTGAGTTGTACGACCCTGCCAGCGGCAAGTTCAAGGCGACCGGGGCAATGACGGACAAGCGGGTGTCTGCGGCAGCAACATTGCTCGCTAACGGCCAGGTGCTCGTTTCAGGGGGCGACGACTCTGAGGGCGTGTTGAAAAATTTTGACGTTTATGACCCCTTGAGTGGCAGCTTCAAACGCGGCGGACAACTCGGGAGCTCCCGCGATGGCCATCAATCGGTGCGGCTCCCGAGTGGCAAGGTGTTGCTCGTTGGAGGATCCGGCCAAGGCGGCATCAAGAACACCAGCGTCGAGATCTACACTCCTCAAGCGGGTGCGCCTTTTGGCCAGTTCGCTCCATTCGGCGCGCTGCGCCAGCCAGGCGGGAGCGCGGCTTCTGCGCTACTGAAAAATGGCAAGGTGTTGACCGTTGGTGGCTCGCACGATACTCCGAGGGGATGGGAGGCAATCTCGACCGCGCGGCTCTATGACCCGGCAACAGGAACACGCGCTCTAGGCGATATGCATGAAGCGCGAAGCGCTCCGACTGCGACGCGTCTACCGGACGGCAAAGTCCTGATAACCGGCGGTGTTAGGCCCGGCGACACGTATGAACAACTCGCGACCGCTGAGATTTTCAATCCAACTACTGGCCGCTTTACCGTGACCGGCAAGATGCACTTCGAGCGCTCGCGTCATACCGCAACACTGCTCCGTAGCGGCAAGGTGCTGATCGCAGGTGGTGCCGCCAAGGGGGAAATATATGACCCTGCCAAAGGCACCTTTGCTGATACGGGGAGTATGGCCGAGGGTCGCGATGGTGCGACCGCAACGCTCCTGCCGAGCGGCAAAGTGATGCTCGCCGGTGGCTTCGGGGGGAGTGGGCCAGTCAAGGCTGTTGAAATCTTCAATCCAGCTACCGGACGCTTTACAAAGACTGCTGACATGAGCGTCGGTCGGGTGTTACATACGGCGACGCTGCTGCCTAGCGGCAAGGTACTGATCGCTGGTGGCGATGATGAGAACCCAGCTACCGACGACTCAAGCGCTGAGCTCTACGATCCCTCAACAGGCAAGTTTTCCGTAACGGGAAGTCTGGTCACTGGTCGTTCTAACGCGGCTGCAACACTGTTAAGAAGTGGAAAGGTCTTGGTCAGTGGCGGCGAAGCAGGATCCCAAGGCAACTTCGCCAGTGCCGAGCTCTATGACCCAGCCTCCGGCAAGTTCACCAGCACCGGAGTACTCGGCGCGCCACGGGGTGGTGCAACAGCAACGCTGCTTGGTAGCGGCAAAGTGCTAGTCGCAGGTGGGAACACGAGCTGGGCCAGCGATGAGCTCTACAACCCAATGCCAGCAAGGCCGGCCAAGCCCGTTGTCAGGTGGGCCAGGAACAAGCGCCTTGTTACTGCGACCGTTAACCGTGTGAGTGGCGTTTCGTACAGGCTGACAGCAAGGCTTGGCCGGAAGGCGAAGACCGGCCGCTGTCGCGCGGCAGCTCGCTCGAAGGTTGTTTGCACGCTCGCCCCTGGCGCTGGCAGGTGGGTTTTCTCACTCACACCGCACAACGCTGGCGGCAACGGCCGCGTGAACGCGAAGGCGATCAAACTCTAAGACGGATCGGCCCAAAGTCGCCTGTCGTAGCGCAGGCGACTTTGTCGCAGAAACAACGTGTCAGGCGCGCTGACTGGACTGGCGCTCACCGATATTAAGATTCTTTAGCACTTCAACTCAGGTTGCGTATACTCGTCAAAGCATGCTCGCATGGCATTGACGGGTGTACCGTCAGCTACTTACTCTGAAAGAGAAGTGATCGATGATCTGCTTGACCCCAGGCGAGATGCATCGCAGTGGAGCTGATCTGGCGCTTGTTACGCCGTCGGCAGTGCTCAAGTCTGCGCGCTCTTGGGCCCTGCTCGGAGCCGTGCTGGTCGCTGCGTCGATCTTCGCTGCCCCCGCGCTGGCCACCAACAGGATCAACGTGGCGCCGGGACCAAACGGCCTGGTCAGCGTAATCAGTGGGCCCGACACGAACGGCACCCGCTACCTAGGGGGAGCCTTCACTGCGTTTGATGCTTGGGACACTGGCAGCGGCGCCCTCGTAAGTGCATCGACCGCGTCCGTTAATTCATCCTTCTCACGAGTGACCGGCGGCAGTATCTTCGCTAGCGCCGCTGATGGTGCCGGCGGCTTCTACATTGGCGGCGACTTCACGGCTGTGGACGGTGTGGAGCGCAATCGCGCTGCCCACATCAAGGCAGACGGATCACTCGACCCAACTTGGAATCCAAATCTCAATGCCGACGTGGCCGCGCTAGCGGTTTCGGGCTCAACCGTCTATCTCGGCGGCTACTTCACCTACGCTGGTGACACCAGACGCAACCGTGCGGCAGCAGTTGGAACCGACGGAACGCTCAACCCAACTTGGGACCCAAACCTCGATGACGGCGTGGCCGCGCTTGCGGTTTCGGGCTCAACCGTTTACCTCGGCGGCTGGTTCACCAGTGCTGGTGGCACCACACGTAACTATGCGGCAGCAGTTGGAACCAATGGAACGCTCAACCCAACTTGGAATCCAAACCTCAATGGGGACGTGAGAGCGCTTGCGGTGTCAGGTTCAACCGTCTACCTCGGTGGTCGGTTCACCAGTGCTGGTGGCACCACACGTAACCGTGCGGCAGCAGTTGGAACCAATGGAACGCTCAACCCAACTTGGAATCCAAACCTCAACCAATCCGTGAACGCGCTTGCGGTGTCAGGTTCAACCGTCTATCTCGGCGGCTACTTCACCTACGCTGGTGACACCAGACGCAACCGTGCGGCAGCAGTTGGAACCGACGGAACGCTCAACCCAACTTGGGACCCAAACCTCGATGACGGCGTGGCCGCGCTTGCGGTGTCAGGTTCAACCGTCTACCTCGGCGGCTGGTTCTCCAGTGCTGGTGGCACCTCACGTAATTATGCGGCAGCAGTTGGAACCAACGGAACGCTCAACCCAACTTGGAACCCAAAACCCAATGATGGCGTGAAAGCGCTAGCGGTTTCAGGTTTATCCGTCTACCTCGGCGGAGACTTCAATGCCGCTGGCGGCACCTCACGCAACTATGCCGCAGCAGTTGGAACCAATGGAAAGCTCACAACTTGGAATCCAAACCTTAATGCCGACGTGGCCGCGCTAGCGGTTTCGGGCTCAACCGTCTACCTCGGCGGCTACTTCACCTACGCTGGTGACACCAGACGCAACCGTGCGGCAGCAGTTGGAACTAACGGAACGCTCACAACTTGGAATCCAAATCTCAATGATGGCGTGAGCGCGCTTGCGGTTTCGGGCTCTACCGTCTACCTCGCCGGCAGCTTCACGACCGTGGGATCTACCACACGCAACCGTGCGGCAGCAGTTGGAACTGACGGAACGCTCGCAACCTGGAACCCGGACATCAGTGGCCAAGTGAACGCGCTAGCGATTTCGGGTTCAACCGTTTATCTCGGCGGAAGCTTCTGGGACGCTGGTGGTTCCACACGCAAGTATGCGGCAGCCTTTGGGACAGATGGCACACTCACATCTTGGGACCCGAGCCTCAACGATGATGTCTACGCGCTCACGGTTTCGGGCTCGACCATCTACCTCGGCGGAAACTTCACCACCGTTGGTGGCACCACACGCAACTATGCGGCAGCCTTTGGGACAGATGGCACACTCACAACTTGGAACCCGGACCTCTCCAGCAGCTCGCGTACCTACGTGAAGGCGATCGCGGTTTCGGGTTCAACCGTCTACCTCGGCGGCTACTTCACAGCAGCTGGTGGCACAGAACGCAACCGTGCGGCAGCCGTTGGAACAGATGGCACACTCACAACTTGGAACCCAAACCTCAACAGCGAAGTGAAGGCGCTAGCGGTTTCGGGCTCGACCGTCTACCTCGGCGGCTGGTTCACCAGCGCTGGTGGCACCACACGCAACCATGCGGCAGCTGTTGAAACAGGCGGAACGCTCCTGCCTCAATGGCCCGGTCCCTACGTCCCCACGCCTGTTGTGGCGCCCGCGAAGCCAACTGTTACGTGGTCAGCGTCAGCAAGAGCCAAAACAATTACCGCACTGATTACTCCCACCAGTGGTCTTACCTACAAGCTAACCGCGAAGCAGGGTTCGAAAACTAAGACCGGGGCATGCAGGAACGTCACGATCAAACAGGGCAGGAAAAAGCTCGCTCGCCGCTCCTGCAGCGTGAAACTGGCTAAGGGCACTTGGCTTGCGTCCCTGACGCCCTCCAAGGGCACGATCAAGGGTGCCGCTAACAGCAGGCGATACAGGTTCAGGTAACCGCGCCGATCTCCAGGGTGCCTAGAGGCCTAGGTGGAGGCGCATCGCTTCATCGAGTAGCGAGAGTGAGGTCGCTGGAACGATCCCGACAGCCTCGCCAACCCGCTCAACCGAGATCGAGCGGACCTGCTCGGCTTGGGCCTTCGAATCTTGGGGCAGGCCTGTGTCGAGCGCTGACAGGGAAACCTGGAAAGGGTAGATGCGCTGGGTGTTCGTAGTTAGCGGGACGACCGCTAATACACCCCGACCCAAGCGTTCCGCCACCCGATTTGCACCGTCGTTGCTGACGATCACGCACGGGCGGCGCTTATTCGCCTCAGCTCCGAGCGCTGGCTCGAGATCAACCATGCGGATTTCGCCGCGACGCATCAGCCAAGTCCGTCGGCAACCGTTGAGTCCCAAGCCTCGGCATCACCGGCAGCCCACTCCTCCCACGCAGCCTCATAGGCGGGACCCAACTCGGAGGCCTGCAGCAACCGCACGGCCCTGTGGACAACCGCGGAGCGTGACTCAATGCCGAGCTGCTCTGCGTAATTGTCTAGGAACTTCACATCCTCATCAGGAAGACTGACACTCAGTTTCATACCCTGATACTACCACTAGTACGCATAGATGCGCCCTTCATCGCCTAGGTAGCTTCGGCCGCTTGTGAGACTGCGCGCAGCAAGGCGCTCCGAACCAGCCGAACGCGACCCGCTCGCGGGCCGCGCAATACGCCTACTTACTAATGCAGTCCGTCGGCCGCCTCAGCGTCCCAGGTATCGCTCCTTACGTAATTCCACGAGAGCGTCTTGTAGCCGTTGTCACCCCAGCCAGTGCCCCAGGAGTTCTGTACCCGGATCCCGTTAGCGTCGTAGCCGACCACGAACATGGCGTGCCAACCGATCACCTTGTCTGAAAGTCCATTCCTACGGGAGTAGACGTTTGTGTTCTTGACCCAGTTGGCATCTTGGAAATCTGAATACAACCGAATCGCAATCACGAACGGCCTACCCTGATCGATCTCGTTCTTCATCGCATTGACCTTGTTGATCCTGTTAGCAACGTTGTCGGTGTCCGGATCACTGCCGAACAGGTAATGCCAGCCGGAAAACTTGAACGGGATCGCGGCGAACTTCTCAGCGAGCGTCGGCTGATGAAGGTAACCAAACTCGTTGACGGAATAGTCGGAAGCCTTCGTCATGCCAACTCCGTTGGGGGGTGGCTTGTTCCACGTCGCGTAATTGAGCATTGCGGTATTGCTCGAACCGGAGTTCTTATAGCCGACGACGGGCGCGTAGACGGACATCGGGTTAAACCAGTCCGACCCGCCGTAGCCAGCCTTGTGTAATTTGTTTGCCCACCAGCCGCCCATGCCGTAAACAACCGCCCAAGAGGTGCAGGAAAGAATCCCGCCCTGGTTGCCTACAGGCTCCGCATAGTCGACCATCGTCATATTGCGAATCGGGAGAAGAGCGATTTGCGATGCACTAAGCCGTGGTGCAGCCTTAAAGGGGACCTTCTTGATCGTGTCTCTTGGCAGCAGTTTGATGATCCGCTTGTCAAAGACGGCCTTGTTCCAAGTCGGGGACCAGTACTGCCAGCTCCATGAGGGAGGTCCCCCGACCGCGGCTCCCGAGCTCTCAGCTGCGACGCCGGCGAAGGCGGCAACTACCAATCCCACAAGAACGACTGACTTGATCGAACGCATTGTCTCTCCCTCACTAATTCAGTGACCCGAAATCACTCGAGTCGCCTATAACGAAAATAAGGATACCGTGGCAAAAATTCCTTGTCAATTAAGCGCTTGCTCGGCTCCCACATCCACCGACGGGTGGACGACTTCACTGGGTTTTCATCAGCTGGCCGGCAGCAAGTCTCTAGCAAGGTATGCAAGTGCACCACTTGGCACGCTGTAAGCCCTGCCGACTAAGATCAGCAGTCATGATTCTCCGTCGTCTGATCCCACTGGTCGTATTGACCTCGGTTGCGTTTTGTGCCCTGTCGACAAGTGCGATGGCGATGCCGATCTACATCAAGACCCTGACCGGACGGACAGTCAGCCTCGAATGTGAGTCCGACGAATCGATCGACCTTGTCAAGGCCAAAATTCAGAACGCAACGGGCATTCCGCCCGATCAGCAGCGTCTGATCTACGCCGGGAAGCAACTTGAGGACGGTCGAACCCTCTCGGATTACAACATCCAGAAAGGGTCGACGCTTGACCTTTTGCTCCGCCTCCGAGGCGGTTCGCTCAACTTCACCGCGGAGCCGACCGTTGCCCGCCAAACGCCAAACAGCACACTCTGGTTCCTGGCTCTCTCCACAGACACAGGAGGGGATATGCGCGCTGGCGCCAAAGCCTTGACTGTTCAGATTTCGACGCGTCTGGCCCGGCCATCGAATGCACAGCCAATCCCAACTGTGGCGTCTTGGAGCAATGGAATCGCCCGTTACTCAAGGTCAGTTGGCTGGCAGTCAAGGCTTCAGCCCCGCTGGGTTCGGATTGGCAACAAGATAGGCAAGTGGACCACTTGGCACGCTGTAAGCCTTGTCGGCTAGTTGGTCAAGCTCAAACGCCGGTTAGGTAAGCGCTTGGGCGAGCCTGCGGGCGGCCATCTGGCCGGAAAGCCAAGCTCCGTCCATTGTTGACGGGCGGTTGATGCTTGTGTGCTCGCCCGCCAAAATCACATTGCCGTTTAGTTGCCCAATTGCGGTTCGCTCCTCAAGTGTGGCTTCGGTACCCAGGTATGAGTAGGAGCCGAGCGCGAACGGGTCAGATTGCCAAGCGGTAGTGAGGGTCTGTGCCGTCTCAGCATTAGGTCCAAACCCCGTTGAAAGCCG
>Ga0194043_1000416_pt1 | contig 23280 bp, 17 predicted proteins | sample JunL4415m_MetaG_FD_161274 | JGI IMG/M metagenome (GOLD analysis project Ga0194043, IMG submission 161274) | Anoxic zone freshwater microbial communities from boreal shield lake in IISD Experimental Lakes Area, Ontario, Canada - Jun2016-L442-15m | ecosystem: Environmental > Aquatic > Freshwater >...
GCATCGGCTTCAGCACGTCGACCGTTCGCATGGAATCCCTTGCGATCTATCGTGCTTTGGGCGTTCACGATCGACAGCACGCCGTCATCGCGGCGCGGGCGCTCGGACTCCTTCAGCCGGTGTGACCTCGTCTCCTCGTACGCAGCCGGGTAGCCAGTCAATGGACGGCTAAGGCAGTTCCCCACCGCGCTTCACGGTGCTCGCGCCCCGAATCATGGACGTAGTTGCTCATGCACCCGAAACGGCGCAGAGCACAGGGCAAGCAAGTTCGGGGAATGATCGGCCGACGGAAGGTCGGACCGGTCTATGTCAACAAGGAGTGGTCATGAAGACAATGCTTCTCAAGCCGGTCGTGTACTTGCAGCAGCTGAAGTGGCGGTCCGAGGAAGGTGCGACGGCGGTCGAGTACGGCCTGCTGATCGCGCTCATCGCGGCCGTGATCATCGGCACGGTTGTCGTTCTGGGCGGCAGGATCAACGGCGCGTTCCAATCGGTCAACGACAGACTGTAGTTCGCCCAACTTAGAGATGCACGACCGAGCCTGCCGGGGGGCAGGTGAGGTGCTCGTTCGGTGACCCCGAACCTCGCCTGTGAGGCCTGCCTCCCCTGATGACAGGGCCAGGCAGGCCTCTTCGTGTTCCCGTCTGTCGACCGAGATCGGAGCGAACGCGCGACATGCGCGGCAGCTCGAGCGAAAGGAACATCATGAATCGGCGTGTCGCGGCCATCGTCGGCGCTGTCATCCTGGCGGTGCTTGCAGGAGTGCTGGTATTCCTGTTCGCGCGCTCAGCGGAGACCCGCGCCGTCGCCACAGAGGAACCGGTGACGATCCTCGTCACTACGCAGCCGATCGCCAAGGGCACAACGTTGCAGGCGGCCGCCGATGCTGGCGCGCTGCAGCAGACGCAGGTGCCGGTCAGGCTGCGCCCTGCGGGGGCGGTTGACTCGGTGACCGCGGCCAACGGCGCTCTGGTAGCGGTCAACGACATCCCTGCCGATCAGATGGTCCTTGAGGGCTCGTTCGCGGCGACCGTGCCGGAAAGCGTTCCGCTCGAGGTGCCCGACGGCATGGTGGCCGTCTCGGTGACGTTGGGCGATCCGGCCAAGGTCGGGACCTTCCTGCGGCCTGGTTCGGAGATCGCGATATTCGACACGCAGAGTCCGCCGGCGGATGCCGCGACGGGCGAAAGCGTGAGGGCGACTCGCTTGCTGCTGGACCGCGTCACGGTCCTCGCGATCGGTCCGATCACTCAGGCCGGCGAGGCGACGGCGACGGGAGATGCGTGGAGCAACTCGCTCGTGACCCTGGCTGTCACGCAGATCCAGGCGGAGAAGCTCATCCAGGCATTCCAGACCGGCTCTCCGTACATGGCCCTCCTCGGGGCGAACACGTCGCTCAAGCAGACCGCCGGTGTGAGTGACGCCGACCTCTTCAAATAGGAGCAGTCATGCCCGTCGTCTATGGCGATGCCGCCCGCGAGACTGAGCGCATCCGTCTCACCATGACCGATGACGTGTCGGTCTTCGACAGCCTGTCCGCGATGATCACATTCATCGACGAGCACGCCGACGAGGACATGGTCGTCGTGGGCCCGGACGCCCCCCTTTCCGTGGCGACTGAGATCGCCGAGAAATACCGGCTTGATCGTCCTCCACTCGGAGTGATCCTGCTCAGGCGGCGCATCGAGATGCAGACGATGGCGGAGGCACTTCGGTCCGGTATCCGCGAGGTTGTCAGCGCTGACGACGCGGAGGCTCTGCTGGAGGCCTGCAAACGCTCGAACTCGGTTTCACGCCAGCTTCGTCATGCTGAACGTCGCATGAGCGATGGCGGGAACGGCAGGGTGGTGCTGGTGTTCTCCGCCAAGGGCGGCTGCGGGAAGACGACGCTGGCAACGAATCTCGCCGAGTCCCTTGCGGCAATGAATGTCGGGAAGGTCTGCCTCGTTGACTTCAACCTCACCTTTGGGGACGTGGCCATCGCCTTGCAGGTCGACCCTGAACGGACGATCAGTGACGCTCTGGGCATGCAAGGCGGACTGGACCGTCAGGGGGTCAGTTCGCTTGTGATCCCGTACAAGGAGCGCTTCGACGTTCTGCTGGCACCGACTCAGCCCGCGGACGCGGAGTTCATCTCGGCCGCACTCGCCGCCGAGGTGATCGGGATTCTCACCGAGATGTACCAGTTCGTCGTGATCGATTCACCACCCATGTTCAGCGACGTCGTGCTCAAGTGCTTCGATTTGGCAGACTCCTACGTGCTGTTGAGCGCGCTGGACATGCTCTCCTTGAAGAACTTCAAGGTCACGATCGAGACCCTGGATGCCCTGGGCTACCCGCGCTCGCGCTGGAACGTGGTCCTCAATCGTTGCGACTCGAGGGTCGGACTGAGCGCGGAGGAGGTGGAGCGCGCGATCGGAATGCACATCGCCACCAAGCTGCCGTCGTCGAAGGACATACCTGCGTCACTGAACGCTGGGGTCACCCTGGTGAGCATGAATCCACATCACCCATACAGCCGGGCTGTGATGGGGCTGGCTGCCCTCCAGGTCGTGGATTCCTCGGAGGAGCAGGGCAAGCCGCATGCCACGAAGCGGCGAGGCTTGTTCAGCCGAGCCACGAGTGCGTCATGAGCCTTGCCGAGCGTCTCGGACAGGCCAGCATCCAGGCAGCTGGTCCCACTCGAGCGCGCCACGACGCGATGGGCGAGGAGTACCTCTCCGAGTATGTGGAACTCAAGCAGGAGGTCCAGGACTGCCTGATGGACTCGGTCGGCCAGCAGCTCTACAGCGGGCGGATCGACCAGATCCGGCTCGAGGGCCTGGTCTTCGAGGCCATCCAGACGGTCTTGGCTCGTGATCCCAGGCCGCTCTCCGGTGGCGATCGCGCGCGGATCGTCCAGGAGGTCATCGACTCGGTGCTGGGCAACGGCCCGCTCGAGCCGTTGCTGCGCGACCCGGGCGTCACCGAGATCATGGTCAACCGCTACGACGTGATCTTCATGGAGAAGGGCGGCAAGATCTACCCGACCTCCATGCGGTTCGCCGACGAGAGTCACCTTCGGCAGACGATCGACCGGATCGTCTCTCGGGTGGGTCGCCGCGTCGATGAGGCGAGCCCGATGGTCGATGCGCGCCTGCCTGATGGGAGTCGCGTCAACGCGGTGATCCCACCGGTCGCACTCGATGGCTCGTCGCTTACGATCCGCAAGTTCTCGGCTGAGCCATTCACCGCCGGCGACCTCATCACCATGGGAACGCTGAGCCGCCAGGCGATCGACTTCATGCGCGGGTGCGTGAAGGGTCGGATGAACATCCTGATCAGCGGAGGGACGGGATCGGGAAAGACCACGACGCTCAACGTCCTCTCGTCATTCATCCCTGACGACGAGCGGATCATCACCGTTGAAGATGCCGCCGAGTTGCAGCTTCCGCAGCCGCACGTCATTCGGCTTGAGTCAAGGCCGGCCAACGTCGAAGGTCAAGGTCTCATCACCGTACGTGACCTGGTTCGCAACTCACTTCGCATGCGCCCGGATCGCATCATCGTGGGTGAGGTTCGTGACGCCGCTGCCCTTGACATGCTCCAGGCGATGAACACGGGCCACGACGGCTCCCTGTCAACCGTTCATGCCAACACGCCGAGGGACGCCTTGTCTCGCGTCGAAACGATGGTCCTGATGGCTGGAATGGAACTGCCCGTACGTGTCATCAGGGAGCAGGTCTCCAATGCAATCCAGCTCGTGGTGCAGCAGGCGCGGCTCCGCGATGGCACGCGGCATGTGACCCAGATCTCGGAGATCGTCGGAATGGACAACGACACGATTCTCATGCAGGACATCTATGACTTCGAGTTCAGTCGCCATCCAGGCAACGGCCCGCTAGGTCGGCTCGTGGCCACTGGCATCACGCCGCACTTCACCTCACGGCTGCTCGACAACGGTGTGGAGCTGCCGCCCGAGCTCTTCGGAAACGGGTCGAAGGAGGGGTGATGCGTACCAGGCTGATGGCGCTGTTGGCGGCCACTGTCGTCCTGGCCGGCATCGGAGCGGGACCGGTCCGGGCAGCCGACTCGTCGAACCTCTCCGTGGTGGGCGTTGAGGGCCGAACTGTCAAGCTTCTGCTCACGTTCATCCCCGACAAGGAGGTCACGGCCGACACCGAGGTGGCGGCGACGATCGAGGTGGACGGGCGTGAGCTCCAAGGCGATCCGCATCTGGTCATCGACGACCAGCGACCGACGATGGCGGTACTTGCCCTTGACACGAGCGGATCGATGGTCGGTGATCGCATCACTTCTGCGCGATTAGCCGCCAAGCAGTTTCTGGACGCGCTCCCACCGAAGGTGAAGGCCGGCTTGGTCGGGTTCAACGACTCGGTGACGGTGCTGTCGAAGCCTACGACTGATCGTGGGGCGCTCAAGTCGCAGATCGATGCCATTAAGCCGAAGGGCTACACAGGGGTGTACGACGGTGTCCAGGCGGCGCTCGCCATGATTCCCCAGGGGACCAAGGCGCGTGTCCTCGTCCTGAGCGACGGACAGGACAACCGAAGCAATTCAAGCCTCAAGGACCTGATCGACGCGGACCGGGTTGCGGGAGTACCTGTTGACGTCGTCGCACTCAACCCCTCTGCGCCGCAACTCGAGGCCCTTCAAGCCATCTCGACGGCGAATGATGGAATCCTCAGGACTGCCGTCGGGTCAGAACAACTGAATGCTGCCTTCACCGCGGCGTCTGCGGACTATGGAGCCCGCGCCTACCTCACAGGAGTGATCCCACTCGGCATTGACGCCGCCGGCAAGAGCATCTCCGCGCAGGTGCGCGTCGGAAGCCAGACGATCGACGATTCGGCGACGCTTCCCAACACTGCATCGTTGGGACCAAACCCTCCTACCTCCGGATCCCCGCGCCAACTCCCACCACCGACTCCCACTGAAGTGGTGTCGCCTTCGTCGCCATGGCCGTTCGTCTTCGCTGCCCTCGCGGCGGCTGTGGTGCTGCTGATCGCCGCAGGCACCCTTTGGCGCCGTCAGCGCCGACGGGCCAGAAGTCGGCTGAATCAAGTGATGAACTATCAGATTGGAGTCGGCGCGCTCCCCGAATTGCGGCCGGAGCCAGGATTGTTCCTGACGGTCGTTGCGGCGCTGGATGGTGTTCTGGCTCGGACGAAGGGCGATCGCGCGACTCGAACGAGCCTTGCCGCCGCCGGCGTCGAGATGACCCCTGGCGCGTGGCTACTGATCCGGCTGGGTGTGATATTTGCGCTCGTCGTCGTGCTCGCTTTCGCTCTCGGTTCGTGGCTGGCAGCGTTGGTTCTCGGAGTCCTGGTCGGCTGGTTCGTGACTCGCTCATGGTTGAGGTCGCGTGCGGCGCGCCGCCGACGGGCCTTCGCCGATGGCCTGCCCGACTTCCTGCTGCTAATTGCGAGCGGCCTTCGGGCCGGCCTGTCCTTCACCACCTCCCTGGAGTCCACGGCTCAAGAGGGAAAGGGCGAGGTCGCCAGACAGATGCGCAGAGCCTTGGGCGAGGTCCAACTTGGAGCGAACATCGACACCGCCCTGACGGAGTGCGCAGAGCGAATGGACAGTGATGATCTTCGGCTGACTGTGATCGCTCTCTCGATCCAGCGCGAAGTCGGTGGCAATCTCTCCAACATTCTCGAGAACGCCGCCAACACGGTGAAGGAGCGCTTCGCCTTACGGCGTGAAGTCTCGATGCTCTCGGCCGAGGGCCGGCTCTCGGCGTACATTCTCATCGCGCTGCCGCTGGGACTGCTGGCCTTCCTCACTCTCTTCCGCCGCGAGTACGTATCGGTGCTGTGGACGACGACGTTGGGAATGGTGATGCTGGCCGTGATCGTGCTGCTCATCGGCATCGGCTGGATCTGGATGAGCTCTGTAGTGAGGATCAAAGTGTGATGAACAGTGTCCTCGTCCCGATTATGGCTGCCGTCCTGGCTTTCGGCGCGGTCCTTGTCGGCGCCTTCGCCTTCGCCGAGCAGCGCCGACGTTCGAGCATGCGGCACACGCTTGCCGTCGTTCTTGGCGGTCCGGACGCGGAGACCGACGTTCTCGGGCACCGCACCTGGTCGGAGACATCCGCGATCGACGCCATCGTGGAGGCCCTGGGCTCGCGGCTGATCAGCGCTCGCGGCCGCGAGCGACTTCGGCATCAACTCGCGCTGGCCGGAAGACCGGTGACGGAACCCTTGAAAACGGTGATCGGGCGGAAGATCATCTACCTGGGCGTGGGACTGTGCTTGGGCTTCATCGCGGCGCTGATGTACGGCGGCTGGCTTTGGCTGCTCGTGCCCTTGGCCGCGGCCGTTGGCTTCTTCCTGCCGGACATGGTGCTCTACAACCAAGGAGAGCACCGAACCGAGGAGATCAAGCTCGAGTTGCCAGACGCACTCGACCTCCTCAACCTGTGCGTGGAGTCCGGACTCGGCCTGCAGGCAGCTCTGGCGAAGGTTGCCGAATCCCAGCATGGGCCGGTGGCTCAGGAGTTCGGCCGGGTCCTTCAGGAGATGCAACTGGGCGTGTCGCGATCAGCTGCTTTCGAATCCATGGCCAACCGGACAAAGCAGCAGGACCTTCAGCGCTTTGTCTCAGCGATGCTTCAGGTCGACAAACTGGGGATTCCCGTGGCGAGCGTCCTTCGGGAGCAGGCGCGAGAGATGCGGGCCGCCCGCCATTCGCGCGCGCGGGAACAGGCGCAGAAGGTCCCAGTCAAGATCCTGGGGCCCCTCATGATCTGTTTCCTGCCGGGCCTATTCGTCATCATTCTCGGTCCAGCAGCGATCAACACCATGAACGTTCTGTCCGGCCGCTGACCACTCGCGACCATGGCCCGTTCGTGCGCCCCCGAGCGCGGACGGGCCGCCGAAGGGGGCTGCCCGCTCGCTGGCGGAGCGGGCAGCTCTCCTCATCTGGGCGTCAGGTCATCATTGCGAGGATGCGTAGGTGGTTTCGGATCGGGCACGGCTGAGCGACCATCCGTGGGCCGTCCCGCTGCTGATCGGTCTACTAGCGTTCGTCGTGCGACTGCTGTCCGCGCTGCACTCCGGCGGCCTCTACGCGGTGTTCGGCTACGACGAGGGCGTGTACTTCGGAGCATCGACGAGCTTCGTCTCAGGACTGATGCCGTACCGCGACTTCCTGCTCGTGCATCCGCCGGGCTCCGTCGTCTTCCTTGCCCCCTTTGCGTTCCTCGGCAGGATGACGTCCGAGCCCACAGGCTGGATGGTGGCGCGGTTGGCCATCATGGCCCTGGGCGCTGCGAACGCCGTCCTCATCTACGTCATCGCGCGACGCGCGAGCGCCCTTGCCGGGGTTGTCGCGGGCGTGCTCTACGCCGTCTGGTCCCCGGTCGTGCACGTGGAGCGAACCACGATGCTCGAGGCCTTCATCCTCTTCGCGATCGTCGTCGCTTTGTGGGCGCTCTCGGATGCGCACGCGTCCACGTCGCGCCTGCTCATCGGTGGTGCGGCCCTCGGACTGGGCGCATCGACGAAGCTGTGGGGCCTGGTGCCGCTGGCGGTCATCCTCGGCTGGTTGCTGATCTTGCGGGCGTGGCGAGCTGTCGCACTTGTTGTCGTTGCGGCAGGCGTGGCGTGCACCGTCGTGGTCCTGCCGTTCCTTCTCCAGGCACCCGAAGCGATGTTCGACGACGTGATCCGGGCACAACTAGGCCGGGGCAGGGGCGGTGCTCCTGAGCACGACCGCCTGGCGGCCATGTTCGGACTCAACGTCGCGAGGTTCGCGGAGGTCTCCTGGTTCGCGCTGACCGTCGGAATCCTCGCGCTTGCTGTTGTGGTCCTGGCCATGGGCATCGCCTGGGTAAGGGTCACGCGCGCCCGGCTGTGGGTCGCCCTGCTCTTTGTGCAGATGGCCGTGCTGATCGCGGTCCCGGTCTACTTCGAGGGCTACTCCTCCTTCATCGGGCCAGCCCTGGCCCTCGTCTGCGGAACCGCGACAGGAGCCCTGTGGGCCAGTGTGTCGGGGCGTGCCGGAGCGGGACCGGCGGGTCGTGTGCTGCTTGTGACCGGGGTTGTGTCGGTCGCGATGTTCTCGGCGTATCACGCCGTCCGTGAGCCGGCTGACCTGAAGCCGCACTTACTGGCTTTGGCGAAGGCGACGGATGGGGCGACGTGCGTCGGGTCGGACAGTGCCGGTGTCCTGATAGCCGCCAACGTTCTCTCGCGGAACATCGAACGCGGCTGCCCGACGGTCGTGGACTTCGACGGGATGGTCTACTCCTTCAAGGATGGCGCGAACCCGGACCACCTGAGTTCGCCGAAGCGACGCCTCACCTCCGCCGGCTACCAGCAGTTCATGCGTGACTACTTCGCCGCGAACGACGTCCTACTGATTCACCGTGCTGCCGCCGACGTCTTCGACAAGCAGACTCGCTTGGCGCTGCACGCCAGGCCACTGCTGCACAAGCAGCGCGGATTGAGGATCGTCGGGCGGGCAACTTCATAGCGACAGTGCGGCGCGGACGGTCGCGGTTTGTCAGGACGTGATCGGCACCACCTGGTTGCGGCCCTTGATCTTCGCCGTGTACATCGCGTCGTCAGCACGAGCCACGATGCCGTCGACGGTATCGCCCGGCACCGCGATCGTGACGCCGATGCTCATCGTGGCCGTCACGTGCCCGTCATCGATGGCGATCGGCTCCGCGACAGCGGCGCGCACCGCCTCGGCCACGTGGGTGGCGTCGACGAGATCGTGGACCCGCCGCAGGACCACCAGCAGTTCGTCGCCTCCGAAGCGCGCGACGGTGTCCTCCGCACGCACGCATCCGCGGATGCGTGCGCTGATCTCCTGAAGGACGAGGTCGCCGACCCGGTGGCCGTAGGTGTCATTCACGTTCTTGAAGCGATCGATGTCACAGAAGAGGACCGCTGTCGCGTCGCCCGTGCGACGTGGCTCGATGATCGTGTCGGCGACGTGGCCGAGCACCTCCTTGCGGTTCAGCAGGCCGGTGAGCTCGTCGTGGCGGGCCTGGTAGTCGAGTGCGTCCTGTGCCGCGACCTCCTCATCGATGACACGGAACGTCGTCAGGGTGCCGTCCTCCCTGCCGGAAGCATCGAGGAAGGCGTGTGAGTGCGTCTCTATCCAGTGGTACTGGGCGTCCGCGGCGCGGACGCGGACGCGCTCGACCTCCATCCCAAGGCCACGCACGTCCGTGTGAGCCAAAGTCACGAGTTCGGAGTCCTCCGCGTGGATGAAGGTCCCGAAGTCATGGTCGATCCAGGCACTCGGTGCCCAGCCCAGGGCGGTCGTGATCGACGGTGAGACCCAGAGCATGCGGCCGGCACGACTTCGGACGATCACGTCGCCAGCGTTCTCCGCGAGAAGGCGGTGGCTCTCCTCGGACTCCGCGAGAGCCTTGGCGGCGAGGTTCCCCTCCGTGACGTCACGCCAGGTGACCGTAAGACCGTCGCCCAGGCGAACCGCGCGCAGGTCGAAGTGGCGCTCACCTTTCGTGTCGTCGACCGCATACACGAAGTCGGTCAGCGTCAGCGTCTCACCTGTCCTGATCACCTCGATGCACTTGGCGAGCAACTCGTGGTTGCTGATCGCGGGCCGCGCCTGCAGAAGGGTGCTGCCGATGAGTTGCTCGCGCTCCAGGCCGAGGTACTCCGCTGCAGGAGCGTTCGCGTCGATGAAGCGGAGGTCGACGATGGCGCCGCCGTCATCGGTGAGAGGCGCCAAGGCGACGTTGGGGTCCAGTTGGGCGTCCAGGATGGCCTGCAGGTGCTCTCCGCGACGCGCGGCGGTGGCGAGCGCGGCCGTCAGCTCGTCCTGCACCTGCATCAGGTCGTCGATGTCGCGAAGGCCGACGACCCCACCGGTGATGGAGCCGAAGGCGTCCCTGACGGGATGGCTCACGGTCGACATGTGGATGTAGGAGCCGGTGCTCGCGCGGAACCGGATGGCGATCTTGGTGTCGACCTCACCTGCCAGGAGCCGTGCCCGGGACTTCAGAATCTCGACGATGTCATCCGGGTGGACGAAATCGGTGATCCGCTGGCCGACGATCTCGTCGGGCCGCCAGCCGAGTTCCGCCTCGACCGACGGGGAGACCCAGACCACCGTTCCGAGCAGGTCACGTTCGTACACGACGTCGGACGCGTTCTCGGCGAGCATGCGGTAGTGCCGCTCCGACATCTCGAGCGCCTGTCGAGCGGCCACGGCCTCTCCTGCGTCGCGCATTGCGCCGATCCGGCCGATCACGACCCCGGAGTCGTTCAGGAGGGGGCGTGCGGAGACGGCCATCCAGTGCCATGCGCCCGTCACGGTGGGGAGCCGTGCCTCGTAGTAGACGGTCTGCTGCCGGTCCGGTTCGGCATGGGCCAAGCGCACCCGTTCGACGTCCTCCGGATGCAGGAGTTCATCGAGGCTGTGGCCCACCAGTTCCTCGGGCAGCCACCCGAGCACGTGGGTCACCGTCGGGGCAATCCACTCGATGGCCGCTTCGTTCGACGATCGGAAGACGACGTCCGAGGCGTTCTCGGCGAGCAGCCGGAACCGTGCCTCGCTCTCCAACAGCTCGTCGTGGGCGGCTACCTGGGCGGTCACGTCGACGATCTGGGAGATGGAGTACGCGACGGTTCGGTCCGCATGGCGAACGCAGGACACCGACAGGTCGCCCCACAGGATCGATCCGTCCCGGCGCAGGTAGCGCTTGCGCTGACGGAAGCTCTCGCGGGCGCCCGCCTGCAACGCCTGGGTCAGTTCCAGGCCCAGCTCGAGGTCGTCCGGATGCGTGAGGTCGGCCCACGTCATCGTGAGGAGGGTTTCCTCGTCCCGATCGAGCATCTGGCACATCGCGGGATTCACTGAGATGAACGTCCGGTCGTTGGCCACGAGGGCCATTCCGACGGGTGCATTGGTCATCACCAGGCGGAAGAGATCCTCGGGCTCCTGACGGCTCAGAGGGGCGACTTTGCCAGCATCGCCGCGGTCGGTCGCCTCAACGACGGCCTCGGGCGTACTGGCCCCTCTTCCCCGCATCCTTTTGTTCTACGGCATCGCGCCGACGGAAGCAATCGCAGCCTGTCCTCATTGGATGGTGCTTTCGTCACGGCACGGTGGTACACCTGATAGTGCGCGAGGAGATTCCATGGTGGGCTATCTGCGGGTCGTGGCCCTGGACTACGACGGAACGCTGACGCATGACGGTCAGCGGCCCGACGACGTCGTCTTGCAGGCGCTGGGCAGTGCGCGCACGTCGGGGCTGACCGTGCTCCTGGTGACCGGTCGGATCCTGCCCGAACTACGCGCCTCCTTCCCGGACGTCGATGACTGGGTCGACCTGATCGTCGCCGAGAACGGCTGCGTCCTGTCCGGGAAATCCGGGACGCGGCGACTCGCGACCCCGGTCGATGAGTCCTTGCTCAAGGCACTTCTCGAGCGCGACGTGGCCATGCGCAAGGGCGACGTGCTCCTGGCCGGCAGTGCCGATGACCGGGTGGCGGTCATGGAGGAGATCCATCGGCTCGAACTCGACTGTCAGCTGGTTTTCAACCGCAGTGAGTTGATGGTGCTTCCCTCTGGGGTCACCAAGGGAACGGGCCTGTTCGATGCCCTTGGCGACGTAGGCATCTCTCGCCACTCCGCCGTCGGCGTCGGCGATGCTGAGAATGACCATGCGCTGCTGGACGTGTGCGAGCTTGGTGTTGCGGTCTCGAACGCCGTAGTCGGACTGAGGGCGACGGCGGACACCATCCTCGAGGAGCCGAACGGCCGCGGCATCATGGAGTTGCTCGACCGCATCGGGCGTCCTGATGCCCCGGCTATCTACTCACCGCGGTGGCAGGTGCAACTGGGTGCCACGCTCACTGGAGCGGCCGTCTCCGTGCCTAGCTCGCAGGTCAACGTGCTTGTGTGTGGCAGTTCAGGATCGGGCAAGAGCTACGTGGCGGGACTCTTCGCGGAGCGACTGATCGCACACGGCTACTGCGTGCTGATGGTCGACCCGGAAGGTGACCATCAAGGGCTTGGTCGGCTGCGCGGCGTCGTTGTCATTGATGCGCAGGACGGCCTTCCTTCACCTGCGCAGGTGGCGGGCTACTTCTCGCAGCGGTTCACCTCCGTGGTGCTCGACCTCTCCCTCGTGCCGGCCGAGCGTAGGCACGCGTACCTCGAGAAGCTGACTGTCGAGGTGGAGAAGACCCGTGAGGCGACCGGCCTTCCGCACTGGGTGATCTCCGACGAGGCGCACGAGTCGGCTACGGGGATGCACCCGGAATCGGGTGGGATAGGTGACGGCGGCGAGGGTCGGTGGGGTTCGTGCCTGGTCACCTACCGTCCCGACCTGATCGAGCCGGAGCAGCTCGAGCGGACGGATGCGGTCATCGCCCTCGGGCAGGGCGGTGCGTTGAATCGGCACGTCATCGACCTGCTGGCGGGGGTCTGCGGAGAGACCCCGGAGCGGATCAGCCAGCACCTGAGCGCCGTGGGCCCTGGCAGCGGCTTCCTCGCCGTGCGTCCGCATCTAGGCACACCCCGGACGTTCCGGGTCGGTTCGCGCGTGACCGAGCATCGACGCCATCTGCGCAAGTACCTGCAGGTGAGCCTGCCGCCCGAGCGGTGCTTCCACTTCCGGGATCGCCACGATCGGCCGGTGGCCGTGGCTTCGAATGTGACCGAACTGCAGAAGGTGCTGCGTGACTGCGCCGATGGAGTGCTCGAGCACCATGCGAAGGGCAAGGACCTGTCGCGTTGGATCGACGCGGTGTTCGGTGACGAGGACCTCAGCATGGCGCTCGCGACAATCGAGTCCCGCCTGAGCGGTCACGAGATCGCGGTGAGCGAGGCGCGCGAGGCGTACCTGGCGGCCGTCCGAGCGGCCTATCCGATCTAGTGGACGTAGGCCGGGGGTCGGCGGTGGGCCCACGGCAAGGCCTCTTCCAGACTTGCCGACAGGCTGAGGAGCAGGGCCTCCTGGCCGGCAGCGGCCACCAACTGCATGCCGATCGGCAGTCCGTCGGGCGACTGGTGCAGCGGCAGGCTGATCGCCGGCTGCCCGGTCGTGTTGAACACCGGGAGGAACGACTCCCAGCGGGACCACGTGGCGAAGGTCTCTAGCGGTGACGTTGCCGCAGCGGGGTCGTAGTCGCCGACGGGCGGCAGTTGAGCCCCGAGCGTCGGCGTGAGCAGGATGTCGTAGCGGGAGAAGAACTCGGCCATCAGGTAGGTCAGTTCGGTCTCGACGTCCATCGCGGTCAGCAACTGCTGCGCGGTGACCGCGCGTCCGTACTCGACCATCGCGAGGGTGGAGCCCTCGACCGTGGCCTCGTTGACCTCCCTACCGAGGAAGGCAGCGAATCCGTCGATGGTGTGAGCATTGGTGGATGCCCACACGTCGGTCATGGCATGGAGGTACTGCTCCCAGGAGAAAGTCGGTGTCGCGGCCTCGACGTGATGCCCCAACAGTTCCAGGACAGCCGCAGTCGCCGCGGTAGCCTCCGTCACGACTGGATCGGGATCGTGCCCTGACCAAGGATGAGACCACCACGCGATGCGCAGGCCCTGGGGCGGCCGCTGGTACGCCTCGGCGAACGGGACATCGGGACGCGGCACTCCCTCAGCGTCGCGGGGTGCCGGGCCGCCGAGGACGTCGAGCAGCACAGCCGCGTCGCGCACCGTCCGCGTCGTCGCGAATTGCACCGCCCAGCCCATCAACGGCTCCTTCAGGTGCAGGCCCCACGGGACACGTCCGCGGCTGGGCTTGAGCCCGACGACACCGCATGCAGATGCCGGAATGCGGATAGACCCGCCGCCGTCGCTGGCGAGGGCAACCGGCACGACGCCGGCGCCGACAACCGCGCCCGCGCCGCCGCTCGACCCGCCGGCCATGTGTGCAGTGCTCCACGGCGATCGCGTGATGCCCTGCGCGATGGTCTCGGTCGTGCCCATGATCCCGAACTCGGACGTCGTGGTGCGGCCGATGCTGGTCAGCCCGGCGGCCTCGGCACGGGCGAAGATCCGCGTGGCGTGGGCGACCTGCCAGCCCTCCGACAGCCGGCTGCCGTTGCCGCAGTCCAGCCCTGCCTGACCGTGGAAGAGGTCCTTGACCATGGTGGGAACGCCCGCCAGGGGTCCCGCGGCCGGGCCTTGCGCCGCATCGGGGAGCCGGGCCTCGACGACGGCATTGATGAGGGGGTGCATCTGCTCGTGGGCGGCGAGCGCGCACTCCTGGAGTTCGGTCGGCGTCACCTCGCCGGCTGCCACGAGTTCCGACAGGCCGATGGCGTCGTAGTTGCCGTATTCCTCAAGGCGCACCGTGCGATCCTAGAGGAGCGACGAGGCGGGCTGCCTGTGTCGTACCCTGCAGGAGGGGTGGCGATTCGATCGTCGTGCCTACTGCTCAAGACGACTGTTCCCCCGGATTCGCGAGGCGAGGTGACGAAGTGAGCGGCGAGCCGTTCCCGGTGCACGTCGCCGATCTGGAACTCCCGTTCCGATGCGTGGATGCGGGCTCGGCTCCGGGACCGACTGCTGCCGCGGAGTTCGCCCGAGCCTGGCCGTCGTACCGCCGCTGGTTCCTGCATGAGGGGGACGAACAGCGGCCTTCATACACCGAGTCGCGGGCAGCGGTGGCGCGATGGATGCCCGAACTCCTCGACGACTACGACGGCTTCGTCAAGGCGGTGGGGGGTGGTGACCTCGAGGCGCGGTTCCTGAGTCACTGGTGCCCACCGCCGCTGGTGGCCGCCTGCTCGATCGCGATGATCGCCGGCCCGCACCCGGCGCTGATCCGCAACTACGACTACCCCCCGAGCCTGTGCGATGCACTCGCACTGCGCACGCACTGGTCCGGTCGCTCCGTCTTCGGGATGAGCGATTGCGGGTGGGGCCTGATGGACGGCATCAACGACGCCGGCCTTGCGATCGCGATCTCGTTCGGCGGGCGCCGCGATGTGGGGAAGGGCTTCGGCATCGGCCTGGTGGTTCGCTACCTGCTGCAACTCGCGACGACGACGGAAGAGGCGGTCGAGCGGCTCATTGGCCTGCCGCTCCAGATGTCGTACAACGTGGCCATCCTGGATGCGCTGGGAGCCCACCGGATCGTCCGGGTCGCGCCCGACCGACCCGCCGAGGTGACCGCCGACCTCAGCTGCGCGAATCGGCAGGGCGCCACCGAGTGGCCGCTGCATGCGGAGTACTGCAACACGGTCGAACGCGAGGAGCACCTTTTGGCCCTCGTGAACTTCCCGCTCATCGAGCCCGACGACCTGGTGGGGGCCTTCCTGCGCCCGCCGATCTACCGGTCGCTGGCGGCCAGCACGTGGGGCACGGTCTACACGGCCGCCTACTCACCCGGCACCGGTGGGCTCACCTTGCTGTGGCCCGATGACCAGTGGTTCATGAGCGTGCACGCCGACGACCAGGGCTTCCGGCCGCGGCAGGTGCTGGCCCTCATGCCCGAGGCGGTGCCCTTGGCGGGTGTCACTCCCCACCTCGGCCGGATCCCTCTCGTCAGATAACGAACACCGGCCGAAGCAGAACGCCTACAGTTTGCACGTGTTCGCCTGGCTGCGGCAGTTGTGGGAGAGGCTGATCGGAGCCCCTGCCGCATCAGTCGCGCAAATCGCGAGTGCCGATGAGACGACGAGCACGCTCGAAGCCGAGCAGGGGGCAGAGACGATGACCCAGAATCCACAGCGGCCGGTCCTCAGGGGCCTGTCGGAGATCTATCGCTTCTTCCGCGAGAGCAAGGCGCCCATCTACTTCGTGTCCCCGACGGCCTACAACATCCTCGGCCTCGACGACTGGGTCGGCACGCTCCGCTACATCTGCTACTTCGACTCCTTCGACGGCGCGCACGACCACGTGTTCGTGCCGACGCACGCGGGTCCACGAGAGTTCGACACCTTCGAATCGGTCAACACGTACCTGCTCGGCCACAAGGAGGTCGTCGACCGCCTTCGCCAGGGGGACGCGACGGCGCCGGGCATGGCGAACGTCGACGGTCCGTCGTACGTCCTGTTCGTGATGTTCGACGAGGAGACAGAGCGGCTGGCGAAGGACCTCGGCCTGACGATCGCTCTGCCGCCGCGCGAACTGCGCGAGCGCATTGACTCCAAGATCGAGACGACGCGGTTGGGCAACGAGGCTGGAGTGCCGAGCGCGCCGAACGTATTGACACATGCGGACAGCTACGCCCAACTGCTCGAGCGTGCCAGTGAGGCGGGCCTCGGTACCCGTCTGGTCGTGCAGCTGCCCTACGGCGACTCCGGCCGCACGACCTTCTTCATCGCCAGCGAGGCGGACTGGGACGAGAACGCGGAGAACCTGGTCGGCGAGGACCTGAAGGTCATGAAGAACATTCGGCACCTGCCGGGCACCATCGAGGCCTGCGCCACTCGGCACGGCACCCTGGTGGGCCCCATTCAGGTCGACCTCACCGGGTTCGAGGAGCTCACGCCCTACCAGGGCGGCTGGTGCGGCAATGACTGCGCGCCGATCTCGCTGTCCGACCGCCAGCAGCCCATCCGCGAGATGGCCCGGAAGCTCGGTGATCGGCTCTACCAGGAGGGCTACCGCGGCGTCTTCTGCATGGACTACCTGATCGACCTGGACGACGACATGGTCTACCTGGGCGAGATCAACCCCCGGATCTCGGGCGCCTCGCCGCTGACGAACCTCATCACCTCCCGCTACGGCGGCGTGCCGCTGTTCTTGTTCCACCTGCTCGAGTTCATGGACGTGGACTGGGAGTGCGACCTTGACGCTGTGCAGGCACGCTGGCGGGACTTCGATCGCTGGAGTCAGCTCGTCCTGAAGCAGACCACTGACGAGGTCGAGGTCATCACGGAGGCGCCGGCGAGCGGCCTGTGGCGCATGGACGACGACGGCAACGTCGCGTTCGTGCGCATGGAGACCGACTGGCACAACGTCACCGGGTCGGACGAGGCCTTCTACCTCCGGGTCTACGGCGTCGACGAGTACCGCTATCCGGGAGCCGACCTCGGCGTGGTGCTGGTACGCGACCGGATGCAGACAGCCGATCGTGAGCTGATGCCCAAGGCCGCGTTGTGGGCGAAGGGGATCATGGGGCAGTTCAAGGGCGTGCCGGTGGCGGCGCCGATCGCGCAGCCCGAGGACCTGCTGTACGGCAAGTGGCTCTAGTTCTCCTGACATGGGCATTGCCCCGAATCTTCTTCTGATACCCCTAGGGGTATGATGGTGTGATCCGAACCTCCTGGAGGATCCCCATGTGCAGCCCCGCCATCTGCGGCACCTGTCGCAAGGTCACCTACTCTGGCTGTGGCCAGCATGTCGGCCAGATCATGGCCAACGTCCCGCCGGAGAACCGCTGCACGTGCCGTTGATCCGCCGTCGCTAGACCGGGAGTTCCCATGAAGGTTGTCGTCGTCGGCGGAGTCGCCGGCGGGATGTCCGCTGCAGCACGTCTGCGTCGACTCGACGAGCAGGCCGAGATCGTCGTCCTCGAGCGGGACGACTACGTGTCCTTCGCCAACTGCGGGCTGCCGTACCACATCGGCGGGGACATCGAGGAGCGTCAGGCGCTGCTCCTTCAGACGCCCAAGAGCCTTCGCGAGTCACTCGCGCTCGATGTGCACACCGGTCACGAGGTACTCGGCGTCGACCGCGAGGGGCACGTGGTGCACGTGCGCGAGCGCAAGAGCGGCAGGGAGTACGACGAGCCGTACGACAAGCTCGTCCTCGCCACCGGCGCGACGCCGATCCGTCCCCCGCTGCCGGGGATCGAGCACCCGCGGATCATGACCCTGCGCAATATCCCCGACATGGACGCGATCATCGACGTGCTCAACGACGGCGTCGAATCGGCGGTGGTTGTCGGCGGGGGCTACATCGGCATCGAGATGGTCGAGGCGCTGCGGCACCGCGGCATCGAGGTGACGCTTGTCGAGGCCGTCGACCAGGTCATGACCGTCCTCGACCGAGAGATGGCGCGGCACGTCGAAGACCACCTCGTCAGCCACGGCGTGCGCCTGATCCTGTCCGGCCGCGCGCAGGGCTTCGCTGACGAGAACGGTCGGGTCGTGGTGACCCTCGATGACGAGCGCCTCACGGCTGACCTCGTGATCCTGGCCGTGGGTGTTCGGCCGGAGAGCTCATTGGCGCGGGCCTGCGGGCTCGAGCTGTCGGAGCGAGGCGCGGTCGTCGTCGACCCGCACATGCTCACGTCCGACCCCGACATCTTCGCCGTCGGCGACTCGGTCCAGGTGACGGACACCGTGACGGGCGAGCCGGTCGTCATCCCGTTGGCCGGGCCGGCCAATCGTCAGGGCCGCATCGCGGCAGACGCCATCGCCGGTCGGCGCTCGTCCTACTCGTCCACCCAGGGCACCGGCATCGTCAAGGTCTTCGACCTGACTGCGGCCATGACCGGCGCGAGCGAGCGCACTCTGCAGCGGATCGGCCGGCCGTACGCGAAGGTCCATGTCCATCCGAACGGGCACGCTTCCTACTACCCCGGCACGCACGCCATGCACCTCAAGGTGATGTTCGACCCGACCGACGGGCTGTTGCTTGGAGCGCAGGCGGTCGGGGTCGACGGCGTCGACAAGCGCATTGACGTGCTGGCCGTCGCCATCCGCGCCGGTATGACGATCGAGGATCTGGAGAGCCTCGAACTGGCCTACGCGCCGCCCTACGGCTCGGCCAAGGACCCGGTGAACATGGCAGGCTTCGTGGGCGGCAACCTGCTCCGCGGCGACGTCGCCCTGTGGTACGCCGAGGAGTGGCCGGATCTGCCGCCGAACGCCGTCCTGCTCGACGTCCGCAGCAGCAAGGAGCACGACACGTGGTCGATCCCCGGGTCGCTCCACATCCCGCACAAGGATCTGCGCGCGCGCATCGACGAGGTGCCGCGCGGTGTGCCGGTGTTCACCTACTGCCGCTCAGGCTTCCGCTCCTATTTGGCGCAGCGCATCCTCGTCCAGAACGGCTGGACCGACGCCAAGACCCTCGCGGGCGGCGAACTGACGTTCCGTGCAGTGCATCCCGACGGCAGTTCCGGAATGGTGCAGTACCCCGTCGTCACTTATGCCGAGAACGAGCTGGCCGAGGCCTTCCTGCTGGACGTGAGCGCGAACATCTGACCATCAGTGCGACTCGCGCCTGACAGCCGACCCGCTCGACCCGAGCAGGAAGTCCAGGTCGGCTCCGGTGTCCGCCTGCATGACGTGATCGACGTAGAGCCGTTCCCATCCGCGGGCCGGATGCGCGAAGGCGTCGACCATCGCCGCAGGCGGCGTTCGCTTGGCAAGCACGTCGTCGGGCACCGCGAGCGTGAGGGTCCGGGCTGGCACGTCGAGGACGATGACGTCGCCATTCTCCACCAGTCCGAGCGGTCCGCCGGCCGCTGCCTCGGGTACGACGTGCAACACGACGGTGCCGTAGGCGGTGCCACTCATGCGTCCATCGCACACGCGCACCATGTCGCGCACGCCCTGCTCGAGGATCTTGCGCGGCAGAGGCATGTTCGAGACCTCGGGCATGCCTGGGTAGCCCCGAGGCCCGCAGCCCCGAAGGACCAGCACGCTGTCCGCGTCCACGTCGAGATCCGGGTCGTCGATCCGCGCGTGGAAGTCCTCGATCGAGTCGAACACGACGGCGCGGCCGCGGTGCTGCAGCAGACGCGGTGACGCGGCCGCCGGCTTGATGAGCGCGCCCCCCGGTGCGAGGTTGCCGCGCAGCACCGCGATTCCTGCGTCGGCCATGAGCGGCTCGTCACGCGGGCGGATCACGTCGACGTCCCAGACCTGTGCATCGTCCAGGTAGTCCACGAGCGGTCGGCCCGTGACCGTCAGCGCCGTGGGGTCGAGCAGGTCGCGCACCTCGCGCAGGACGGCGAGCAGGCCACCGGCGCGGAAGAGATCGTCCATCAGGTAGGTGCCAGCGGGCTGCAGGTTCACCAGTAGCGGCACCTGAGCGCCGATGCGGTCGAAGTCGTCGGCGTCGAGCTCGATGCCAAGTCGTCCGGCGATGGCGAGCAGATGGACGACCGCGTTCGTCGATCCGCCGATCGCCGCCAGCGCCACGATCGCGTTGTGGAACGAGCCCTTGGTGAGGAACGTGCTCGGTCGTCGGTCCGCCGCCACTAGTTCGACTGCGAGTCGACCGGTGGCGTGCGCACCCTCGAGCAGCCTGCTGTCCGGCGCCGGGGTACCGGCCAGACCCGGTAGGACGGTCCCGAGGGCCTCGGCGAGCAGGCCCATCGTCGATGCCGTGCCCATCGTGTTGCAATGCCCGCGGCTGCGGATCATGGACGACTCGGACCGGATGAAATCCTCATGCGAGAGAGTGCCGCCGCGGACCTCCTCACTGAGCCGCCAAACATCGGTGCCGCAACCGAGCGCGTTGCCTCGGAAGGTCCCGGTGAGCATCGGCCCGCCCGGTACGACGACGGCCGGTAGGTCCACCGATGCAGCGGCCATGAGAAGTGAGGGGATGGTCTTGTCGCAGCCGCCCAGCAGGACGACGGCGTCGATGGGGTTCGCGCGGAGCATCTCCTCCGTGGCCATCGCCGCCATGTTGCGCCACAGCATCGCGGTGGGTCGCACTTGGGTCTCGCCCAGCGATACGACGGGGAGATTGAGCGGGATGCCGCCAGCCTCGTAGATCCCGTCGCGCACCGAGGCCGCTACCTCGTTGAGGTGCGCATTGCACGGAGTCAGGTCGGAGGCGGTGTTCGCGATCGCGATGTGCGGCCGGCCGCTGAACGCGTCGGCCGGCAAGCCGCGTCGCATCCAGGCGCGGTGGATGTAGGAATTGCGGTCGTCGCCGCCATACCACTGGGCCGTGCGAAGCTCGCTGCTCATCGCCGTTCCGATTCTGGATTCGGTCTACTATGCGAACGCCATGGAGTCTATGTGGGTCGCCCGCCCGGCGACGGATGAAGCCTTCGTTCTCGGCGAGGGGCCGGTGTGGGACGCGGCACGTCAGCGCCTGCTCTGGGTGGACATCCGTTCAGGGCTCGTCCTGATTGGCACACTCGGAGCCGACCGGATCGACATCGTCGAGCAACTCCAGTTCCCCGGAACCGTCGGCGCCGTCGCCCCCGCGATCGACGGCCGGTTGGTGGTCGCGGCGCAGGAGGGCCTGGTCTTCGTCGACGTCAACGGTCAACGCTCCGAAGGGCCGCGGCTCCTGCCAGCCGGCGCGGGCCGGCGACTGAATGACGGCAAGCCTGATCCTGTCGGCCGACTCCTCGTCGGCTCGCTCCTGATGGACGAGCCCGGGCGTGAGGTGCTCGTCCGCCTCGAGCCGAACGGCGGCATCACCGTCATCGACGACGACCTCACGCTCTCGAACGGACTGGGCTGGCCTGCCGACGGCCGACTTCTCTACACGGTCGACACCTACCGCCGCACGATCTGGGTCCGCGACTACGACATGGACACCGGGGTGGTGGGAGCACGACGAGCCTTCGTGACTCTGACTGACGGCTACCCGGACGGGATGTGCATCGACGAGCAGGATCACCTCTGGGTCGCGATCTACGGCGGTGGTCAGGTGCGGCGGTTCTCCCCGGAGGGGCGGCTGGCCGGGGTGGTGGAGGTGCCGGTGCCCAACGTGACCTGCGCCGCGTTCGCCGGTCCGAACCTTCGGACGCTCGTCATCACGACCGCCACGCAGAAGCTCTCCGCCGAGGAGTTGGCGCAGTTCCCGCTCTCCGGCCGGGTGTTCCTGGCAGACGTCGGAGTCGCGGGTGCACCGGTCGCGTACTGGGAACCGCCATACGGAACGATCGGGTGAGCAGCCACGACTCTGGAGGAGCACCGTGTACTTGATGCGCATCGGCGAGTTCGGTTCGGAGCGGCCAGTGGCTCGAGTCGACGACGAGACCTACGTGGACCTCACCGATGTGGTGCCCGACTTCAATGAGTCGTTCTTCGGCTCCGGTGGCCTGGCCCGCATTGCGCCGGTGGTCCAGGAGCGCGCTGCGGCGGGCCAGGTGTCGCGCTTCGCAGGCGAGCGCATCGGTGCCCCAATCGCCCGACCGCACCAGATCCTCTGCATCGGCCTGAACTACAGCGACCACGCGGCCGAGACGGGCCAGCCGGACCCGTCCGAGCCCATCTTGTTCACCAAGTCGCCGAACACCCTCATCGGCCCGAACGACGACGTGCGCATCCCGCGCGGTTCCACGAAGCCCGACTGGGAGGTCGAGCTCGGCGTGGTGATCGGCAAGCGATGCAGCTACCTCGACTCGCCCGAGGAGGCCAAGGACGCCATCGCCGGCTACTGCGTCGTCAACGACGTCAGCGAGCGCGCCTTCCAGATGGACCACAACGGCCAGTGGTCGAAGGGCAAGTCAGCAGAGACGTTCAACCCCGCCGGCCCGTGGCTCGTCACGCCGGACGAGATAGACGACGTGCTCGCTCTCGACATGTTCCTCGACGTCAGTGGCGTGCGGCGCCAGACGGGAACGACATCGACGATGATCTTCGATCCCTACTTCATCGTCCACTACCTCAGCCAGTTCCTCGTGATGGAGCCCGGCGACCTCATCAACACCGGAACACCGCCCGGCGTGGGCATGGGCCACAAGCCGCCGGTGTGGCTCCAGGCCGGGGACGTTATGGAACTGGGCATCGACGGTCTCGGCGTCCAGAGGCAGAACGTGGCGGCACCTCGGTGAGCGGGACGATCCGCGCCTTCGTGGTCACGGGTCCCAACGCTGCGGAAGTCCAGGAGGTCGAGGCCCCGACCGCAGGCCCTGGGCATGTGGTGATCGACGTGCAGCGCGCAGGCGTGTGCGGAACCGACGTGGAGTTCTTCACGGGCCATATGCCCTTCCTTCATGACGGGAACGCGTGGTTCCCTATGCGCCTGGGCCACGAGTGGATGGGTGTCGTAAGCAGCGTCGGCGAGGGTGTCGACCCTTTATGGGTAGACCAGCGTGTCACGGGAGACACGATGCTCGGCTGCGCAGAGTGCCACCGGTGCAGCTCGGGCTACCAGCACGTGTGCGAGCACCGGCACGAGGTGGGCGTGCGTCGGGGCTGGGCGGGCGCTCTCGCAGAGCAGTTGCTCATGCCCGTACGAGCGCTCCACCCGCTGCCCGACTCCGTCAGCGACGAACAGGGTGCGATGGTCGAGCCCGGGGGCAACGCCTTCCGCGCAGTGCAGGGAGCGAACCTCAGTGCTGGTGACCGAGTGCTCATCCTTGGTCCGGGAACCATCGGCCTGCTCGCCGCAATGTTCGCGCAGGCGAAGGGCGCCGAGGTGCACCTGATGGGCCGATCGGCCAGGTCGCGCGAATTCGCA
>Ga0194043_1000418_pt1 | contig 23264 bp, 22 predicted proteins | sample JunL4415m_MetaG_FD_161274 | JGI IMG/M metagenome (GOLD analysis project Ga0194043, IMG submission 161274) | Anoxic zone freshwater microbial communities from boreal shield lake in IISD Experimental Lakes Area, Ontario, Canada - Jun2016-L442-15m | ecosystem: Environmental > Aquatic > Freshwater >...
CTCGGCCAGGCCGAGCTGGAGCGGACCGAAGGCTAGCTCGTCAAAGGCGGTTGCACAAAACAGCTGCACGTCGGCTTCTTGGAAGACGAAGCCCACCTGAGAGCGGAACTCGCGACGAAAAGCCGGATCCTCAAGAGCGTCCTCAGTCAGGTCGTGGCCCAGCGCAGTTGCGGTTCCCGCCGAGGGAAAGACCAGGCCATCCAGCATCTTGAGCAGTGTCGACTTGCCGCTCCCGTTCGCACCGACCAAGGCGATATGCTCGCCCGCCTCAATGGTCAGGTTGATGTCGGCGAGAGTGCAGACGCCTGCACGATACTCATGACGAATGTCCGAAAGGACGAACTGCGCGCTCATCTCGGCATCAACACCCGATCGACGCCCAGAAGGGCCGCGCAAGACGCAACGCTCGCGGCGAGCCAGAGCCAGTCGCGCGTTGCGGCCCGGAGGCGCACGAGCGAGGGCATCGCTCCGGAGAAACCGCGCGCGAGCATCGCGTCATAGACGTCGTCAGCGGTCTTCACGGATTTCTTCACGATGAAAGCCATGCGCTCGGTGACCCACAAGCGGTTGTCCTTGGCGGTGCCGGACGTGAGCATCCTGCTCTCCCGCGCGAGATGGATGTTCTCGACGGTCCTCAGCAGTGACATGATCTGCTGCTGAGTCATCGCAAGCGTTGCGACCACGATATCGGGCATCCGCATCGCGGTGAGTGCCTGGAGGATGTCGGTCCAGCGCGTGGTCCAGACGACGAGCATCCCGAAGCCAGCCCCCGCAGCGACGCGTGTGGTCAGACGAGCGGCGATCAGCAACCCGCTCGACGTGATCGAGAGCGGGCCGAGAGGCACGAGCACCGGCCCGGGCGATATCCACGCGGTAGCCGCAGGGAGGCTCAGCAGGAGGCCGAAGAATCCGGCCGATGCCCACACCTTGCGAGAGAACGATCCGATGCTGATGCCCGACGCTGCTGCCAATCCAGCGGTGGCAACCACGAAGGCAAGCAGCACCCAGATTGACTGAGCGAAGCTCGCGGTCACGGCGAACAGCACGATGCTGACCAGCTTGATCCGAGGATCGAGTTGCTGCATCAACTCGGGGCCCGACGCGATTTCGTCGTTCTCAAGGACTTCGCTCACGGCGTGGCGAATCGTGTCAGCGGTGCGACGTGCGAGCGATCGACGGTTCCGCCGCCCGCGCGGAGAGCCGTCGCTGATGTGAGCGAGTGCCGGAATCACGCGGCATCCGGAGGTATGCCCGCGGACCCGGAGCCTTTGCCGCGTGTCAGCAGTTTGGCGATGCCCCACGCGATTCCGATCGCGCATGCCGACCCGATGATTGCCGCGAGGAGATAGCCGAGCCGCGGGTTTCGGATGAACGCAGGAGCGTAGTCAGGAATCGCAGCACTCCACATCCCGTTCAGCCTCTCAAGACCTGGCGGGACGGCCATGTTGAGCTCGGAGGTGAACTGGCCAACGCTCCATTCGCCCCATGCGGTGCCCGACGCCAGCGCCCCGATCGGCGTGAGGAGCGCGAGGACCGCTAAGCTTGCCCACAGCCACCGCAACGGCTTGGAGGCCGGCTTCATGTCGAGCAGTGCTGAGTCCTGCTTCGCTAGAGCTGCGACGACACCCATCGTTGCCAACGCCTCCACCCAACCAAAGAACAGTATGTGCTCGGTGAACATCGCCGTGACCGCGATCTTGAGCGGGTAGGGCGCATAGAGTGGAGCCCCGGCAGCGGTGTGGGCGATGAGCGGTTGGATGCCAAACATCACTCCGGCCACCGTCGCACCTACAACGATGGACACGTACGCCGCGATGCCCGATGCGACTACTTTGCGGCTCGTCTTCGCCGAGTCACCAGCAATCAGGCGGTACAGGTAGTACCCGACGAAAGGCATTACCACTGCCATATTGAAGACGTTTGCGCCAATCGCCGTGATGCCGCCATCGCCAAACAGCAGCGCCTGTATGACCAGTGCAATCGATACCGAGATACACGCGGCCCACGGACCTAGGACGATTGCTATGAGCGTCGCCCCCACAGCGTGACCGGTTGACCCCCCGATGACAGGGACGTTGAACATCATGATTACGAAGGAGAACGCAGCCGCCAGCGCCATCAGCGGCACTTGCTTGGTTTTGAGCGTCTTCTTCACTCTGGACGCGGCGATCCCCCAAATCGGGATGATCGCGACATCTAGTACCGCATAAGTCTGTGGTCCCAAATAGCCGTCCGGAATATGCATGAGCTTCCGCCTGGCCCTAGAGATGACGACCGCTGGTGGTCGTCACCAGCTTTCCATGCTTGACGCCCTTGGTTCCGAGCAAGCCGTCAGCGATATCGCGCACGTCACCACTTGTTCCGCGTACCACGATTACCTCGAGGCAGTTGTGTGCATCAAGATGTACGTGCATCGAGGACACAATCTGGTCGAAATGCGCATGCTGAAGGGTGTCAAGTTTGTCCGACAGGTCGGAGGCGTGGTGGTCAAAGACCATCGTGATTGTGCCGACGATCTCCTCGTCGGAGCCCTCCCACTCAGCGTCTACCAGAGCGTCACGCACCAAGTCGCGGACCGCTTCCGACCGGTTCGCCGCGTTCCCACGCCGCGCAACGAGCGCGTCGAACTTGCCAAGGAGGTCGTCGTCCATCGCGACACCAAATCGGACCAGCTTGCTCATGGAGCCTCCAGTACAGCCAGTAACACGAATGCAGAAAGAGTAACACGCCCGGATCTCCCGTCAAGGGTGGTCCGAGCGTGTGGTGAGCGATCCGCGTGCGGTTTCGGTTCGAGAAGTGGCGCCCAGGGACCGTCGCTAGATTAGCTCCACGGTCGTCGTGTCCTTCGGCGCACCCTCGAGGTCCTCGATGGCAGAATCGAGCTTGCCTCGCGCTTCGCCGAGCAGCACATTGGCCTGCGCAAGAGCGGCACTGACATGAGAGTGCTTGCTGTGATCCGCCAAGTGATGCAGCTGCTCGAGCCACTGCTGAGTCATCGCGAGTGCATCGTCGGACTGACCGATTGCGAGCTTCATTTGGCCGACGTTGATTCCGGACTCACACATCACATGTCCCTTCAGAGTGTGCTACGAATATGGGAAGAGTAACACGTCGGCACTACGCGAGGAGTGCAGTGCGTGCTACCGCGCGAGCGTCCAGTACTAGCCCAGCCAGGGAGCTAGGTCTTCGAGCAGGCGCTTCTTGGGCATCGCTCCAACGATCTTCTTCACGACGGCACCGTCCTTAAAGACGAGCAACGTCGGAATCGACAGGATGTCGAACTTCTGTGCAACCGCCGGGTTCTCATCGACGTTGAGCTTGCCGATCACAATCGAGTCGTGCTCCTCGGCGATTTCTTTGAGAACGGGCTCCATCATTCGGCAGGGGCCGCACCACGGCGCCCAGAAGTCGAGCAGTACGGGCTTGGGGTTCGCTGCCACCGTCGAGTCAAAGTTCGCGTCGGTCACTTGCGTCAGATCCGCCATCGAGATCTCCCTCCGGAGTGCCGGTTTGCTAGATAGCGCACGTTGCCGTCTCGTCGATATACCGTAACGCTTCAAACGCCGCCGAGGCACCCTTAGCCGCCGCGGTGATGACCTGCTTGAGCTCGGAGTCGGTGACGTCGCCCGCGGCGAACAGTCCCGGTACCGATGTGCGACCGTCGTGGTCGATGGTGATGTACCCGTTATCGGTCAACTTGACCAGTTCGTTCGCCAGTTCGCTGACAGGGTGGACGCCCACAAAGATGAAGACTCCCTGGACCGGCAAGTATTCTTCCGGCTGGCCGTGGGTGGACTCCAGTCTCAAGCCAGCCACTCGGCCGTCTTCGCCGACTACTTCCACAGGGATGCGGCTCAAGTGTTCCTCGATCTTGGGGTTTGCTCGGCAACGCTCCTGAATGCACTTGGTCGCTCGGAACTCGTCGCGCCGATGGATCAGGTGGACCCTGGAAGCGAACTTGGTCAGGAACATGGCCTCTTCGACAGCGGCATCTCCGCCGCCGATCACGGACACGATCTTCTCCTTGTAGAGTGCGCCATCGCATGTGGCGCACCACGAGACTCCTCGGCCGGTGAACTCAGCTTCGCCCGGGATGCCGAGCTTACGAGGAATGGCGCCGGTGGCAAGAATCACGGTGTCGGCCTCAAACTCCTCGCCTTCGCTAGCCAAGACAAAGTGGCCGATCCGATCTACCTCGATCGACTCGATGGGGGCGAAACTGCGGATGATTGCGCCGTGCACCTCCGCCTGCTGAGTCATGAGCTCACCGAGCTCGGAGCCGGAGATTCCCTGTGGGAAACCGGGGTAGTTCTCGACCCAGTCTGTCGTAATGATTTGTCCGCCGGGTATACCGCGTTCAAAAACGACGGTCTTGGCGCGCCCGCGTGCGGCATACAGCGCCGCCGCCAGGCCCGCAGGGCCTCCGCCGATAATCGCGATCTCGATGTGTTCCCTGCTCACTGCTTGACGCCTCCGGTGGCGCTCTTCGACTGATCAACAAGCACCTGGAGCTGTCCGAGTGCCGTGGTCGCCTGCTGAAGAACGACGTGCTGGTTCGCATCGTTCTGGGTCAAGGTGATGACCTTCTTCATCTGGGCGATCGCCCCTTGGTAGTCTTGACGCCCCTGCCCGTAGAAGACACCCAAGTTGAAGTTTGCGTTGAGATGGTTGGGGTCTCGCTCCAAGACCGAGCCCACCTCTTGGATCGCGCGGTCAGTCTGTCCGGTGTAGAAAAGCAGCGAAGCGAAGTCAGCGAGGGCATCATTGTCCTGCGGCGAGATCTTAAGGTAGCGCTCGTAATAGCGAATTCCTTGGCGTCCGTAATCTAGCGCGAGTACCGGGTTAGTCTTGAGCACAGCGTTGTTTGCCTCATAGTAGAAGGTCGCCATCTTGAGCAACGCCTCGGGGTCATTGGGCCGGGTCTGCAGCGTGGTGAGTGCGTCCAAAGCTCCCTGCTGGTTCGCGGAAAGAATCGACTTGAACTCGGAGGGCAGCTGCGCGGTTCCGCCCCGCGGCGAGACCAGCGATACAAGCACGACTGCCGCGAACACGGCGAGAGCAAGGGCGAGTATGCCGAGCGGAATCTTGTAGCGCTGGAACGGGCGCACGATATAGCGTCGCGTCCAGCCACCTTCCTCGCCTACCCCATGGCGCTGGACTGGAATGCCCATCGTTTGCGCCTTCAGGAGCATGTTGAGATCGTTGGTCACGAGCAATACGTCGGCATCAGGACCGGCTGCCTGTTGTACTTGATAGGCGGTTCCCAGAATGCGGTCGTCAGCATTGCGAGCGCTTATCCCCTCGGGAAGCGAGTTGCCACCGTCGAGCGGTGCGACGCGCAGCCGGCCACCTTCGGGCAGTTCGACGCCCTCAGTGAGCGAGCCATCCTCGGAGAACTCGAAGATGAGGCGGCTGACCTCACGACCCCGGAAACGCAGGTCAGGATCGACGCGCGCGGTCTTGAGCTTGTCGAGCTCGCCGAGTACGGTCTCCGGAATCACAATCTCGGCTCGAGGAAACGACAGCAACGACTGTGGATCGGCGAGCAGTACGTTGGTGTCCAAGATGACGATCTTCTGCATGTCAGCGTACCTTTCGGATCATGCGGAGAAGCGGCGGATGGCCGATAGTCGATGTCGATTGTTCACTGCAGTTGCGCCTGCTGGTAGCTCTTCACCATAAAGGGGACGCCGAGTGCCTGATCTATCGGCGTGCCGCGTGTGACGGCCATGTACGGGCCGATCACCCACGTCCCGAGTACATCAGCTGAACTCCAAATCCGTAGGGTGTTCTGGTCTTGGTCGTACTGGTAGACCCGCACGCCGGTCTTTGCGCCTTGGGTGGTGACAATTTGGGCGCCCGCATCTCGGCTTGTGGCGTGCATGTTGGTTGAGGCCCAATCTGCAAGACGCGAGGTGTTTTCATTCAGCTGTGCCTGCGCGTTGACCCACCGGCCCACGTCATTGAGAAAGACGAGTGCGACGGCAATCACCAACGCAATACCGATGACCTTCCTCACGTGTCGTCAGCTCCCCCACGCATATCCGGTTCATCCGTAGTGTAGCGCGCTGCAGGAGAGTTCGTGCCGAGCGAGGCGTTTTCGCTCTCTGCGTCGGCAACTTCGACGCTGCGTACTCGGCGCACGATAAAGACCAACAGCAGGCCGAGCACCACCACGATGCCGCCGATGATGGCTATCCGGTCGAGGTAGGAGGCTTTGACGTCGACAGTGGTACGTGCAAGTACGACGTCGCCCGCGAGGACTTGGACCTTGAGTTTGCTCGACAGCGCCGACTTCATGTCCACCGGTATTGGCACAAACGTCTCCTGCGGGTGCAGGACGGTTCGAATCTCGGGGTTGCCCACGACGCGAGCGTCTCCAGACGCGGACGCGCGTACGACGACCGTGAGAGTGTTCTTTGTCTTGTTGGTGATGCTGACCGGGACTTCACCGCGCTTCCCCGCGAAGGTGACGGACTCCGCCTTGATCGAGAGCCCTCCGAGAGCAGCTTTCGAGATGCCGAGCGATTCGTTGGCGAACCCAAGACCTCTGTCGGCAGAGGCCCAAGTGCCGTTGGGCTCGGACCACGCCGAGGATTCCGCCATGAGTGAGTCGGTTTGCGCAGAGGTCACGCCACCGCCCCCCGGACCGAGCGCGGCGAGGAGGCCATCCGCATAGGCGCGAGCCGAGCGGACGGTCTTCCAGTAGCCCGCTGGCACGTGCGACTGTTCGGGAGCCTCGGTCAGCGTCACCGAGCCTGACTTAGTGGGCGGACGGACCTCGCGCCCGAGCGTAAGGCGCACCCAAGGCTCGGCGCCGAACGTCGAGGCGGCTGCTGCCACCGTCGATGTTGCATCAGGTCGCCCCTGGCCAAGGTCGACGCGTATAGCGAAGGGTTGTTGCGGCTTGCCGCCCGCTATCAGCCGGGTGAACGTCCGGCGTAGTGCAGCGTCGGCGTTGCCCCCCGAAACGGCTTGGCTGCTCTTGTCGTCGGTCACGAGTGCGGTGACACGGGCGCCGGACACGGGAAAGGCGCCGCTGGCCGACTTCGTCTTGCCCCAATTGACGCAGGACTCACTCGTGACCACGTAGCCAACGCCTTGGTCCGCCAGCCTCCCAAGCGATTTCTGAGGTGCGCAGTCACCAGCGGGCACGGTGCCGATCGACGGCGTGATCTCTAGGCTCGCGAAACATGCCGAGATTCCCGCCTCGTACTGTGGGGCGATGTCGTCGGCGAGGGCCTCCTGGACCAGGGTCGACAGGTCCGGGTCGGAGTAGCCCAAGCTCACGAGCTCGAGGCGCCCGGTGTCCACTGCGGCGCGCAACCGCACCAGCGTATCGGCGTAGGTGCGGGCGACCGGACTCTGGGCTGGCACGGCAATCCCGTCGGCGAGGGTGTAGCCACCGCTGAGCCTCTTCCACTCAGCGAGCAAGACCGGCGGAACGCCCAGCACGATTCGCGCGCCTGGATCCGCGATCACGAGTGCCGAGATGCGGTCGACGTCGGCGCGCGGGCCTTCGGCCTCGGGTGAGGCCGGATCGATTGCGAGCCCACCTTGCGGGTTCGAGAGTGGGCTCGCGTGTAGCCGAGCCACGAGTACGACGGGTACAGCCGTGGACTTGACGTCGTAGACGAGAAGCTCTGTGGCGACCTCGGTCGTCTCGGTGCTTCCCCCCATCGTGGCGGTCACATTCAAGCGAACCGGATAGACCCCGGGTTTGAGGCTGAGTCCGTCGAGCTCTCGGCCAAAGGAGTAGTCGATCGTTTTAGCCGGTACTGAGTTCTCGACCATCGTTCGCTGGTAGACTAGCTTGCCCGTTGGGTACCGGACCTGTAGTCGGGTCTGAACGTAGGATGCGGGCTCGCTAAGGCGAACATGAGCGGTATACCCGAAGGATCCCGCCAGAGGGACCGCCGTCCAGCTTGATTCGAGCGAGGCTGCAAGCGCGGTCTTGTCGGCAGGAATCGCGGGTGCAGCAAGGGCGGGAAGCCGCACGGCTGCGAATGCGCACGCGACTAGAACGGCCACCGCAAAGGGGACCGCGCGACGGGCGCGTGCGTTGAGACGAAAGACCATGTAGTTGCTCCGACCCCCGGGCCCGGACACATACAGGGGCGCTCGCGGGAGTGAATCTTGCAGTGCCAACGGGCACATGATTATCGCACGAAAGCACGGAGAGAGGACCTTGACGCGTATGTCACAACGCAGCGAGCCATCCGTCATACCCGAAATTCTGCCGCTCATCCCTCTGAGGGATCTGAGCCTGTTTCCCAACCTCGTCGTACCGCTTTTTGTCGGCCGAGAGCCGTCAATCAAAGCGTTGGAGGAGGCCATGAGAGAGGGCCACCTCGTCGCGCTCGCCACCCAGCGAAAGGCCGAAACGCAGGACCCGGGCGCCGAAGACATCTTTGAGATCGGCTGCGTCGCCACAGTGATGCAGGAGCTCAAGCTACCCGACGGCACCGCCAAGGCGCTGGTCGAAGGCAAGCAGAGGTTCCGCATCCTCGAGTACATTCAGACCGACCCGTTCTTCATGGTGCGCGTCGAGCTCATCGACGAGCCTGAGGAGGTCGACGTCGAGACCGAGGCGCTCATGCGCGCTCTGGTCGGCGATTTTGAGCACGCGGCGGAGCTTGGCCGCCCCATCCCCCACGAGGTGCTAGTAGCCGCGTCTTCGATCGAGGAGCCGGGCAGGCTCGCCGACTTCGTTGCCTTCCACCTGAGTCTGCGCGTCGATGACAAGCAGGAAATTCTTGAAGCGTTTGATCCACGAGACCGCTTGGAGAAGGCCACCCGCTTCCTCAAAAAGGAGCTTGAGATTCTCGAGCTCGGCACCAAGATTCAGGATCGGGTCAAGGAGCAGATGACCAAAACCCAGCGGGAGTACTTCCTTCGCGAGCAGCTCAAGGCTATCCAGCAGGAGCTCGGCCAGTTCGACGAGGTCCAAGCCGAGGTTGAGGAGTACACCGACAAGATTCGCGAAGCGGGCATGCCCGAAGAGGTGCAGGAAAAGGCGCTCAAGGAGCTCGGCAGGTTCCAGAAGATGCCTCCGGCCGGCGCCGAGACGAGCGTCATTCGCACCTACCTTGACTGGCTTGTCGGACTGCCCTGGACCACCGAGTCTGAGGAGAAGCTCGACCTAGCCGAGGCGCAGCAGGTCCTCGACGAGGATCACTATGGCCTCGAGAAGGTCAAGGAGCGCATTCTCGAGTACCTCGCGGTCCACAAGCTGACCGACACCATGCGCGGCCCGATTCTGTGCTTTGTCGGCCCACCGGGTGTGGGCAAGACCTCGATCGGTCGCTCGATTTCGCGTGCGCTCGGCCGCCAGTTCATCCGCATGTCGCTCGGCGGAGTGCGCGACGAAGCCGAGATTCGCGGCCATCGTCGTACGTACGTCGGTGCGCTTCCGGGTCGCATCATTCAGTCGATCAACCAAGTGGGCACCAAGAACCCCGTCTTCATGATGGATGAGATCGACAAGGTGGGTGCCGACTTCAGGGGCGACCCGACGTCGGCGCTGCTCGAGGTCCTCGATCCCGAGCAGAACAACTCCTTCCAGGATCACTACCTGGAGGCGCCATTTGACCTGTCAAACGTCATGTTCATCACCACAGCGAACCTGCTGGATACGATTCCGCCCGCCCTGCGCGACCGCATGGAGGTCATCCACTTCCCGGGCTACACCGAGGACGAGAAGATCCACATCGCCGAGCAGTACCTTATTCCCAAGCAACTTGCCGAGCACGGGCTTTCCTCGGCCAAGCTCGAGATCAAGCGGGACGCCGTCAGCGACATGGTCCGTCTCTACACCCGCGAGGCAGGCGTCCGAGGCCTCGAGCGTACCGTCGCCACGATTGCGCGCCAAGTCGCGCGCAAGGTGGTGGAGGGCAAGAAGGGCAAGACAATCGTCTCGCACCGCACCATCCACAAGTACCTCGGTCCCGAGAAGTTCAGCTTTGGCATCGCTGGCGAGAAGGACGAGGTAGGCGTGTCGACAGGACTCGTGTGGACCGAGGCCGGTGGCGACATCATCTCTATCGAGGCGACTCAGATGCCGGGCAAGGGAGCACTCATCCTTACCGGGCAGCTCGGCGATGTCATGCGCGAGTCTGCCACTGCGGCGGTTTCATACATTCGCACGCGGGCGACCGAGCTGGGGATTCCGGAGGACTTTCAGGATCACACCGACTTGCACATCCACGTGCCGGCGGCCGCGACTCCCAAGGACGGCCCCTCGGCAGGAATCACTATGGCAACGGCGATCGCCTCGGTGCTAACCGGTTGTCCGGTGCGGCGCGACCTCGCTATGACTGGCGAGATCACGCTTCGCGGACGAGTTTTGCCCATCGGTGGGCTGAAGGACAAGCTCCTTGCCGCTCATCGCGCCGGACTGACCACGGTTCTCATCCCCAAGGAGAACGTGCGCGATTTGCAGCTACTGCCCGAGCGTGTCCGCGCCGAGCTCACTATCGTTGGAGTCAAGACGATGGACGAGGTGCTCGAGTTGGCACTCGTTGAGAGCTGCCGACCCAAGCGATCGCGCCGCAGGGTGGTACCATCCTGACATCGATTCACCGCGCGTCACGTCGGCTGCCATCTGCGGGAGCTTTGCCCGCAGCGCGAGCGCGCTTCGATCTCTCCAGGAGGCACAAATGCGGGTTCTCGTCACCGGTGGCGCTGGGTTCATCGGCTCGAATCTCACTCATGCGCTGATCACCGGAGGCCACCAAGTCGGCGTGATCGATGACCTGTCCACCGGATCGCCTCAGAACATTCATCCTCACGCATGGTCTCGTACGCTCGACATCCTCGATTCGGGATTCTCGGCACTGGTCGCCGAGTTTGCGCCCGATGCCGTGGTGCACCTTGCGGCGCAGGCGAGCGTGTCGGTCTCACTCCAAGATCCCGAGCGCGATTGGGCGGTCAATGCCGAGGGCACACGCGTCGTAGCGCAGGCTGCTCGCGAAGCCGGAGCGAAGCGAATGGTCTCGGCCTCGTCGGCTGCGGTATACGGCGAGCCGCTCGCGTCTGACTTGCCGCTGTCTGAGATCGCTCCCAAAGCGCCAGCCAATCCCTACGGCAAGAGCAAGCTCGCCGCCGAGGGGCTCCTCGCGGCGGAACTAGCCGGGTCTGGGGTCGACCACGCGTCCTTCCGGTTCAGCAATGTCTATGGTCCGCGGCAGGACGGTGCAGGCGAGGGTGGCGTGGTGGCGATCTTCTGCACCAGAATGCAAGCCGGCCAGTCGCCGGTTGTCTTTGGAACGGGCGCGCAGACGCGTGATTTCATCTACGTCGGTGACGTGGTGGCTGCTATCATCTCGGCGTTGCTGAGCGAATCACCTCTTGCGGGCGAGGGGCCGGACGGCGCTGCGTTCAACATCTCTACCGGCGAGGAAGCCTCTGTCGAAGCGCTACTGCTCGCGCTGCGGCAGGCGTCCGGTTACCTGGGCGGCGTCGACTACGAGCCGGCTCGCGAGGGTGATGTCGATCGCAGCTCACTGGACCCCGGCAAGGCCGCGCGCGTCTTTGATTGGAGTGCGCGTCAGCCGCTGGATAAAGGCGCCGCTGTGACCTGGCGGTGGTTCGCCGCATCATCGTGAGCAAACCTGCCGACAAGGAGACTCCGACGACTGCGGTGGAGATCTGCGCGCTGCATAAAGCGCGCGCTCTAGCGGAGCTCTTGGTCGCCGATGCGATGGCCCCCGGCTCGGATGGAATTCCCTGGAGGGGAGCGCTCATCGCCGAGGTCGCTGTCGTCAAGGGCTTGCCCGGGCCAGCGGAGGCGTCTGGGGGAGCGGCACTTTCGGGTGCCGACGGGGCTGCGGCGGTCAAAGCACTCTCCGCACTCGGCTACGCCGAGGGAGATCTGTTCTTCACTCTCTCACGCCCCCAGCCCGGTGCTATCTCGGCGAGTGGCGCAGCACGGCTGCGCGCTCAAATCGAGGCGGTCGACCCGAGTCTGGTCCTCGCTTTGGATGGCGAGGCCGCGGCCGACGTGTCCGCGGCCTTCGGAATCGACCAGCCCGCGTGGGGCAGCGGAGTGGTCGTGCTCGGCAGACGGATTGTCGCTGTCGACGGGCTTGAGGCTTCGCTCACGAATCCCGCGCGAAAGCGTAGGGTCTGGGAGCAGCTGAAGGCGGCGCGGGTCGAAGGTCCGGTGTACTAGTCTTCTTCGATCTCGGTTATCGCGCCCATCGGGCACTCTTCCATGCAGGTTGCGCAGCCGTCGCAGTTCTCGTCATGCACGGGCTCAGCAGCGTCGCCGACAATCTCGAGCACTCCGCTCGGGCACGCGTCGACACAGATGCCGCAGGCAGAGCACTCGTCCTCATTGATGATGGGTCGGGGCATCGAAGCTCCTTCACAAATTGGCCTCGCGGCGCTTACCGCCCGAGTTTCGTGCGTACCTTACCGAGCGTTCGCGCCGCTGTAAAGACCTTGGTCTCGGCTTACGTTGGCAGAACGTCGAGTGGTAAGACACTGTGTGATTAGGGTATAAGTACACATCGGTTTGGCATGAAACTTGATAACAGCGCACTTAGATTTATGGGAAAGCATCCACGGCGCCATCTGGTGCCTCGGGGAATCAGCCAAAGCAGTGTGGGTCTTCGCAGCATGCGAACGCTCACGACACCGAAAGGGGATTGAACTTATGGGCAAGGTAATCGGTATCGATCTGGGTACCACAAACTCGGCCATGGCCGTCCTTGAGGGCGGAGAGCCGACCATCATCATCAACGCCGAGGGCGATCGCACGACGCCATCGGTCGTAGCGTTTCGCAAGGACGGCGAGCGCGTCGTGGGCAAGGCCGCCAAGAACCAGGCCGTGACCAATCCGGAGAACACGATCACGTCGATTAAGCGGTTTATGGGACGGAAGTTCTCCGAGGTCAGCTCGGAGCTTAAGACCGTGTCCTACGAAGTCGTCAAGGGCAAGGACGGCCGCGTCGAAGTCGAGATCGAAAGCAAGTCGTACACGCCCGAGGAGATCTCGGCGATGACCCTCCAGAAGCTGAAGGCCGACGCCGAGAAGTACCTGGGGGAGCCGGTCACGCAAGCGGTTATCACCGTTCCGGCCTACTTCAATGACATGCAGCGCCAGGCCACCAAGGATGCTGGAAAGATTGCCGGCCTCGAGGTTCTGCGCATCATCAACGAGCCGACCGCAGCTGCGCTGGCCTACGGCTTGGACAAGGGTGACGCGAGTCAGACGATTCTCGTCTTCGACTTGGGCGGCGGCACCTTTGACGTCTCGGTCATGGAGCTTGGCGACGGCGTCTTTGAGGTCAAGTCAACCAACGGCGATAACCACCTGGGCGGCGACGATTGGGACCAGAAGGTCATCAACTGGCTCGCCGACAAGTTCAAAGCCGACCATGGCATCGACCTGCGCAACGACAAGATGGCTCTGCAGCGTCTGAAGGAAGGCGCCGAGCGCGCCAAGATGGAGTTGTCGACCACGCAGCAGACGCAGATCAACCTGCCGTTCATCACGGCTGACGCGTCGGGTCCCAAGCACCTCGACTACACCATCACACGCTCCGAGTTCGAGAAGGTCACCGACGACCTGCTCGAGCGCACGCGCAAGCCGGTCGAGGCAGCAATGAAGGATGCCGGCGTTAAGATGGGCGACATCGACGAGGTCATCCTGGTCGGCGGTTCGACTCGCATGCCGGCCGTGCAGGAACTCGTCAAGAAGATGACCGGCAAAGACCCGCACATGGGTGTCAACCCCGATGAGGTCGTGGCCGTGGGTGCAGCGATCCAGGGCGGCGTTCTCTCAGGCGACGTCAAGGACATCCTGCTCCTCGACGTGACCCCGCTGGCACTGGGCGTTGAGACGCTCGGCGGCGTCATGACAAAGATGATCGAGCGCAACACCACTATCCCGACGCGCAAGACCGAGGTCTATACGACAGCGGCTGATAGCCAGAGCAGCGTGGAGATCCACGTGTTGCAGGGCGAGCGCGAGTTCGCGGCCGACAACAAGACTCTCGGCAAGTTCCACCTGATGAACCTCCCGTCGGCGCCGCGCGGCGTACCGCAGATCGAGGTCACCTTCGACATCGACGCCAACGGCATCGTTAACGTCTCGGCCAAGGACATGGGGACGGGCCAGGAGCAGAAGATCACCATTTCGGGCTCCACTGCGCTGTCCGACCAGGAAGTTGAGCGCATGGTGTCCGACGCCGACAGTCACGCCGACGACGACCGCAAGCGCAAGGAAGAGGTCGAGGTACGCAACACAGCCGACTCGCTCATCTATGCCACCGAGAAGACCCTCAAGGAGCTCGCCGACAAGGTGCCGGATGACTCCAAGGCCGAAAACGAGGCCGCCATCGCCGCCGCCAAGAAGGCGCTCGAAGGCAGTGACATCGACGAGATCAAGTCCGCCACCGAGGCACTCCAGGCCGCCAGCTACAAGCTCGCCGAGATCGTCTACTCGGCAGCTCAGGAAGTCGACGCGGAGGCTGCGGCTGGCGAGCCTACCGCCGACACTGGCGAGGATGTTGTCGACGCCGACTACGAAGTTGTCGATGGAGACGAGTCCTGATGGGTCAGAGCAGTGATGTTGCCGGGGGGCGGGGCTCGAAGGCTCCGCCTCCTGCAAGACATAGCAATCCGGCGGAGCCTTCGAGCCCCGCTTCCTCGGTCGACCAAGTGGTAGACGACGAACTCATCTCCGATCTTGGAGCTGAGTACGAGCTGCGGGGCGATGTGGTCGCGGACGAACTGGAAACAGCGAAGGCCGAAGCGACCGAGTGGCGAGACAAGAGCTTGCGCGCTCAGGCGGAATTCGAGAACACCAAGAGGCGTCTGGAGACACGGCATGCCGATGCGCTGTTGCGTGCTGGTGAGCGCGTGGTCGTCAACTTGCTGCCGGTCCTCGACGACTTGGACCGCGCGATCGACCATGCGGTCGGTGACGCGAGCGATGTCGCCGACGGGCTGACGGCGGTCCAGCGCAAACTGCTCGAGGTCATCGGCCGAGAGGGAGCGTCAGCGATCGATCCTCTCGGCGAGCCGTTCGATGCCGAGAAGCACCAGGCGGTTCAGATGAGCGAGGACGTCGAGGTTCCGGATCACACGGTTGTCGACGTGTTTCAGAAGGGCTACGAGATGCATGGCCGTGTGCTGCGGCCGGCGATGGTCGTGGTCTCCACTGGGGGCCCGACGAGGGAATAGGCGGCCGCTCACATGTCACCCACCGCCAATTACTACGACACTCTCGGCGTGAAGAAGGATGCGTCCGCCGCCGAGATCAAGAAGGCGTTTCGCAAGCTCGCGCGCAAACATCATCCCGACGCGGGCGGCGACGAGGAGAAGTTCAAGGAGCTTAACTCCGCCTACGAGGTGCTCTCCGACCCGGAGAAGCGATCGGAGTACGACCAGTACGGCCAGTATTTCGGTGGCAAGATGCCTCCAGGCGCTCCGGGCTACGGCGGCCCAGGCGGCGGAGGCTATTCCCAGCGGGTCGACATGAGCGACCTCGGCGACATCTTTGGCAACGTATTCCGAGGAGGCCGCGGTTCTCGGCGTTCGCAGCCACAGCCTCACCGGGGAAGTGACCTGCAGCTGGACCTAGATCTGACTTTCCAGCAGGCGTTTGAGGGCACATCGACGCAGATCGAGGTCGATCGTGACGAGACCTGCTCGGTGTGCAAGGGATCGGGAGCCAAGCCGGGTACTTCGCCGACGAGCTGCCCAGCATGCGGAGGAACCGGGGCGGTGAGCGAAGGCCAGGGCATGTTCGGCTTCTCTCGGGCATGCCCGCGGTGCTCGGGGACGGGCACTGTCATCGAGCAGCCCTGCTCGGCATGCCGAGGCGCGGGTTCGGTCAAGCGTCGCGTGCCGGTGGGAGTCAATGTGCCTGCGGGCGCAACCGACGGCGGCAAGCTGCGATTCAAAGGCAAGGGAGCCTCCGGGGCCAGCGGCGGACCAGCGGGCGACCTGTACGTGGTCACGCGGATCAAGCCGCACCCGTTTTACTCTCGCGACGGCGCAGACGTCGTACTCGACCTACCCGTCACGATTGCCGAGGTGGCGCTGGGTACTCAGGTCACCGTTCCGACTCCAGCCGGTGCGAAGGTCAAGATCAAGATTCCGGCCGGCACCCAGGATGGAGCCGTGTTTCGCATTCGCGGAGAGGGCGCTCCAAAGCTCAAGGGATCGGGCGCGGGCGACCTGAAGGTCAAGGCGAACATCACGGTGCCCAAGCACCTCAATGACGCGCAGCGGGAGGCTCTTGAGGCGTTCTCGGCGGGGCAGGTAGATGACCTGCGGGAGCACATTCACTAGCGAGCAATGTCGACAACGGAAGGACGAGCAGTGAGCGACAGGCGAGGCGACTACGACAGGCCTCTGTACATGATCAGCGTGGCGGCCGACCTGGCCGGCGTGCATCCTCAGACGCTGCGAATCTACGAGAGAAAGTGCCTGGTGGCGCCGCAACGCTCGGCAGGCAATACGCGGCTGTACTCGCAGGCAGATGTTGAGCGGCTCCGAGAGATCCAGAGGCTGACTCAGGAAGAGGGAATCAACCTGGCCGGCGTCACGCAGATCATCGAACTCCAGCGTGAAATCGAACGCATACGGGTCGACCTTGCCAACGCGCTCTTGCACGCGAAACGCGCGGATGCGTCGGCGCACGTCGCGCGTGAGACCGCTCGGCGACAAGAAGTGCGCGCGGCACTAGTGCACGTTGAGCGCGGGGCTGTCGTGCGCCGATACGGGCAGGGGTGAAGACGTGAGACTCGACAAGCTGACCATCAAGGCGCAGGAAGCGCTCGAGGCTGCGGCAGGCATCGCGAGTGAGATGGATGCCGCCACCGTCGAGCCCGAGCACCTGCTCAAGGCGCTGCTCGACCAAGCCGATGGCATCGTGCGGCCGATCCTAGGCAAAGTCGGGGCCGATCCGGCGGCGCTCGATGTGGCCGTCGATGAGGCTCTGGCCTCGGCACCGCGCGTGAGTGGCGCCGTCCAAGCGGGCATCGGCCCTCGGCTCAACACCGTTCTCTCGGCAGCCTTCAAGTCCGCCGAGAAGATGAAGGATGCCTACGTCTCCAGCGAGCATCTGCTCGCCGCGCTCGCCGCCGACAAGGGCGAAGCAGGTCGCATCCTCGAGCGCGCGGGGGCGAGCGCGGCACGGGTCTCCTCGGCAGTCGAGGAGCTTCGGCGCGGGAGCAAGGTCACCGATCAGAATCCCGAGGCGCAGTTTCAGGCGCTTGAGCGCTACGGCCGCAACCTCACGGAGGCCGCGCGCGACGGCAAGCTCGACCCGGTTATCGGCCGCGTCGACGAGATTCGCCGAGCAATCCAAGTGCTGTCGCGGCGCACCAAGAACAACCCGGTGCTCATCGGCGAGCCGGGCACGGGCAAGACGGCCATCGTCGAGGGGCTTGCGCAGCGCATTGTCGCGGGCGACGTACCGTCGTCGTTGCGTGACAAGGACGTCATCACGCTCGACCTCGCCTCGATGGTGGCGGGGGCGAAGTATCGCGGCGAGTTTGAGGATCGCCTCAAGGCGGTGCTGCGCGAAGTCGAGGAGTCGGCCGGGCAGATCATCCTGTTCATCGACGAGCTGCACACCATCGTGGGAGCCGGCGCGGCGGAAGGCGCTTTGGACGCGGGCAACATGCTCAAGCCAGCGCTCGCACGCGGGGAGCTCCACGCAATCGGCGCGACCACTCTCGACGAATACCGCAAGCACATCGAGAAGGACTCGGCGCTCGAGCGGCGCTTCCAGCCGGTCTATGTTGGTGAGCCGACGGTCGAGGACACGATCGCCATCCTGCGCGGTCTCAAGGAGAAGTACGAGGTCCACCACGGCGTGCGCATCACCGACGGCGCGATCGTCAGCGCGGCGGAGCTTTCCAACCGCTACATCGCCGACCGGTTCCTGCCCGACAAGGCGATCGACCTGATCGACGAGGCAGCAAGCCGGTTGCGCATAGAGATCGATTCGATGCCGGTCGAGATCGACTCGCAGGCGCGCCAGCTCACCCAGCTCCAGATCGAGGAGCAGGCGCTCATGAAGGAGAAGGACGCCGCATCGGTCGAGCGGCTGGAGGCGCTGCGCTCAGAGATGGCGCAGGTCAACGAGAAACTCGCCGGACTCAAGGCCGCGTGGGAGAACGAGAAGGCGGTCATCGTCACCGTCCAGCAGCTCAAAGCCGACTTGGATGAGGCGCGCGGCGATGAGGAGCGCGCCACGCGCGACGGCGATCTGACGCGCGCCGCCGAGATTCGCTATGGCCACATCCCCAAGCTGGAGGCTGAGCTTGCCGAGGCGGACGCAAAGCTGCGCGCCCAGCAGGAGTCCGGCGCGATGCTCAAGGAAGAGGTGACCGAGGAGGAAGTGGCCGAGGTCGTCTCGGCGTGGACCGGGGTCCCGGTCAGCCGGATGATGCAGGGTGAGATGGCCAAGCTGGCGCTGCTCGAGGAGGTGCTGCACGAGCGGGTCATCGGACAGGACGAGGCGGTCGCGGCGGTCGCGGGGGCGATTCGGCGCTCGCGCGCGGGGCTCTCGGATCCGGACCGACCGATCGGGAGCTTCCTGTTCCTTGGACCGACGGGCGTGGGCAAGACCGAGCTCGCAAAGACGCTCGCGAGCTATCTGTTCGACGACCCGCGGGCGATGGTGCGCATCGACATGTCCGAGTACATGGAGAAGTTCAGTGTGCAGCGGCTCATCGGCGCGCCCCCCGGCTACGTGGGCTACGACGAGGGTGGCCAGCTCACCGAGGCAGTGCGCCGGCGCCCCTACAGCGTCATTCTGCTCGACGAGATTGAGAAGGCGCACCCGGACGTGTTTGGCGTGTTGCTGCAGGTGCTCGACGACGGGCGACTCACCGACGGTCAGGGCCGAGTGGTGAGCTTCAAGAACGCCATCGTCATCATGACCAGCAACGTCGGCTCGCAATTCATCCAGCAGTTCGCCGAGGGCGGTGCCGATGAGAAGCAGATGAACGAGATGCTGCAGGAGGCGCTACGGGCGACCTTCAGGCCGGAGTTTCTCAACCGTATCGACGACACTGTGGTGTTCCACGCTCTGACGCTCGACGAGCTTGCGCAGATTGTGGTGTTGCAGCTTGAGGCCGTGCGCGTGCGACTAGCCGAGCGCAAGATCGCGCTCGAGCTGACGCCGGCGGCCGTGGAGCGGCTTTCGCTCGACGGCTTCGACCCCGTATTCGGCGCTCGGCCCCTCAAGCGGATGATCCAGCGCGAGGTGGTCGACCGCGTGGCGAGCGCGATCATTCGCGGCGAGGTGCACGAAGGTGACACGGTGACGGTGGATGTGGGGGACGCCGGGTACGTGGTGCGGTAGGCGCAAGAGACGAGAGATCCGAGTCTCAGAAAAGCAACATAAGAGTTGCATCGACAACACCGGTGATGCACACTTGTGGCATGTCCGATCTCGCTGACATAGGCTCCGCCTTGGTGGAGTTCCGCAAGTCGAGCGACCTGACCCAGGCCGGCCTCGCTGAAGCTCTTGGCGTGCACCGGCAACAGGTGCAGCGGTGGGAGTCGACGCAGTACCGCTCGGCGAGTCTGGAGCGAGTCGGAGAGGTTGCGCATGCACTCGGCTTTGATGCGCTGATTCTTGACGGACAAGTCCGGGTGGTACATGCGCACGGTCGCGCGGTTTCCGACGGCGACGCGGTGTCGCCGGCACGCGAGCTCGGGCAGGTTGTGGCCCGAATACGCGCCCATGGCGACGAACTGCGCTCGACGTTTGGTCTGAGCAAGCTGGGGGTGTTCGGCTCGTTTGCCGATGCCCGTCAGACTGAAGATTCAGATGTCGACTGTTTAGTGGAGTTCGGCGACTCACCGTCGAGCACGTCCGATGTGGCGGAGTACCTCAATCGTATTTTGGGTCGCGAGGTCGATGTGACTACCTTGGATAGGCTTCGTTGGGAGATTCGCGCGGATGTGAGCAGGGAGGTCATCCGTGTGTGGGCGGCGTGAGCCTCTGCTGTACATCAACGATATGGTCGAGGCTGCCGAGCGGATTGTGGACGTGTGCGAGGGCGTTCCTGACGACCGAATCATGAGAGATGCGAATCGCTCGGATATTATCTTGTGGCGTCTGACGGTCCTAGGTGAGGCGGCCAAGAACGTACCCGCCGAGGTGCGAACGGCGCATCCGGGAATCGCGTGGCACGAGGCAGCTCGCCTTCGCGACCGTGTCGTGCACCACTACGAGGGCATCGACGCTGCCCAGATTGCCGCGGTCGTGTGCACGGATCTGCCTCAACTACTGACAGCGCTCAGGCCTTTGCAGGCAAAGCTGCTGGGCGAGTGGCAGGTGCGTCAGGACCGACTCGGCGGGGTTGCCGACTGGTAGCCGGGCCGCCTCAGATCTCCAGCGGAGGGACTCTCGTTTCCTGATTGGCCTATCGTTGGCTGGAGGTATTGCTGGGGTCGACGACAGCTTCTACGCGGTGTTGCAGGCGTCCTATTCAAACAGTGCACCGCGCGAGTCTTGTCGGGCGTGGAGGATTCTCAGGATGACGACCGCGCCAGCCGTCGCCCGGTAGAAGATCAGATAGGGCTCGACCGCCACGAATCTGATGCCGGGTGCGGCGAACTCGAAGTCCTCGACCGCGAGTGCTGCGCCCATCTCTGGATGGGTGGAGAGTCGCTCCGCTGCACCCTCAAGGCGCGCGAGCAGCTCCAGGGCGGCGCTCCGGTTGCGCTGGCTCACGAAGGCGAAAGCCACGTCGAGGTCGCCGGAAGCGGCGGGTGTAAACCTGACGGGTAGACGCCTACTCCGCGGCGTCATCGATCCGATTCCGGACTCGGTCGAACACGGCGGCTGAGTCGAGGAGAGAATCGCCGTCCGCGAGTTGCCGATCGGCCCTGAGCAGCAGCGCTTGCAGCTTCATTCGCGCCTCGGAGCGCTCGAAGGCCTCGTAGCTCATGACGACCAAGTCGGCTTCGCCGTTGCGGGTCAGCACGACGGGCTCGTCGATGGAGTGGCAGAGCTCGGAGAAACCCGTGTAGTCCTGCCGAATCGCGGTCGACGGCTTGATATGCATGAGAGACCTCCGAAATGAACACATGGCATTCTGATGCACTTATTCTATCACCTTCCTCGGCGGCGACTGGTCGCGTGTTGGTCGTCCACCGATTGTCCGAGGCGGTGCTTTCTGCCAGCTGACCAGAAGATAAACCGAGTCGTGTCTCCGGGAGGAAACCCCGTACCCTGCTACCCTCTTCACGTGACCTGAGGTCCGCGATTTCACAGGAGGTTCGCCATCCGTCCGCGCTGGAAGAAGGTCGGCGCCGATCTTCTCGCCCACAAGGTCCGCACGGTGCTCGTCGTCCTTTCGATTGCGGTTGGCATCTTTGCTGTCGCGATCATGATGGGAGGGCGCGCGGTACTCATGCGCGCGCTCGACACGAGCTTTCCGCTCACTCGTCCGCCGAGTGTCACATTCATCACGCAGCCCTTCGACGAGCATCTAGTCCACAGCGTCGCGGCGCAGCCCGGCGTGGCCGCGGCCCAGGGGCGGCGCGCCTCCCAGTTGAGCTTCCGAGTCAACGGCGGGCCTTGGCAAAACATCAACCTGTATGCGCTCAAGAACTACTCGGACATGTCGATCGGGAAGCTCACCCTGCTTGACGGGGCGGAGGCGCCCAAGCGCGGTGAGATGCTGCTCGAACGCGGATCAATCGCATACTCCGGGCTCAAGACAGGCGACACCATCGAGTTCGAGACATCTCAGGAGAAGAACCCCGTCCTACGAGTGTCAGGGACGGTGCATGATCTGAACTCCGTCATCCCCATGATGAACGGCCGCTCGGTGGGATTCGTGAGCTTCGACACTCTGCAGGACCTGGGCGAACCGGACTCCTTCAACCAGCTCGACGTGGTTTCCGCTGAGCCGCTCGCCGGTGTGGACGCCGTCACTGAGTTCGGCGCGAAGCTGCGCGACGACGTTATCGAGCCGTCGGGCGTGCGCGTGCTGCGCATGACGGCGCACAAGCCTGGCGTGCAGAACCTCGCCGACATCTTCAAGGCGGTCACGATGCTCCTCGTGATCGTGGGAGTGCTCACATTGCTGCTCTCGGCGTTCCTTGTCGTTAACACTATCGGGGCGCTCGTCACGCAGCAGACGCGGCAGATCGGCGTGATGAAGGCGATCGGAGGGCGCAGGTTACAGCTGGCCGAGATGTACTTCGCGATGGTGCTGGCCTACGGCGCTCTCGGGTTGCTCGTGGCGCTACCTCTTGGGCAGCTCGCGACGGACCGCTTTGTCGACTTCGGCTCGGCGAGGATGAACTTCCTTGTCACCGACTACTCGATGCCGCGGTCGATCCTCACGCTCGAGCTTGCGGTGGGCCTGCTAGTGCCGCTTGCAGCGGCTGCAGTCCCGGTGATTCTGGGCATGAGGATGCCGGTCCAAAAGGCGCTCTATAACACTGGGACCAACGCGAGTCAGTTTGGAGACGGGCTGATCGACCGCGTGCTCGGACACATCCGAGGACTTCCACGGCCGGTGGCGCTCGCGCTACGTAACACGTTTCTGCGCAAAGGCCGGCTCACACTCACATTGGCGGCACTGTCGCTTGCGGCCGCGGTGTTCATGTCGGTGGCCAGCGTCAACAGCTCGGTCGGGCTGACGGTCGAGCGCGTGGGAGCGCACCGCAACATGGACTTCTGGGCCGACGTGTACCCGCCGCTTCCCCTCGCCGAGGCCCAACGCGCGGCGATGCGCGTGCCGGGTGTGACTGGCACCGACGGGTGGTTGTATCGCTCGGCGGTTCGGCTGCGGCCCGATCGCACGGAGTCGCCGGCCATCACGGTCACGGGGCTGCCCGCCGACTCGGACTACCTCAAGCCCGAGCTCTCTTCGGGCCGATGGCTGAAGCCCGGCGACCGGGACGTCATCGTGGTGGACTCGGCGGTGCTCAAGCAGGACCCGGACGCCACCGTGGGGAGCACAATCACGCTGAAAATGCGCGGCGTGGAGCAGGCGTTCAAGGTGGTGGGAGTGGTGCGTGGCGACCTGCTGCAGCCCTTCGCCTACGCCGATCGGACCTACCTCGACGAGGTCGTCTCGGCTCGGGGCACCATTGACTCGCTTTCGGTTAGGACAGTCGCTCACGACGCCGAGACTCAGAGCCAGGTCGCCCGCAAGCTGACCGACTACTTCTCAAAACGGCAGATGCCCATCACCGAGACGATGACGCTCACGCACATGCAGAAGATGATCAAGGATTCGCTTGGCATCATCGTGGTATTCCTGATC
>Ga0194043_1000419_pt1 | contig 23262 bp, 18 predicted proteins | sample JunL4415m_MetaG_FD_161274 | JGI IMG/M metagenome (GOLD analysis project Ga0194043, IMG submission 161274) | Anoxic zone freshwater microbial communities from boreal shield lake in IISD Experimental Lakes Area, Ontario, Canada - Jun2016-L442-15m | ecosystem: Environmental > Aquatic > Freshwater >...
CGGAGAAATGCGTCGGCCGCCGTCGGGGATAGGGTGGGACGGTGGCCGGGTTCCTGAACTGGTGGGACGGCGCCGAGTTATGGCTGTCGGGCCGGGGCTTCGTGCTGCAGACCGTGATCGTCATGCCCGTGGTCCTGGTGTTGGCCTACGGCATTGCGGTGGCTGTCGATGCGGTCCTGGGCCATGGCATCGCGATGGTTCGGCGGCTGCGAGGCGACCGCGGATGACCGGTATGCCCCGGTCCCGGGTGCGGTTCGCTCTCGTTGCTCTGCTCGTGCTTGTACTTATCTTCTGGTTGCTGAATCGCTGACCCGTGGTGTCATCGCGAAGCCCGCATGATGCGTGCGGACAGATCGGGTGTTATCGTTCGCGCCATGCAATCGGCGACCCGCTACGTTCTGGCGGTATCAGGCGTTGGTGTGCACGCCGTTGCTGATTCTGCATGTTGTTGTCTCTAACCCTCTGCTGCCCTGCGGTCTGGTGTTGGTGACGATTGTGCCTGGAAACCATTTCTCCGTCGGGGCGGATCTTTGAGCCCGTTCAAAACCGACGATGAGAAAGGCCGTTCATGACCACGCTTACGCAAGTTCTTCGCAAGTTTCAGGTTGCCGCAGCACTGGCAACCGCCACCACCGTGCTCGCCGCCTGCGGTGGCGGATCCAGTGACGTCGTCGGCGGCGGTGATGCGCCCAACGCTGACACCACACTGACCCTGGTGGCCTACGCCGTTCCGGAACCGGGGTGGAGCAAGATCATTCCCGCGTTCGCCGCCACTGCTGAGGGCAAGGGTGTCGAGGTGACGACGTCCTACGGGGCATCCGGGGATCAGTCCCGCGCCGTCGTCGACGGTAAGCCCGCCGACATCGTGAACTTCTCGGTCGAACCGGATGTCACCCGACTGGTCAAGGCCGGCAAGGTCGCGCCCGACTGGAACACCGATGTCACCAAGGGCATCCCATTCGGCTCGGTGGTGTCACTGGTGGTCCGCAAGGGCAACCCGAAGAACATCAAGGACTGGGATGACCTTCTCGCTCCGGGCATCGAGGTGGTCACGCCCAGCCCGCTGAGTTCGGGGTCGGCCAAGTGGAACCTGCTCGCGCCCTATGCCGCGAAGAGCGACGGCGGCCAGAACCAGCAGGCCGGCCTGGACTTCGTCAGCCAGTTGGTGTCCGACCACGTCAAGACCCGGCCCGGTTCCGGCCGCGAGGCCACCGACGTGTTCCTGCAGGGCACCGGCGACGTTCTGCTCAGCTACGAGAACGAGGCCATCAACGTTGAGCGCCAGGGTAAAGAGGTCGAGCACATCAACCCGCCGCAGACCTTCAAGATCGAGAACCCGGTGGCCGTTGTCAGTACCGGCGCCCACACCGACAAGGCGGGCGCGCTGAAGAATTTCCTGTTCACCCCGGAGGGCCAGAAGATTTGGGCGCAGGCCGGTTTCCGGCCGGTCGACCCGGCGGTGGCGGCGGATTTCGCGACTGATTTCCCGGTTCCGCAGAAGCTGTGGACCATCGCTGACCTTGGCGGTTGGAAGACGGTGGATTCGGCACTGTTCGACAAGGAGAATGGCGCCATCACCGTGATCTACAAGAAAGCGACCGGATGACGGCAGCCCCGCACGCCACGACGGCCCGGCCCGAGTTCAACTCGGGCCGGCCCTCCGGTGTCGCGGCCCGCCGTGACCACTCGACGCCCGCCCTTGCCGGCGCGGCGTCGATCTGGCTGAGTGTGATCGTCCTGCTCCCGCTGTCGGCGATCGTGTGGCAGTCGGCCAAGGGCGGCCCGGGTGCGTTCTGGGCTGCGATCACCTCGCCCGCGGCGCTGGCGTCGTTCCGGGTGACGCTGACCGTCGCCGTGGGCGTGACGGTGGTCAACGCGGTCTTCGGCCTATTGGTCGCCTGGGTGCTGACCCGGGATGACTTTCCCGGCAAAAGACTCGTCGACTCCGTCATCGACCTGCCCTTTGCGCTGCCCACGATCGTCGCAAGTTTGGTGATGCTGGCGCTCTACGGCCCCAGCAGCCCGGTGAATCTTCACCTGCAGCACACCAGGTGGGGTATCGGGGTGGCCCTGCTATTCGTCACGCTGCCCTTCGTGGTGCGCTCCGTGCAACCGGTGCTGATGGAACTCGACCACGAAGTCGAGGAGGCCGCGGCATCGCTGGGCGCCAGCAATCCGGTGATCTTCGCGCGCGTGGTCCTGCCGGCGTTGCTTCCGTCGCTGCTATCCGGTGCCGGCCTGGCATTCGCGCGAGCAATCGGCGAGTTCGGCTCGGTCGTCCTGATCGGCGGCGCCATACCGGGCGAGACGGAGGTGTCCTCGCAATGGATTCGCACCCTCATCGAGAACGATGACCGCACCGGCGCGGCAGCGGTTTCCATTGTGCTGCTTACGGTCTCGTTCCTGGTATTGCTGGTGCTGCGGACACTCGGATCGCGGGCGGCCAGGCGTGAGGAGTTGGCGCTGTGATTCTGTCGCCAGGGGCGCGCTACCTCGTGCGCTTCATCGCGCTGGCCTACGTTCTGGTTTTGCTGGTGGTGCCGGTCGGTCTGATCGCGTGGCGGACATTCGAGCCGGGACCGGGGGCGTTCTTCGCCTCGATCACCACTCCGGCCGCCGTGTCGGCCTTGCAGCTGTCGCTGCTGGTGGTCGCGATCGTGGTTCCCCTCAACGTCATCTTCGGTGTCCCGACGGCATTGCTGTTGGCGCGCAAGCGATTCCGGGGCAAGGCTGCCCTGCAGGCTGTCATCGACCTGCCATTCGCCGTATCGCCCGTGGTGGTCGGCGTGGCGCTGATCCTGCTGTGGGGTACCGCGGGCCTGCTCGGCGTTGTCGAGAACGGTCTGGGCTTCAAGATCATCTTCGGACTTCCCGGCATCATTCTGGCGAGCATTTTCGTCACCGTGCCTTTCGTGATCCGTGAGGTCGAGCCGGTGCTGCACGAATTGGGCACCGATCAAGAAGAGGCCGCCGCAACGCTGGGCTCGAGTTGGTGGCAGACCTTCTGGAAGATCACCCTGCCGTCGATCCGCTGGGGCCTCACCTACGGAATTGTGCTGACCGTCGCTCGGACGCTGGGCGAGTACGGCGCGGTGATCATGGTGTCGTCCAACCTGCCCGGGACGTCGCAGACCTTGACCCTGCTGGTGTCCGAACGTTACAACCGGGGTGCCGAGTACGGTGCCTATGCGGTCTCCACACTGCTGATGATGGTCGCGGTGCTGGTATTGATCGTCCAGGTGATTCTGGATGCGCGACGGCGCCGGGCGGCGGGATGAGGAGCGGGATCTCGTGACCGACGCCATCACCGTCATCGGCGCCAATAAGCGCTACGGCGACTTCAACGCCCTGGACAATGTCGATTTCACCGTGCCGGCCGGGTCGCTGACCGCGCTGCTCGGACCCAGTGGATCGGGTAAGTCCACGCTGCTGCGCGCGATCGCCGGCCTGGACACCCCGGACACCGGCACCATCACGATCAACGGCGTCGATGTCACCGGCGTGCCGCCGCAGCGACGCGGAATCGGCTTCGTCTTCCAGCATTACGCGGCTTTCAAACATCTGACGGTGCGTGACAACGTCGCGTTCGGCCTCAAGATCCGCAAGTTGCCCAAGTCCGAGATCGCCGACAAGGTCGACAATCTGCTCGAGGTGGTCGGGCTGGCCGGATTTCAGACTAGGTATCCCAATCAGCTGTCCGGCGGTCAGCGTCAGCGTATGGCGCTGGCGCGGGCGTTAGCGGTGGATCCGAAGGTATTGCTGCTCGATGAGCCGTTCGGGGCGCTCGACGCCAAGGTCCGCGAGGACCTGCGGGCGTGGTTGCGGCGATTGCACGACGAGGTGCACGTCACCACAGTGCTCGTCACCCACGATCAAGCCGAGGCACTGGACGTGGCCGATCGGATCGCGGTGCTCAATAAGGGCCGCATCGAGCAGATCGGAACGCCATCGGAGGTGTATGACAGCCCTGCCAACCCGTTCGTGATGTCGTTTCTGGGCAACGTCTCCTCGCTCAACGGAATTCTGGTGCGCCCGCACGACATTCGGGTGGGGCGCACACCGGAGATGGCAATTGCTGCCGCCGATGCGACTGCGGAGAGCACCGGCGTCATCCGGGCCACCGTCGACCGGGTGGTCTACCTCGGTTTTGAGGTGCGGGTCGAGTTGATCAGCGCTACCACCGGCGCACCGTTCGTCGCACAGATCACCCGGGGTGATGCCGAGGCGCTCGGCCTGAAGACGGGCGATACCGTCTATGTACGCGCGACCAGGATCCCGCCGATTTCCGGCGTTGAGCAGTTGCGTCCGTAAGGTGTGACCCGAAGGTATTCGACGCCGATGTGAAGGACACCGTGAACGCAGGCGAATCTAAGAACCGGTTGCTACTTGGCGCGTGTGCGCTCGCCATCGCGGCCACCGCGACCGCGGGCTGTACCCGGACCGTGTCCACCGCGCCCGAGGTGGCTACGGTGCCCTCGGCAACAACGTCAATCGCACCAACAAACAGCGAGGAGCCCACGATGACAGGCGGCAATGGCGGTAACGGTGGCCAGGGCGGTAACGGCGGCCAGGGTGGTGCCGGCGGCAGTGGCGGCCAAGGTGGGCAGGGCGGTCAGGGCGGTCAGGGCGGTAAAGGCGGTCAGGGTGGCCAGGGCGGCCTCGGTGGGGCTGATGGCGCTAACGGGGCCGATGGCGCCGACGGAGCAGACGGCGCGAACGGCGCGAACGGCGCCGACGGCGCTCCCGGCTGAACTGGCGCGAACGCCTAAGCCCCGGAGAACCTAAGCCGCGAGGCGCTGTGCGACCGCATGATCGAAACGGTCCAGCAGCGTCTCGGCCAGTAACGGATGGGCACCGAGTGGCTCGGCCATCGCAATGCCTTCGGCGGCGGCGATCGCGGCCACCCGGTCGGTGATCCGGCCGGGAGCGATGAACCAGGGCGCCAAGGCTATTCGCCGTGCTCCCAGCCGCCGAAGTTCGTCGATGCCATCGGCAACCGACGGTGCCGGGCCGGTGGCGTAGGCCACCCGGACGCCCGCCCACCGGGTCCCGTGCGCCATGGCGTCGGCGAGGGTGGCGGTCCCGGCATTAGCCTCGGCATGGGTCGAACCGACCGCCACCACCAGCACGCCGGCGTCATCGCGATCGAGGTCGATATCCAACTCATCCAGTCGTTGCCGCATCACGTGCACCAGCCGCGGATCCTCGCCGAGGGTGTCTGCGCGGAGGATGTCCGCGTGAGCGCAACCAGCCTGAGCCTCGGCGATGATGTCCGGGATGTCCACCCGGGCGTGGTAGGCGTTGGCCAACAGCAGTGGTGTGACGACCGCCGGACCGTCGAGTGCGGTGAGCACGTTGAGCAGGTTCGGTGTGCTCTTCTCGCAGAACGCCACCCGCACGTCCAGACTCGGCCGGAGCAGGCGGATCTGATCGGCCACGGCATGGGTATTGGTTGCTGCGCGGGGGTCGGCGCTGCCGTGCGCGGTGAGCACCAGGGCGGGCCTGCTCATGACACGTGCAATCCGCACTCGGTCTTGGTCAGACCCTGCCAGCGACCACTGCGGGGGTCGGCGCCATCGGCCGGCTTTGCGGTGCACGGCTCGCAGCCGATCGACGGATAGCCTTCCTCCACAAGGGGATTTACCAGAATTCCGTGGGTGTCGATATAGGCCTGCATGTCGTCATCGGTCCATGCCGCCAGCGGGTTGATCTTGACCAGATTGAACGCCTCGTCATAGGAGATCACCGGCGAGTCGGCGCGGGTCGGTGAGTCAACCCGGCGAACGCCGGTGACCCAGGCCGAATAGCCGGTCAGTGCGCGGCGCAACGGAACCACCTTGCGCAACCGGCAGCATTCCCCGGGTTCCCGGGCGAACAGATCCTTGCCCAGCAGCCGGTTCTGTTCGGCGACGGTGTGCTCAGGTGTCACGTTGATGACCGTGATGTCGTAGACCGACTCGACCGCATCGCGGGTGCCGATGGTCTCGGCGAAGTGATATCCGGTATCGAGGAAGAGCACATGCACCCCGGGCCGCACTCGCGCGGCCATGTCGACGAGCACCCCGTCCTGCATGTTCGAAGCCACCACGTAGTGCGAACCGAATTGGGCGTCGGTCCACGCCAGAACGTCCGATGCCCTCGCGCCGTCGAGTTCCGCCGCACCGCGGGCGGCTAATGCCCGCAGGCTTTCATCACTCATCGCGCTCGTCGGGCTCATCGCAACTGGTCTTCATCCGCGCGCAGTGCCCACTGGGCGAACCGCTCGCCCGGCTCGCGGTGCTCGGTGAAATTACGCACCATCCGCTCGATGTAGTCGCCCACCTCGGCGCCGGTAACCTTGTGCTGCCGCAGCTTTCGGCCGAAGTTGCTGTCCAGGCCCAGGCTTCCGCCGAGATGCACCTGGAAGCCCTCGGTGCTCCCGCCGTCGCCGTCCTCGATCACCTGGCCCTTGAACCCGATATCGGCGACCTGGATTCGGGCGCACGAGTTGGGGCAGCCGTTGATATTGATCGTGACGGGAACGTCGAGTGTTGCGTTGAGGTCGGCCAGACGCTGTTCGAGTTCGGGAACGAGTACCTGGGCACGCTTGCGGGTTTCAGCGAAGGACAGCTTGCAGAACTCGATTCCGCTGCAGGCCATCAGGTTCCGCCGCCAGTGCGATGGAGTCGACGGCAGCCCGAGGGCATCCAGGCCGGCGATCAGTTCATCGAGCTTGTCATCGGGCACGTCCAGAATGATGAGCTTCTGGTAGGGGGTGAACCGGATTCGGTCTGAACCGACCTGTTCGGCGAGGTCGGCGACCGCGGTCAGGATGGTGCCCGACACCCGGCCGGCAATCGGGGCCACGCCAACGGCGTTGAGCCCGTTGCGCAGTCGCTGCACCCCGACGTGGTCGATGGGACGAACAACCGGTTCGGGTGCAGGGCCGTCGATCAACGGCCGCTTCAGATACTCCGTTTCCAGAACATGGCGGAACTTCTCGATACCCCAGTCCTTGATGAGGAACTTCAGTCGCGCCTTGGCCCGAAGCCGGCGGTAGCCGTAGTCGCGGAAGAGGCTGACGACCGCCTCCCACACCTCGGGTACCTCGTCGAGTGGCACCCAGGCGCCGACCCGCTGGGCCAGCATCGGGTTGGTCGACAGTCCGCCACCCACCCACAGGTCCAGGCCGGGGCCGTGCTCGGGATGGTTAACCCCGATGAAGGCGATGTCGTTGACCTCGTGCACGACATCCTGCAGACCGCTGATGGCGGACTTGAACTTTCGCGGCAGGTTCGCATACTCCGGCTTGCCGACGTAGCGGCGCACGATCTCCTCGATCGCCGGCGTCGGATCGAGGACCTCATCGAGGGACTCACCGGCCAGCGGCGAGCCGAGCACCACCCTCGGGCAGTCCCCGCAGGCCTCGGTGGTCTGCAGTCCGACGGCGTCGAGTCGCCGCCAGATCTCCGGCATATCCTCGACCCGGATCCAGTGGTACTGCACGTTCTGCCGGTCGGAGATATCGGCGGTGTCGCGGGCGAACTCCGTCGAGATCGTGCCTAGGGTGCGCAGCGCCGCGCCGCTCAGCACACCGCCGTCGCTGCGGACCCGCAACATGAAATAGGGCGCCTCGAGCAGATCGATGTTCTCATCACCGGTGAACGTGCCGTCGTAACCTTGAACCCGCTGGGTGTAGAGACCCCACCAACGGAACCGGCCGCGCAGGTCGATCTTGTCGATACTGTCGAATCCGTCCCGGGCGTAGATGGTCTCAATCCGTTCCCGCACATTGAGCGGGGCGTCATCCTTCTTCAACTGCTCGTTGGCGTTGAGCGGCTCCCGGTCCCCGAGGGCCCACTGGCCCTCGCCACGCTGCTTCGGCGCGTGAGTCGGGTCGGTGGTCGCCGTTGGATCGGTTGTCGTCATGGGATGCTCCTAGGGTCGGGGGAGCCGGTGGTCGAATCGCGCCGATCGCCGGGTGGGAGTATCCGGTGGCGCAGATCCGGCAACCAGCGGGTGCACAGGGCCTACGGCAGCAAGGCAGGACAACAACAGCGGCGGATTGGGGTAATCCCCTCGGCGGCTGACATGGATGTCATTGTGCCACGGCCCCGATGGTGCCCATAACCGGCCGGAACTCGGCTTTCTGCGACACTCATCACATGTCGGAGCTGCCCGCGCTCACCCTGACCCCGGGCACCGCCTTCGGTATCTACGTGCACGTGCCGTTCTGTGCCACCCGATGCGGATACTGCGACTTCAACACCTATACCGCGTCCGAGTTGGGGGATTCGACGCCCGATGGCTGGCTGGCGGCACTGCGGACCGAACTTGCGTTGGCCGCCGACGGCGTGGGCGGAGTGGCGGTGGACACCGTGTTCGTCGGCGGCGGGACGCCATCGCTGCTGGGTGCGGCACGTCTGGCCGAGGTGCTCGACGGAATCCGTGCCCACTTCACCCTGGCCGCCGATGCCGAGATCACCACCGAGGCCAACCCGGAGTCCACCACTGGCGACTTCTTCACCGGCATCCGTGCCGCCGGCTACACCCGGGTCTCGCTGGGTATGCAGTCGTCATCGGCGCGGGTGCTGGCAACCCTGGACCGCACCCACACACCGGGCCGGGCCATGGCTGCGGCCCGGGAAGCCCGTGACGCCGGCTTCACCCACGTCAGCATCGACCTCATCTACGGCACCCCGGGGGAGTCCGACGACGATCTGCTGGCCTCAGTCGACGCGGCCCTGGCGGCCGGGGTGGACCATGTCTCGGCCTATGCGCTGGTGGTCGAGGAAGGCACCGCACTGGCCCGTCGGGTGCGCCGCGGCGAATTGCCTCGGCCCGACGATGACGTGCTGGCGCGTCGCTATGAGCTGATCGACCGGCGGCTGTCCGCGGCCGGCCTGCGGTGGTACGAGGTATCCAACTGGAGCGTGCCCGGAGGTGAGTGCCGACACAATCTGGGCTACTGGAATGGCGGTCAGTGGTGGGGTGCCGGACCCGGTGCCCATGGTTTCGTGGGCGACCTCCGATGGTGGAATGTCAAGCACCCCAGGGCTTATGCCGAACAGCTCGGCGGTGGCGCCGTCGCGATTGCCGGATTCGAACAACTCGACGCCCGCGCGCGTCATCTCGAGGAGGTCATGCTCGGCATCCGGCTGCGCAGCGGATTGGCAGTCGAGGCGCTGACGGCCACCGAACGTGAGCGCGCCGCGCGCGCCATCGCTGACGCGACGGTGATCGCCGTCGGCGACCGGCTGATACTGACCGACCGCGGCCGGCTGCTGGCCGATGCCGTGGTTCGTGACCTGCTCGACCCGTAAACTCGTCAGCTACTAGGAGGTGAGCGGAATGGGCAGCGCCGACGATCGTCGTTTTGAGGTGCTGCGCGCCATCGTCGCCGACTTCGTCGACACCAAGGAGCCGATCGGTTCCAAGGCGCTCGTCGACCGCCACCACCTCGGCGTCTCCAGTGCCACCGTCCGCAACGATATGGCGGTGCTCGAGGCCGAGGGCTACATCGCCCAGCCGCACACCAGCTCGGGCCGGGTGCCCACCGAGAAGGGCTACCGCGAGTTCGTCAACCGCATCGACGAGATCAAGCCGTTGTCGTCGGTCGAGCGACGCGCGATCCTGTCGTTCCTGGAGTCCGGGGTCGACCTCGACGACGTCCTGCGCCGCGCGGTGCGACTGCTGGCGCAGCTCACCCGGCAGGTGGCCATCGTGCAGTACCCGACCCTGTCGGCGTCGACGGTGCGGCGCCTCGAGGTGGTCGCGCTGACCCCGGCCCGGCTGCTGATGGTCGTCATCACTGATTCCGGCCGGGTCGACCAGCGCATCGTCGAACTCGGCGACACCATCGACGACCATCAGTTGTCGCGCCTGCGCGAATTGCTCGGCCAGGCGCTGGAAGGCAAGCGGCTCTCGGCCGCCTCGGTGGCGGTGGCCGATCTGGCCAACCAGCTCAACACCGGAGCCGGACCCGGCGGCAAGCTCGGCGATGCCGTCGGCCGCTCGGCCACCGTGCTACTGGAATCGCTGGTCGACAACACCGAGGAACGCCTGCTGATGGGCGGCACCGCCAACCTCACCCGCAATACCGCGGATTTCGGCGGCTCGCTGCGTTCGGTGCTCGAGGCGCTCGAAGAACAGGTCGTCGTCCTTCGTCTGCTGGCCGCACAGCAGGATGCCGGTAAGGTGACGGTTCGGATCGGCCACGAGACCGAGGCCGAACAGATGGCCGGAACGTCGGTGGTGACCACCACCTACGGCAGTTCGGGAACCGTCTTCGGCGGCATGGGTGTGGTGGGACCCACCCGGATGGACTATCCGGGCACGATGGCCAATGTCGCCGCGGTGGCGATGTACATCGGTGAGGTTCTGGGCAACCGCGCCGGCTGACGCTGGCGTGCACCACTGAGAATTTGCACGACTAAGAAGTTACGGAAGAGGTCAGGGCGTGGCACGCGACTATTACGGACTGCTCGGAGTGAGCAGGGGCGCAAGCGATTCCGAGATCAAGCGTGCCTACCGCAAGCTTGCCCGCGAGCTGCATCCCGATATCAATCCCGATGAGCAGGCTCAGCACCTTTTCAAAGAGATCAGCACCGCCTACGAGGTGCTGTCGGATCCGGAGAAGCGGCGCATCGTCGACCTCGGCGGTGACCCACTGGCCACCGCGGGCGCCGGCGGCGGGTTCGCCGGTTTCGGCGGTCTCGGTGATGTGTTCGAGGCGTTCTTCGGTGGCGGAGGCTCGCGCGGCCCGATCGGCCGGGTCCGGCCGGGTTCGGACTCGCTGCTGCGGATGCGGCTGACCCTCGAAGACTGTGCGGCCGGGGTCACCCGGAGTGTGACCGTCGACACCGCGATGCTGTGCGATCTGTGCCAGGGCAGGGGCACCCACGGCAATTCCGCGCCGATCACCTGTGACATCTGCGGCGGTCGGGGCGAGGTTCAGAGCGTTCAGCGATCGCTGCTCGGGCAGGTCATGACCTCTCGGCCGTGCCCCACCTGCGCCGGCGTCGGCGAGGTCATCCCGGATCCCTGTCACCGCTGCGGCGGCGATGGTCGGGTGCGTTCGCGGCGCGAGATCAGCGTCAAGATTCCGGCCGGGGTCGGTGACGGCATGCGGGTGCGTCTGGCCGCCCAGGGCGAAGTCGGCCCGGGTGGGGGGCCGGCCGGTGATCTCTACGTGGAGGTCCACGAGCAGGCGCATGACGTTTTCGTGCGCGACGGTGACGATTTGCACTTCACCATCTCGGTACCGATGGCCGACGCCGCCCTGGGCACCTCGGTGACGGTGAACGCGATCGGTGTTGGCGACACCGAGATCACCATCGTTCCCGGCACCCAACCCGCGTCGGTGATCACCCTGCGCGGTATGGGCATGCCCCGGTTGCGGTCCGAAGCCCGGGGCGATCTGCACGCCCATATCGACGTCACGGTGCCCACCAAACTCGACGCCCGCGCCAAGGAACTGCTGGATGAGTTCAAGGCCCGCAGCACCGATCAGGCCGCGGTGCGCAGCACCCGGACCGCGACCGCGACCTCCGGTGGCGGCGGGTTGTTCAGCCGGTTGCGGGAAACGTTCAGCGGTCGCTGATCGCGTGTCGGCGACCCTCTTCTACGTCGACGTCATCCCGGCTCCTGGCGCCACCGCTGTCGTCGACGGTGACGAGGGATTCCATGCGGCGACGGTCCGTCGGATCCGGCCCGGTGAGTCTCTGGTGCTCTCCGACGGAGCCGGCATGGTGGCCGACTGCGTGGTGATCAGCGTCGACAAGCGCAGCCTGACCGCGCGCGTCGAGCAACGGCGCGACGCACCGCCACCGCGCCCGCCGGTGACCGTGGTGCAGGCCATCCCGAAGTCGGAGCGTTCGGAGTTGGCGATCGAACTCGCCACCGAGGCCGGCGCTGACGATTTCATCGCCTGGCAGGCGCAGCGCTGCGTGGCCCGGTGGGACGGTGATCGCGGCGAGAAAGGACTGCGCCGGTGGCGTGCGGTGGCCCGGTCGGCGGCCCGGCAGTCGCGGCGGGCCTGGATCCCTGACGTGTCCGGCCCGATGTCGACGGAAGCGCTGTGCAGCTATCTCGCCAAGCAGATCGAGGCCGGTGCGGCGGTGTTGGTATTGCATGAGTCGGCTGATGTAATCATCACGGAAACCGCTGTAGCACAAGCGAATTCGATCATTCTTGTGGTCGGCCCGGAAGGTGGTATCAGCGATCCGGAGATCGCCGAGCTGATGGATGCGGGCGCGATGACGGTGCGACTGGGGCCCACGGTGCTACGAACCTCGACGGCCGCTGCAGTTGCCCTGGGTGCACTCGGTGTACTTACCCCACGGTGGTTGATTCGCTGACCGGAGCAGCAGCCTTCTGTTCGCGGTCCTCGGGCCGTTCCAGCAGTTCCCGGACCCAGGGGCGCGCACCGTACTCGCGAAGCATCGAGCTGGCTGGCCGCGGACGAACCTTCTCCGGCCACCAGAACCAGCGACCGAGCAGGGCGGCGATAGACGGTGTCATGAACGACCGCACGATCAATGTGTCGAAGATCAGGCCGATGGCGATGGTGGTGCCGACCTGACCGATCGACCGCAACTCGCTGAACACCATCGCCGCGACTGTGAAGGCGAACACCAGGCCCGCGTTCGTCACGACCTTCCCGGTGCCGGCCATCGCGCGGATGATGCCGGTGTTGACACCTGCGGCGAGTTCCTCCTTCATCCGGGATACCAGCAGCAAGTTGTAATCGGAACCCACCGCCAGTAGAACGATCACGGACATCGGCAGAACGATCCAATGCAGTTTGATTCCGAGCATGTGTTGCCACACCAGCACCGACAACCCGAAGGATGCGCCTAGCGACAGTGCCACCGTGCCCACGATGACCAGCGCGGCGACCAGGCTGCGGGTGAGAATGAGCATGATGATCAGGATCAGGCAGAGTGCGCCGATTCCGGCGATCAGTAGGTCGTAATCCGAGCCGTCGCGGAAGTCCTTGAACGTCGCCGCGGTGCCGGCGATATAGATCTTCGCCCCCGCCAACGGCGTGGTCTTGAGTGCCTCCTCAGCCGCCACCCTGATCGGGTCGATTCGTGCGATACCCTCGGGCGTCGCGGGGTCACCCTTGTGAAAGATGATAAACCGCGCGGCTTTTCCGTCGGGGGACAGGTAGGACGCCATAGCGCGTTGGAAGTCCGGATTCTGGAAAACCTCCGGCGGCAGATAAAAGGAATCGTCATTCTTGGAGTCGTCGAACGCCTGTCCCATCGCGGTTGCGCTCGTATTCGATTCGGTCAAGGTGCCGTAGATCCCATTGATGGTGCTGTGGGTTGTCAGCAGCATGGCTCGTGACGTCTCCAGAATCGCAATCGTCTGCGGAGTTGTCTCAAGAAGTTGAGGCAGGAGCGCATCGAGTTTTTCGACATTTGTCAGAATCTCTGTCGTGTTCTCGATTATCGGATCAATTTTGTCGATGGCATCGAAAATTGATTTTATTGAGAAGCAAACTGGGATGTTCTGGCAGTGCGGTTCCCAGGAGAGATAGTTCCGAATCGGCCTGAAGAAATCGTCAAAATCGGCGACATGGTCTCGTATCTCATCCGCCATTACAGACGTGTCTTTCGCGAGGCCGACTGTCTGGTGGGTGAGCGCCGCAAGTTGCTTTTGTAGTTCATAGGCCTGCTTGGTCAGGGCTATTTGTTTAGCTATGAGATCCGACTGCTTGAGTAAATCACTCACGCTGCCTTTGAGTGTTCGAAGGGCCTGTTGCTGGCCGGCGTTCTGTAAGCTGATCAGGAATGGTATCGACGTATGTTGGATCGGCGTGCCCTCGGGCCGAGTGATTCCCTGGACCCGGGAAATTCCCGGCACCCGGAAAATGCCCTTTGCCAGCCTGTGTAGCACGATGAAGTCCGCAGGATTTCTCATGTCATGATCGGACTCGATCATCAAAATGTCTGGCATCATTCGCGATTGGGAGAAATGCCGATCCGCTGCGGACGACCCGAGACTGGAGGGAACGTCCTGGGGTAGGTAGAGGCGATCGTTGTAGCTCGTTGTGTATCCGGGCAGTGCGATGAGTCCCAGTGCTGCGATTGCCAACGTCGTGGCGAGGATGGGCGCGGGCCACCGGACGACCGCTGTGCCGATTCGCCGCCAGCGTCGGCTTTCGCTCGTGCGCCTCGGTTCGAACAGTCCGAAGCGACTTGCGACCGCAAGAACGGCGGGAACCAACGTGAGTGCGACGGCGACCGCGACGAGCAACCCCACGGCGCAGGGGACCCCGATGGACTGGAAGATGGGCATGCGGGTCAAGCTGAGGCACAGCATCGCGCCGGCGATCGTCAATCCGGAACCCAAGACCACCGGTGAGACGCTTCGGAACATGGTGTAGTACGCGGTTTCTGGATCCTCGCCGGCCCGCCGCGCCTCGTGATACCGGCCGACGAAAAATATCCCGTAATCGGTCCCGGCCGCCATCGCAAGCGCCACTAGCAGCGCGATAGCAAAGGGGGATAGCTCAACGAGACCGTGGTGGCCGATGAAAGCGACCGTGCCCCGGGCCGCGGCCAGTTCGGCGCCCACGGTGGCCAAGACCAGGATCACTGTCGTGATCGACCGGTAAATCAGAAGCAAAGCAGCGAAAATGATCGCTCCGCCAACCGCGGTGATTATCGCAATCGATTTCTCGCCGCTATCCTGCAGATCCACCGAGAGCGCGGCGATACCCGTCACAAAGACCTTCACACCGGCGGGTGGCGGATTTCGCTCCACGATGGAGCGGACTGCGGCGATGGAATCCTGTCCTAGGGCGGTGCCCTGGTTGCCGGCCAGATTCAACTGCACGTAAACGGCCTTGCCGTCGGGGCTTTGCGCGCCCCCCGCCGTGAGCCGGTCTCCCCATAGATCCTGCACATGCTGGACGTGTTGCGGGTCGTTCTTGAGTTCGCGGATCAATCCGTCGTAGTAGGCGCGGACATCATCGGTAAGCGGCTCCTGGCCCTCCAGAACGACGGTCGCGAAACTGTCCGAATCGGACTCCCCGAAAACTTTTCCCATACGGGTTATGGCCTGCATGGCGGGCGCGTCTTGAGAACTCGCTGTTAAGCCTCGTTCCCGGCCAACCTGCTCCAGCGATGGGACTGCTAAATTCAACACCAGAATGAGCGCGGTCCAGGCCAGGATGATGACCGGCGCCAACCACCGGATCACCCGTGCGATGCGGGGGCGGGTCGGCTGAGTCGACGCGGCCACTGCCCGGCGCCTGCCGAAGTTCACTGTCCCCACTTACTGCCGTTGGCCCTGCAGCAGGGCGCGAACCAGCGGGCGGGGCCCGGTAGACCGGAGCATGGAACTGGCGGGCCGCGGGCGCACCTTCTGGGGCCACCAGAACCACCGCCCGAGCAGGGCGGCTATTGACGGCGTCATGAACGCCCGCACAACCAAGGTGTCGAACAGCAGACCCAACCCGATCGTCGTGCCCACCTGCCCGATGGAAAGTAGGTCGCTGACCACCATGGACCCCATGGTGAACGCGAATACCAGGCCGGCATTCGTGACGACCCTGCCGGTTCCGCCCATCGCCCGAATGATGCCGGTGTTGATGCCGGCGCCCAGTTCTTCTCGCATCCTGACGACTAACAGCAAGTTGTAGTCAGATCCCACCGCTAGCAGGACGATCACCGACATCACCAAAGTTGCCCAGTGGATTGGAATGCCGAGCAAAGTTTGCCAGACCAACACCGAGAGCCCGAAGGAAACTCCGAGCGAAAGCAAGACTGTGCCGACGATCACCAGGGCCGCGACCAGGCTTTTCGTCATGATCAGCATGACGACAAAGATTAGGCAGAGTGCGGCTATTACCGCGATGGTCAGGTCGTATCTGGACCCTTCAATCACGTCCTTCACCGATGCAGCGGTTCCGGCGAGGGAGATCGTGGAATTTTCCAACGGCGTGCCCTTGAGCGCTTCTTCGGCGGCACTCTTGATGGCGTCGACCATTGCAGTTCCCTCGGGCGACAAGGGATCACCCCGCTGGGAGACGAGCATCCGTACGGCCTTGCCATCCGGTGACAAGAAAACATCCATGATCCGCTTGAAGTCTTCATTTTCAAAGACTTCGGGGGGGACATAGAAGGAGTCGTCGTTCTTGGCGGCGTCAAAAGCTTTCGCCATTGCAGACGGATTACTGTTGCTTGCGTCCAATTGGCCGAATACCCCGGATGTCGCACTGTGCGTCGTGAGAAGCATGCGTCGCATGGTTTGCAGCATGTCGATCGTCGGAGGAATCTGCGTAAGCACTTGTGGCATGAGTAGGTCTATTTTGTCGGCGTTGACCACAATATCGCGCAGCTTGTCGTTTATCCCATCGACCCCATCAATCGCGTCGAATATAGATCTTATTGAGAAACAAATAGGGATGTCGTAGCAGTGCGGTTCCCAGTACAGGTAGTTTCTGACGGGCCGCCAGAAATCTTCGAAATTTGCGAGATCATCACGCAAGTCATTCGTTAATTGCTGGATATCATGCGTTTGCAGAGTTATTGTATGCGCCGTTGCTGTTAATTCTTTCAATAGCCCATATGTGCGCTGCAAAATGCTGATCGATTCGTCAAGCATGTCGGCCTGCTTGAGAATATCCTCCATTCTCTTGTCCTGGAAATGCATGAACTGTTGTTGCGCTGCTTGTTGCATGCTCAGCATGTACGGAATTGTCGCGTGATCTACTGGGGTTCCCCCGGGCCGGGTCACCGCCTGCACTTTTGAAATGCCAGGAACAGCGAGGACGGCCTTGGCCAGCTTGTTCAATACCAGAAAATCAGCCGGATTACGCAGGTCATGATCGGCCTCCACCAACAGCAGCTCGGGTGCCAGCATCGCTGACGGCGGGTAATGCCGGGCTGCTGCCGCAATTCCCTGACTGGCGGCAATGCTGGCCGGAAGAAATTTTTGGTCGTTATAGCTGGGTTTGTAGCCCGGTAGGGTCAAGATTCCGAGCAGTGATGCCGCCAATGTCGCGCAGAGAATCGGCGCGGGCCACCGGACGATTGCCGTTCCTACTCGCCGCCATCCGTGCGTCTTCATGTTTCTCTTGGGTTCGAATACGCCGAAACGGCCGCCGACCTTCAGAACCGCCGGGAACAGCGTTACAGCGACCGCGGCAGAGACGAAAATGCCGATCGCGCAGGGCGCGGCCAGGGCTTGAAAGTAGGGCAGGCGGGTAAATTTCAGACAGAAAATCGCACCGGCAATCGTCAATCCGGAGGCCAGGACGACCTTGGCCACCCCGGCGTAGGTCGTGTAGAAAGCAGTCTCCCGATCTTCGCCGGCTTGACGGGCCTCCTGGTATCTGCCGACGAAAAATATCCCGTAATCGGTGCCCGCGGCTATCGCCAGAGAGACCAGCAGATTGACCCCGAATGTGGTCATGCCAATGATCCCGGTGTGCCCGAGGAGTGCGACGACCCCTCGAGCCACCTGGACTTCTATTCCGACCACTAGCATCAGAAGAATTACGGTGCTGACTGACCGGTAGACGAGAAGCAACATGGTGAGGATCACCGCGAGGCTTACCGCGGTGATCAAAATTATCGTCCGGTTGCCACTGCTAGCCGTGTCCGCGATGATCGCTGCCGAACCGGTGACGTACGTTTTGACCCCCGGGGGCGCGGGAGTTTGATCGACGATGTGCCGAACGGCTGCTACCGATTCGTTGCCCAGGGTCTCTCCCGGCTTGCCGCCGAGGTCCAATTGCACGTAGGCAGCTTTGCCGTCGGCGCTTTGCGCCGCGCCCCGGGTGGCTTCATCGCCCCAGAAATCTTGGATGTGGCCGACGTGGTCCGAATCTTTTCGCAGTTTTTCAATCAAACGGTTGTAGTACTCGTGCGCATCGTCGCCGAGGGGTTGCTCGCCCTCCAACAGCATGATGGCCGGATTCCCGGCCCCAGTTTGTTTGAAAGATTCGCTTACCCTAAGTGCCGCCTTGTAGGACGGCGCGTCCGTGGCGTTCAGTGATACGGCATGTTCACTGGCGATCTGTTCAAGCGGAGGCAAGCCGGTGCCCAGGGCTACCACCACGGCCAGCCACGCCAGGATGATGGGTACCGACAGCCGATAGATCGTTCGCGCCACCAGTGGGCGTCTGTTGCGCAGCAGATGATTGTTCATGCGGCTCCCAGCAAACAAGAGGTGAAAGAGCTCACTTCGTGCGTAGTGATCTTCTCAGCCTTGACTGACCCGTCCACCAAAATGCGGCAGCCGATGCTGCCGCTGTCGCCCTGGGCAGCGACACTTCCGATGCTCGCTGCCGTCGTCATCGGGAACTGCAGTGACCACGGCAGGCTGACTCCGTCCTCATTGGCAGGGTTTCCATCGGCGTCGAAGAAGCTGATGTCGGCCACCGTCCCGGCCGGACCAAAGACTTCATACCTGATGTACTTGGGATTTAAAGGCTTGGCCTGGCCGTCGTTGGTGTCGCCGTAGGTCGGTGAGCTCTCAGATCCGAAGATGCCACGCAGTCGTGCCACAGCCACGGATCCGGCCGCCATCACAACTACTATGACCAGCGGAATCCATAGCCTGCCCAGCAGCCTGAGAACTGCGGACCCTGGACTTTTCCGCTGCGGCCGAAATTTGCCCGGGGCCCGGCGGCGAAATCTGGATTTAGTCGGGGGCGGTACGACGTCGGTTGGATCCGGGGTGATCCCGTCGGAGTGAACTGACTCCGCGCTGGGATGATTGCCGTCGGGCACCTCTCCCACCGTATCCGCCTCTCCACGTTTGTGCACGCCCGGCATCACCGATCGGTCGCGAAACCTCACTGCGGTCGCCCGCAAACGAGCAGCGTATCGGACAGCGACGAGACGCGAGTCAACCATGCCGGGTGAAATAAAATGAAGTTCTTTGGAATGCAACGAGGGCAATGTCAGGAAGTTGACACCGTACGCCCAGCGGGATAGCCGGCCGTCCCATCCCCACCGGAGCGTCAATCGTGGGCGAGTGCGCGGTCAGCCAGCGCCCCGATGGCGGGTGCCAAAAGCTGCGAGTATTGGAGCGTCAGGTGACTCCAGTCGATATAGACCAGCGTGTTGCCGACGATGACGGGGCAGCGGTCTGCGGTGCAGAACAGGTCGGTCAAGTCGGCGTACTGTCCTCCGGCAGCAGCGGTGACGGCAGACTCGGCGGCGATGCCTGCCTGGTTCACCGCGGCCGACCTTGGTGGTGAGCAGGCAGCTGCGTCGTCAAGGTGACCCGTCAGACAGACGGGCACCACTGACCCCGGATCCGGAGCCGGTCCGAGCACCAGCACCTTGGCACCGGTGTCACGCAACTGCTGTATCAGTCGGGTGAGGCTGTTCAGCCACGCCGGATCGTAGGGTGTGAAACCTGGTTGCCAATTTGATGCAGCCCCAACGCCGTAGTGTCGCCAGACACTCACCACAACAAGTCGCGGGTGTTGGGCGTGTAACCGACCCAGGATCTTAGTGCGCCACTGCTGGCAATGCTGAAAACGCTCAAGCAGTCGCGAGACGAGGTTAGTTATTGGCACGTCCAATGGTGGGCAGCCCGCCTTGGCCAGTGTCTCGACACGCCAGTGCCGCTGGATGGCGAGTTGCTGGAAGGCCGGAAAGAACATCGCGGCATGCGAGTCACCAATGATGGACACCGTCGTCGGTGAGGCGGCATCGCCAGTCGCGCACTCAGGTTGGCCTGCTTCAAACAACGTGCGCGAGCAGCCACCGAATGAATACTTCGCTTTCTCGTCCGCTATGCGGGCTAGTGGCGGAGTGAGGTTGGAAGGGACGGCTTTGAGGTCCGCGGATTGGGCGACGGCGGTCTGTACTTCGGCAAAGGCCTGCTTTACGGCCATGTCGTATCTCTCGACGGGGGAGTCGGTCGGCACCGCGGGTGCCGTGAAGTTCAGTGGCACTGCGGCGATGCCGCGCCCGACTGGTATCGGTAGCCTTACCAACAGAGCAACGCTTACGCAGACTACGACTGCTGAGGCCACACCGCCGAGCAGGAGACTGCGCCAGGCGGAGTTGCGGATGGGGGCTGCGAAGCGGAGCGGGTTTTCGATGAAACGAAGTGTCAGTATCGCGAGGCCACCGGAGAGAAAAACCGCGGCCAGCCTGGCGGTGAGCCCGAGTGGATGGCCAAGTATTAGGGGTGCGAACACCAGCACCGGCCAGTGCCAGAGGTACCAGGAATAGGAGATTCGGCCCACCGCGCGGATCGGGGATAACCCAAGCAGTCGCCCACAGCCCAGAGTTGGTGCGGCACAGCCTGCGCCGATCACCAGTACCGTGCCCAGGGTCGGCAGTAGCGCGGCGATCCCCGGATACGTTGTTCCAGTGCGGAATTGAGCGCAGGCAAGCAGGACCATCCCCAACCCGACGAATCCGGCCACAGTGACTGCCGGTGGTCGCAGTCGGCGCCAATGCTCGACGGTGAGGGCCACCAAGCCACCGGCGGCCAACTGCCACGCCCGGGTGGGAAGTGAGAAGAACGCCACTGCGGGCACCACACCCGTGGCCGCAAAAGACAGTGCGAATGACCCCGTGGCGATCAGCGCAAGAATCAACAGGTAGGGGCGTCGCGATACGGGGGCATCGGACTTGCGTCGTCGGCGCGCACGCCGAACTATCCGTGCCGTGGCGATGATCAGCATCGGCCAGACCAGGTAGAACTGCTCCTCTACACCCAGCGACCAGTAGTGCAGAAACGGTGACGGAGGAAGATGACCAGCGACATTGAAGTAGCTGACATCTTGCAATATGGTCCAGTAGTTGCTGACATACAGCGCGCTCGCGATGCCGTCGGTAAAGACAACGCTAGCCTGGCCAAGTGGTAGCAGGACGGCCGCGCAGATCAGGATGACTACTCCCACCGCTGCGGCAGCTGGCAGCAGTCGGCGAGCCCGTGCTCCGTAAAAGCGGCGCAGCCGTACTGTGCTGCTGGCCTCGGCCTCGCGCCACAACAGGCCGGTGATCAAGAAGCCGGAGATAACGAAGAAAACGTCGACACCGACGAAACCGCCGCCGATCCCGGGCACCTCAGCGTGATATAGCACCACGGCTAATACCGCGACTGCTCGCAAGCCCTCGATGTCAGGTCGGAACTCCCCCCGCGGCGCCTGCTCCTCAAGTGGCCCTTCGATTGGGCTGGCGCTGTGGGCTTGGAGCAAAGTTCACCTACTCAGGCTCGAGGACATAATTCTTGGAGAAGTATCACATTGGCTCGATCCGAAAGAGCGGTGTTTCGGGATCGATGGAATTGGAGACGCTGACCTGTCCGCACACCGTCCTGACCGTTATTGGCCAAAGACCGAGTCGCTTTGGGGCGTGACGGCTACGGTTCTAGCCGCGAGTACCCATGGGCGGCAGAGCAGTATGACAACATCGGCTGGCGTGTCGGCTCGGCTTTTCTCCGCCAGTCAATCTCGTACTAGTCGCCACCCAGTAGAGAACTGGGCTGGTCCTGAACACGGAAGGTTAGTCGTTGGTCGTAGTCGACAGTCGAACAGCGGACCGGACCAGCCTTCACCGCGTGTGGAAAGCGATTCTGATCTGTGCTGGCGTCCTTGTGGCGGTTGCCTGTTACCTCAGGCCAGTTCTCTGGATCGGAATCGGACTGATCATCCTGGCAATCGTGATCGGGCGCATTTTTTATCCGGGTCGCAACCGCTACATTCCTAACCTCTACGCTCGCGATACCCGCGTGTACGACGACGACTACCGCCGGTTTATCTTTCGTACAATGTCGGATCTGCGGCAGCGCAAGACCCGAGGCCACACATTATTGTGGGAAGCATCGCAATTGCCGGTATCACCTAGCCCCGATTCCGAACTACTACTCGACCTGGGCGTTTGGATCGGCTGGTCGACGAGGCTCATGGCCGACGCCTCCGGCCGCGCGGTTCACGGTTTCGATACTTTCACCGGGTTGGTTGAGGACTGGCACGTCGACGATCAGATGGTCGTGAAGAGCGGAACTTTCTCCCTGACCGAACCGCTCGCCCGACGTCTCATGCCCGATACCGGTGTGACCCTTCGGGACGGATTGCCTGCCGCACTGGGGCGCAGGGTGGAGTTCATTAAGGGAACCACCTACGAGACCCTCGCCCCGTTTCTGGCCGCTCGACCGGACGCCCCCATCAGGCTCTTCCATATGGATTTGGACACCTATGAGAGCTGCCTGCATGCCCTGGAAACCTGCAAGGATCGTTTTATCGAGGGATCGATCCTGGTTTTCGACGAGTATTTGGTCACCAACGCCGAAATGTTGGCGTTCTACGAGTTTCAGAGCAAGTACGGGCTCGAATGGCGATATCGGGCATGGGGCCTCGAGATCTGGGAAATGAATATCGAGATGGTGGCGTCGCGGTGGAAGCGCTTCCCGTACTACTTCCTCGCGATCGCACTGTATTGGGTTGCGGGAGACGGCAGTTACGTGTGGGCATTTTTTACCGAGCGATTTTGGCGATTCTGGTTAGGCGCACCGCTCGGCGACATCGCTTTCATGCTCGGCGCTGCTGGGCAACGGAAGTCGGTCAGCCTTGAGATCACCGGTCTGGGCAAGCTCGACCGCACCCGCCGGCAGGATGACGACGTTTAATCCGCGCAGCGGGTGATGTTTTTCTAAGCCGTTCCGGTGGTGCCGTCTGCACCGGGGGAACCGGTCCCGGCGTCTCCGGTCCCGCCGCTACTGCCCTTGCCGCCGGTGGGCGAGCCGCAGGTGGTCACGTAGGCGTTGCCGCCGTTGCCGCCGTTGCCGCCCGTGGAGCCCCTGCCGCCACCGCCACCGCCGTTGCCGCCGTCTCCACCGGTGGAGCACCCGGGCCCGAAGTTGTATGCGGCACCGCCGAGTCCGCCGACACCACCGGTAGTGCCACCGACGCCACCGGTGCCACCGATGCCACCGAAGGCGTCAGCTGATTGGCTGAAGGGGTAGTAGCCGGCGATTGAGGCGCCGCCCTGGCCGCCTGCGCCGCCGGTGGTGCCGCCCGTACCACCCATGCCGCCGATACCACCGATGGCGTCACCCGCAAGCCCGAAGGGGTAAAAGCCCATGATTGCTGCGCCGCCCTGGCCGCCGATGCCGCCGGTGTCTGTTCCGGTGCCGCCCGCCCCGCCGGTGCCGCCGGTGAAGTTTCCGAATCCCGAGTTTCCGAATCCGATGCTGATCGCGACTCCGCCTGCGCCGCCGTTACCACCGACAACGCCGTTGCCGCCGCGCCCTCCGGTGCCGCTTATGAGGTCGCCGCCGCCGCCGTTACCGCCG
>Ga0194043_1000421_pt1 | contig 23222 bp, 19 predicted proteins | sample JunL4415m_MetaG_FD_161274 | JGI IMG/M metagenome (GOLD analysis project Ga0194043, IMG submission 161274) | Anoxic zone freshwater microbial communities from boreal shield lake in IISD Experimental Lakes Area, Ontario, Canada - Jun2016-L442-15m | ecosystem: Environmental > Aquatic > Freshwater >...
GTTCGATCCCTCGGCGACGGACACCACCACCCGATCAAACAGGCGCGCTGCCCGCTCGATCACGTCGAGGTGGCCGTACGTGACCGGGTCATAGGTTCCCGGACACACGGCGATTCGCCCTCCGGTGTTCATGTTCCTGCTCCCGCAGTCCACATCACGGTGATCTCCGTACCGCCGTAGCGGCGGGTTGTCTGCTCAGGGACCCCGATACCGGGGAGCCCGTCGGCCCCCATCATCGCACCACGAGCGTGTTCGAGGACCACCACACCGCCCGGGACCAGCACCTGGGCGATGGCCGGCCCGAGGTCCGGGAGGATGTCCGGAAGCAGGTCATAGGGCGGATCGACGAGTACCAGATCGAACAGCGACCCGGCACCGACCTCAGCACGCAGCGCCTCACGCCACCCGCGCGGCACCACTCGCAGGCGGTCACCCAGAGCCAGTGCATCGGCATTGGCACGAATGGACCGCACCGCATTTCGGTCACGCTCCACGGCAACGGCCGATGCTGCTCCCCTCGAGATCGCCTCAATGCCAAGAGCACCGCTGCCGGCGAATACATCCAGCACCCGGGTGCCGTCGAGCGGCCCCAGAATGGAGAAGAGTGATTCGCGCACGCGGTCCGATGTGGGACGCGTGTCCGTTCCCGCGGGGGCCACCAGGCGACGCCCCCCGAACTCGCCGGCGACCACGCGCATCAGGCGTCCAGCAATCTGGGCAGATCGGGAAACGCGCGGCGGACGGCGTCGGCAAGCAGCACGTGCTCGGGCTCCTCAAGGTGGGGGTCGCGGCGCAAGGTGGCCCGCGCCACCTGACGCGCCTCTGCCAGCGTGCGGCGGTCGCGCGACAGACGGGCGAAGCGCAGGTCGGTGGGCCCCGATTGCCTGAGGCCCAGAATGCTGCCCTCGCCGCGGATCTCCAGATCGATGTCGGCCAGGCGGAACCCATCGTTGGTCTGCACCAGGGCTTCGAGCCTGCGCATCCCCTCCTCCCCTCCCGGCTCGGCAAATATCAGGCATGTGCCCGCATGCTCGCCGCGCCCCACGCGCCCACGCAGCTGGTGCAGTTGCGCCAGCCCGAACCGGTCGGCGTCCTCAATGAGCATGACCGTCGCGTTAGGAACATCAATGCCCACCTCAACCACGGTGGTGGCCACCAGAATGTCGGTCTCGCCCGCCGAAAATGCCGCCATCGCCGCGCGGCGCTCGTCGGGTCGCTGGGCGCCGTGGGCGAGCCCCACTCTGAACGCGGCGAATGGGCCCTGGCGCAGACGGGTGAACTCGGCAACTGCCGACCGCGCCGCGATGCCGGACTCGCCGTCCTCCACAAGCGGGCAGATGACGTACGCCTGGCGACCCCGTCGCAGCTCGGCGCGCACGTCGTCATACGCCATCTCGCGCTCGGCGTCGCGTACCCACCGGGTGGCGATCTCGCTGCGCCCCGGGGGGCGGCCGCGTATCGCCGACACCCGCAGGTCGCCGTAGGCCGTGAGGGCAAGGGTGCGGGGGATGGGCGTGGCGGTCATGTACAGCAGGTGCGCCGCCATGCCGTCGTCGCCCGCCTGCTCGGCCAGTGCCTGACGCTGCTCAACACCAAAGCGGTGCTGCTCGTCAACCACCACCAGCCCCAGGCGATCGAACGTGACGCCGCCCACAAGTAGCGCCTGAGTGCCCACCACGACACGGGCGGTCCCGGTGGCCACGGCCATCTCGCGTCGCTCGCGCTCGGCTTTCGGCACGTTGCCGGTGATGAGCACGGGCTCGATTCCCGCTGGGGCGAGCAGAGCGTCGAGTGTGCGCAGGTGCTGTTCGGCGAGCGTCTCGGTGGGCACGAGGATGGCCGCCTGGGCACCGGCCTCCACGGCCTGCGCACATGCCAGTGCCGCCACCACGGTCTTGCCCGCCCCCACTTCCCCCTGCAGCAGCCGTCGCATGGGCTGCGGGCGGGCGATGTCGCGCGCCACCTCGCGTGCCACGCGCTCCTGCTCACGCGTGAGCGTGAAGGGCAGGGCCGCACGGATGACGCCCGTGATCTCGCCGGTCGCACGAAGGGGCAGGGCGCGCCGGGAGGTCTCATCGTGCCGGCGCACGGCGATGAGGCCCATCTGCAACACGAGCAACTCCTCAAATGCAAGGCGGCGACGGGCCGAGCGCGGCTCGCGGGCGGTGCGTGGAAAGTGCAGAGCGGCGAGCGCATCGGCGCGGGTGCCCACCTTCACCCGTTCCTGCATCCACTGGGGCAGCACCTCAGGCGCCGACGACACATATGGGCGGGCGGCGTCCACGAGCTCACGAAGGCGCCGGGCCGGAAGTGCCTCGGTCGCCGGATACACCGGCACGAGCCCCTCGGTGTGCAGCCCTTCAGATGCCTGCGCACCCAGCACCTCATGCGCCTTGACGGTGATCTGCCGATTGGGCCGCAACTTCACCTGCCCGCGGATCATCAACTCATCGCCCGGCGCAAGCACACCTGCCAGATACCCCTGGTTGAACCAGATGGCAGCAATGGAGCCAGTGGCGTCGTGCACCTTGGCGCGCACCATCTTGAGCCCCCGTCGCCGGGTGGGGATGACGCTGATCGAATCGAGTACCACCCGCACCGTGGCCTCCTCCCCATCGGCCAGCCCGCTCACCGGCCGCGCGCTGTCGTATGCGAGGTAGCGCGACGGCAGGTGCTCCAGCAGGTCGCCGAGGTCGTGCACGCCAATGGCCGCCGCACGATCAGCAGTCGCCTTGCCCACTCCGGGAAGCGCCGTGAGCGGTGAATACCACCAGTGCACGCCGGGGCGATGGGGTATCGCGGGTGCGTCGGCGTCTGCCCGACGACGCCCAAATGCATCGTCAGGCACGATCACGCTGGTACTCCGGGCCGCGGTGTGGCATCGTGCCCGGGTCGCGGCATCCGCCGCGCTCTTTCTTCAACACGAGGCAGTTGGTCGACATGGCGAAGGTCTGCAGCTCCTGTGGCAAGGGTCCCTCCTTCGGGAACAACCGGAGCCACTCCATGCGTGCGACGCCCCGTCGCTTCAACCCGAACCTTCAGAAGGTGCGGATCATGGTCGGCGCCACGCCGACCCGCGCCTACGTCTGCACCCGCTGTCTGAAGGCCGGCAAGGTGCAGAAGGCCGTCTCCGGAACCTAGGACCGGCCCGCCGCTCCCGGGCCACTCGCCCGAGCGGACGCCAATAGGTTGATCATCGCGACCGCCGCATCTGCGGCCTCGTCGCCCTTGTTCCCCTTGTCGCCACCCGCGCGGGCCTGTGCCTGCGCCATCGTGTCGCACGTGAGAATCCCGAACGCGCACGGCACACCGGTATCGAGCGACACCCGCATGAGGCCGTGCGACGTGGCATCGCACACGTACTCGAAGTGGGCCGTCTCACCCCGGATAACCGCACCCAACGCCATAATGGCGTCGTAGCGACCGGTCACGGCCAGAGCCTGCGCAGCGGACGGCGCCTCGAACGCCCCGGGGATCCAGTGCACCTCCACGCGATCAGCAGTAACCCCGCTCTCGGCGAGCCGGATGACGGCGCCGCCCAGGAGGCTGTCGACGATTGCGCGGTGGAAGCCCGCCGCCACGACTGCGATGCGCACATCGGGGTCGGCGATCTGCTCGGCGGGTGGGGCTGGATCAGTTCGTGCCATGAGGTGGAAGGGTACGCGGCACCGCGGTCGCACCGCCGTGCCAGAGGCATCTGCCACACTCGCGTCGTGATCCGTTCGCGCATCTCAAAGGTCGCAGTGGGCATATCTGTGGCCCTTCTGGCGGCACTGTCGCTGGCCGAAGCGGCCTCTGCACAGTCGGTGCGTTTCGCCAACTGCACCGGCACGAGCCGGGTGGGCTGCGCCACGCTGTCGGTACCGCTGGACCACGCCGACCCGTCAAAGGGTGAAATCTCCCTTCACGTGGAGCGCCGGCGCGCCAGAGGCACCCGCAGGGGCGTGCTGGTGATGCTCGCCGGTGGACCCGGCCAGGCGGGGACCCCACTCGATCCCGACGGCATCCTCCCGGCGGCGATCCCCGGCTGGGACTACGTGGTGCTCGACCAGCGTGGCACCGGCAACTCTGCGCTGCGATGCGCAGCCCTTGATGTCCCGCACGCAAGCTTCTCGGATGCCGAGATCGCCACGTGCGCCGCCCAGGTCGGTCCCAACCGCGCCTTCTACACCAGTCGGGACTCCGTGCTCGACATCGAGGACCTTCGGGTTGCGCTCGGCACGTCGCGGATCGCGCTTGGCGGTGTGTCGTACGGCACCTACGTGACGCAGTACTACGCCCAGGCCTTCCCCGATTCCGTGAGCCACCTCGTGCTCGACTCCGTGGTGGATCCGGCCACGATGACTGGTCTCGATCCGGACACGTGGGCGGCCGTCCCCGGCGTGCTCACCGCGCTGTGCGCGAAGAATGCGTGCTCGGGTATCACCCCCAACCCTGTCGCCGACGTGGCGCAACTGGTTGCCGCCACAGCAGATGCCCCCCTGCGTGGAATGGGAACCACCGCCAGGGGCCGTATGGTGCGCGCGGACATCGGAGGACCGGGAGCGCAGGGTGATCTCCCAGGCCTGCTGATGATCGGTGATCTCAGCCCAACGGTGCGCTCCCTGTATCCGGGTGCTATCCGGGCGGGGACGAAGGGCGATGCAGCCCCGCTTATCCGCTTGGCGGCGCTCGCACAGGCAGGTGACTCCCCACCGGTCGCCGAGCTCTCGAATGCACTGTTTCTTGCGACTCAGTGCGCAGACTCAGCACTCCCCTGGACGACTGCCGACCCCGCCGACGGGCGCTCTACCTCCCTCGCCCAGGCATTTGCCGATCTTGGCGATGCAGCAGTCGCCCCGTTCTCAATCGCCAATGTCAGCTCGGACTCACCTGCAGCGGCCTGCCTTGCGTGGCCCGACGCGGCCACCGACCCCCTCACGCCCGGGCCGCTCCCTGCCGTTCCCACGCTCCTCTTTTCGGGCGGCCAGGACCTGCGCACCCCCACCGCCAGCGCCCGAGCGGTCGCCGCCAGATCGCCATCCGCAGCGGTCGTAGTGGCACCGGGCTGGGGCCACGATCTCTCCGACAACCTCGCGTGTGCGGCGGGGCAGGTGGCACGCCTGCTCGCCGGCAGGACCGTCCAAACCGGTGCCTGCTCGCGTGTGACGGTTGCCAGCAACATGGCCCCTTTCCCCGCCCCCGCTGCGACAGTCGGTGCGCTGTCACCGATGGGGGCGAAGGGCAACCCCGGCAGGGTGGCCCACGCCGCGCGCTTCTCAATTCAGGATGCACTGCACTCCCTGAGCGCCGGCACCGACGCCGGATTGGGAGGCATCCCCGGGGTGCGGGGAGGATTCATGCGGGTGTCGGGAATGCTCGGTCAGACCGCCCGGTTTCAGAACTTCAGCGATACGGCGGGTGTGCGGATCTCAGGCGCCATCGACGCCGTGAAGTCGCACTTCGCGGGTCGCGTGACAGTGGACGGTCCGGGCTCGCTTGACGGGTACCTTGATCTCGCCAAGGGCGGCGCACGCGCCTACACCGGCATGATCGGCGGCGTCCCGGTGCGCATCCCGCTCGGGTAGACACCGGCAGGTGCCGCCTGCCGGGCGACATCATCACCCGAGCCGAGGTGCGGGGCCAGCCCACGCCCCCTGCGGATGCCCTGGTGGCGACGCCACTGACCCGGTGCTCGGAGCGGCAGCATCCCTCTTGAGCAGCCGCAGGGGGCACCGTGCCCGTCGTTCCCACACGACCGGGATGCGCTCTCCCCGGGCACCCCGCCGCTCGACTACGGCGCGGTGCAACCCGCGGGGAATGGCTTGGGAGCGGGCGGCGGGATGGACGCCTTCAGGGCCTCGATCTGCTTGATGAGGCTGCCGGTTGGCTGCTTGCGTTCGTACTCGTCATACACAGGCTGAACGGCTGCGCGAAGCGCCGCGATCTGTGCGGGTGAGGCGACGCCGAACTTGAGGCCCGCGGTGCACAGGTCGCCAACCAGAGTGCTCGCGGGGTCCGTCAAAATGGCGAGGGAATCGGATGACAGATCCTTCGCGGCGGCGCGGATCCACTTCTCCTGATTATCGGTCAATCGGTTCCATGCTCGCGTGTTCATTGCGAGCACGGTGGGAAAGGGCCACAGATTGACATTGCCCGACATGCAGGTGAGCACCTCGTACAATTTCTGCGTGTACACCAGCCCCAGGTTGGCCTCGATAGCGTGCACCACCTTCTGCGTAAGCCCCAGATATACGTCGCTCAAGGGAAGGAGCACCGGCTTGGCGCCCAGCGCAAACAGGCTGGTAGTGAGGAGGGGCGATTCCACCGAGCGCACCTTCACCCCCGCGAAGTCGGACGGTGAGAGCAGGCACGATGAGGCGGAGGCTGGCTTGCGGATGCCCCCTTCGTGAATGGCGATTCCGGTGAGTTCAATTGCCTTCGTCCCCTTCAGCATCTGCGTGGCGATGGGGCTCGAAAGGACTGCACTCTCCAGGGCGTAGTTGTTCACGAGGAACGGCATTTGCAGGGCCTCGAACGAATCCACGCCTTCGAGTTCCCACACCGCCGCGGAGACCGACCCCGCCGTGATGCTGCCCTTGGTGCCATCACGCATGTCGTTCAACAGCTGGATGTCATCGCCACCCGCATACGTGGGAACCAGCTCAATACGAAGTCGGCCCGACGAGTACTTGTCGACGCGATCGGCAAAGCGTTGCAGCGCCTTGCCGTACGGGTGCGTGGGTGAGGTGACATAGCCCACCTTGATGGTCTTCTCGGCGTGATTGGTATCGGCGCCCGAAACGGCAACAGGTGCAGGGACGGCCCCAATGGCGGAACCCCACATCGCAACCCCAACGAGGACAAGGCCGACGAAGCCCGCGATGACCGCCCGCTGGATGGCTCTGGTCATACGGGGTGCCCCGCGAATGGGATCACGGGCACGATCCATCCACCTTTGGATCGAGGGCGAAGTGGGAAATCGATGCCACGGCACGCGTCATCGCGGTTGGCTGAACCACAGGGAGCGGCCACTCCCCGGAATAGGGGCGGTCGAGCGATCCGATGAGGATGACGGTGAAGGCGATGATGATGGCGGAACCACAGACGACAAACGCTTGCAGCCATGCGAATTCCTCGGCCATCAGCACGGCACTCAGCGCGATGACCAGCATGGCGCCCACGACGACCATTGCCCAGAACAGGATGGGCAGATGGGTGCCCATATCCAGCCTCTGGGCACGTGCCTCACGAAGGGCTGTCTCCCCGTCGATGAGCGACCCCATAACGGCATCCTTCACACCATCGGTGGTGGAGATGCGCGCGAGCGTCTGCGAGATGCGGTCGCCAGATGCATCAGCGAACGGGCTTCCTCCTGCAGTCAGACCTGCTGATCCGCTGTCGTTGGTCGCCCAGTCGTACTCGATGACGTCGCGCCCATAACAGACCAACTGGTGTGACAGGTCATCGCGCAACTGGGCGGGAATACCCAGCGCGGACCGCGACATGGTGGTGAGCGCCCGCCCCTCGGTGACCGCCGCCTGCTGGGCCCCCTGGTAATTCTGAAGCGCGGCAACCAGCACGAAACCGAGGATGATGGCGAAGCCGAAGTTCAGGTCATTGGGTCGCTCGGCAGCAAGCTCAGGGAACCGCACGATCTCACCCCGGCGGCTGCGCCACCGTGTATAGACGACCGCGACCGCGCCAAAAGCCACAATGGCGAGAAGTATGAGGACCGCGGCAAGGACCGTCACGACACAGATCCAGTTGCGAAGGTGCGCCCGCGTACGAGCTTGCCATCTTCCACCCGATATCCGCCGAACAGAGTGGTGGTGGTGTCTCCGAAGATATCGATGGAGTAGGTGCCGATGACAGAGTCACGCATATCCGTGGCGAAGGCTGCTTCGCGTACGAGTTTGCGTTCGCTGTCGATCGGCATATCAACAAACCCCGCGGTCTCGTTGGCCTTGCGGATTGAGTCCAGGGTGAGCGCCATCCCCTCGTAGGCGAAGAGAACAAGGCTGCTGGGAGCATGACCGAGCCGCTTCACCAGTCGATCGAATGCTGCTTTTCCCCGGGGTCCATAGGCGGCGATCGGCAGCACGTAGCTGGTGATATAGGTGCGGGACTCCAGGCGCCCGAGGCGAGCATGAAACCCTCGAAGCGCAAGACCATCGGGCGCAAAGATCACCACCTGATCATCAGACTCACCTGCCGCGCGGGCGACGCGGAGCGCAGTGATCGGATCGTTGGTGGCGATCATGAGCGCCCATCGGTCGTTGTCATCCTTGTGGCGAATTCCCACGGCGCGTCCCACCTCAGCGGCGTTCTGCGGTGTGATCGTGATGGGAGGGCCGTCACTTTTCAGACCGAGCCCGCGAGCTGCGTTTTCGACATCGCGCCCAAGCCCCTGCCCGTACATGGTGCGATCCCGGACCACAGAGACACTGGTCACGCCTTCGTCGCGCATGTAGGTGGCGAGCGCCTTGGACTGCACCAGGTCATTGGGCACGACGCGGACGATGGTGCGGATGCCGGTCGGCGCGACAGCCGTTGGCGGAGCCGGCAGGCCGTCGTCGCGTCGGGTGAGGTCCACTGCTGTGGCTGTCACGCTCACGTGGAGCAGGCCGGCGCGGTTGAGAATAGGAGCCATTTGCCGCATGCCATTTGATGTGATCGAACCGATGACCGCGAGTGAGTACGGGTCAATGGCTGCCGTCTCTGCAGCATCAACACCGCGCGCAACCGACTCGGCCCCAGTGGCCCCAGACGTGTTACTGGTGCGAAGGCGAACCCGCACGCCCGGTATCGCACCTCCACCATCAGCGAGGGCCATTTCCACAGCGGCCCGCATGTCCTTGGCATCCCCGCCCGCAAGACCAAGCGGCACCACCAAGTGCACCGTACGAACGGGTCGCACCCGATACTCGGCGACAGGGGCGTCACTTGCACCACCGCACCCTGTGGCGCAAAGGCCCACGAGCGCCGTGGCAACGATGCCAATGGCGAATACGCCCAGCCGTCGACGGCATCGTTGGTGCCGGGGATGGGAATCCGTGCCCGGAAGTTGGTCAGGGGAAGAGACGATAAGGGGGAACAATACCCGGTCGTCGCACGGTGACCTGGGCGTCCCCTGCACCGGTCCCCATGGCCTGAGCCACGTCGCGCAGGTCATCGGGACCCGGCCATGCGCACCACGATCCGACCGCACAGCGCCCCTGGTGGGCGCACCCCACCACCACTTTTCCCAAACGGGGCTCGGGCACCGTGGCGGCGCGCCATCCCTGACACCACCGATGCCCCGGCGCCGCGAGGGCCGGGGCATCGATTGAAGTCATCTCCGGGTCAACCGTTCCAGTTCGACGTGACCGACACGGTGTACACCCGCGACACGAGCGTGCGCGTGCCGCGTCCAGTCAGACTCGTCGTCTTGAGGGCAGCTGGGCCGGCCTCGGAGCCAGCGGTGTAGAGCAGTCGCTTGCCGTCGGCCGACACGGCCACCGGGTTGTGGATGCTGCCGGTGCCGCTGCTGAACAGGGTCGTCATGGCACCGCCTGAAACCCGGAATGTGGCCATATTCGCGACGTCCTCCCCGCCGAGGACCCCGAACACCATGTTGCCGCTCGGCGACCATGCCACTGGCGCAGGGCCGCTCATGAGACCGGACGCCTTGTAGTGCGTCAGCTGCTTCTTTGAGGAGAGGCTGGGGCTGATGGTCCAGATCTGGGTGTGCACCATGGGGATACTTGTGCCATTGAGGGTCACCCTGACATTGGTGCTCTGCATCGCCGCGATGCCGGACGTGCTCCACACCGGCGCTGCCGCCCGGGCCAGCACCGCGGTGCGGGCCGCGGCGTTGGTGACCGGTGCCACGTACAGCGTGCCCGAAGCCGCGTGGCTCCCGAACCTCAGAAGGCTGAACGCAATCTGCGTGGAGTCAGGCGAGAACGCGACGCCCTGCGCCACCGCGTGGCCCCAGGCCTCGATGTAGTTGGCGACAGGAATGGACGACACGCCCTCGAGCGACGCCGGAACCTGCGCAAGCCCGAGGCCGTTCCCGGTGACGTAGCCCTTTCCATTGCTCGCCTGCGAACTGCACGCAATCATTGTCGAGTCCGGCGACCATGCGAAACCGGGCTGGCAATTCACGCCGACAAGAACAGCGGTGGCCCCAGAGGCGAGATCGCGCACGCTGCTTGTCGGATTGTCCTGCCCCGGGACCCACACCTGATACGCCAGGCGAGACCCATCGGGAGAAATGGTCGCCGAGCTGCCGGTGACAACCTTCACGGCATTGGAGCCGTCGTCGTTGGCCACCATCACCCACGCGTTCATGGAGCCCTTCGCGGGAGACGTGACGTAGGCCATGGTGGCGGTCGCGATCGTGGGGGCCGCGACGGCAGCGATACCGGCCGCGAGCACAAGCATGGTTCGGGGAGTCAAATGGCACCTCTTCCAATGGGAGGGACTTTCGGTGATTCTACGCCGCCGACCGCGCGAAACAACGCGGGCGGGGTCAGCCGCTGCCCGACGCGTTCAACGATTCCACGAGCACCGCAGTCACTCCGAATCATTGCGAGGCGCCCCGCGGGTGACCACGCGGCATGGGCCTGTTCGTGGATCAACTGCGTCGAATGCCACGAGTTCGCCATGTTCGTCGGCAAGAATTCCGCGCACGATCCCACGGTGCAGCGCGCAGATGGTCGGTGCGGTCTCAGGGGTAATGGAGTCGGCGTGGGGGCAGTGCCGGAGCAGCACCTCAGTCTCACCCCGGCGTGCCGCAGCTGCATCGGTGATGTCATCGGGGGCGAATCCCATGCGCCGGAAGCCCGACACCAGCCCCATGCCCTGTCCGGCGAGGGCACGGCCATCCTCAACGGCGGCCGCCTCGATCTCCGGCTCCGTGAGACCGGCGTTTCGCACCAGCTTCAGCAGCATGCCCACGAGCGCCTGTCCAGACTCAACCTCTGCCCGTGCGGCGGGATCGGCAAGGCGGTGGATGATGCGCGGTCGCCCCGGGCGCCCACTCAGCCGCTCGCGCTCAGACGAGATGAGCCCGGCGCGCGCAAGAACGGTGAGATGGGTGCGCACCGCGTTGTGATGCAGATCAACGCGATCGGCCAGTTCGAATGCGGTCACCCCATCCGGCATGGCGGTGAGCACCTCAACGATTCGGCGCCGTGATGGATGCGCCACCGCTGTGATCGCCTCGTCGCTCAGCCGGCTCTCGCTCATGGCGTGTATTCCTTGCATCGGATCGGGGGACGAGCGGGACTCGGGCGCGACTGATTGGTGATGCGCCGGAATATCGTAACCGGCCGTCCGGGTACCGGGAGCGCCAACGCACACCGGTATGCAGGGCCGTCTCTCCCGCTCGTGCTCACGGGCCGCCGAGACGATTGCGTCGGAGCGGGGCGTACGTCCCCCACCCCGACGCCCCGGTGCCGGCTACTCCGCTGGCACGGACGTGCATCCACCGCTCACCTGCAACCAATCCTGACGCGCCACTCCTGCGGCCCGGCCTCCAGATAGTCCCATGTAAATCCGGCGGGCCGCTGGGCATCGAACTGGAACCGAAGCGGCTTGGGGTCATGGTCGTTCAGAAGCACGAACGCCTCGCCGGGGCGCAAGGAGTCGAACAGACCGAAGATGGCCGGGTGCTTCGCACGGGGCGGCAATACCCTGGCGTCCAGAACCGTGCTGCCATCTGGTGACTCGCGCAGCCCATCGTCGGGTATGACCTCAGCCGTGCCCGACGGAAGCCGGGGGGCGGTCTCCCCTGGTGCAAGCCGCCAGATCGTGACGCACACTCCCGAGTCATCGCACGGCCTCAGCGAATAGCCAAACCCGTTCTCGGACAGGTACGGGAGCAGAAATACCGGCACCCGATCGACCATCTGCTCCAAGGCCACGCCGTCGCCAAGATGAGCGATGGCCATGATCGTGCGGTCAAACGGCTCAGGCGGATCGAGCCCACGGACATCGAGGGTGACGCGATCGTCGGGCGGTGACGACACAACCATCGTCGGCGGCCGGCATCCGCATTCCGGCCCATGTGCATTCGTGTCAGCGGCCATCTGCGCCCCCTCGTCTGATTATTCTGTCGATGGGCAGTATAACCTTATGGAGATTTGTTGTGCTCCTTCATCGATTCGCCGGGGACATGAGATGAACACCGTGACGCGCAGCACACGACCCTCCGCCATTCCAGCCATGGACATGGCATCACTCGCCCGCAACCCCGTCATCGTGGCGTGGGAGGTCACCCGGGCCTGCGGATATCGCTGCACGCACTGCCGTGCCGATGCCCACCCTCTTGCCGCCCCGGGACAGCTCGACGAGGCCGAGGCACGCGACCTCATCGACGAGCTCGCCACGTTCGACGGCACCACACTCGTGATCACCGGCGGCGACCCGATGCTCCGGCGCGATCTCGTTGACATCACCCGGCATGCGACGGCGCGGGGCCTCCCCGTTGCACTCACCCCGAGTGCAACGCCGCAGGTCACCGAGGCGCGTCTGGGCGAACTGGTGGACGCTGGCCTCTCGCGCATCGCCATCTCGCTGGACGGTGCGACCGCAGCCATCCACGACGGCATGCGGGGTATACGCGGGTCGTTCGACCGCACCATCAGGATTCTGCGAATGGCCCGGGACATGGGCATACCGACGCAGGTCAACACCACAGTGACCAGACTCACGGCCCCCGATCTCGATCGCATCGCGGCCATCGTGGAGATGGTCGGGGCCAGCATGTGGAGCGTGTTCTTTCTCGTGCCGGTGGGTCGTGGGAGCGCCGCCGACGTTCTTGATGCCGAGGAGACCGAGGTCGTGCTCAACCGCCTGGCTGATCTGGCACCGACACTTCCGTATCGCCTCAAGGTGACCGAGGCGCCCTCCTACCGCCGTGTTCTCGCTCAGCGCGGCGTGGAGCCGGGTCCGCCTGTCAACGCCGGGCGGGGGTTCATGTTCATCTCGCATGATGGCGACGTCCAGCCCAGCGGGTTCCTCACAATCCCTGCTGGCAATGTGCGCCACTGCTCGCCCGTTGCTTTGTACAGGGGATCCCCGCTCTTCCGGGCACTACGCGATCCAGCCCTCCTCACCGGGAAATGCGCCTCATGCACATGGGCGCGCGCATGCGGGGGGAGCCGTGCCAGGGCCTGGACCATGACCGGCCGGCTCTTCGGGGACGACCCAACCTGTCCCCATGTTCCGGAACGTGCGTTATGCTGAATTTCGAACCTTCCGCGTAATCGGGGGGGGCTCAATCGGCGGCCGGGATTGACCGTGCTGCCACCACGCCGTCGAACGGCGGCGCGGCTAGTTGACAACCGCGTGCACCTGCCCTGCAACGTCGCCCCGGGCTTCCGCACCACTCACCAGGAGCCAGTGATGCCTCCCTTCCCACGCAAGATCACCACCACCGTGATCGGCGCTGTGTGTGCGGCGCTGTTCGCATGGGTGGGTATCGCTGCGGCGGGGAGCACTCCCGCGTACAAGATCACGGTGGTGAACAGCACGGGGCAGGATCCCGCCAACGTGTTCGTCACGCTCATCGCATCGAACGCGGCGCCCCAGCAGCCATCGACCCTTCCCTCGGGACTCGCGATCGGCACCGCCTACGCGCTCGACCCCATCGGATCGGGCACCCCGTGGGTGAGTGAGGGCGGAAATCGCTACTCCATCAGTGTGAGCGGCGGCTGGAACTCCGGGACCATTCTGTACAGCATCGGCAAGGGCTATGCGAACAAGCCGACGGCGGGCGCGAACAACCACCCGTACGACTTCTCCGAGATCACCGTGAACGGAGGAAGTACGTTCGCCCTGAACGGTGACGTCTCGTCGGTCGATCAGATCGGGGTTCCGGCCCGGCTGTCGGTGCTGGCCCCGGGGCGGGTACAGGCACTCCGTGACGGATCGACGCAGCCCGCCACCGAATATGTGGGCTGCGTGGCGAGCACTTGGAACCTTCTCAACCAGTACGCAGGGAATACCTGGCCGTCAGGCACCGCCCAGCAGGCTGTGTACCGCACACCCGGCGGATCGTTTCTCCAGTTGCTCGGACCATCGGCGGGCGGGGCGTGGGCCAATTACCCCAGCTTCGAGCAGTACGTGCTGAACGTCATCGGTGCGGGTATCACCATCACGGGCAACTTCGCGGGCAGCACCACGTATGGATCCCCGGCATCCACCTACAGCTATACCGGCACGGTCACGCCGGACGGTCAGTGGATCAAGATGTCGGGCACGCTCGGCAACAGCGCGTACACAACCAAGGACATTTACGTCCCATTGTCTGAGATGTACGGGCACGACGATTCGGTGTGGACCGGTGCGAATGGCTACGGCGTGTACCGGCAGAACGGCCCGTACGTGCTGGCGGGGCCCGCTGACCCCCAGCCCGGGTTCGGCGCGACGGCGTACTTCAACACTGCGCCCCCGTTCCCCGCTCAAGGAAATAGCAGTGGCCCCCTTACCATCAGCGGCTACTCCCCGGTCAATCCCCCGTCCGGTGCCTATGCGACCGACGCGAATGACATCTATGGCTGGATGTACGGCGATCTCGTGGCGTCCTTCGCCATGGGATACGCAGGCTCCAACTACGGATCGAACTCCGTCGCGTGGAATACCAACGCCGCGCCGCCGTGGGGTATCGGCAGCAGCGGAGGTCCCGCGCCATTTGCCCCGGCATGGACAAATCCATTCCCGGGCTACCCCCTGTTCAACGTGTATCAGGCAGCCGTCAACGCCACGGGCACGACCTACGGGTCACCGCTGAATGACCGCTTTACCCCAGCGGATACCACCAGCCCTGAACTGGGGGTCACCCCGCCCGCCACGGCATCCGGTCAGTATTCCTGGGCCATCGAACTCCTGGCCCAGAACGGGTGTGCACAGGCCCTCAGCGTGTCCCCCGCCAGCGGACCCGCCTCCGGTGGCCAGCCGGTGACCATCGCGGGCCACAACTTCCATCAAGGCGCCACCGTCACCTTTGGCGGGGTGGCCGCGACTGGTGTGCAGGTATCGCATAACCCCGCCACGTCGATCGACACCATCACGGCCGTCACCCCCAGCTCCCCTGTGGGCGGCGGACCGGTGAACGTGCGGGTCACGAATGCGAACGGCTCCAAGGCGCAGAACATCGACACGACCATGCTCCCGGGTGCCTATGCATACCCGACCGTGAGCGGTGCGGCAGCGGGGAGCCCCGCGGCGCCCGGTGGCCTGCCGCTCGGTGCCGGTGTTGCCAGGTACCCGGGAAAGGGGTGCTCAACCACCGCCGTCGTGCGGTCGCCTCTGCAGGCCAAACAGGCCCGGGCGCCCAAGGTCACCGTGCCGTCGGGCGGCATCATGGCGCTCTCCGTCACGGGCCTCCCAAAGAAGGCTGAGGCCTCGGTCTCGGTCCGGGTGAATGGCGCCTGGGACTTCCTTGGCCGGATCACCGCGAATGCCGGGGGGCATGCCGTGCTGCCGCGCTACTCGCAGAGCACACGGGGGCAATCGTTGCTCATCCGGGTAAGTGCCGGCCGCAAGGGCACGCGCTACCTGCGCACGGTGGCGGGCAGCCCTCGCGATTGGGCCGGGGTCGCGCTCAGTCCGGTGGTCACGTCGTACCCGATCGGTACCTGCCCCGTGCACTCCGCCAGCGCGCGCAAGCCGGTCACGGCCGTGCTCGGCAAGGCCCCCATCGCATCCGTGCCGCTCGGTGGCACGACCGTCGTGCGTGTGCGTGGCATCAATCGCAACACGAGCACCGGGGTTGATCTGAGAATCGGGTCAAGTTGGCGCTTCGTCGGACGGGTGACATCGGTATCCAATGGGGTGCTGCCCCTGCCCCCAATTGCCATCAACCAGAGGGGCAAGGTCATCGCCGTGCGCCTGCGAGCAGGAGGGGCCACGCGTTACGCAAAGGTCAGAGCCTCCTAGGCATATCCTCGCGCCCGCGCCGGAACCGGATCACCCACCTCTCGAGAGGAACCCGCCAGCGGGACGGTGATGCATTGCGTGGCGGCATTCTCGGTCTCGCCGCCCCGGGGGGCACCTCCTGACGACGCGTCGGTGAGGTCCAGCCCGCCGATCTCCATCCGGATGTTGGTGAGATGGCGAATTGACGGGGCAGCGGATCAACCAGGGCCTCAGCCCCAATCCCACAGGCCGCCAGGGAAGCCCGGTTGCAGGTGGGCCCCGATGGCACCGACCCCTCACTCTTCGGCGTGATCGCCTTCAACGCATCAGTGAGGCCGACACCGAACACGTATCGGCCCCTCCCATGCACCCGGCGTGCCGTGCGGCACGCCGGGTGCGAAAGACACCTAGTGGACGGTAAGCGGCGCCGTCTGTGCCGCGTTCACCGACGACGACCCGGGGGTCGCGTTCATCACCAGATTCACCGAACCGCGCAGTGACGATGACAGCGACGAGGGAATTGTCACCTTCATCGTCGTCACGCCCTTCTTGCCGGATACCTTGAGCAGCGTCTGGCGCTTGCCATGGCCCACGATGCCCACGCTGATCGGCCCCTTCGACGTCATCTTCACCCGCACCGTGTACGTCTTGCCACGGCTCACGGTGGTGGGCCGGGTTGACATCACAGCGCTGACAACCGGACTCGTCGTCATGCGCCCCAGCACGTTGCAGCCATCCTCGGTGACCCACAGCGCACCATCGGATCCGAGTGCAATGCCCCCGGGGCCGGCTGTCTTGCTGGTGGCCGGATACGACGTGACCACGCCGCTCGTTGTGACCTTGCCGATATTGCCGTTGGCCTGCGAGAACCACAGTGCGTTGCTGCCGGCAGGACCAGCGGTGATCTGGTTTGGCGCGGCGTTGGGGATGCCAATTGGGAATTCGCGGCTCAGCCCGGAGGTCGTCATGTATCCGACCGATGGGGTATTCGTATTTGTGTCGGTGAACCACACGTTGCCGTCAGGTCCGGGAGTGAGGCCCCGGAGCTTCGGGCTCCCCACGTTGATCGGGTAGGCCTGAAAGGCGCCGTTCATCGAGAATGCGACAACCGCCGCTTGTTGATACCCGGTCACCCAGAGCCGACCATCCGCACCGGACACGATCTCCAGGGGCTGCCCGATGGGCACGTTGAACTCGGTGATCTTGCCCGCGGAATCGATACTGGCGATGTGGCCTGCGGTCGGGCCTGTGGGGCCCACTTGGCCGGTGTTGTTTTCGGCGAACCACATGTTGCCGTCGGGCCCCTGGGTAATACCCCACGGATTCGAATTGGCGGTCGGGATGGCGAACTGCGCGACGAGACCATCTGGCAGTACACGCCCGATGGTGTTGATGCCGGGGTTGGTGAACCACACGCTGCCGTCGGATGCCTGTGCCACGTCCTGCGGCTGCAGAACGTCAGTTGACGCGAGCACGGCAAAATCCCCTGTGGCGGGCGTGAACGACTGCACGCTGTTGCCGCTACGGGTGGTGAAGAAAAGCTGGCCGGCAATGCCTGAATTGATGAGGAAGGGGTCTGCGGCGAGCGAGGGGATCACAAAGGGCGTCACCGACGCATTCCCCATCTGGGCCGTCGTGCACAGCGTGGCGGACTGCCCGGCGCTCGCTGTGCTGGTCAGGAGCGCAAGGACAAGCGCGCCGGACGCTGCGAGGGAACCGCCGACGATGGCTCTGCGGGGCATAAGGGAACTCGAGTCCTGTTGGTGGAAAGCGTAAGCATAAGTGGCGACGCCCCGGGCGCACAATATGCGGGAGGCGCACAACGCCCGGATGGGCATACTCGTCGTGCGCCTGACAGGCAAGCGAACAGCCCGTTTCCCCGCACTTCCTGCGCTCGGACATGCACAGGCGCGCGCCGACGACCGGTCATGCGGCGTGTCGCGGGCAGACGATCGTCGTCGTCACACTCCCGTAGAGGATCCGACGACCGCGCGCGGGTGAATCACGAACCGGAGACCTGCCGGGGGAGCGACGGAGGACGCGCTGCGGGACGTGTGAATCCCAAACCGTCGTCGCCAACACACCGGCGACCCGAGCGAGCGCCACACCAGCTTCGTCAGCGCGGCCACCGGAGACGTCGTCGGAGTGGGCGCCTCGACGTCACCGACTCCGCTCACGAGCCCGACCGCCGGGAGTAACCCTGCCGCGAGAACACCGTTGCGCGAGGAGAGGAGCCCTCCTCCATGGCCTAGGTCTGGGGGTCTGCCTCAAGGTCGAGCCCGTTGTGATGGAGAATGTGCCCCATCTTGTCGCGCTTGGTGGCCAGGTACCGGGCGTTCTCGTTACCGGGCACCACCTCGATGGGAACGCGCTCCACCACCTTGAGGCCGTAGCCCTCAAGTCCGATGATCTTCTTCGGGTTGTTGGTGAGCTGGCGGATTGACGTGAGCCCTAGGTCAACCAGGATCTGGGCACCGATGCCGTAGTCGCGCAGGTCGGCCGGGAAGCCCAGCTGCAGGTTGGCCTCCACGGTGTCGAAGCCGTCGTCCTGCAACTCGTACGCCCTGAGCTTGTTGATGAGCCCGATACCGCGGCCCTCCTGCGCGATGTACAAAAGGACGCCCTCGCCCTGGTCGGCGATCATGCGCATGGCGGCGTCCAACTGATCGCCGCAGTCGCAGCGCAGCGAGCCAAACACATCACCGGTGAGGCATTCGGAGTGCACGCGCACCAGCACGTTCTCCTTGCCCGCAACATCGCCCTTCACCAGCGCCATGTGGTGCTTGCCGTCGATCAGCGCGCTGTAGCCCACAGCGGTGAACTCGCCGTACCTGGTGGGAAGTCGCACGGCGGCGCCCCGCTCGATCAGGCGCTCGGTGCGACGGCGGTGCTCGATGAGGTCGGTAATGGTGATCATGCACAGGCCGTGGTCCTGCGCGTACCCCACCAGATCATCGACCCGCGCCATTGTGCCGTCGTCGTTCATGATCTCGCAGATCACGCCGGCGGGGATGAGCCCGGCCATGCGCGCCAGATCGACTGCTGCCTCGGTATGCCCCGCGCGCTCCAGCACGCCACCCGGCTTTGCGCGCAGCGGGAACACGTGACCGGGCTTCACCAGATCGCTCGGCCCTGAGTCCGGGTCGATGGCCACCATGATGGTGCGCGACCGGTCGGGTGCGCTGATTCCTGTGGTGGTGCCCTCGCGCGCCTCGATGGCCTCGGTAAAGGCCGTGGCCAGCGGTGCTTCGTTCTTGCGCACCATCTGCGTGAGGCCCAGTTGCTCACAGCGGTCCTCGGTGAGCGCCAGACACACCAGCCCGCGGCCATGGGTAATCATGAAGTTCACGGCGGCGGGTGTGGCGAACTGCCCGGCAATCACCAGATCGCCCTCGTTCTCACGATCCTCGGAATCGACCACGACGACCATGTGGCCGCTGCGGATCTCCTCAATGGCCGTCTCGATGCTCGAGAAGGGCGTCGTCTCAGTGCTCAGGAGGTCTCTCCCCCGGGAATGTGCGGGCGAACCAGCGCCTCTACGTACTTTGCCACTACATCGGCCTCCAGGTTGACACTTCGGCCGGCTGCATCACGCCCGAGAGTCGTGGCAGCCATGGTGTGCGGGATGAGTGCGATCGTGAACCCGTCTGCCTCGCGGCTTGCCACGGTCAGACTCACGCCATCAACGGTGATTGAACCCTTCTCCACGACGTACCGCAGCACCTCATCCGGGCAGCTGATTGACATGAGTACGCCGTCGCCCTCGGGTGTGATGCCACGCACGGTGCCCGTGCCGTCCACGTGCCCCTGCACGATGTGGCCGCCCAGGCGGTCGCCCACCCGCATGGCCCGCTCCAGGTTCACCTGGTCCCCGGCATGGCGGTCGCCCACCGAGGTACGCCGCAGGGTCTCCTCGACGCAATCCACCGCGAAGGAGTCGTCTGTCAGTTCCACCACGGTGAGACAGGCCCCGTTGACAGCAACCGAGTCGCCGATGGCGAGTCCGTCGCGCACCAGGCCGCACGCGATCACCAGCCGGGCGCCGGCCGTGCCGGGCACCCGCTCGCGCACCGTGCCCATCTCCTCAACAAGACCGGTGAACATCAGGCATTCCCCCCGGGCACAGGGCGCAACCGCCCGATCAGCAGCACATCGTCGCCAAGGCGTTCCACGCGGGGGGTCGGGATCCTCGCCGCATCGGCGATCTCGTCGGCCCCCACGCCCCGCACCGCAACCGGTGCACCATCGCCGCCAATGACGATGGGGGCAACCACCCAGGCCAGCCTGTCCACCAGGTGTGCCTCCAGCAGGGCGCCGGCGACCGTGGGACCACCCTCAACCAAAATGGACTGGATCTCGCGTCGCCCAAGGGCATCGAGCCCCTCGGCAAGGAATGCCGCGCCGTGGTCCGCCTGTCCCACCTCAACATCAACTCCCGCGGCCCGAAGAGCATCCACCCGATCCGGCGTGGCCAGCGGCCCAGCCAGCACAACCACGGGAATCTCCCCGGCTGTCTGTACGAGTACCGAATCAAGGCGCAGCCGGGCGTGTGGGTCAAACACCACGCGGGTGGCATGACGCACGGGAACCGGGTCAACGTCGCGGGCGGTCAGCGACGGGTCATCGGCATCGGCGGTTCCGATACCCACACCCACGGCGTCCATCTCGGCGCGCCAGCGGTGCACCAGCGCGCGGGCCTCCGGGCCGGAGATCCAGCGGGTGTTGCCGGTGCGGGTGGCGACTCGGCCGTCAAGCGACGCCGCCATCTTCAGCATTACCTCTGGCCGACCCGTGGCCGCCCACGTGAGAAACGGCGAGGCTACCTCGCGGGCGCGATCGGCGTCCTCCCCGTCGGCAACCACCACCTCGATGCCGGCGGCGGTGAGGACTTGCACGCCCTGCCCACGCGTGCGCTCAAGCGGGTCGAGGGTTCCCACCACGACCCGTGTGATGCCCGCGGCAATCACCGCCTCCGTGCACGGACCGGTGCGCCCCGTGTGGGAGCACGGCTCAAGAGTGCATACGAGGGTGGCGCCACGCGCCGCAGCGCCGGCAGCCGCAATGGCCGCAGGCTCAGCATGTGGCTTGCCCGGGCCGGTGTGCCAGCCCTCCCCCACAACCTCGCCATCACGTGCGATGACCGCGCCGACGGCAGGGTTCGGACTCACCTGTCCGCGGGCACGCAGGGCCAGATCGCATGCCCGGGCAAGCAGGGTGCGCTCGGCCGCCGTCGGCCGGCCGGCCGGGGTCACGCCGCCAGAATCCGATCGGTCAGGTCGGCATACGCAGCCACTGGGTCGGGGGCTCCAAAGAGGGCCGATGCCGACACGATGAGGTCGGCTCCCGCCGCGCGCGTCGATGCCGCGTTCGCGGGGCCCACCCCGCCATCCGCCTGAAGCAGCACGCGGTCGGGCAGAAGGTCGCGCAGGGCGGCGAGGCGCCCAAGGGTCTCTGGAATGAATGACTGCCCGCTGAACCCCGGGTTGACGCCCATGCAGTTGACGTAGTCGATGCGGTCAATCAACGGGATGACGGCCTCAAGCGGTGTGCCGGGGTTGATCGCAAGCCCCGCCAGACACCCTGCGGCGCGGATCTCGGTGAGTAGCTGATGCGGATGTGGATCTGCCTCCACATGCACGCTGATCATGTCGGCGTAGGGCGCAAACCAGCGGATGGCATTGCCCGGCCGCGACACCATGAGGTGCACGTCGACGATGCCATCTGACGGGTGCACACGATCGGCCACGCCACGGGTGGTGCCGGTCCCGAGCATCAGGTTCGGCACGAAATGCCCATCCATCACGTCAATGTGGAACACCCGCGCGCCCTGAGCGAGGAGCGAATCCACCTGCGCACCCAGCCGCATGGCGTCAGCCGACATGAGCGACGGACAGATTGTGGGTGTGCGGGGTGCCACGGGCATGGGCGGCAGGTTATCGGCCCACGAGTCGTGCGACGAAGAACCCATCAGTGCCATTCATGTGCGGGAGCAGGCGCAGTGCACCGGGCAGGTCGGGTGACGCCATTCCGGGGAACCGCGCCGTCAAGTCCTCAATCTCGCCGCCCGATGCGCGCACGACGTCCTCGTTCTCCTCACGGAGCAGGCTGCACGTGGAATACACCACGCGGCCACCGGGCTTCACCAGGGTGAGTGCACGATTCAGAAGTCCCTGCTGGATCTCCACCAGCGGTGCCAGTGCCTCCTCGCGACGACGCCAACGCGCATCCGGACGCGAGGCCAGTACCCCGGTCCCAGTGCATGGCGCATCAACCAGCACGGCGTCGAACAATCCACCTGGGATCTCCACCTCGCGGGCATCGCCATCGATCACGGTCATCGGGGCACCCATGCGCTCTGCCATCTCGCGAAGGCCACTGGCGCGCGACGCGTGCATCTCGATTGCCACGATCTCGGCCTTGCCGTCGGCAAGGGCCGCAAGCTGTGTCGCCTTGGCACCCGGTGCCGCGCACATGTCGAGGATGCGCTCCCCGGGCTGCGGGTCGAGTGCTCTGGCCGGGATCATCGAGGCGCGGCTCTGCCCCATCACCAACCCGCCGGCGAATGCCGCGGAGTCTTCAAGCGCGAATGGCTCGTCCAGTACCAGGGCCTCGGGCAGCAGCGGGTCGCCATGCCACGCGGGCACCTCTTGTTCCAACTCCGCACGGGGCCCACGCAGCGGATTCCAGCGCACGGCTGACTCGCTTGGCATGTTGGCGGCGGCCATCACCGCGTTCGCGTCGTCCTGTCCGAGAGAGCGCACCAGGCCATCCGCAATCCAGTCGGGGAATGAGTTGACGAGTGCCGAGTCGGCGGGGCCCAGCTCGGCCAGCCTGGCCGGCCCTTCACTCGCGATGCGCCGAAGCACGGCATTCACCAGGCCACCACGGGCGGGCGCCCTGTCGCGGTGCCCGGGAAGCATGCGCGCGAGGTGCACGGCCTGATCAACGGCGGCGCGATCGGGCGTGCCATCGGACGCGATGATCTCGTACGTCCCCAGGCGCAACACGTCGCGCACCCCGGGTTCAATGCGATCGGGGCGTTCGGCCGCACCATCAATGAGCCAGTCAAGTGTTCGACGCATCTGCACGGTGCCGAACACAAGACGCTGGGCCTGCTGGCGGTCGCGCGGGTCGAGCTCGAACCGGTTGGCCTCGGCCGTGAATGCGCGATCGGCGTACGCGCCGTCATCCACCCGCCGCAGCACGCGCAGCGCCACGCGGCGTGCCGGCGCGGCACCGCCCATTCCAGGCTCACCCTTACGGGGACGTGAGGTCGAGCTCACCGCGGTACCCCCTCAGGAAGGCGTCGATTGGCATGCGGCCCTTGCCGGGCG
>Ga0194043_1000422_pt1 | contig 23208 bp, 25 predicted proteins | sample JunL4415m_MetaG_FD_161274 | JGI IMG/M metagenome (GOLD analysis project Ga0194043, IMG submission 161274) | Anoxic zone freshwater microbial communities from boreal shield lake in IISD Experimental Lakes Area, Ontario, Canada - Jun2016-L442-15m | ecosystem: Environmental > Aquatic > Freshwater >...
GTTCTCGGCGGCCACTTCGAGCTTGCGCATCGGTCGACTGAGGTAGCGTGCGAGGAGCAGTGCGGCGACGGCCGCGATGGCGATGGCGACAAAGGCTCCCAAGTAGACACTCTTGTCGACCGTTGCTACGAAGGTCTGCTCGGCACCGCCGAGCATCGCGCGGCCGCGTCCCATGTGCTGCCCACCGGCGGGCGTGGGCAGGGTGGTGAGGTAGGTGTCGAAGGCGCGGGACAGTGCATTGCGTGCGAACAGCCCGACGGCAAGGACAGCGCCCAGCGCGACGAGCAGGATCGAGACGAACATCTGAAAGACGAGGCTCAGCCTGCGCATGGGGCTACTCCTCGACCTTGTAGCCCACGCCGAAGACCGTGCGGACGTGACGCGGATCCTTGGGGTCCTCGCCTAGCTTGCGGCGAATGTTCTTGATATGGGCATCGACCGTGCGCTCATAGCCGTCAAACGCATCTCCCGACGCGGCTTCCAGCAACTGCAGCCGCGTGTAGACGCGTCCGGGGTGGGCCGCCATGGTCGCCAGGATATCGAACTCCGAGCGGGTCAGCTCGATCACATCGTCGCCGAGACGGACTTCTCGGCGCTCATGGTCGAGAGCCAGGTCGCCGACGCGCAGTACGTTGGCACTGGCCTGATCCCGCGTGCAGCGTCGTAAGACGGCTTTCACGCGCGCGACCACCTCGCGCGGGCTGAATGGCTTGGTGATGTAGTCGTCGGCGCCAATCTCTAGGCCGACGAGCCGGTCGACCTCATCGGTGCGCGCGGTGACGAGGATTACAGGGATACCCTCGGCCTGGAAACGGCGGGTCAGCTCCAGGCCGTCGATGCCGGGAAGCATGACATCGACGAGCGCCAAGTCCGGGCGATGCTCGGCTGCGGCCGCGATGGCTGCAGGTCCGTCCAGGGCGGTGTTAGCGGTGTAGCCGTCGGCCCGCAGGTACTCCGCGAGAACGGAGACAATCTTTTCGTTGTCGTCGACTACCAATACGGTTGGCATGAGGAGCTCCTCCGTGGCACGGTATCTCACAAGACGGCGGTCCCGACCGTGAGTATCCCACGGCCGGGACGCGCTCGTGCGGTTTGTATCAGGTGCGGTGTGTGGTGTGTGGTGTGAAGGACTCACTCCGCGTCTAGAGCAAGAGCGCTACTGAGTTACGCTGCAGGTTCCGCCGCCACCCATGCCGCCGCCGGCCCCACGGCCGCCCCCCATACCGCCACCCTTGCCGCCGCCAGCGCCTGAGCCGGAGCCCGTGCCGTCGCAAGCGGTGTTGACCGAATCAACGCGCGTGGTGAGACGCGTCTTCATGTTGGCGGCCGCGGCATCCGCCTGGGCCTGCGTGATCGTTCCGCTCTTGACCTTGGCGGCGAGCACCGTGGTCCTGACCTTCAGCGCCTCGGCGACGACGGTGGAGGCCTCGATGTTCTTGGCCGCTGCGATCTGCGTGAAGCTCTTGCCGGCCTTGCGCTCGGCGATGACGGCGGTCGTGCTGGTGCCGGTCAGCTTGGCGACTACGTCGAGCAGTCGGCCGCCGCTGTCCCGCATTGCAGTGCCGAGACGCATCCCGGTGCCTGATCCGGTGTTAGCTGTCGCGGTCGCCGCGAAACCTGACGCGACGTTGCCGGCCACCAGACCCATGACGAGTGCGGCTGCTACAAGTGCTGACATTCTCTTTACGTTCATCTTGCGTACCTCCAATGAGTCGAACGGTTCGTCTTCTGACGAGACTCACTATCCGAGGCGCGGGTGAACGCCTTGTGAACGCCAGACGCGCGGTTGGTGAACGTTGAGGTATCCGCAAAGTGGGGGAATCTCACTGGAGTCGTGTCCGGTACGAGCGTTACTGAGCGGGTACCATATTGGTAGAGCGCACGCGTCGACTCTGGAGGTGCGGAATGGCTGTGGACCGCCAGCACTATGCTCTGCAGACGATCTTCTCGTTCTTTCTCGGCCTGATGGTGCTCGCGTTTGTGGGCGTCGGCGTGAACACCTTTTATCAGCAACCGTCTGAGGCTAACCAGAAAGAGACGCAGGATATCCAGCGCAAGATTAGCGCGTTTGACATGAAGACCTCCAACCGGAGCTTGACCGCCACCGAGCAGGCGGCGATGACCCGCCTCCAGGATCAGCAAAACGCGCTGCAGGACAAGACCGATGTGCAGATGAAGGGGTGGGCGCGCAACACGAGCATCATCCTGGTGATTCTTGCGACGGTAGTGATGGGTATTTCGCTGGTTCGCAGCGAGCAGCTGAAGGTGATTTCTAACGGGCTGCTTCTCGGCGGGCTGTTCATCATGGTGTACGGCGTTGGCTGGGTGATCTTCAGCGGCAACTCGACTGCGCGGTTCTTCGTCATCCTCTTTGCGCTGGTGGTGACGATTGGGCTGGGATACGTGAAGTTTGTACGACAGCGTCGAGAGACGAGCATGGCCGATTCCGGGCCGGACGGGCGTATCGCCGACAGCGACGAAGTCGCCGGGCTAGCTGCGCGAGTGTCTGCCTTGGAGGCGCGGGCGGCGGCTGCGGCTGCGGCTTTGGGCGGGGCAGAGGCACCTACGCACGAGTAGGGGCACCATCGTCCAGGGTTCGACCAACGTCTTGGCAGGCTCATAGTGATGCGTGTCGTATCCTTGGGTTGTATGCTCCGTGAGCCATCCAACCGCAAGGAGACTCATGCCCGTCAACGTGATAGTCGGTCTGATCTCGCTTCTATTCGCGCTCATTCTGTACTCAGTCGGCACGTGGACCGCGTTTCGCCGAAAGGGGTTTGGCGTCTTACAGGTCACTACCTTGTGGCTCGGGTTCGCATTCGACGTGATTGCGACCGTGTCGATGGCGTGGCGTATTGGCGGCTTGGATTTCAGTACCCCCCAAGGCACCCTGCACACGAGTTTGGCGCTTCTGGTCATGGCGGGAATGGCGATCAGTGCGGCAATCGGCACCTATGCGTGGTCAAAACAGGACGGTCAACTAGGCACCAAGATGGCCCGTTTCATCCCGGTGCCTTGGGTACTATGGCTCGCGATGTTCCTGTGGGGACTGTCGGTCAAGCGATAGGTCCGCGCCACGACGGGAACTGCTACCATGATGCCCGCATGTTCTGATACGCGCCCCGAATGGAGACTTCCATGAGCAACGGTCCTGTCGGCGATCCGATCTTCCCAGGTCCCCCTGTTGTTCCGCCCGCACCCGGCCATCCTCAGCACGAGAAGCATCACGACGATGCGCATGACTGGGTCGTCATCCACCGAGGCGGCGAGGGCTCAAAGGCGCACGTGCAGTCGCTCGAGCACAAGCTCGTAAAGGCCAAGATTCCGGCTCGCGTCGAGCACGATGATGAGCACCGCGTCGTCCTAGAAGTTCCTCGCGAGCACGAGCGCGAGGCCAAGAAGGTCATCGGGTCCGATCAGGTTTCTGGAGTGGGCGAGAAGCCGCACCAGACCGGTGAGGAACGAATAGAGGCTGAGGAGCGCGCGGAGCTTAAGGGACCGTTCAAGGCTGCGACGACGGGCTGGATACTCATCGTGCTCGCCATTGCTGTGCTCGGACTGCTTGCCCTCTGGATGCTGCCGATGCTGCAACGCTGAGCTGGGCATGCGGCACGGTTCTGACCTCACGCCTGACCTCGCGGCTAGAATGTCAGTAGTCATCTGCATGTGACCTGTGCTACTATCCCTGCGTGGGTCCGTAGGGGACCCGGTTTGCGGCGTGAATTCCGCAATGTGCGGTTTTCGCGTCGCTTGGTTTTTGCCCTGCGGGGCAGGAGAGTGAGTTTCAAATGGCTGAAGGTACCGTGAAGTGGTTCAACGCTGACAAGGGCTACGGCTTCATCTCGCGCGAGGATGGCGACGATCTGTTCGTCCACTTCTCCGAGATCCAGACCGATGGCTTCAAGACCCTCGACGAGGGCCAGGCCGTGACGTTTGACGTCACCACCGGTCAGAACGGCAAGCTGCAGGCCACGAAGGTCTACGCCAAGTAGAACTGCTTCGCTGCATAGCTTTACCGAGAGCGGCGGTCCCCAAAAGGGGCCGTCGCTTTGCGTTTCCCGATGCGCTGTACCTCAAGAACGATTGCTTCATGCGAAACGGGCATAAGGAAATGGCTACTACCGTCGTCAACAGGAAGAAGAGCCATGAGCGATTTCGTCTTTCTCACAAACATCGATGATCTTGTCGACGGGGCAATGAAGCAGGCCGATGCAGGCGGCCACGAGTTCTTGGTTGCACGAGTGGATGGAGCTTACTTCGCAACGGACGCTCGCTGTCCGCATCTGCACGGACATCTCACCAGGGGCACGCTCGTGGGAACCGTCGTTACCTGCCCGTTGCACCATTCGCAATTTGACCTGACCGACGGTGCGGTCGTGAGATGGACCGACTTCACAGGAGCGGTCAAGTCCGTGGCCGAGTTCGCACGTCACGCTCGGCCGCTTCGGGTGTACGAAGTCAGTGTGGAAGGTTTCAAGCTTTCGGTCGGGCCCCAGAAGACGCCGCCGGCCTGAGGATCCGGCTTGTCGATGGTGACCGTACTCCTGATGCTACGATGGCAGGCGCGGCGGCGCGCGTGTCGCCTCGCCGCTTGGTCCGCACACGCATCTGTCTCGGGAGGTAGTCCGTGGCGCTTGAAGGCAACCTCAAGGACTTTTCGCTTGCCGACATGTTCCGGTTGCTCGCGTCCGGCTCCAAGACAGGGGTACTTCACGTTCAAAGTGATCGTGGGCAGGGGCAGGTGTGCTTTAGGAGCGGGGAGGTCTTCTTCGCATCCACGCGCGAGACGGGTGACCCGATCGGCGAGCGGCTGGCGAAATCGGGCGTTATCTCGGGCAAGCAGTTGCGCCAGGCCACTGGGCTGATGAAGATCCAGAAGAAGGACAAAGCCGACCGCAGACTCGGCCAGATTTTGGTCGATGAGGGGTATCTGGAAGCCGACTTCCTTGAGCGCTTCCTGCGCGAGCAGATAGCCGACGTCATCTTTGAGCTTCTGCGCTGGGAAGATGGCGAGCTGCGATTCGAATCCGACGAGCAATGCACGGACGCCGACCTCGGCTTGTCGGTGCCAGTCAACACCGTTTTCGCCGATGCCGAAAAGCGACTGGAGATGTGGCAGCGTATCAGGGAGAAGATCCCCGGTGGGGACACGCGTTTTGCGATGGCCTCGGAGCCGGGCGGGAAGCCTCTCGACATCCAGCTGAAACCCCGCGAGTGGATGATCCTCTGTTTCCTCCACGACGGGCGCACGGTCGACGAGCTCGTCGGGCAAACCGGCTACAGCGACTTTGAGACGGCGATGACCCTCTACCGCATGTATGCAGAGGGACTCATCATCAAAGTCGGACCAGCCGGGGAGACCTTGGCGGGGTAGGCCATGATCCAGCCCGAAGGAAGCATCAAGAAGGATCTCACCGCCGAGCAGTTCGAGGAGCTCCGCGACTGGGTCCATCGGCACTCTGGCATATTCCTTGACGCCAGTCGGCTCGACCCCCTTCGCATCTCGGTGGTCGCACGCGCAACGAGGCTCGGACACACGGATCTCTCGGACTACTTCTTGTTTCTCAAACGGGACGAGCAGGAGTTCAAAGAGCTGATGAGCCTCATCACCATCAACGAGACCTCGTTCTTTAGGTTTCCAGGTCAGTTCGACGCTTTGAACCAGACCGTCGTACCCGAGATTCTTGAGGGCAAGTCCACGATGAGCCGTTCCTTTCGCGCCTGGTCGGCCGGTTGCTCGACCGGTGAGGAGCCCTACACCATCGCGATGTCGCTCTTGGATTCGCAGGTGCCGGAGACGGAACTGGCTATCGAGGTTCTTGGTACCGATGTGTCCTCGCAGGCGCTTGACCGCGCACGCGAGGCCGTCTATCGGGCCAAGTCGCTGGCGAACTTGTCTCATCGCGATGTTCAGAGGTGGTTCGAGCCGGTCTCGGGAGGGCAGCGACCTGTCGCGTCTGTGAGAGACGTGGTCGACTTCTCGTACCACAACCTCATCAAAGAGCCGTATCCGCTCGCACTGATGGGGAACTGGGACGTGATCTTTTGCAGGAACGTCACTATCTACTTCAAGTTCGAATCGACGCGACGTGTGGTGAACAACCTCTTTGACTCACTCAATCCGGGGGGCTATCTCTTTATCGGGCACTCGGAGTCGCTCACGTCGATTTCGGATCGCTTTGAAGTGGTCGAAGTCGGTGACGTCTTTCTCTACCGCAAACCGCGTCCTCGGCGCCATGTTTCCTTTGGCGAGGCTGCCGCCGCGCGTGACCGAGGAGGGTCAGCGTCATCTGGCAAGCCGACGCTTCGACCGGGGATGGATACTTCTTGGTGGGAGATGGGTTCGGACTCCTCGGCGCACGCCAATGCCAAGCCCCGGGCGACCCCCAAACCGGAGTCCGAAAGTATCGCCGAGCTGGTTGCGGACGCCTACCGGTTGCTCGAAGAGGGAAGACCGATCGATGCTCGCGAGGCGGCCGACCGGGCGCTCGTCTGGGATGCGGAATGCGTCGAGGCTCTGATCGTTCGCGCCTACACGCATGCCGATGATGGCGATCTGGATTCGGCAATCCAAGAGGCTCGTCGCGTTCTCAAGATCGATCCGCTCAAGCCGGCGGCCCACTATATTCTCGGCCTCATCTACCAGAGGCAAGGCGACCAGGATGCGGCAATAGAAGCGTTTCGGCGCACGATCTTTGTCGACCCCGACTTCGTGCTGGCGCACTTCAACCTCGCGAATATCTACAAGTCGCGCAGCGCACTTGCCGACGCATGTCGAGAGTATCGCACCACACTCAGCGTCCTTGAGACCTGCCCAGAAGGTTCATGGACGGCGTTTCTAGGGGGATTTCGTACCGATCTGCTGGCCCAGACCTGTGAGCGCAGTCTGATAGAGTGTCGCTAGGGATTAAGTCGCTTCTGAGTGCACTCCGCGAGCGGGGCGGCACGTAGGGGCGATCCGGTCACTACGAGGGGAGTTCCTGCATGGCAAACGCGCGAATCCTCGCGGTCGACGACAGTCCGACCATCCTTGAGATGATCAAGGCGATTCTGGTTTCCGGCGGGTATGAGGTACTCACGGCGGTTGACGGCGCCGAGGCTCTGGAGACAGCCCGCGCTGAGTCCCCCGATTTGATATTGCTCGACGTGATGCTGCCCAAGCTTGACGGGTACCGCGTTTGTCGGCTGCTCAAGTTTGATCAGAAGTACAAGAGCATCCCAATCATAATGCTCACGGCCAAGACCGAGGAGCAGGCGATGGTCACCGGGATCCGTACCGGAGCCGACCAATACCTCACCAAGCCCATCGAGCCCGAGGCGCTTCTCTCGGCAGTGGCTGAGGAACTTGCCAAGGTCCAAAGCTAGCGGGCGGGGGACTGAATGGCCGAAGCGACTAGTATTGCCCGACGCGTCCTAGACGCGTTCGTCACATCCGGGCTCATCACCGCCGATCAGGTCGCCGGGGTGCGCGAGGCGTTTCCCGACGAGGGCGCAGCTGGGCGCGAGCTGCTTGGGCGCGGTCTTGTGACGGAGCGCCAGCTCTCGGGAGTCCTTGAGGGTGAGATGGGGATTCCGCGCGTGGACATTGAGAGCTACGCGCCTGACGACGAGGCGCTGGAGCTGCTGCCTGCGACCATCGCTCGTTGGCAAAACCTGCTTCCGCTCTTTGAAATCGAGGGAATGCTCACCGTCGCTATTGGTAATCCTGCCGACGTCTTTGTGCTCGACGACGTCGGCCTGGAGATTGGACTCGAGCTCGAGCCGGTGCTCGCCGAGGCCCTCGCAGTGACCGCCGCCATCGCGCAGTACTATCCCGCCGACGCCGACGCCGACGCCAACGCCGGCGCCGATGCCGATGCTTCAGCCGAGTCAGTCGATGTTGGCGGCGACGTCGATGGGCAGGTCGTAGTCGACGCTTCAGTTGATTTCGCCGAGATCGTGGGCGAGATCGAGATGTCGGTCGGGGACTTCTTCGAAGTCGCCGACGACGCTCGTGAGGTGGTCGACGCTCCGGTCGATGTCACCGAGGTGCTGGGCGTGCAGGCTGCACAAGCCATGGAGTTTTCGGAGGCAGTGGCTGAGACGTTGGACTCGGCTCAAGATGAGCCAGCGCCGCTCGAGACGGTTTCGCCACTGACGGTCGAAGAGGTCGTCTCATCCCAAGCGACGGCCGCAATCGACCTAGACGTGCTCGCGGTCGCAGACGATCACAAAGTTGCAGCCCTGGTTGCCGAGGTTTTGGATAGCGCGGTCGCGCGCGGAGCCAGTCGCATCCACTTGCTGCCCTACAAGAACGACTTCTACCTGGTCTTCCGAATCGGCGGGCGGCTCGAGAAAATATCGAGCGCACCACTTGCGATGCAGAGCGCTCTCGTCGACGGTTTCAAGAGCTACGCGAAGCTGGGCGGCGTCGGGCCAGACGAGCCGGCGCTCGGCCGAGTTCACGCCGAGATAGGCGGCAAACAACTGGTTCTGACGGTTTCCTCGGTGCCTACCGTGGCTGGCCAAAGACTCGTGGTCTCGGTGGCGGCGGCTCGTCCTGACCCCCGAGGCTTCCTGGAACTGGGAATGAGCGAGGCGGAAGCACGGGCACTCCAAGCGATGGCCGAGCGCGGACGCGGGCTTCTGCTCATCGCAGCTCCGGTGGCGGGCGGGCGATCGAGCACCTACTACGCGCTGTTGTCCCACGCTGCCTCCGCAGGCAAGACCGTCTACTCGGTGGAGAGCTCCGTGGAGTACGAGATCCCTGCTGTCGCCCAAGTGCTAGTCAATCCGGGATCTCCAGTCGGCGCGGCGTCGTACTTCGCTGCAGGTATCCGGCAGGATACCGACGTCCTTGCGATCGATTCAATTCAGTCAGTCGAGGACGTACATCTGGCCATCGAAGCGGCGGGGATGGGCAAGCTCGTAATTGCGACGTTTGCCGGGGCCGACATTGTCTCGGCGGTGCGCAGGATGCTGGATTTGGGCGCTGAACCGGTTTCATTGGCCAGCGCGCTCACGCTGGGCGTGGGACAGCGCGTCGTGCGCACCATCTGCCCCAACTGCGCTTCAGATGAGAAGAACCCCCTTGCCGACATGATTCCTGGCGCCGAAAAGGGCATGCTCACCCGCAAGGGCGCTGGCTGCCCCGACTGCGGAAAGAGTGGCTTTGCCGGTGCGACCGGGATCTTTGAGGTGCTGCCGTTTACGGAGCCCGTTCGTGCGCAGATCGCGCGTGATGTTTCGCGCTCCGAGCTCGACGCCGCCGCGCGAGCAGCTGGGATGCGCCCGATGATTGCCTCGGGGCTTTCCAAAGTGCGTGACGGAATGGTCAGCGTCGATGAGCTCGATCGCGTCCTCAGGTTTCGGGCGTGAGCTCTCGGCCACATGAGGGCGAGACAGAGAGCACCGACTCCGAAGTGCTGCCCCAGAATCAGCTTCCCGGCGCCGACGAGCGCGCAACGGTTCAGCGGGTCGTGGTGTTTCGTCTGGGCACTCAGCGCTACGGGATACCTCTTGCGCACGTCGACGAGATTCAGCAGATCGTCGCCTTTTCTGATGTACCGGCCGATAGTACGTCGGTTGTCGGCATGGTCAACCTGCGCGGAGAGGTCATCCCCGCGATTGACGTCCGGCGTCTCGTTGGTATGGAAGATCGTGCGTACACCCTCGAGACGCCCATGATCATCGCGCATTCCGATGCCCACACGGTCGCGCTTATCGTCGATGTCGCCGAGGACGTTGTGGAGCTGCCTGACAGCGGTTTTCAGTCCGCCTCGCCTCTGCACGCGCTGTCGAGCAAGATGATCGGCGTCTACCACCTGGACGGGGGGCTGGTCTATCTGCTCGATCTCGACGAGCTGCTGGAGCAGGTCCTTCTCGGCGAGGAGGCCGAGAATGTCTGATGCGCGCGCGGATGACAGCTTGTCGGCGTCGATGGAGGAGATCCTGCAGCGGCGGGCAGCGTCGCTTGCGCTCGAGCCCGACGATGGCGATGTTTCTGAGGGGCTGTCGTTACTGGTGTTTCGCGTCGGAAGCGAGTGGTATGCGGTCAAGACCGGTGACGTGCGCGAGATCTTCCAGGACTATGTGCTCACGCCAATCCCCTGCGTCCCCGAGTTCATCGTGGGCGTCGTCAATATCCGAGGTGAGATTCTGTCGGTCACTGATCCTGCGCGGATGATGCACTTGGACGCAACCGGCGGATACGGGCGACTCGGCTTGCCGGCCGTGGTGATTGCCAACGAGAACGTCGCAACCGCGCTCGTAGTCGATGAGATTGGCGACATCGTCGAGGTGCCGAGCGAGTCGCTTGAGCCGCCGGTCAGCATTATCGGCCGGGAGCAGGCCGAGTTTATGGTCGGATCAGTTTTTGTCAGCGAACGCATGGTCGGCCTGCTCGACGTCGAACGGATGCTTCAGCCGATTGGTTCGTGAGGTGTGCGCAGCTGTACGGCTGCGTAGGAAGGGGTGGCACGGGATGAAGTCTTCAGAGACGCACCGGCGTAGTTTCGCAAGCCGCATCACCTTGGCGGTGGCAGCTATGGCCGTGGTACTCAGCTTGTGCGAACTCGCGCTCTTTTACGGTTTCGTCGGAATCAGGCTGCAACAGACCTACGGTTTTGTGTTCAACATGGGCATCATCGTCGCCGGTCTCGTTGCGTTGCTTGCGGCGTTCGTCATCATCACCAACGTGATGGTTCGGCGCTTTGTCGCACCCTTAAACGAAGTGGTCGATTCGCTCAAAGCGGCTGGCGAGGGGGAGATCGGCCGCAAGGTCGAGATCCGGACCGAAGATGAGGTTGGGACGCTCGCGGCGTCCTACAACCAGATGCTCGACCTCATCGTCTACCTGATCAGGCAGACGCACGAGTCTTCCCGCCGGCTCGCACAGTCATCCAGCGAGATTCTCGCGGCTACCGAGCAGCAGGCCTCCGGCTCTGCCGAGCAGGCCGCCTCGATCGCCGAGACCACTGCCACGATGGAAGAGCTCGCCAGCACGTATCGCCAAATCGCCGAGAATGCTGACCAGGTCGTTAGAATGGCCGAGGCGTCGCTGGGAAGCGCCGAGTCGGGACAGCAGGCGGTGCTCAACACGCTCACGGCGATGGAAGACATCAAGACGCGTACGCAGACGAGCGCCAACAGAATTCTCACGTTAGGCGAGCGCAGTCAGCAAATCAGCCAGGTTCTGGCGATCATCAACTCCATTGCCGACCAGACCAAGATTCTCGCGCTGAACGCTGCCATCGAGGCGGCACGTGCGGGGGAGGCGGGCAAGGGCTTTTCTGTAGTCGCCGTCGAGATTCGGAAGCTTGCCGAGTCAGTGGTTGATTCAACGCGTGAAATCTCCGGCATCATGACCGAGATTCAGAGCTCGGCTAACGGTCTGGTGCTTTCTACCGAGCAAGAGCTCAGGCAAGTGCAGTCAGGCGTCGACCTCGCCAATACCACGGGTCAGAGCCTCGACCACATTCTGGACCTCGTCGAGCAGACCACGGTAGCGGCCAAGGAAATCTCGGCGGCGACTCAGCAGCAGAAGAGTGCGACCGATCAAGTGGTCAGGGCCATGCGCGAAGTTGCGGCCGTTGCCCAGCAGACCGCTGCGGGTTCCAGGCAGGTTGCGTCGTCGGCCGAGGCGCTCTCGGAAATGGCGCGCGAGTCGAGCCAAGTGGGATCGTCGTTTCAGATCATCGACGGTATCTAGCGACGTGGATTCGGGGCGCTAAGGGAGAACGGCCATGGTCGAGTTCGACCGCAGCGCGTTCATATCGAAGTTTCAAGAGGAGGCGCAGGATCTACTGCAGCGTCTCAATGAAGGTGTGATCGAGCTTGAAGCGGACCCCGGAAACCGCGAGATCATCGACACGATGTTGCGGGATGCGCACACGCTCAAGGGATCTTCTCGGATGGTCGGCCTCATCGAGATATCCGATGTGGGCCACTGGCTCGAGGACATCATGGTTCGCATCCGGGACAAGGAGCTTGCCTACACCGCCGAGATGTCGGATGCGTTCTTTGAGGCGCTCGACGCAATCGTCTATCTCACGGACAACGCGGGCGTCAACGTGGACTCAGCGATCGACTTGGAAGCGCTCAAGGCGCGGCTCGCACTGATCGCCGCGTCGGGCGCGGCCGCACGGGACGTAGCCCCACCGGACATAACCGTACCGGCGGAGCAGCTACACGAGCCCGACCCCGAACCCGAGCGGGTTTCACGCGACGATGAGCTCAAGCCCAAGGTACAGACCACAATCCGGATTCGGACGGCCCAGGTCGACAACCTCCTCAACGTAGTCGGTGAGGTTGTGATCGCACAGATCAAAGACGAGCAGCGCGTTTCCGACCTGAAGGCCGCGCAGTTCTCTACCGACAACTCCTGGAAGGCGTGGCAGCGCATCAAGTCGCTCGTCGTGACGCTCGTGGGAGAGGCCGCCACTGAATCGCTCGGCGAAGACGTGAGCGCTTTGGATGCGATTCTCTCCAGTGAGAGGAAGGACATCTCGGCGCTGGTGAAGAGTTATGCCGAAGACGTTTCGCGTACGGCCACTATCGTGAGCGACCTGCAGGAGCAAGCCCTGCGCATGAGGATGCTGCCGGCCACTACGATCTTTCAGTCGTTTCCGCTCGCCGTGCGCGATTTGGCCAAGCAGTTTGGCAAGACCATCAACCTGGTTATCCAAGGCGGGGACACCGAGCTGGACAAGAAGGTGCTCGAGGAGATCAACGACCCACTGGTCCACATCGTCCGCAACGCCGTGGATCACGGGATCGAGGATCCCGCGACCCGTTTGGCCCTGGGAAAGCCGGCTGCGGGCACGCTGACACTCTCGGCGAGGCCCGAAGGCGACCGCATCGTCATCGAGATCATCGACGACGGCGCAGGTATCGATCCCGAAAAGGTCAGGGAGAGTGCGGTTCGCAAGGGCTACATCACCGCGGCCGAGGCCAAGTCCATGTCCGACCGCGAGGCGCAGTACCTGATCTTTGAGGCGGGCTTCTCGACCGCATCGATCATCACCGAGATCTCGGGGCGCGGCGTCGGCATGGATGTTGTGCGCGAGTTTGTCGTGGAGAAGCTCAAGGGTTCACTGGACTTGGACTCTGAAGTTGGGCGTGGAACCACATTCAAGCTCACGATTCCGCTGACTCTTGCGATCATCCGCGCACTCATGCTGCGCGTTGGCGGCCAAGTCTATGCGCTTCCCACTGCCTCACTAGACGAGACCCTCCGGCTCGATCAAAGCGAGATTCTGAAGGTTGAAGGCAGAGACGCCGTTCGACGTCATCGGCGAACGATCCCGCTCGTTCGACTCTCCGACATCTTGGGCGTGGTTGCCGAGCCGATGTCGGGCAAGGTGTCTGTCGCAATGATCAGCTACTCGGGCCGCCGGACGGGCTACATCGTCGACGCCTTTGTCGGCGAGCAGCAGATTGTCATCAAGCCGCTCGGCAGTCATCTTCTCAGAGTGAACAACGTTGCCGGCGTGACGATCTTGGGAGCGGGGGAGGTCGTCCCGATTCTCAACATACCTGACCTTATAACCAACGCGCGTACGAGGTCTGGGGCGCGAGTTGGTCCTGTTCAGAGCGAAAAGCGTGCGGGTCCCAGGTCGGTGCTCATCTGCGAGGATTCGTTTACGACGCGTGAGCTCGAGCGTTCGATCTTTGAGGCCGCCGGCTACGTGGTCGAGACAGCAAACGACGGCGCTCAGGGACTTGGCCGCCTCCAGGAGGGCCTGCGTGTCGACGCGGTGGTCACGGACGTCCAGATGCCAAAGATGACCGGCTTTGAGCTCACCCGCGCCATCAAGAGCGATCCTTTGCTCGCCGAGATTCCCGTGATCATTGTGACTTCGCTCGAGCGCGATGAGGAGAAGGCCGAAGGCATCGATGCGGGCGCAGATGCCTACATCACCAAGTCGGTCTTTAACCAAGACACTCTGCTCGATATGGTCGAGCGTCTCATCCGATGACAACTGAAGCGGGCGCCTGATGGTATCGGCCGGAAGAAAGGTCCGGGTCGTTGTCGCCGACGACTCTCTGGTCGCGCGCGAGATGCTGGTCCAGATACTGTCATCCGACCCGCTGGTCGAGGTCGTGGGGCAGGCACACGACGGCGAGGAAGCGATCGAGCTGGTGGAGCGGCTGAAGCCGGACTTGGTCACTATGGACATCCACATGCCAAGGATGGACGGGCTGGAGGCTACCGAGAGAATCATGGCGTTCACGCCGACGCCGATCCTGGTGGTTTCGTCGTCGGTGCACGGGGAGGGTATGGGCCGGGCGTTTGACGCTCTGACGCTCGGAGCGCTCGAAGTGATCAAGAAGCCGGAGCCCAAGGACTGGGCGGATCTTGATTGCATCGGCCGAGACATTCTGCAGAAGGTGAAGATTCTATCCAACGTACGCGTAGTCATGCATCTGAGTGGGCGGCGCGACCATCACGGCTACAAGGCGAAGCCCATGGCGCGCACGAATGCGGTGCGCTCAATGGTGGCCATCGGCTCTTCCACCGGTGGCCCCTCGGCGCTTCTCTCGATCTTTGAACGGCTCCCAGCGGACTTTCCTGCGCCGATTCTGGTCGCACAGCACATTGCTGAGGGTTTCGTCCCCGGGCTCGTGAACTGGCTCAACAACGAGTGCGCGCTGAGCGTCGTGGAGGCAGCGGAGGGGATGGTTCCCGAGCCCGGCCGCGTCTACTTCGCCCAAACCGGTCGCAACCTGGTGCTTGCAGCGCGTGCGCTGCACTTTGAGGAGCCGAGTATCGGGCAGCTTTACGTCCCGAGTGCCGATACACTGTTTGAGTCTGTCGCGCTGTCGTGTGGCAGAGACGCAGTCGGCATTCTGCTCACGGGCATGGGTGCCGACGGCGCACGAGGCCTCAAGCAGCTGCACGATGCGGGTGGGGCGACTATCGCTCAAGACGAGGCGTCTTCGACCGTTTTCGGCATGCCTAAGGCGGCAATCGAGTTGGGTGCCGCAGACCGCGTCGTCGCAATCGATGACGCCGCCGCGGTCCTCTGCGAACTGGTCTCGTCGACGCCAAACGGCTGAGCAAGACGCTCGTCCCAGCTCACGATTCATCGCGTTCGGGAGGATATACTGACCTCATGAAACGCATGCCCATAGGCGTCTTTGACTCAGGCCTCGGCGGTCTGACTGTTGCGCGCGAGATCGCGCGGGCGCTGCCGGATGAGTCGCTGGTCTACCTGGGCGACACCGCGCGCTGCCCGTATGGTCCGCGGGATCCCAACGAGGTCCGACGCTTCGTCTTAGAGATCGGCTCGTGGCTTGAGGCTCGGCCGGTCAAGCTCATCGTGGTCGCCTGTAACACGGCGACGGCCGCAGGGCTGTCACTCGCACAGCGCGCCTTTGGCGTACCGGTGATCGGCGTCATCGAGCCGGGAGCGCGCGCCGCGGTCATGGCGACTCGCAACCGCCGCGTCGGCGTCATCGGCACCGTGGGCACCATCGACTCCGGCGCCTACAGCACGGCGGTGCGGGCGCTGGATGCCGGCGTCACGGTCTTCTCGGCAGCTACTCCGCGCTTTGTCGACATCGTCGAGGAGGGGCTGCGGCTGGACGAGGGCCCGATGGAGGGGCTGCTGGCCGACTCGGCCGACGTGTTTGTGCGGCCGTCATTCCACCAGATCGCACGCGACTACCTCGATCCTCTCAAGCGCATCGGCGTCGATACGCTGGTGTTGGGGTGCACGCATTTTCCCATGCTCTCAGCGTCGATCCAGCAGGTGGTTGGTCCGCGCGTCACGCTCATCTCATCTGCCGAGGAGACCGCATCCGAGGTCGCCGAGACGCTCGCACGGCGGGGTCAGGTGGCCGAGCCGGGCTCATCGGCAGTGTACGAGTTCGCCACCACGGGGGATGTGGAGGAGTTTCGGGCGCTGGGAAGCCGAGTGTTTGGTCGCCCGATAGCGCACGCGCAGGTTGTCACTCTGGATCAGCTTGCGGCACTCCCCGGCGACGAGCGGCTCGCGATGATCCAGGATGTCGGAGTGGAGGAGACGACATGCGACTGACGGTGCTGGGCAGCTCGGCGAGCTATGCGGGTCCGGGGCAGGCGTGCTCGGGACACTATCTTGAGGCCGGCGGCGCGCGAGTGCTGTTTGACTGCGGGAACGGCTCGCTCGCCAACCTCGCTTCAGTTGAGGACCCTCTGGGGCTGGACGCCGTGTTCATCACCCACAACCACATCGACCACTATGCCGACGTGTTCGCACTGCATGCGGCCCTGCGCTACGCGCCCGAGGGCCCACGTGCGCCGATGCCGATCTACCTGCCCGAGGGCCTTTTCGAGCAGATGAAGTGCTTGCTGTCCGAGCGCGGTGCAGACGAGTTCGATGAAGCTTTCGTGCCCCTCGTGTTGCAGCCCGGCATCGCGGTCACCCTCGGCGACCTGACCGTGACTCCCGTCGCAGTGGAGCACACCGATCCCACCTTTGCGCTCATCGCCGAGGCGGACGGCGCTCGGCTCGTCTACACGTCCGACACCGCGCCCTGCGACGCTGTTCGTGAAGCTGCGGCCGGCGCCGACCTGCTGCTCGCCGAAGCGACACTGCCCGAGCGCTTTGCCGGCGCCGCTCCGCACCTGACGGCTTCACAGGCGGGCGAGCTCGCGCGAGAGGCGAACGCTCGAGTGCTCGTGTTGGTGCACGTGTGGCCGACCAGCGATCGCGACGCGATGGTTCGCATCGCCGCCGAGGCGTTTGGCGGCCCGGTCGTGGTAGCCTCCGAGCTCGACGCATTCGACATCGCCCCTGAGGGCGGAGAGGACCACTAGATGAGCCCACGCCCACAAGGCCGCGCGAGCGACGCTCTGCGGCCCGTACGAGTCACCCGCCATTACCTCAAGCACGCCATGGGAAGCAACATCATCGAACTTGGTGACACGCGTGTGTTGTGCGCCGCCAACATCGAGACGGGCGTCTCGTCGTGGCGGCGGGGCTCCGGATTGGGCTGGGTCACCGCCGAGTACGCGATGCTCCCCGCGGCGACTCACACGCGCTCGCGACGCGAAAGCACGATGAACGGGCCCAAGGGACGCACGCAGGAGATCCAGCGGTTGATCGGCCGGTCGCTTCGCTCGGTGGTCGACATGAGCGGATTGGGCGGCGAAGTGAGCGTGACTGTCGACTGCGACGTCATCCAGGCCGACGGCGGCACGCGCACGGCGGCCATCACCGGGGCATGGCTCGCGCTCTACGACGCGCTCACGGTGTGGAAGGCCGCTGGCAAGATCACCGACATCCCGCTGACCGAGAAGCTCGCGGCCACCAGCGTGGGGATGGTCGATGGCGAGCTGCTCCTCGATCTGGAGTACGCCGAGGACTCGATCGCCGAGGTCGACATGAACGTGATCATGGACGGCCGCGGCCGCTTCATCGAGATCCAAGGCACGGGCGAGCAGACTCCGTTTGACCGCGCGCGCCTCAACACGATGCTTGATCTCGCGGCTGGCGGTGTCGATTCCCTGCTCGCGATCCAGAACCGCATCATCGAGGAAGACCTGGACGTATATGAGTCCTAGCTCCGAATCGCTGGTTGTCGTCGCGAGTTCCAACCACGGCAAGCTCGCCGAGATTCGTTCAGCACTCGACTTTCCCGGCTGGCGCTTTGTTGCCGCAGGCGAACTCGACGCCGACTGGCCGAGTCCGGATGAGACCGGCGACACTTTTGTGGCCAACGCACGCATCAAGGCGATTGCGGCTCGCGAGCGTTTTGGATTCGCTGCGCTGGCCGATGACTCCGGCCTTCAGGTCGACGCCCTCGCGGGCGAGCCTGGCGTCTACAGCTCCCGCTATGCAGGTCCCTCTGCCACCGACGACGACAACAACAGCCGCCTCCTGCTCGCTCTGCGCGACGTCCCCGAGGCCGAGCGCACCGCTCGCTTCTGCTGCGTCATCGTGTTCATCGCCGAGGACGGCACCGAGACCGTCGCCCAGGGCACCTGCGAGGGTCGCATCGGGTTTGATCGCTGTGGCGAGCACGGCTTTGGCTACGACCCGCTGTTCTGTCCCGACGCCACGCCGGGACGCAGCATGGCCCAGCTCACCCTCGCCGAGAAGAACGCGATCAGCCACCGGGGTGCGGCCCTCCGCGAGCTGCGCGCAAGGCTGGCGGGGGAGTAGTCGCCCTTCACTCGCTGCAGGTTACTGGCTGCCGTGGATGCTGCACGTCACCTTCTCGGTCGTCTCGCTGAAGGAGTACTTGCCTTCTGCGGGGCACGTGGCCTGCAACTTCGCCAGCACAATCTCGATGGGCGGCCAGGTTCCCGAGTCGGCGTAGAAGAGCTTCATCGCCTGCTGGACTAGACCCTGTGTCTTGAAGCACTGCGCCTTTTGGTCTGCGGCCACTTGAGCGGCGCTCGGCGCCTTTGGACCGCAGCCGACTAAGCCGAGCACTGCGCACAGTAGGATGACGAATACGAGACGCCTCATCGGGGGCTTCTTCCGTCGGAGTGTATACGGTTCTTCCCCAATAGTTGCCCCGAATTCGCTTCGCGCTATACTATGCCGCGCCCAACAGGAGGTCTCGCCATACTGGCGGTTCCAACTTCAGGGCTAGTAGTGTCGGGCCGTAGCGCAGCTTGGTAGCGCATCTGCTTTGGGAGCAGAGGGTCGCAGGTTCGAATCCTGTCGGCCCGACCATTTTGCGGTCGTAGTTCAATTGGTAGAGCATCAGCCTTCCAAGCTGATTGTTGCGGGTTCGAGTCCCGTCGACCGCTCCATTGACAATCATCGTCGCCGAAGGTACCGTACCGCTTCGCGGCACAAGCCTTGGATGCGACGTCAAATGCGCCCGTAGCTCAGCTGGATAGAGCGGGAGACTTCTAATCTCTAGGTCGGGGGTTCGAATCCCTCCGGGCGTGCCAAGCCATTACATGGTGGGTGTAGCTCAGTTGGTTAGAGCGCCGGACTGTGGCTCCGGAGGCCGCGGGTTCGAGCCCCGTTACCCACCCCAGTATGGGTTGATAAACCGCATCGCGCAGGTACGCTGGCGAAGCGCAAATATGGGCCGTTAGCTCAGCTGGTAGAGCAGGGGACTCTTAATCCCAAGGTCATAGGTTCGATCCCTATACGGCCCACCATATCTTCTACGAAAGCAGGTTCCGATTCCGGGGCCTGTTTTCTGCGTTCTGAGCTGCTGTTTTTGCGTCCCCCGTTTTCCTGCGGCTGCGCCACGCAATCACAACATCGCTGGTTGCTGAGGCTCTACCAGCTGCGCTGATTTCGACGGTGCACGGGTCATAGACGTGACAATGAACGGTCAATGGAGGGGTACCGGCAGAGGCGAAGCGCGGAGTGCCGCGAAGACACCCCCCGGTCTCGACGCACATCCACGTTGACCAGCGGTTCGATGCCTCCGCCGAGCTCTGAGCGCCGAGCCCTTAGCTCCCCAAGTTCGTTCGGCGCGGCGTTTGGATTCCGGTCAGGTTTTGGTAGGGACGCCTTTCTAGAGTCGGCGTACACGCGTATCGGCGCGTGTCTGGGCTCGGAGAGGTGGCGTAATGGAAGGTCAAGAGATGCCTGCGGCGCGGCATGACGACGCTCTCTTCGGCGATGTCGCCAGCCTGATCGACGGTGCTCGTGCTCGGGCCGCCGTGGCAGTCAACAGCGAGCTGGTGATGCTGTACTGGAGCGTGGGCAAGCGCGTGCGGGAGGACGTGCTCGGCGGGGAGCGCGGGGCGTATGGAGAGCGAGTTGTGACTCGACTTGCGGTGAGACTGAATGCCTCGTATGGGAGAGGCTGGAGCAAGCCCAATCTGCTGAAGATGCTCAAGCTGGCAACTGACTGCCCGGATGAGCGAATTGTCTCGACACTGTCGAGACAATTGAGCTGGAGCCACTTCATTGAACTATTCGCCATCCTTGAACAGCCCAAACGCGACTTCTATGCTGCCTTCGCCGTACACGAGCGATGGAGTGTCCGCACCCTGCGCGGCAGAATCTCCGGCAAGCTCTACGAGCGCACCATCGCTGCCCGCGGCTCGGTCGACGGCCTCGATGCCGAGCTCGCGACGTTCTCGACCACCGGTGCCGTTGCGCCGTCGCTGGCCTTCCGCGACCCCTATGTCCTCGACTTCCTCGGCCTGCCCTCACAGCACAGCGAGGCCGAACTCGAGCGCGCGATTCTCGACGAGATGCAGCGATTCTTGCTGGAGCTCGGTGTCGGCTTCGCGTTCGTGGAGCGCCAGAAGCGGATGACCGTTGACGCGCGTGACTACCGCCTCGACCTACTGCTCTATCACATCACCATGCGCTGCTACGTCGCACTCGAACTCAAGACACGTCCGCTGGAGCCTGGTGACTACGGCCAGATGATGCTTTACCTGCGCTGGCTTGACGCCCACCAGCGACACGAGGGTGACTCGGCGCCTATCGGGCTGATCATGTGCACCAGCAAGGGGCCGGAGCAGGTGGCCCTGCTGGGGCTGGAGTCGGGGCAGGTGCGAGCCGCGCAGTACGTGACCGCCGAGGTGCGCGCGGGACTGGAGCGCATCGCGACGCGGGGGAAGGCGCTGGAGAAGTGAGGTCGTCGGGACGGGGGCGACCTGAGATGGCCGTGAGGGTGCTCGCGGTTTGGATTCCGGTCAGGTTTTGGTAGGGACGCCTTTCTAGAGTCGGCGTACAGGCGTATCGGCGCGTGTCTGGGCTCGGAGAGGTGGCGCCATGAAAGACCAAGAGATGCCTGCGGCGCGGCATGACGACGCTCTCTTCGGCGACGTTGCCAGTCTGATCGACGGTGCTCGTGCTCGGGCCGCCGTGGCAGTCAACAGCGAGCTCGTAATGCTGTATTGGAGCGTGGGCAAGCGCGTGCGTGAGGGGGTGCTCGGCGGGGAGCGGGCGGCGTATGGGCAAGAGGTGGTACGGCAGCTGGCGAGCCTCCTGACGGAGCGCTATGGGCGGGGGTGGAGCCGGCAGAACATCGAGAGAATGATCCGGTTCGCCGAGTGGCTACCTGAGACGAAGAAATGCTCGCCACTGGCGAGCAAATTGACGTGGACCAATATCAGCGAACTTCTCACCATCCCTGAGCAGCAAAAACGCGACTTCTATGCTGTCTTCGCCGCGCACGAGCGCTGGTCCAAACGCACATTGCGCGCCAAGATTGTGGGCAGGCTCTATGAGCGCACTATCGCCTCCCGCGGCTCGGTCGACGGGCTCGAGGCTGAACTCGCGGCACTATCGACCACCGGCGCCGTCGAGCCGTCCCTCGCTTTCCGCGACCCCTACGTCCTGGACTTCCTCGGCCTGCCCTCAGAGCACAGCGAGGCTGAACTCGAGCGTGCGATTCTCGACGAGATGCAGCGCTTCTTGCTCGAACTCGGCGTCGGCTTCGCGTTCGTCGAGCGCCAGAAACGCATGACCGTCGACGGGCACGACTATCGACTCGACGTACTGCTCTACCACATCACCATGCGCTGCTACGTCGCGTTCGAACTCAAGACACGTCCACTCGAGCCAGGCGACTACAGTCAGATGATGCTCTACCTGCGCTGGCTCGACGCTCACCAGCGACACGAGGGCGACTCGGCACCCATCGGGTTGATCATGTGCACGAGCAAGGGGCCGGAGCAGGTGGCGCTGCTGGGGCTGGACTCAGGCGAAGTGCGGGCGGCCCAGTACGTGACCGACGAGGTGCGCGCGGGACTGGAGCGCATCGCGACGCGGGGCAAGGCGCTGGAGGAGTGAGGTCGTCGGAACCAAGCCGACATGGGGTGGCGGCCAAGATGCGGGGCCGCCCACAAGCTAGCCTTTGAATACGTTCTTTCTGAGGCAACGCTCGGTCTTGCCCCCGCAGGGCTACCAGAAGCGAGAGCAGAACAGATAGGGCCCCATGGGGCTGGCGGTAAGGACTTCACGCTCCGCAGGGTCGATGATCTCTTGGGTGGCACCTGCACCCCTGAGGGCCGAATGAGCGTACTCGGCCATTCGATGGGTACCGTCCGTCTTGCGATACGCCCACGCAAGATTGCCGCCGATCAGCTCCCCGAAGACCGCCCGCATCTCTACGTCTGTGGCATCCGCGGGCTCTGGCAGGGCGGACACGAGCGCCCGTGCTCGCTCGCCCAGCCCGGTGGGTGCTTCGGGATCATCAACATGGGCGCGGCACCAGAAGTGAATGGCTGCGTATGCATCGCGCATACTGATGCCATCTGGCCCGAACCCGGCGTCGTACATGTGTACCGACCTCCTGCGTAGTGGACTCTGTGGTCAGGATAGTCCAAGAGCTCCGAAGGTCCAGCTATGCCGCGAGGACCCTCGCAACGCTCGCCATCTGCATCTGGTATCGGTGCGGTGCAGTCCGCATATCCTGCCGGGAGCCAGATTCCGCCCCGAGCCTCAACACGCTGCCTACGTACTCGAGGACAAGTCCACAACTGCCTTCAGAGCGACGACGTCGCGCACGCCCACGAAGACAGCGTATCCCCCGAGCGCCCCTGCGATCGCGACGGCCCCCGACAACGTGACCGCGAGCAGGACCGCGAGAAGAACCCACTGAGTCAGCACCGCGATCTGTCCGGAGCGCGTGGACATCAGCACACGGCGGACTTCGACTGCGGTATCCGCCGTCGCGAACTGTTCCGGAACCTCGCGGAGCGCACTGGCCTGCGTGACCCCGGCGATGACGCCGAGGGTCGCTCCAAGTATCCAAGCGAGCTTTGGGAACGGACCGGGGAGCACTGCGGTGCCAGTGGCGACTAGCACGGCAGCACCGATGCTGATCAGGTTGGTTCGCAGAGTCAGGCTCGTGTGCAAGTCGGCATCAAGCTCCCTTCGTCCGTCGAAAGTAGTCGGGCATGAGCCACAGCGAAGCAGCTCATCGGCCAGTCTACGCTCCGATAGTCCGCTCCACCGCCTCGGGGGAGGTTCCTCCGTCCGAAGGGGCCAATCCTATGGCATCTCTGCCAATGCCTGGCCCTACGGACCATGTATCGGTATGTGGGCTCGCATTCGTTGGAACAGCGAGTCACAGGCTGCCCAGCTCGCTACAGAGTCCCCGGAGTAACCGTCGGGCCACAGAATCTCTCATCGAGTCGATCGAAAACCCCCATATCCCGGAGTTCTTCTTGTGATGGTTGATTGACAAAGTTAGTGCAAAACGATGACGGCATTCGTTCTTGTCAGAGTTATTGCAAAGAATCCCTGCTGAAAGCCGCTATTTTCCCAAGGATCGGAGACGCTTACACCGGTATTCTGCCCG